>Ga0209254_10003829_pt1 | contig 13737 bp, 8 predicted proteins | sample FrelakmetDIP11DI_FD_187148 | JGI IMG/M metagenome (GOLD analysis project Ga0209254, IMG submission 187148) | Freshwater lake sediment microbial communities from the University of Notre Dame, USA, for methane emissions studies - DIP11 DI (SPAdes)... | ecosystem: Environmental > Aquatic >...
AACCTGAAGCACCATCTCCGGAATGACGGGGTTGACCTTTCCCGGCATGATCGACGAACCAGGCTGCAGAGAAGGGATTGTAATTTCACCTAAGCCGCAGCGCGGCCCCGACGCAAGCCACCGGATGTCGTTTGCGATCTTGATGAGACTTACTGCAACAGTCTTGAGCACCCCGCTGGTTTCCACCACCGCATCCTGAGCTGCCTGTGCTTCAAAGTGGTTTTCTGCCTCCCTGAAGACAAATCCCGCCTCTTGAGAAATAGCGGCGATCACTTTTGAGGCGAACTGAGGATGGGTGTTGAGCCCATTCCCCACCGCGGTCCCTCCCAGAGCCAGCTCCGAGAGCCTCTCCTCCACGCCGCGCAGCCGGTCGATCCCCAGTTCCGCTTGTCTGGCGTATCCGCTGAATTCCTGACCCAGGGTCATGGGAACCGCGTCTTGCAGATGGGTTCTGGCAATCTTCCTGATGTCGCGAAAGGTCTCGCTCTTTTCTTCCAGTTCCTTGTGTAGCAGCTCAAGAGCAGGAAGGAGTTGCTCCCTGATTTCCAGCAGAGCGGCCACATGAATCGCCGAGGGGATCACGTCATTGCTCGACTGGCCCAGGTTCACGTGATCGTTGGGGTGTACCGGCGATTTCCCTCCCCGTTTTCCGGTCAGGAGTTCGTTGGCCCTGCCCGCAATCACCTCGTTGACATTCATGTTGGTGGACGTCCCCGAGCCGGTCTGAAACACATCGACAACGAATTGATCATCGAACTTGCCTTCCAGAACTTCTTCCGCCGCGGTCACGATGGCTTGGCTAAGGCCGGCGTCGAGAAGTCTTAGTTTAGAATTCACCTCCGCCGCATGTTTCTTGATCAGAGCAATGGCCCTAATAAAGGAGGAGGGGAACTTCAGGGTGCTGATGGAGAAGTTCACCCTGGCACGCTGGGTCTGCGCGCCATAGTAAGCTTCCTCCGGCACCAGGACTTTCCCCATGGAATCTGATTCTTCACGGTATGCCATATCGCCCCCTATTTCCTCTCCTCAGGAGGAGAATACTCGCACCCCATGAGCCCGCAGTATTGGCCCACATACTCCGCCTGCGGCCTGTAAAGAGCCGGCTTTTCCTGGGCTTCAGCAAATTTCTCCTCAATAATGTGGCTGCACCACCCTGCCGTTCTGGAGATCGCAAAAATCGGTGTCATCAAGTCCCTGGGAATGCCCATCATGTGGTAAACGGGCGCGCTGAAGAAATCCACGTTGGGCTGAATCTCCGTCTTCCCTCTCTTCTTGAACTCCTCCAGCCCGGCTGTTTCGATTTGCGTGGACAGCTCGTGCCACCGGCTCTGTCCTGTTTTCTTGCCAATCCGAAACGCCATGTCTTTGAGGAATCTTGCCCTGGGGTCCATGGTCTTGTAGACCGCATGGCCCATGCCCATGATCCTGTCTCCCTTGTCCAGCCTGGCCTTCACCCATCCCGGGATGTCCTTCTCGGACTCCAGTTCCAGGAGCATCTTCATCACCTCGGCGTTGGCGCCTCCGTGCAGGCTCCCTGACAGGGCCCCGATCCCCGCGGCAATCCCGGCATACATGTGGGCCCGGGTGGATACCACCTCGCGACAGGCAAAGGTCGAAGCGTTGAACGTGTGGTCCGCGTGAAGAATGAGACACACGTCCAGGTCTCTGGCGGTTTCCGCATCCGGTCTTTTCCCGTGGAGCAGCCAGAGGAAATTTGCCGTGTGAGAGAGACTCGGGTCTGAAGCGAGGGGCTCCAGCCCGTTCCGGATGCGATGCCACGCCGCGACCACAACCGGCACTCGAGCGATCAGCCGGATCGCCATCCTGACATTGGCCTCCCTGCTCTCCTCTGCAAGTTCCGGGTCCGCCATGGCGAGCACAGGGACGCAAGCCTGGAGGACATCCATGGGTTTTGCTCCTTTGGGCCAGCCCTTCATGCAGGAGTACACATAGGCCGGGACCTCCCTTGCGGCCGTCACCTCTTTCTCGAACTCTAGGAGCTCTTCTGCGCCGGGCAGGGATCCGTTCAGGAGCAGGTAAGCGACCTCCGCAAAGGTTGATCTTTCGGCGAGTTCTTCGATCCGATAGCCCCGATAGATCAGGACGCCCTTTTCAGCATCAATAAAGCTGATCTTGGTGTCGGCAACCGCGACTCCCCGCAATCCCGTGTTTTTTACGCTAACCGCCTGTGCCATGAGAACCTCCTGGAGCATTGAACATTTGGCATTGAGCATTTATCATTGGACATTGGGCGTTGACGCGCTGTCCGTTGCATCGTGCACGCCCACGGACAAACGAAATTCGCGTTTGTCCGTGCCACCGGTCCTCCTAACTGATCACTGGCAACTGATTACTGATTACTCTTTCTGTCCTCCGGTGCACCCTGCGCCGTGGACCTGCTTTCTGCTGTCTTCCCCTTTTTCAACTTTAGGCACTTTTCAATTCCTGCTTCACATAATTCAGCGTTCCTCCTGCCAGCAGGTGCTTGCGCTGTCTTTCCGACACATCAAGGAGGGTGATCACACGATACCCGTCGACCTCCACAGGGATTTCCTTTTCCCCCTTTGCAATGCGCTCTCGGACCCCCGTGAGGACGACGCGAGACCCTTTGCTGAAACGATCATAGTCTTTCGCGTCTTTGAGGATGAGGGGCAGGATGCCGAAGTTGCAAAGGTTGGCCTTGTGAATCCTGGCAAAGCTCTTGGCGATCTTCACACGGACTCCCAGATAACGCGGTGCAAGGGCTGCATGCTCTCGGCTTGAACCCTGGCCGTAGTTCTCTCCTCCCACGACGACGACACTGTCCGCTTCCTTGCTCTCCTTGAAAAACTCCGGATCAATCTGGTAAAAAACAAACTCGCTGATCGCCTCGATGTTGGATCGAAGAGGAAGCACATTGCTCCCCGCAGGCATGATCGTATCCGTAGAGATGTTGTCTCCCACCTTGATCACGACCGTGCCCTCCAGCGTCTCAGGAAGAGGATCCATCTTCGGCAAAGGCTTGATGTTGGGACCCCTGACGACCTCCGTCCTGCGAAGCTCCTCTGAAGGGGAAACGACGGACTCGCTGTCGACGAGATATTCCTTGGGATCTGTGATTCTCGGATATTTCATTTCCTTTCCCAGGTCACGGGGATCCGTGATCACTCCCTTCAGCGCAGCCGCGGCTCCTGTCTCCGGAGAGCAGAGATACACGCGGTCATCCTTGGTGCCGGAGCGGCCTGGAAAATTTCGCGGAAACGTACGAAGGCTCACCTGCCCTGTGCCGGGCGCTTGGCCCATGCCGATACACCCCAGACAACCGGATTGGTGGATGCGGGCGCCGGCACGAAGAAGCAAGGCAAGACCTCCCTGATGTGAAATATTTTCAAGAACCTGGTTGCTTCCTGGATTGATGTGCAGGGAGGTATCCGGATGCCGATGCCTGCCTTCCAGAATCTTGGCCACCACCATGAGGTCCCGGAAAGACGAGTTGACACTGCTTCCGATGATCACCTGATCCGCTTTGATGCCGGCCACCTCCCGCACAGGGACCACATTCCCGGGAGAAGAAGGACAGGCGATCAATGGCTCCAGTGAGGACAGATTGATCTCCGCATATTCATCATATGCAGCGCCCTCATCCGAATGAAGTTCTCGGTACACATCCCCTCTGCCCTGGGCTTCCAAGTAGGCACGTGTGTTTTCATCAGAGGGAAAAACGGTGCTTGTAGCTCCGAGCTCCGTTCCCATGTTCCCAATGGTTTCCCGGTCTGTGGCGGAAAGACTCCTGACCCCAGGCCCGTGGTACTCGACGATTTTCCCAACGCACCCCTTCACATCATAGCGCCGCAGCATCTCCAGGATCACGTCTTTGGCGCTCACCCAATCCGGCAGAGATCCGGCAAGCTTCACTCCCAGGACATTCGGGCATGGAAGATGGTAAGGCCGGCCGGCCATGGCCAGCGCCACATCAAGCCCTCCGGCTCCCATGCCCAGCATGGACACGCCTGCGGCGCCGGGCGTGTGGCTGTCCGACCCGAGGATGCTTTTGCCGGGAACCCCGAAACGCTCCATGTGAACCTGGTGGGAAATGCCGTTCCCCGCCGGGCTGAAATGGATTCCGTAGCGGCTGCAGGCGGTTTGAAGGTATCGGTGGTCGTCCGCATTTTTGTTGTCTGTTTGCAGAAGGTTGTGGTCCACGTACTGGGCGGCGACTTCTATCTTCACCGAGTCAATCCCTAGAGACTCGAACTCCAGCATGGCCACTGTGCCTGTCGCATCTTGAAGAAGCGTGTGGTCAATCCGTATCCCGATTTCTTCACCGGGAACGAGCTTTCCCTCCACAAGGTGAGCTTCAAGGATCTTTTGTGTCAAATTCTTCGCCATAGATCTAATTTCATCCTTTCCATACGAACTCTAGAAATGCAGGCCAGGTTTCTCTGCCCCCCCTCTTCTTTCGTGCTTTCGTACTTTCGTGTTTTCGTGGGTGCTTCTTGTTCTGTTTTGTCTCCTGTTTTTTCCATTCTTCCATCATTCCATTCTTCTGTATAGAATCCCTAGACTGAATTGGTCATCCAGTGCCTCGTTGATCGCCTGCTTGAGATCCTTGGGATCGTGCTTTAAAGGGAGAGGATGGACCCACTGTTTGAGATGGTCCCACGTCTTGTACTCCTTGTCAAAGGTCACGCAGGAGGTATAGAGGTGAAAAAAGGCAAACCCCTTGTGACCTATCCCTTGTATCAGGGCGTTGGTGATGCCCTCCGGATCTCCCGCAAAGAGCCTTGCCACAAAGGAAGCCCCGTAGGAGAGAGCGAGCAGCGTGGCATTCAGCGGAGCGTCCTGATTTCCCTGTGGCGAAACTTTTGTCTTGAAGCCCACCGGTGAACTTGGAGAAGGCTGGCCTTTGGTGAGCCCATAGATCGAGTTGTCAAAGAGAAGATACTTGACATCGACATTCCTTCTCGCAATGTGAGGCAGATGCCCTCCACCGATCCCCAGGCCATCGCCGTCTCCTCCGACGGCAAATACGGTGAGTTCGGGATTCGCAAGCTTCACCCCGGTAGATACCGGAAGGGTTCTTCCGTGAACCGTGTGAAGACCATAGGTGTCTGTGAAAAAGGGATAGCGTCCTGCACACCCGATCCCTGAGACAACGACGATCTTTTGATGGGGGAGCCCAAGTCGCTGAATGGCATTGTTCAAGCCCTGATGAATCCCGAAGTACCCGCAACCGGGACACCAGGTCGGCAAGTTCGGTGAACGAATGGAGAACGCTTTCGATTCACCGATTTCCTTAACCTGTTCGGCAAGCACTTTACCGGAAGTCTTCATATTTCATCCTCTCACGAATTCACTGACAACCCGGACCTGACCGCTTCAGTGTTTGTGCGAAACGTCCGTTGTCGGTGGTCAGTTGTCCGTTGTTTGGTGTTCGTTTTTCGTTGCCGCTCGCCTGTCGCAGATTGCCTGTTGCTTGTTGTAAAGAGACCGAAATCAGTCTTTGGTTTTTCTCAGCCTGCCACGTGCAACCCGCGGCTTGTTGCTCTCTGATGCTTGATCTCAAATAGTAGTTTCAACGGACGATGGACAACGGACAACGGACTACTGGCAACCTGCATTGATCACTTCCCCCCGACGATCCCCTTCACCTTATCAAGGATCAGCGTCGCTGCCATCGGCATTCCGGTTGTGCGGTTTAGCCTGACCACATCTTTTCCGTGGAGATGGCCGATCAAGTTGGCAAGCTGCCCTTCATAGTTGAGCTCAGGGATCAGGATCTCTTTGCACTTCTTCATGAAAGCACGGATGACTTCGGCGTGATACGGAAAAAGGCTCATCACCTTCAAGGCACCCACCTTCAGGCCTTCCCGCTGCGCTGTCAACACCGCCTCAAGGGCTGAACCGAAAGTTGATCCCCAGGCAATCACACCCACATCCAATGTCTCGCCGGAGGAGAATTGCACCGGCTCCGGCAGGTCCTTCAAGGCTCCTTGGATTTTTCGATGCCGTTTCTCCGTCATCTTCGAATGGTTTTCAGGGGAATAATCAGGTCTTCCCTTTTCCGTGTGCTCCAGTCCTGTGGCGTCAAAAAGAAAACCCTCTGTCCCAGGTATCGCCCTGGGGGAAATACCGGATTCCGTGACTCTGTAACGTTCGTATTGCCCCCTGCTCGATTCGTCGGGATAGACGTTCCAGTTCGCTCGCTGTGCTTCCGACGCGCTGGGTATGTTCACCCTCTCGACACGATTGTTCAGAAAAAAGTCTGTAAGCACGATGACCGGCGTCTGATATCGCTCAGCCAACTGAAAGCTCATCAGGGTGAACTCATAGCATTCCCTGACGTTGGTGGGTGCGATGACGATCCGCGCAGAATCCCCGGGCCCGCCGAAAACCGCTGCGTGCAGGTCGGATTGCTCGGTTTTGCTCGGCAGCCCTGTGGCAGGCCCCCCTCTTTGGGCATTGATAATCACCGCGGGTGTTTCAGACATGACCCCGTGGGTGATGAGTTCCGTCATCAGGGCAAACCCTGGGCCCGACGTCGCTGTCATGGCCCTTTTTCCCGCAAAGAAGCTTCCCAGCACCGCGCCTATGGAAGCAATCTCATCTTCCATCTGCACCACTCTTCCTCCCCGCTCCGGCAAAGTCTTGGCCAAATACTCCATGATCGGCGTTGCAGGGGTGATGGGATAGCCGAAGTAGAGCTTGAGACCTGCGTCGAGGGCCGCACGGGCAACCGCTTCATTTCCGGAAATGAGGACCTTTTCCTCTTTCTCCGGCTCCGGCAATGTGAGAGCCGGCCGTTCCCTTTCCTTGAAGGCCTCTGATGCGTAACGGTATCCGGCATCAAAGCTCCTCAGATTGGCGTCGAGGACCTTTTCACCCTTGGCCTTGAATTTTTTTGTGATGACTTCCTGGAAATGCCGGGGAGGGACGCCGAAGATTGCGGCAAACCCGCCGAGCGCAGTCAGGTTTCTACCCCTCGTGCTTCCGGATGCGGCTGCAGCCAGGTCGGAGAAGGGCATCCCAAACAGGCGTGCGTCAGGCTCTACGTGAGCGGCAATGGAAGTCCCTTCATCCCCGTAGGACGGAGGCTTGCTGTCGAAGAGCACCACAGCCTCTTTTGCAAGAAAAGGAGTTCGGGATTGGGATTCTTTGTCATCCAGCGAAATGAGCGCGTGCGTCTTGTCGCTCAAAGCCCGCATTTCCTGATCGCCGATTCGTGAGTGGGTGACACAACGACCGAAACCTCTGATTTCGGCCGGGTAGGAATCAAAGGCGAGCACGGAGAGACCAGCCCCGGACATGGCTTCGTTGAGAATTCCGCCCGCAGCGATGGTTCCATCCCCCGACATTCCGCATATTTCAATGGTCAAGTCCACTTTCGTCATATCAAAACTCCGTCCACCAGGAGGTGTTGATCTTGATCCCCTGAGCTTCGAAAATGCACTTCCCGGCTGCTTCTGCCTTCACCGTGTTTCCCACCAGATTCAGAGCCGCTGTACGGCCCAACTCGACGGCATTGTCATGGCCGACGGAGACCCAGTAGTCACGGAGCGCCGGATGGTAGATCTGGGCACAGTCCCCTGTGGCATACACTCCTTTGAAACCCGTGTTCAGGTATTCGTCAACAAGGATCCCGCGATCCAGCCGGAGCCCTGATCCTGCCAGGAATCGCACATCCGGGGTGAGCCCGAAAAAGGCTCCGATCATGCCACACCGGACCGTCTGACGGCCGACCTGGACCTCACAGTCGCGTTCCCCTTTCCGCGTGATCCCTTTTACCCGTTGATCCGCCAGGACCTCCACCCCCTTCTGCCGCAGCCGGTGAGACATCTCTTCGAAAAGCGATAGACTCCACCGCAAAGGCCAGAAGGCCTCTTCGTTCACCATGAAGGTTACTTTCTTCCCCAGACCCAATAGGGCCTTGGTGACAGCCAGCGATGTGAGGTCTCCGCCCATCATGAGCACCGAATCCACCTGATGAATTTGCTCCCTCCAGACTCTGGCATCTTCCAGCGTTTTGAGGGTGAACAGGACGTCCTTGAAAATCAGAAGGGGTTCCGGGATTCTCGGTTTTCCGCCCACGGCAATGATCAGGCCGCTGAACCGGAGTACCTCCTTGTGATCCAGGACCAGTTCCTTCCGGCCCGGATTCAGAGCGACCACCTTCTGCCCGCTTCGCAGTTTAACGGCCATGTTCTTGTACTCTTCCACAGGGCACACATAGAGAGCCTCTTCCTTGATGCTGCCGCTGATCCACATAGGCAGGAGATGTGGTCTGTAACACCCGTGCGGTTCCTTGCTGATCAGGGTGATGCGCGCTCCCGGCGCCTCCAGCCTGAGCGTCGCGGCGGCGTGGTGACCTGCCGGCCCGTTCCCGATCACGATGAAATGCTCTTCAGACATGGTCTTTCCCTCCCTGCGCCATTCGCTCCGTGAGTTCCACCTTGGTCACAGAGATGCAGTTCACCGGGCATACACGCATGCACTCCCCACATCGAATGCAGCGGGAGTTATCGATCATAATCGCATTGACCTTGGCCCAATGGGTGGTTTCCGCAAAACCGGTGATGGCGCCTGCTTCATTGGTTTTCACTTCTTTGACCAGCTTGATGCAATCCCTGGGAGCGACGTCGATGCAGTACCGGCAGTAGATGCAGCGGCTGATGTCGATTTCGTAATGAAGATAACAGAGGTAGCAGCGCTTGGACTCCTCTTGCGCCTGCTCTGAAGATAAACCCGTCTCCACTTCGGTCTTCGGAGTACGGAAACGATCCGGCACAGGTTGGACTGTAGGCATTTCCTGCCTCGGAAGGTAATCCCAGGCGCGCTTCCGGTCGGTTATCTCCGTTTCCTCCATGGTTACGATTTTCTCGCGGAAAGGCTTGCCCGTCAGGTCACGAATGATTTTCTCTGCTGCCCTTCGCCCCATTCCAACCGCCTGAATCACGGTTGAGGGCCCGGTGAGATAGTCGCCGGCCACATAGAGCCCCTTCATCGAGGAGGAGAAAGAATCCGGGTCAGCCTTCAGAACTTCTTCTCCCTTCTTCCCGACCGCCAGGCGAATCGGCTCAGGTCTTTGGCCGGTGGCCACGATGACACAGTCCGCAGGAAGCACGAATTCACTTCCCTCGATGGCGAGAACGTCTCTCTTGCCTTCCCCTCTCTTTTCACCGGGGCGTGTCCTGACAAACTCCACGCCTTCAAGGCGTTCCTTCCCGAGTATTTTTCGGGAGAGCATGAGAGAAGCGATCTTGACGCCTTCTGTCTTTGTCTCTATCACTTCATCTTTGGTGACGACCAGATCCTCTTCCGTTCGCCTGAGGCAGATGGTCACGTCTTCCGCCCCCAGCCGAAGGGCGGACCGGGCGCAGTCAAAAGCCGTGAACCCTGCGCCGATGACGAGGACCCGGCTCCCGATGCTGGGAGGCTTTCCTGTGCAGACCTGCATCATGAATTCCAGACCAGGATACACTCCTTGGAGTTCTTCACCCGGAAGGTCGAGTCGCAGAGACCGGTAACACCCTGCAGCCAGAAGAACCGCATCATGCTCTTTGATAAGATCTTCGATCGCTACGTGCTCTCCGACCCTCACCCCGGTCTTGAGTATGGCCCCTGTGCGCACGATGTAATCGATTTCCTCTTCCAGGACCTCTCTTGGGAGCCTGAACTCAGGGATTCCGTACCGGAGCATCCCGCCTCCCTTCTCAAAAGCTTCGTAGAGCGTCACCGCGACTCCCAGCGTGCAGAGGTCGTGGGCGGCTGCAAGCCCTGCAGGGCCAGCTCCCACGACAGCCACCTTTTTGCCGAGCGGAGCAAGAGGGCCTGGTTCCGGAGGCGGGCCTTTACTTCTCAGGTCCGCGGCCGCTCTCTTGATGTGGCAGATGTTTACCGGTCGGCCGAGTTCCGCCTCTCCATGGCGGCACTTGTCCTCACAGGGACGGGAACAGACTCGGCCCAGGACCCCGGGCAGAATGTTGGCCATATGGTTGATGGAGTAGGATCCGTCGTATCGGCCTTCGAAGAGAGCTCGAATGTAGGCTGGAATGTTCGTCGTCGCGGGACAGGCTGCCTGGCATGGGACATTCACGTCCATGTAATAGAAGTCTTCCGGTTCGACAGAGTATCTGATTGGGGTCCCCATAACGCTTCCGTCCGTTTCATGAAGTTGAAGTCGAAGACGCCTGAATTCTGATGCAGTCGCAAAAAGCGACCAAAGCCCTCACCCCGGCGAAAGCCGGGGTCCAGAAGTGCTTTTTTTTCCGGATTCTGGCTTTCGCCGGAATGACAGAAAATGCCACTTTCTGGCTTTTTACGAAACCATCAATCTTAAATCTAAAATTCGAATTTCGCCTGCCTTCGCCGAAGCGGCTACGCGCAGGCAGGTGCTTCGGATTTCATCATGGTTCAGCAAGCGAGGCGCTTGTCTCTCAGCGTTCTTTTATCTTTCTCTGGATTTCTCTCTTGATCGTATTGATCGATTTGGTAACCGGAATCTCCTTAGGGCACACCCGGGTGCACTCAAAATGATTCACGCACCCCCAGGCTCCATCCGGGGAGTCAAGCTGCTCAAGCCTCTCGGATGTTTTGTCGTCTCTCGTATCAAAGAGATATCGAAAGGCCCAGACCAGAGGTGCCGGTCCCAAGAATTTCTCGTTTTCTGACGTCACGGGACAGGCGGCAGTGCAGCAGGCACACAGGATACACCGAATCGCTTCATTCAGCTTTCGGTTGTCCTCATGCCCCTGAAGTCTCTCCTTCTCGGGAGCCGGATCCGAACAGATCAGGTAAGGACGGATCGCTTTAACCTTTTCGAAAAAAGGATCAAGGTCAACGATCAGATCCTTGAGAACCTTGAAGGTTGGAAGGGGTTCAAGAATCACTTCGGTCCCTTCATAGTCTTTCACGAGTTTCTGGCAGGCCAGAGCGCAACGGCCATTGATTTTCATGGCATCTGATCCGCAAACCCCGTGGCCGCAGGACATTCTGTAGCTTAAGGTTCCATCCTGCTCCCACTTGATGCGGTTGAGGCAGTCCAGAATGCGCTCCCAGGGGTCCGCGGTCACTGTGTAATTCTGGAACCGGGGCTTCGAGTCCAGATCAGGATCAAAACGGAAAATCTTGAATTGCAGATCCATATTACAAAAATCCGTTTGAACTCTTGTCATTCATTCCCCTCACCCCGCCCTCTCCCCCGACATGGGGGAGAGGGGAAGGGTGAGGGGGAACAGCCGAATATAAAACGATTCACTGCGTTTGCATTAGTAAACCCTTGGCTGGGGCTTGAAACGGGTTATCGTCACAGGTTTTGAGGAAAGGCGCGGGCCTGTCGCCGTCTTCTCGACCAGGGTGTGCTTCAGCCAATTCTGATCATCTCTTTCCGGGTAATCTTCCCGAAAATGGGCGCCCCTGCTTTCCTCTCTTGCCAGAGCCGACACCAGGATGGCTTCCCCAAGGTGTAGCAGGGATTCCAGCTCAAGAGCTTCAAGCAGATCTGTGTTGAAGCGCCTGCCTTTGTTGTCCACGCTCACCGTTTCATAGCGCTCAAGAAGGTCTCTCACCGTGGCTATGGCTCCGGCCAGATCCTCCTTGTTACGGAACACAGAGCAGGAATCTGTCATCGTTTTCTGCAACTCGCTTCTCAGCGCACTGGATTTCTCTCCCTTTTTTCGCCTGTTCAGGTCTTCGATTTTTTTTCGTGCTGCATCCTCGGGGCCTTCGGGAACCCGCGCCTTTTGAAGATGGGGCAAATCTTCCAAGATCTTCTTCCCTGCCCGCCGACCGAATACCACGAGATCAAGAAGGGAGTTGCACCCGAGCCTGTTGGCGCCGTGGACGGACACACAGGCACACTCTCCGGCAGCGTAAAGGCCCTCGAAAATCTCCCCGGTCTTTCCGAGCACCTGTGCGTCGAGGTTCGTGGGGATACCGCCCATCATGTAGTGGCATGTGGGTGCCACGGGGATTAGATCTTTGGTCGCATCCAAGCCCAGATAGATACGGACGAAGGAAGTAATATCGGAAAGCTTTTCCGCAAGGCGCTCCTTCCCGAGATGGGTGAGATCCAGATGGACAAAGTCACGGCCGTCGATTCCTCTGCCTTCACGGATCTCCCTGGCAATGGCTCTCGAAACCATGTCCCTGGGCGCAAGGTCTTTGAGGGTGGGAGCGTATCTTAACATGAAGCGCTCTCCCTGCCTGTTCCTGAGGATGCCCCCTTCTCCTCGGGCCGCCTCACTGAGAAGCACCCCGAGACCATGGATGCCTGTTGGATGAAACTGGACAAACTCCATGTCCTCAAGAGGTATGCCTGACCTGTAAGCCAGGGAAACGCCGTCGCCCGTGTTTGCAAAGCAGTTGGATGTTGTCTGAAAGACCTTTCCAAACCCGCCGGTGGCCAGCAAGATCGCCTTGCACTGAATAGGATGGATTTCCCCGGATGCCAGTTCGTAAGCCAGAAGCCCGACGACCCGGTTGTCTCTGATGATTAGGTCCAGAAGTTGAAATTCCTGGTAGACCTTAATTCCTTTTCGAAGAGCCTCGCCGTAGAGCGTATCCAGGATGACCCTTCCCGTTCTGTCCGCTGCGTGGCAAGCCCTCTTGACCGCTCGCTTGCCGAAATCTCCGGTGTGTCCGCCAAAGGCCCTTTGCGCTATCGTCCCCTGGGGCGTCCGGTTGAATGGAACGCCCATGTGCTCCAGTTCGTACACGGCCCTTGGGGCGTCCTTGGCAAGAACTTCTGCCGCATCTTGATCCGTGAGGAAGTCTCCCCCCTTCACCGTGTCATACATGTGCCATTCCCATGAGTCCGGCTCTTCATTTCCCAGGGCTGCTGCAATCCCTCCCTGAGCAGCGCCTGAATGAGAGCGAGTCGGGTAGACTTTGCTGAGGAGCGCCACTTCCGCTCTTCCCGCAATCTCCACCGCAGCTCGCAGCCCGGCGAGACCGGAGCCCACAATCACGACATCATGCGCGAATTTCATGATTTACCTTCTGGATATTACAAGAAAATCTAAATAGCACCCCTGTTTTGTCAATAGACAGGAATGACGGTCACGTAAAAAGTCATCAAAACCGTCACCCCGGCGGAAGCCGGGGTCCAGGATTGCTTGTTCTTCCTGGATTCCGGCGCCTGTCCCGGACTCCGATCCGGGATTCGCCGGAATGACACAAAAGGTCAATTCTTGATTTTTACGAACTCATCAAGAATGGATTAAATGCGGAGCCCAAGGGCTTCTATTCGAACTTATCGAAGAAGATGCGGTCTTCCGGGCTGCCCTTCTTTTTCAGTATCTCCACGCACGAGTCTACCATGACCGGTGACCCGCAGATGTAGACGTCGATAGTCGCTCCTTCAGGCACGTATTTCTCGATGAGGTGGGTCACTCGGCCTTTTTCACCCTTCCATTGCTCCTCCTCCAGGGTCCGGGACAGGGTGGGCACATACTTGAATGAAGGGAGCTTTTTCTCCCATGCCCGGAGCTCCTCCTGGTAATAGAGATCTTTCACTGTTTTTGCCCCGAAGAAGAACTGAACCTCTTTCCGCATTTGCTCATGCTCGACCTGGTGAAGCATGGATTTGATAGGCGCCATGCCCGATCCGGTTGCGATGAACAGAATGTCTCGGTCCGAATCCTTAAGGTAGAATTTCCCGTAAGGTCCGGTAGCCCTCAGCTCCTCTCCCTCGTGCAGAAACTCGTGCACGTAAGTGGTCACGGCCCCTTGAGGGACCTTGGTGATGACGAGTTCCAGGGA
>Ga0209254_10003830_pt1 | contig 13737 bp, 14 predicted proteins | sample FrelakmetDIP11DI_FD_187148 | JGI IMG/M metagenome (GOLD analysis project Ga0209254, IMG submission 187148) | Freshwater lake sediment microbial communities from the University of Notre Dame, USA, for methane emissions studies - DIP11 DI (SPAdes)... | ecosystem: Environmental > Aquatic >...
CAGGCCTTGCGCCATCACATAGTTGGCCTTGAGCGCCTCGGCGAACGAGTAGTGCACGAAATCCTTCAGCGGCATCGCCTCGATGGCGACCACCAGCTGATCGTTCGCCGCAAAGCGGCCCGACCAGTCCTGGCTTTGCAGAGCCGGCTGCGTGCGCGGCGGGCTCGAGAGCCGGGTCATGCCGTCCGCCGCCGTTCCCGCGGCACTGCGGGAACTCGAGGCTGACGCGAACGGCTTGGTCGAGGCAGTGCCGGACGTCGTGCCTTCGGTCGTGATCTCGCCGTCCTCGGACGTCGTCACCGGGGTGGCGCCGTCGACGATGGCCCCTTCGGGCAGCCCCGCGACCCGCGGCGGCGGGACTACGAAGCGCTCCGGTGTTGCGGCGCAGCCCGTGACCAAGGCTGCCGCGCAAAGCATCAGGGGTAGTCTGTTCATGCCAACTTTCGCGCGCATTGCGATCATTCTACGGTTTCTGCGGCGCCGGCGCCGCTTGCCGCGGCGCCGACTTGCCAGCTGCGTCCGGTTTCGGTGGTGGAACCTGGGCCTCAACCACCTTCATGCCGCGCATGCTTGCCGGCAGTTCGAACGCCTGGCCGGGCTGCAGTTCCGTCGCCTGCACCTGCTTCGGTTCGGCATCGGGGGCAGCAGCGGGCGCCGTGGGGACCCTTGCTGCAGCCGCCGCGGCGGAGGCTGCTGCGGGGGCTGCTGACGTCGGCGACGTGCCGGCCATGGTTGGCGCCACAGCCGCCCCACTACCCTGCACCGACGATCCCGCCGGCTTGAAGATCTGCAGCTCCTGCACGCCACGCTGCCCTTCGAGCCGCACCAGCTGCGGCTGGATCTGCGCCACCTTGAAGCCGTACACCTCGTCGCCCTCGGCGATGCGCTGCACCTTGGCTGCGCCGCCCGCGACCGGCGTCGCACGGATGACGGCGAACGGCGCGCCGCGCTCGCTGAAGACGGCCAGCAATGTCAGCGACCAGTCGGTCGGCGCTGCAGCGCCAGAGCCCCCGGCCACTGGCCGCAGTCCCGGCAACCATGTGCCCAGATCCCTGGTCACCGTCGCGGCCGACACCGGCGGCGATACTTCTGCCGGCACGAAACTGTCCGCGCCGCGCGGTTGCACGTCGCGGGCCACGTAGATGCGCCGTGTGAAGTCGACCAGTGCGAGCAGCAACACGACCACCAGCAGCAGCCAGCGAACGCGAGTGGAGTTCACGGCGTGCCTCCGGTGGCTGGTCGGTAGTACAGGTCCATCACCAGCGCCAGCGTGCCGGGATCTTTGGCCAAGCCAGGCCTGGCGCCGCGCGGCAGGTCCAGCTTCACCTCGCGCACGGCCGCGTACGGCATCTCCGCCTCGATCGCTCCGTGCACAGCCACCAGGCTGTCGAGCGGCCCCGCCAGACTGGCATTCACCCGTCCGTACGCCATGCCGGCCTGCGCAGCCTCGCCATCGAGCACCCAGTCGAACAGCGTCACGCTCACGCCGCCGCGCTGCGCGATGCCCGCAAGCGTGCGCTGTGAGTCGAGACGGAACCGGTCTTTGTCGCTCACTTCAGGAAACGGCGCACGCGTGGCCTCGGTGACAGCAACGACCTTGCCGCGCGCCGACTGCAGCGCCGCGGCGTTCTGCACCACGCTCACCGAACGGTCGAGGCGTTGCGTCAGTACCTCTAGTTGCTGGCGTTGCTCGCCCTGCTGCTGCATCCACGGCACCACGGCGAAGCGCAACCCCGCGAGCACCGCGGCCAGCACCACCAACCAGCGAACACGCGAATCAGCCACGATCCGCCACCGGCTGCATGGTCAGCGTCAGCGTGAATTCCTCGAGGTCCAGATTACCCTTGCGCACCGGCGACGAAAACTTTGCGTCCGCGAAACCGGGTACGGCGGCCACGGCGGCGAGCACGTCGGTGGCAACCTTGGCGTTGCCGCGCAAGGTCAGCGTCGTGTCCTTCAGTTCGACACCACGCAGGGTGGCGCCCTTGCTCCACGCCACCGACACGACCTGCCAGATGCGATAGGTATGGCGTCGCTCCGCCAGCAGCCCGGCCAGGCCTTTCTGCTCCGCGAGCATGCGATCGACGTCGCGCTGCGCGACCAGCAGTTCCTCGACCTGGTCGCCGAGCCCGGCCAGTTCGCGCTCCCGCGCCTTCTGGGTGAGGGTCAGGTAGGTGGACGCCAGCGCGAGGTATGCGAGGCCGGCGACTGCGGCCGCCGTGAGCAGCGGCTTCCAGTGGACCGCCAGGCGGGGGCGCAACGCCGGCACCCGGAAACGCAGCCAGACGTCAGCCGGCAGGCGACGCAGGCCCATGAGCAGTCGCTCGCGCAGGCCGGTCTGCGGAATCGCGAGGTGCTCCGCAACGTCAAGCCCGGCCGCGAGGGCAAAGAACTGGGTAGAGGTGACGGCGCCGGCCGCCGCCTGGCTCATGCCGTTGGCAGCCAGGAAATACTGCAGGTCATGCCGCTCGACACTGGCAACACTGGCGGCCGGCAGTGTCTGCGCCAGCGCCAGGCTCTCGGGCACCAGCCAGACGCAGCGACCCGCGCGCTCCAGCACGCCGGGCTTCAATTCGTAGAACGTCACCTCGCGCTTGTCGTCGCGCGTCGGCGCGATGAGCGTGAGCGCTGGCGACGCTCCGGCCAGTTCCTGCTTGAGCACGCCATCGAGGTCGCGGCGCGAACTGATCGGGTACGTGCGCCGTCGCTCGACGTAGTGCTCGCGCCCGAGCAATACCAGGAGCGCCGGCGCCGCATTCGGCGCACCGGCAGCGTCACGCCGCTCGTCGGTCAACCAGACGACACGATTGGACAGCAGCGTCGTCAGGCGCCCGCCGATCCCGTCCGTCATGCCTGTGCTGGTTCCCGTCGTCATTCTTCCTGGCCTGTCGCGTCCCGTGATCGCTGCCAAACCGCCACGGCCTCCGCCTGGTACGGCCGCACCATGAAAGTCGTGGTGCGGGTCGTGTGCGCTTGCCGCAGTCCCATCTCCAGCCGCACGGTCAGCCCGGGCCCCGGCGCCAGCACGGTCGTCTCGTCTGCCTGCGAGCCCGTGAGCTTCCACAGGGTCAGCGCGTCGACCTCGCCGACCGTACGCGCGTCCGCCACGCCCCTGGCCTGGCTGCCCGTCAACCGAGCGGCCAGCAGTTCCTGGGGCGCCGTGGTCGGATTGAAGCCGGGCGTAGGATACAGGGTCAGCAACGGCCGCAGGCGGGCAAACAGCGCGGCGTCCATGCTCGGCAGCAGCCGCAGCTGCCCCAGGTCCTGCAGCGGATAAAGGCCGCCGTCCGGCGAGGCCACCGCCCGGTCCGCCTCGCCGAGCGCGCGGGTCTGCACCCGGCTGCCCTGCAACTCCAGCAGTTCGCGCGTGAGCCGGCGCGCGCGATCCGGGGCAACGTCGAGGCCCTGCAGCAGCTGCTCGAACTCCGCGCCATCCTGGTCCGGCACGCGCATGCGCCCGGATTCGTCCTGGATCGTGAAGGTGATGCCGTCAACCGTGAAGGGCACGCCGCGGAAATTCCAAGTCGCGGCGTACGGGTTGTCGCTCTCTGGATCCTGTGCCAGCGGCTCGGTGAGCAGCGAATAGAGCAGCGCCGACTCGCGCGACTGCGCAGCCAGCTGCAGTTCCGCGCGGTCGGCGAGCGCCTGGGCCCGCGCGACCTGCTCGCGCGCGGTCAGGCCCATCTGCAACATGAGCAGGCCGATGATGCCCGTGATGAGCAGCACCTGGACCAAAGCGATGCCGCGTTGCCGGTTCATTCCTGGCCCATGAAACGGCGGAACGTCACGTCGGCGCGCTCCGGCACGAACACCACCGCCTGCTGGCCGCCGATGTCGATGGCGATTCGCTGCGGGTGAACGCGCGCGACGAAGCCGTCGAGACTGGTCATCCACTTCGGTTGCAGACCGAGCTCGGGCAGGTTCGCCGCCTCCAGTCGTTCGTCGAGCGACTTCCAGCCGAAGTAGCTGAAACTGAGATCCGGCAGGTCGCGCAGCACCATCAGGCGGTGCTGGAACGGCAGCGTCTGCGACGCCAGGCGCAGGTGCACCCCTGCGAGCGGCGCCTCTTCGTAGAGCAGGTTCCAGCGCCCGTCCGCCGTGGCTTCGCGGAACACGCGCACCACGGCCATTTCGCCGGGGCTGAACACCGGGCTCAGCGTAACGAGCGTCAGGCCTTCGTCGCGGCCGAGGAAATAAAAGCCGCCATCGCCCCTGGCATCGCGCACCACGTACGGCAGCGTGTTCTCGAGCGCCGTGATCACGAGGTCGAGTCGCTGGTACTGGTCCTGCGCGCGCTCGAAGCGCCCGAGCCGGCCCTCCCAATGGTGCGTGAACAGCGAGTAACCGTAGCTCGCGATGCCGACCACGAGGCCGAAGATCGCGAGCGCGACCAGCAGCTCGATGAGCGTGAAGCCCCTTACCAGCGCACGGGTTCCCATGCCAGCTCCTGGTAGAGGAACACGCGTTCCTGCCCGCCCCGCGCCAGCTTGAGGCGCACGTCGTAGAGGCGAAAGCGCTGCGGATAGTCGCGGAAATCGGCAAAGTCCGGGTCGAAGCGGCGCGCCGGCGCGCCATGGCGCACCGTCATCGCCTCCCATTCGTAGCGCACGCCGAGCAGCTCGGCATTACCGTCCAGCTTCTCGACCGGGTTGGAGCGCAGCTGGCTGCGGATCGCCGAGGTGATGAGCGGCAGCGGCGTCAGCAGGTTCACCAGCCCTTCGGCGCGACTGCTCGCGAGCAGCGCGTTGCGGTAGGTCTCGGTGGCCACCGCCAGCACGGTGAACAGGATCGTCGCCGCGATCAGCACCTCGAGCAGCGTGAAGCCGTGCTGGCGGTTCATGCGCCGTCGTCCAGCCAGCGGTTCAACTCCAGGCGACGCTCGCGCCCATCGCGCCGCACCGTGAGTTGCGCGGGCACTGCAATGCCGTTGGCGTTGATCCGCACCGCCTGCGCGGGTTCGAAGAACAGGTGCTCGAGCGACAGCACACGCTCGTCCGCACCGGCGACGCGCCACGCCAGCCGGCCGCCCTCCGCCTGCAGCTCCACCGCACGTCCCTCGGCGAACGCGCGGAACGAGAGCCCGCTGACGGTACGCTCCAGCACCAGCCACTCCTCCTGCGCACGTGCCCTGTCGAGTCGGTCCGCGGTAAGCGGCCCGACCAGCGCCACCACGAGCCCGAGGATCGCCAGCACGACCAGCAGTTCGACCAGCGTAAAGCCACGTGCGCGACGCATGGCGCTACAGGCCGATGTCGGCCACCGAGGTGATGGACAGCATCATGATCACCACGACGCCGCCCACGATCAGGCCCATCAGCAGGATCAGCAGCGGCTCAAGCAGCGTGGTCGCACGCTGCGTCCACTGGGAGAACGAGTCGCGGCTGCGGCGCGCGACTTCGGTGAACACCTTGCCGAGCTCACCACTCTCCTCGCCCACCTCGAGCAACGATGCGTAGTAGTCGGGGAACAGTCGCGTCTGGCGCAGCACGCCGGAGAGCTGCTCGCCGCGCCGTACCTTCTCCACGGCGATCGCGATCTCGCGGCGCAGCTGGCCGTGGCGGATGCTGCCCGTGGCGAGCTGCAGGGCGCGGTCCACCGGCAGCCCAGCTTCGAGCATCATGCCGAGGCCGCTGGTGAAGCGGATGCGCTCGACCGTCGTCGTGGCCTCGCGCAGGAACGGCGAGCCGATCGCCAGCCGCTCGCCGAGCTCCTGCACCTCGGGACGCTTGCGTGACTGCCAGAGCATGGCGACCACCGCCGCGAACACCACTGCGAGCACCCACTGCCAGCGCTGCATGAATTCGCTCACCCCGAGCAGCGTAGAGGTGTACCAGGGCAGCTCGGTCGCATCGGCAAACAGCGTGGCCAGGTTCGGCACCACGAAGTTGAAAATGAACAGCAGCGCCAGCACGCATACCGCAAGCACCACCAGCGGGTACGAGGACGCCTGCAGCACCTTCTGGCGGATCTCGCGGCGGAAGCGCAGGTCCTCGGCGAGGCGGCGGAACACCTCGGGCAGGCGGCCGCTCGCTTCGCCGAGCGCGATCAGGTTCACATACAGCGGGTCGAACACGTCGGGGTGCCCGGCGGCCGCCTCCGACAATTGCCGGCCCTGCTTCAACTCGTTCGACAGCTCGCCCAGCAGCTGGCCCATGGCACCGCTGCGGCCGGTGCGCTGCAGGATGCCGATCGCGCGATCGATGCGCACGCCGCTGTCGAGCAGCAGGCTCAGTTCCGCGGTGAGGAACTCGAGGTCGTCGAGCCCGACCTTGTCCGATTGCAGGCCGAGCGTGTCGCGCCAGTCGCGGCCGGTGGCCTCCGCGGCGAGATCGCTCAACATCACGCCGCGACCACGCAGGTCTTCGCGTGCCAGGTCGAGGCGCTCGCTCTCGACGACACCCGACACGCGCGCGCCCGACGGGTCGAAGCCAACGTAGCGGTAGCGCGCCATCAACCCGCCACTCGCAGCACTTCCTCGACCGTGGTGTGGCCCTGCAGCGCCTTGAGGTAGCCGTCCTCGAGCAGCGAGCGCCAGCCCTGCGATACACAGTACGCGCGCGCCTCCGTGAGGAAGTGCGGCCCGACCTCGAGCGCCTTGATGCCTTCGTCGCAGCGCAGGTACTCGACGACCGCCATGCGGCCGCGATAGCCGGTGTGGCCGCAGGCGTCGCAGCCGCGCGCTTCCATGAGCTGCGGCTGGCGCACGCCGGCGCGCTCGGCGAAACGGTGCAGCTCGAGCCGCTCCATGAACGCCTCCGCCTCGGGGTGTGGCACGGCGCACTGCGGGCACAATCGCCGCGCGAGCCGCTGCGCGAGGATCGAGCGCAGGGCCGCGTTCAGCAGGTACTCCTCGACGCCGAGATCGAGCAAGCGCGTGTAGGCCGTCGGCGCGTCATTGGTATGCACCGTCGAGAACACGAGGTGGCCGGTCAGCGCCGACTGCATGCCGATCGCGGCGGTCTCGCGGTCGCGGATCTCGCCGATCATGATGATGTCCGGGTCCTGGCGCACGATGCTGCGCAGGCCCGCGGCAAAGTCGAAGCCGATCGCCGGCTGCACCTGCACCTGGTTGACGCCAGCGAGCTGGTACTCGACCGGGTCCTCGAGGGTGATGATCTTCACCTCGGGGCTGTTGAGCCGCGACAGGAAGGTGTACAGCGTGGTGGTCTTGCCCGAGCCCGTGGGTCCCGTGAGCAGCACCACGCCCGCGGTCACCTCGATGTCCTCGAGCACGCGCGCCTCGACGTCGGCCGACAGACCGAGCAGCGTCATGTCGTACAGCAGCGCGCCTTTGCGCAGGAAGCGCAGCACGGCGCTCTCGCCATCGGTGACCGGTAGCGCCGAGACGCGGATGTCGAGTTCCTCGCCCGCCATGCGCAGGTCGATCTTGCCGTCCTGGGGGCGGCGGCGTTCGCCGATGTCCATGCCCGCGAGGATCTTCAGGCGCGTGATCACCGGCAGCACCATCGCCGGTGCGATCACATCCACCTCGTGCAGCACGCCGTCGATGCGGAAGCGCACGCGGGCGCGACTGCCCTGCGGCTCGATGTGCATGTCCGAGGCGCCCTGCTTGAGCGCGCGCGCGATCAGCGTGTTGAGCAGGTTGACGGTCGGCGCTTCGGAGGCCAGCTCGCGCAGCCGCCCTTCCTCCACCGAACTGAGCGACGATTCCACCGCGGCGTCTTGCCGGCGGCCGAGGCGTACCTTCAGGGCGTCGAACTGTTCCTCGCTGACGAGGCGCAGCACGTAGGGTTCGGCAAAACCACCCAGCCACTCGTTCACCTCGAGGTCCAGCGGCGCGTGCGCCGCGAATACCCAGCGATCGTCCTCACGGGCGACGGGCAGCCAGCCACGCGCCAGCAGGAAATCGACGGGTAGCGCCTCGAGCCCGGCAGGCGGCTCCCACGTGGCGGCAAAGCGGGCCGGCAACAGTTCGGCACCGAGTAGCCGACCGTAGATTCCGGGGAGCGCGTCGGCCGACAGGCTGCCCATGTTCACGAGGATCTGCTCGATGCGGCCGCCGTACTTCTGCTGGTACGCGCGCGCCTTGTCGAGATCCGGCGCGGCAACGCCGAACTCGCCGAGCAGTTCGTGCAGTGGCGTCATTGAAAGACGATGTCCGCGGCGTCGTCCTCGCCGCCGGGGGTGCCGTCCTTACCGAAGCTGCGCAGCGTGTACGGCTGGCCGTTCTCGCCGGGCAGTTGGTACTGGTACGGGTGGCCCCAGGGGTCCAGCGGCAGGTCGCGCGGCAGGTACGGTCCGTCCCAGCCCGGGCGGGTGCTCTGGCGCAGCTCTGCGAGGTTCGGCGGGTAGTCGCCGAGGTCGAGGCGGTAGGTGTCGAGCGAGGTGGCCAGCATCTGCATCTGCGCCAGCGCCGTCTTGCGCTGCGACGAGCTCACCTTGGAGAACATCGTCGGCGCAACCAGCGACAACAGCAACCCCAGGATCACGATCACGATCAGCAGCTCGATGAGCGTGAACCCGCGCTGCGGGCGTATTCTATGGTTCATAGCGTAAGTTCTGGAAAATCTAGGCGAAATATACCCGATTGGGTGGGCCCGTTGGAGGGCGAACATGGTTGCGCTGGGCAAGGGGTTCGTCACAATTGCTCGGGACCAGGTCCACTACCGCTACTGTGGACGGGGCCCGCTGCTGGTCATGCTGCACGATTCGGCCCGCTCGTCGCTGCAGCATGCCGCGAGCATGGAGTGGCTGGGGGAGCATTTCACGGTCGTCGCGCCGGACCTGCCGGGCTGCGGTAATTCCACCCCGCTGCCGGTTGGACAACGGTCAGTGCCCGATTACGCCGCGGCACTGGCCACCACCCTTGCCGCGCTCGGGGTCGAGCGCTGCTTGCTGTATGGCAACCATGCCGGGGCGGCGATCGCACTGCACTTTGCGGCCCGCCATCCGGCGCGGGTGGCGTTGGCCGTGCTCGATGGCCTCGAACTGCACGTCCCCGACGAAGGTCCCGACGCGCCCGGCCAGGAGCTTGTGAAACCAGTGCCATGCGACGACGGCAGCCATCTCGCGGCGGCGTGGACGAGCGTGCTCGATGCTGCCCGCCGAGGGCCGGCCCGAGTGCAGCCGGGTACCGCGCGCCCTGCCGTAGCACTGCCGGACGATGCGGCGTTGCATGAATCCGCCCTCGACCTGTTCATGGCGGACCAATCGACTACGGATGCGCAGCGCGCAGCGATGCGATGCGATGCCCGTGCTGCCTTCGCCCACCTGCACGTGCCCGCAGTCCTGCTGGACAGGCAGGACGACCCTCGCCGCCGACTCCTTGACTCGATGCCGTCGCTGCCTGCCGCCTGCCGCGTCGTCACGGTCGATCCGGGTGCGATGGCCTCGCGTACCCAGTTGCTCGGTCTGCTGCGCTCAGCGCAACTGATCGGCACAGCCTGGCAGCCGCCCACCACAGATCGGACTGCCGCTCCCGGCGGATGGCAACGTTACGTCGAGTTGCTGCATGGTGCCCTGCGGGTGCGACTGTGGAACGATCCGGCGCAGGCAACACCAGTGCTGCTGTTGCACGACGTTCCGGGCGGATCAGCCTCGCTGCGCGAACTGGCGACGGAGCTCGCCCGGACACGGGCGGTGATCGCACCCGACCTCCCCGGCCTCGGCGAATCGCCACCCCTACCCTACCCGAGCCTCGGCAGCTACGTCAGCACGCTGGCCGAAATGCTCGAGGCCCTGGGCGTGAAATCTCTGGATGTCTTAGCCGAGGGTCTGGGCACGACGTTCGCGATTGCGCTGGCCGCACACCGCCCGGGACACGTGCGCCGCCTCCTGCTCGACGGTGTGCCGATGATCCGCTCGCGCGAGCGGCGTCGCGTGGCGCAGCACTACTGCCCGCCCGTGGCGCCGGATCGGCACGGCGCCTACCTGCAACGCTTGTGGCACCAATTGCGCGATGCAGAACTCAGCTGGCCGTGGTTCGAGCGAGCGGCGGTGGCCGTGCGCAGCAATGCCCCGGACCTGGATCCGCAACGACGGCAGGGGCGGCTACTCGACGTGATGAAGCAGCTGCCGAGCTACGGCGACGCAGCCCGGGCTGCGCTCGAGGCGTCGGTGCGCGACCTGCTGCCGTCGGTTCCGCAGCCGGTGCTGCTGCTCGACGTCACAGGCGACGTGCGGTATGCCGGCACGGCTCGCGCCGCGAGGCGCTTGGCCGACGCGCGCATCCTGCCCCGGCCCTCCGGCGCGACCGAACGCGCCGAATTGGCCAGGGCGTTCCTGGCCTGACTCAGAGCTGGCCGAGCACGTGCTCGGCGCTCGACACCTTGAACTCGCCCGGCCCCTCGACGAACACGCTCTTGGCCACGCCGTCCTTGACGACGATCGCGAAGCGCTTGCCGCGGAGGCCCATGCCGAAACCGGTCGCGTCCATCTCCAGACCGAGCGCCTTGGCGTAGTCGCCGTTGCCGTCGGCCAGCATCAGCACCTTGTCGTCGACAGCCGACGCCTTGCCCCACGCCTTCATCACGAACACGTCGTTCACCGCCATGCAGGCGACGGTGTCGACGCCCTTGGCCTTGAAGTCGGCCGCGTGCTGCACGAAGCCCGGCAGGTGCCGTGCGTCGCAGGTGGGCGTGAAGGCGCCGGGCACCGAGAACAGCACCACGGTCTTGCCCGCGAACAACTGCTCGGTGCTGATCTGCTGCGGACCCTCGGGGCCCGGGGTCTTGAACGCGCCTGCAGGCATCTTGTCGCCGGCCTTGATCGTCATGTCTGCTCTCCTGTGGGAATCGAGCGTCGGGAGGACGCGATGGTAACAGCGGTTCGGCGGTCGCGGCGCCACGGATTCGCTCGTCCGCAGCTGCGTGAGTCTGCTCAGCTCTTGAGTTCGGTTCGGGAGAGTCGGTCCGGCGGGACGCCGTGAATCCGTCCCTGGAGGCTCGCGCGCCGCGTCCGTGCGGCGCGACGCCCGCCGGACCGACTCTCCCGAACCGAACTCAGGCGGGTGGCAAACCGCGACAGCAGGCTCGTGCGGGCGCTTGGGCGGCCGGGGAATGTTCGGGCGGGCGTTGCGCGACATGGACGTCGCGCACGAGCCTCCAGGGACGGATTCACGGCGTCCCGCCCGGGCATTCCCCGGCCGCTCAAGCGGCAGCGGGCCCCTGCGCGAAGCGCGGTGCCGACCGCAGGCGTTGGTCGACGGACAGCAGCAGCCCCTCCGTCGTCTGCCAGTCGATGCACGCATCGGTAACCGACACGCCGTACTCCAGCGCCGCGCGATTCGCCGGGATCGGCTGGCTGCCCCAGTGCAGGTTGCTCTCGAGCATCAGCCCGACGATCGAGCGGTTGCCCTCGAGGATCTGGTGGGCGACGTTTTCGGCGACCAGCGACTGCAAGCCCGGATCCTTGTTCGAGTTGCCGTGGCTGCAATCGACCACGATGTTGCCGGGCAGCTCGGCCTTCTCCAGCTCACGCTCGCACAGCGCGATGCTCACCGAGTCGTAGTTCGGGCGGCCACCGCCGCCGCGCAGCACGAGATGGCCGTACTGGTTGCCGCGCGTGCGGAACACCGCCGACTGGCCCTGCTGGGTGATGCCCAGGAAGTGGTGCCCGTGGCGTGCGGACTGCAGTGCGTTGATCGCGACCGTCAAAGATCCATCGGTGCCGTTCTTGAAGCCGACCGGCGTCGAAAGGCCGCTCGCCATCTCGCGGTGCGTCTGCGACTCGGTGGTGCGCGCGCCGATCGCGGTCCAGGTCACGAGCTCCGACAGGTACTGGGGCATGATCGGGTCGAGCGCCTCGGTGGCCGCCGGCAGGCCGATGTCGGCCAGGAACAGCAGCAGCTCCCGCGCCCTGCAGATGCCCTTCTCGATGTGGAAGGAGTCGTCCATGTCGGGATCGTTGATCAAGCCTTTCCAGCCGATCGTCGTGCGCGGCTTCTCGAAATACACACGCATCAGCACCAGCATGGTGCTCTCGACGCGCTGCGCGAGGCCGTGCAACCGCGTGGCGTATTCGCGCGCCGCCACTGGATCGTGGATTGAGCATGGGCCGACCACCACGAACAGCCGCGGGTCCTCGCGATCGAGGATGCGGCGCACCGCGCTGCGGCTGCGGAAGACGAACTCCTCCGCCGCCGACGGCAGCGGCATGTCGCGCTTGACCTGCTCCGGGGTCGGCAGCAGTTCGCTCGAGGCGACGTTGATGTTCTGCAGGCGTTCGGTCATCGGCGTGGCACGCGGCGGTGGCTGTCGGGGCGCGCCATGTTACGCGGGAAAAACCCAGAACGGCACGTGACGCCAGCCCTTCAGCAGCTCCGCGTCGAGCACCCGCCACTGCGGCTCGAACGACTCGACCAGCCGCCAGTAGCGCTCGGAGTGGTTCATGTGCCGGCGGTGGCACAGCTCGTGGACCATCAGGTAGCGCACGACTTCCGGCCGCTGGAACGCCAGGCAGACGTTGAGGCTGATGGTACCGGCCGCCGAGCAGCTGCCCCAGCGGGTGCGCTGCCGGCGCAGGTGCAGCCGCGCATAGTCGATGCGCAGTTCACGTGACAGGGCGTCGAGGCGTTGGCCGAACTCCGCGGCCGCCACCCCGCCCAGCCAACGCATCAGCGAGCGGCTGACGGTGTGATCGGTGTGATGGGGAGCGCACAGCCGCAGCACGCCGTCACCGGCGTCGTGCACGGCGGCCCGGCCCGCAGTCTCGTACTCAACCCGCCACTCGCGCCCAAGCAGCGCCAGCTGCACCGTCGCCGGTCGCCGCGTCGCGGCATGCGGGGCGAGCAGCGCGAATTCACGGGCGCGGCGCTCGGCCCAGTCGCGGTGGCGCGCGACGAAGCGCTCGATGACCGGGATGCCGACGCCGGGCGGCACGACCACCTCGACGCGCCCGCCCGGAAAGACGCGCATCGACAAGCGCCGGGCGCGCCGGCTGATGCGCACGTTCCAACCGGGCGAAGCCTCGGCCGGTGACCACAACGGCATCTGCAGCGGATCGCCCGCCGCGCTGCCCCTTCGGCTGTGCATCGCCTACAGCTCCCTCAGGCCCGTCGTCACGGGCAGCCGCGCCGCACGCAGCGCGGGCAGCGTCGCGATTTCGCGGGTGCGCGACGATACGGCGGAGTACATCGTGTTGAGGGCGGCGAACACGGCCCCAACGCCCATCAGCACCGCGATGGCAGTTCCGAGGTAGCGGATGATGGCGACCAGGATGCGCGACTGCTCGGCATAGAACTCGCGCTCGCTGCGCACCGAGACATTGACGCGCGGATCGGCATCGAGCCACTGCTTCACACGCTCGAGTTCCGCCGGCGACGTCAGCTGCGCGCGCACCACCTGCACGGAGTTGCCGCGCCGGTACACACCCTGCAGCACGGTGAGGTCGGTCCAGACCTCGGACTCCGACACGCTGCCGCCCGCCTCGAACACGCCCACCACGCGCCACCGGTGCGAACCCCATAGCACCTCGCGGCCGAGATCGACGTTGCCGAACTGGGTGAACGCGCCACGGCCGACGATCACCTCGTCCTTGCCAGGTTCGAACATGCGGCCGGCGACGATGCGGAAGCCCTCACGCACCTGCGGCGCACGCGCGGTCACGCCGCGGAACGGCACGTTGGCCGCAGTGCCGGTGCTGCGCATCGGCAGGTCGACGATCGTGTAGAACTCGGGCGACGCCACCGGGCCTGCAGCGTCCCGCACGATGCCGGGTGCCGCGGTGATCACGTTCACCTCTTCGCGACCGAGCCCGCTCGACAGCTCGTCCGGCGAG
>Ga0209254_10003831_pt1 | contig 13736 bp, 16 predicted proteins | sample FrelakmetDIP11DI_FD_187148 | JGI IMG/M metagenome (GOLD analysis project Ga0209254, IMG submission 187148) | Freshwater lake sediment microbial communities from the University of Notre Dame, USA, for methane emissions studies - DIP11 DI (SPAdes)... | ecosystem: Environmental > Aquatic >...
GGTTGTGTCGGAGCCTCGCCGTAGTCTTCGAACATGAGTTCGAGTCTGGTTCTGGACCCCCTGACCGGGGTCCCCTGGGAGGAGTGGGAGGACGAGCCCCTCGCGCCCACCGACCCAGATCTGCGGTGGCAGCCGGCCGAGGCACGCACCGGCGAGGCCGCCGCCTCCCCCTGGACGCGGGTGGCGCGCCTGTTCGACGTCGACGTTGCCCACGATGATCAAGGCACTGTTGGTCGGCAGGTAGTGCGCGTGATAATGATCAAGCAGCGACTGCCGCGTGATCTTATCGAGCGAGGCATCTTCGCCGATGATACGCAGCCCCAGCGTCGAGCCGGGGAACAGGGCGCGCCGCACGTCTCGATCGAGATCGTAGCCCAGACCCAGTGCATCCAGCGCATTGATCAGCCAGCCGTAGCGCCCCATCTTTTCTTCGAAGATGATGTCGCGCTCTTTGTCCACTTTGTCCGCCGGAAAGAGTGGATGAAAGACGACCTGTGACAGCCAGTCCAGCGCCAGATCGAAGTCATGCTGCGCCAACTGCACGAAGTACGTGGTCGTTTCTTCGTCGGTCCAACCGTTCCAGTGCCCGCCGCGATGCGTGATGGCATCCGCCACGGCTTCTTCGGTGGGCCATTTCTCCGTGCCGTCGAAGACCATGTGCTCGACGAAGTGCGAGATGCCGTTGTTGACGCGTGTCTCGTGGCGTGAACCGACGCGCACGACCAGCAGCGCCGTGACGGATTCGGATTCCGGGCGCGGTTCGATCCAGACGCGCAGGCCGTTGGGCAGCCGGAAGCGCTGAACAACAGAGGGATCATGTGAGATGCGCGGTGCAGGCACTGAGGTCGTTATCATCGTAGCGGTCTTTTTAGCCAGCGTTAACGCGCCAGCTTGGCCATCAGGATGCTGAGGAAGTATAGAAATACCAACGGGCCCATCACCAGCGCCAGGTTGAAGGGATCGACGGTGGGGGTAATCAACGCGGCGATGATCGCCGCGCCCACGATGGCGAAACGCCACCAGCTCAGCAGCTTGGCGGCCGTCACAATTTTCAATTTCGCCAGGAAGAACACGATCAGCGGCAGCTCAAAGGCGATGCCGATCCAGAACATGAGCGATGTGACGAAGGGAATATACGCCGCGGCGCGCCAACTGGTCTTGAAAATCTCCGGCTCGAAGCTCGACAGGAAACCGATCGCGGCTGGCAGCATCACGGCCCAGGCAAAGGCCACGCCCAAAATGAACAACACGGTCGCTCCCGGCACGATGAAGCGCACATAGCGTCTCTCCTTAGTTTCCAGACCGGGCGCGATGAAACTCCACACAAAATAAACCAGGAATGGCATCGCCAGTACGGCGCCCGACATTAGGGCCACGCGGAAATAGGTCGTCACGTTTTCGGTCGGATCGATCGTTTCCAGGATGTCTCCGTACGGCGCGATCAGGAATTGCAGGATCTGTGTCGTGAACGTGAGAGAGATCAATGTGGTAATGACCAGCACGATGGCGCACTTGATCAGCACGTTGCGCAGTTCGCGCAGATGCCCCATGATGGGCATGATCTTGTCGCTTGGGGTATCGCTCATATGGTGTACGAGTCGCCGGAGTCAGACTCGGCGGCGGGTGAGGTGGGTGGTGGCGCGCTAGCCCGTTTGATGTCGTCGGTCAGGGACCGGGCGATAGATCGCGACGATTCGGACAGCTCAGGCCCGATCGGGTCTGCCGGGGGCGCGGTGTTCGATCGGGTGGTTGACGTGCCCTCCGGCGGAAGCGTCGTTGTCATGAACCCGGTCGCAATGCCGCCCAGATCGCGCTGGATGCTGCGAATCTCGTCCTGCAGCGCCGTGATCTCGCCCGTAATCTGGCGGATGTCGGAGTTGTAGTCGCGCGTGATGTTGTTGGCGGTTTCGCGCAGCTGCCGCGTCCATTTGCCCAACTGGCGCATGACCCCCGGAATGCGGTCCGGCCCCAACACGATGAACGCGATCAGGGCGACGAGCGCAATCTCCAGCGGTCCAATTCCCAGGAAGTCCATAACCGGATTTATCCGTGCGCCGGGCTAGGGTGCTTGTAGTTCGGCCAGAGCGCCCAGCACCCCATTGACGAAGCGCGGCGCGCTGTCTGAGCCGAATGTCTTGGCGAGTTCAATCGCTTCGTTGATGGCGACCTTCAGCGGTGTCAGGTGGGCGATGTGAAATTCATAGATCGCCATACGCAGCACATTCCGATCGACCACGGCCATCTGATCAACCGGCCATTCCGGCGCGTGCCGTTGAATCATCTCGTCCAGCATGACGCGATGTTCCCGCACTCCGGTGACCAACGTTCGCGCAAATTCTTCGCCTGCCGGCGACAGCCGTTCGTCAGCCAACCGATGAGTCATCACGACGCCCACGGGATGGTGTGTCGTATCGAGTTCGTAAAGCGCTTTGAGCGCGGCCACGCGCCCTTGTTGTCTGGCTTTCACGTTGTGTCTTGCCGGTTAGTGGGCACAGATTCGCCCGTTCACTTTTCCGCCACCGCAGCGCCTGCTTCCGGCGCAGGATACTCTACATCCTGGATGTAGACATTGATCGCCTGCACATCCATCCCGACGATCTCTTTGATCGAGCGCGTCACTTCCTGCTGAATCTTCTGGCCGGTTTCGTAAAAGTTTGTATCCGATCGGACCACGATGAAAATGTCGGCTTTGACTTTGTCATTGATCACTTTGATGTTCGTGCCGATGTTGGTTTGCAGCAATTGGCCGTTGTTGCCCATGCGCGCCACGCCCGGCACGCTCAGCGCGGTCAGCCGCGCGATGGTGTTCAACACCGTCGTGGAGATCGTGATCGTGCCCTGCGATTCCTCGTACATGCTGTGCTCCTTGTCCATCAATGACCTCGCTAGTCCGTTGCCTGTTTTCTCTATTGCATCACCATGCCGCCGTCAACGCTCAACACCTGCCCGGTGATGAAGGACGCTTCATCGGACACGAGAAAACCGACGGCGTACGCAACATCTTCGACCGAGGCCAGGCGGCCCAGCGGCGTCATCTTGATCGCCTCATCTTGCACCTTGGCCAAAATGTCACTCGTCAGATCGGTCGGCACAAAGCCCGGCGCGACGGCGTTGACGGTGATCCCGCGCGGGCCTACTTCGCGGGCGAGCGCCTTCGTGAAGCCGATAAGTCCGGCTTTGGAGGAGGAATAGTTGGTCTGACCAGCCTGACCGGCCAGGCCAGACACCGACGTAATGTTGACGATGCGGCCATAGCGCTGCTTCATCATGGAACGGACGGCGGCTTTGGAGCAGTTGAAGGCACCCTTGAGATTGATGCCGAGCACCAGGTCCCAATCGGCATCACTGATACGCACGATCAAGTTGTCGCGCGTCGTCCCGGCGTTGTTGATCAGCAGATCGATCCGGCCAAACTCTGCGATTGTGTAGTCGACCATGGCCTGGGCGCTGGCGCTGTCGGCCACGTTAACGTGGCCGGCGATGGCGCGACGCCCCGTGCTGTCGGCAATGGCTTGCGCCGTGGACTGGGCCTTCTCCAGGTTGATGTCGGCGACGACGACCTGCGCGCCGCGCCTGGCAAGCAGCTCGGCGATAGCCCGTCCGATGCCTTGCGCCCCTCCGGTCACGATGGCGATTTTGTCAATCAGCTGAGACATCCTGTTGTTCCTTTCGCACGGCGAGTTTAGTGTTTAGTTGAATGAGTGCGGACGGCGCGAAAGGCAATCGACAACCGCTTCGATCGACGCTTTACATGGCCATGCCACCGTCGACGCGCAAAACTTGTCCGGTGATACAGGCGGCATCTGCGGACACGAGAAACGCAACCGCATAGGCCACATCCTCGATCGTGCCCAGGCGTCCCAGCGGCGTCAGCTTGATCACCTCGTCGAGCAAATTCTGCGGGAGCGCTGACGTCAAATCGGTGGGCACAAAGCCCGGCGCCACCGCATTCACCGTGATCTTGCGCCCGCCGATTTCCCTGGCTAGCGCTTTCGTGAACCCGATCATCCCAGCTTTCGACGCCGAGTAATTCGTTTGACCGGGATTGCCGGCCAGCCCGGCCACGGAGGAGATGTTCACGATCCGGCCGTACGTCTGCCGCATCATCGGCTTCAGCGCCGCTTTACTGCAATTATACGCGCTCTTCAAATTCGTGGCGATCACCGTATCCCAATCGTTCTCCGACATGATCGCCAGCAGCACATCGCGCGTCGCGCCGGCATTGTTGATCAGGATGTCCACGCGCCCGCCGAATTCGAGCGCGGCCTTGATCAAGCTTTGCGCGGGATCGTACTGGCTCACGTCGGCCTGCACGGCCAGCGCATCACTGCCCGCATCCTTGATCAACTGCACCACTTCGTTGGCGGCGTCGATGCTGGTGTTGTAGTTGACGACGACCTTCGCGCCGCGCTTGCCCAATTCGAGCGCAATGCCGCGCCCTAAACCGCGCGAACCGCCGGTAACGACGGCGACCTGTCCCGTAAGCGACATGCTTCCTCCCCTGGTTGTTCTGATCGAACACTCATCTGGCACATTCTTCAGGCCACCCCCGTGTCCTTGCCGTGCGGCGAGAATGTACCGGCGCACAACTATTCGTGCGTCTTCAACACCGTGTGCGCCAATTGTTCGATGACGCCAATCACTGCCGAATTGTCTTGATCGCCCAGCCCGTTGGCGATCATGGCGTTGAACACTTGCGTATTCGCCGCCGTGCCGGGCAGGGGGACGCCATACGTCCGGGCCATCTCCATGACGATGTTGAGGTCTTTGTACTGCATGGACGCTTTGAAGCCTGGCGTACGATTGCCCGTGAACAGACGCTGCGGCTTGTTGTCCAGCGTCCAGCATTGCGCCGCACCGCCCTTGATGGCTTCCACTACTTTTTCGGGATCGGCCCCGGCTTTCTGGGCCATGATCAACAGTTCGCCCGTCGCCACCATTTGCGCGGCGACCATGATCTGATTGCAGGCCTTGGCAACCTGCCCGCACCCGATCGGCCCGATGTGCGTGATGCGCTTCCCCAGCACCTTGAAGATCGGCTCGACGGCCAGCACGGCGTATTCATCACCGCCGATCATGATCGTCAGTGTGGCATTCTTCGCGCCGATATCGCCGCCGCTGACCGGCGCGTCGATGTGAATGACTCCATGCCCGGCTTCTAGTGCGGCGAGGCGGCGTGTGGCCGTCACCGAAATCGTGCTCATATCGACGTGAATCAAGCCGGGCCGCGCGGCTGCCAAGAGGCCGTTCGGCCCGCTGATGACAGCTTCCACGTCTGGCGAATCGGGCAACATCGTGATGATGACGTCGCTGTTTGCTGCGACTTCACGCGGCACAGCGGCGGCTTGCGCGCCCGACGCGACAAGTTCATCCACGGCCGCCGAGCTGCGATTGTGTACCGTCAGCGGATAACCCGCTTTGAGGATGTGGCCTGCCATCGGCTTGCCCATCAACCCCAGCCCGATGAAGCCTATGCGCATTTTCGGCAGCCGTGCGTTGACGAGTGTATCGACCATAGTGATTCTCCGTGGCGGTAGTGTATCACATGCCTGAGAGGCGGCTCTTTTTGACCGGCGTCAGTCGCAGAGCGTGAGGCTGGATGCCCGATAACTACACTCGGGCATGACGTCCCCGGTCATTCCCGCAGGCTGTCGCGCAGGTGTGTCGACCATGGTGGTCCTCCGCGCCGGTAGTGTATCACATTGCTTCACGGCTTCAACAACAAATCGATCCCTTGCGGATCGCCGACGCTCATGGCAGTCAGACTAGCGTCGATGCGACGTACCAGTCCGGCCAGCACATCCTTTGGCCCGATTTCGATGCACGTGGTTATGCCCTGTTGAGCTAGATACTGGACAGACTCCGTCCAGCGCACGGGTGAGGTCAACTGTGCTTCCAACTCGTCGCGCACGTCGCCGAGCTGGATCGGGCGGGCGTACACATTGCCGATGACGGGCACCTGCGGCGACGCAAAAGATATCGCGTCGAGTTCGCCCCGGAACGATCGGGCGGCCATCTTCATCAACTGCGAATGCGCGGCAATGCTGACCTGCAGTCGAATCACTCGCTTTGCGCCGCGCGCTTTCGCCAACTCCATCGCCTTTTCCAAAGCGGCATTGTCGCCGGAGATGACAATCTGTCCCGGGCTGTTGTCATTCGCCACTTGCACCGGCTTGCCCACGAGCGCGCTGGCTTCTTGACACACTTCGTCCAACACATCGCGACCCAACGGCATGACGGCCGCCATCCCCCCGGGATTCGCCTGGCCGGCGTCTTTCATCAAGCGGCCGCGCTCGCGGACCAACTGCACGGCGTCTTCAAACTTCAGCGATCCGGCGGCGACCAGCGCGCTGAATTCGCCCAAACTGTGGCCGGCCATCAGCGCGGGTTTGACCTCTGGCGCGACCTTGTCGATTACACGCAGCACGGCGAGGCTGTGCGTGAGGATGGCCGGCTGCGCGTTGACGGTATCCATCAGCTCAGCTTCGGGGCCTGCGAAGCACAATCGGGATAAGGCAAAGCCCAGGACGTCATCTGCCTGGGCAAAAACCGATCGGGCTTCAGGGTAGGCCTCCGCTATATCTCGACCCATGCCCACGAATTGAGAGCCTTGGCCGGGGAAGAGGAAAGCGAGTGGTGCAGGATTCATAGCATTCACCCTGAACAAAGATATGTTAAAGGATCGCCCGTCGGGCGAACGGCTAGAAACAACACACGAGGCCGTCACTTGCATGATCGGCCCCGTGAGCTAAGGTTGGCTTACTGCGCGCTCTTGCGGTTCTTACGCTCGTCACGCGCCTGCACATTGACGACCTGCCGGCCATTGTAGGTGCCGCAGTTCGGGCACACGCGATGCGGCAGTTTCAGTTCTTTGCACTGCCCGCACATTTCCAGCGTGGTCGGCTTCAGATTGTAGTGTGCCCGGCGGCGATTACGCCGGCCTTTAGAATGCTTGCGTTTTGGTAGCGGTGTCATGATGAGTTGCTGCTCTTCCTTTCAAGTGACTGTGACCGGGCGCGAATTATAGCAGAAGCAGGATGACTGTCAAGACAGGCGCGAGGAAGAGCCGGGGCTGGTACCCACCTCCGATTGATCGGCATAGGCTTTTTCGGTATTCAACTTCAGCAGACCGTTGCGCACGATACCTAACACTTTGGCCAGGTCTTCTTCCAGCTTGGACAGGACTTGAATCGTATAGTCGTCAGCGTCGGCCTTCAGGGCATCGGCTTCGCGCTGGGCGCGTTCCACGATGGTTTGGGCGCGCGCCTGCGCCTGTCTGGCGATTTCGGTCTCCGAGGCCAGCTGCTGCGCTTCGTCGCGTCCCAGCTCCACAATGCGCGCGGCTTCCTCGTTGGCCTGCGCGATGATGCGATCGCGCTCCTGGTTGATGCGCTTGGCTTTCTTGACCTCGTCGGGAATTGAGACGCGCATCTGGTCAATGACTTCCCACGTGCGCTGTTCGTCGATGAGGACGCGCTTGCCCAGCAGCGGTGGATGCGAGCCTTCGTTCAGCAACGCTTCGAGTTGATCGATAAGATGCAAGATGTCCATGGGCGACCTCGTTCAGGCTATCGATTCCTGCCTACAGTGTCATACAAGTTGGCAAAATTTGCAAATCAATCGCGCAGCGACGTAATCGGCACCGGTTGGTTGATCGGATCCAGGGCGTGCTCGACGGCCTTGCGCTGCAGCGCTTCGACCACAAAGGACGGCGCCATGCTCGACACGTCGCCGCCGAGCAGGCCCACTTCCCGCAACGTGCTCGAACTCAAGAAGGCATACGCCTGGCTCGTCATCAGACAGACCACTTCGATGTCCGGAGCCAGCTGCTTGTTGGTCAGCGCCATGTGCCATTCTAACTCAAAGTCGCTGACCACGCGCAGTCCGCGCACAATCACCTGCGCGCCAACTTGCCGCGCGTACTCCACCGTGAGTCCGCTGTAGCGCGCAATTTCGACGTTGGGCACGGCGCGCAAAGCTTGCTCCACCAGATGTAATCGTTCGTCGATGTTGAACAGCAGGTTCTTCATAGGCCGATCGTACACGGCGACGATGACGCGATCGAAAATGCTGGCCGCTCGTTTGGCAATATCGATGTGGCCGTAATGGATGGGATCGAATGAAGCAGGGTAAATGGCGCTGGTCAAAGTGGCTCCTTGGGAAACGTGCTGCGTGTTGCGTGATGAATCGTGCGTAATCGGTAACTGCCCAGTCGTCATGCCCGAGTGCATTCGCCTTGCCCGCCGCTTTGCGGGGGGAGGCGCGCTCGCCCAGCGCGTCGCCGGCGCAGTGCGCCGGGTACGACGGGGCGTATCGGGCATCCAAGTGGTCCTTCTGCGAACTGTGTCGACAGGAACACTGGGTTTTTCCCGCTTTGCCGTACCCAGGCTTCCCCGGAGCCTGGCGGCACGCATGCGCGACAACGCGCGGGAATGACGAATGAGTCGTAACGTCTATTTGGAAAAATAGTCTCTCATCGGCTCGAAGTAGTTGTCTACCCAACCGCTTTCGTAACCGGCACCTTGCCCGGCTGGAATCTGGCTATGCCTCAAGGTCAGGCGTGTTTCACCGACATTCTCGTCCAGCGTAATTTCGAGCAGCGAATCGGGCGCGTCAGCAGGAAACTCAACGGTGCGCCAGTTCTGCACGATGCGGCGATAGGGTTCGAGTTCGAGCGTGGTGCCAGTAATGTATCCGTCCCACGCGCTGAATAGGCCGCCGCTGGTTGGATCGATCTGCGCGGCTCCACCGGTCATGGCGCCATGTTCGTCACTGCTCAGCCAGGTGCGATAAAGACGCTCGGCAGAAACGGCAAGAACTGTCGAAACTTCGAACGCGTCAGGCATTTTTCCTCCGTCTGGCTGAGGTTACTTCAAATCGGCAATCAACTGCTGAATGTATGCTCGGAATCCCCGGCTGAGATGCAGGCTGCTAGATGTGAACCATGCATCGATTGCCTGGGCCAGTTCGTTATGCGAGAGCTGCCCCAAGCTATGACTGCGAACCAGCACGCCGATCGAGCCTGCGACCGTAGCGCCATGTTGCTCCAATCTGCGGCGCAAAGCAAGATCGTCGGTCAAGGCAACGGAATGAAATTCGTCTACGTGCGCCGTGGCCAGCACTTGGGCATCGGCGGCATGGATCACTGGTTGTTCCGGTTCGTTCAGGAACTTGCTCCACTCGGTCTCTTGAAGGTGAGTGACATTGACCTGAAGATTACTTGAGGCGAGTAACGGTAAATCCAGGCCGTAAGCGCGCAGTTCTTCTACCACGAGGTTCGGGAGTCGAAGCGCAGCGAAGCTGCCCAGAGCTTTCAGGCAACCGATTTCATGCAGGTGCAAGATGGGCCCCGTATCGCAGATAGCGTCAGGCATGCTTGCGACCCCAGGCTACGTCGCGGACAAGCACGTCGCGCTGGTATTCAAGTTCCGCTAGCTGCTCTGGTCCTAACTCTTGTAAAACTTGCTCGCGAGAAATGCGTTGAAGCAAGTAGGCCTCAAGTAGTGCCTCGCGATAGAGCGTTTGCACACCCTCGCGCAACGCTTGGGCTAGGATGGCGTCCTCGTCAGTGTGGCGTTGCGCGGCGACGAAAGCCAGTTGATGGGTAAACGGTGCTTGCATAGACATGTAGCTGCTCCTCCCTCGATTATACCCCTTACTAGCTCAAATCCCCCGCGCCGCTGGCCCAAAAATCCTTCAGGCGTTGCGCCAGCAGTTGATACTCGTCTGCGCCCAACTCCGGATCTTTCGCCAGTACTTTATCCGCCTCGCGCCGCGCCAGATCGATCAGGCGCGCGTCGGTGACGTTGGTCATGTGCATATCGGGCAGGCCGCTTTGCCGTGTGCCGAAGAATTGCCCCGGCCCGCGCAGCTGTAAATCCTTCTCGGCCAGCACAAAGCCATCAGTGCTGGCCTCCACCGCTTTCAAGCGCTCGGTGACGTCTGCCGCACTTAAGTCGGTCTGCAACAGACAGTACGACTTGTACTCGCCGCGCCCCACGCGCCCGCGGAATTGATGCAGCTGCGCCAATCCGAAGCGCTCGGCACCTTCGATCATGATGAGCGTGGCATTCGGCATGTCGATGCCGACCTCCACCACAGATGTCGACACGAGAATCTGCGTCTCGTGGTTGGCAAAGGCGCGCATCGCGGCATCTTTGTCGTCGGATTTCATGCGGCCATGCATCAAGCCCAACTTAAACTGCGGGAAGACGTGCTTCTGCAAGCGCGCGTGTTCTTCCACGGCGGCCTTGGCTTCGATCTTGTCGGACTCTTCCACTAACGGACAGATGATGAACGCCTGCCGCCCTTTTTCAATCTGCGCGCGGACGAACGAGTAGGCGCGCTCGCGCTCGGTGGGCAGCACGATGCGCGTCTCGATCGGCTGGCGGCCCGGCGGCATCTGATCGATCACCGAGAGATCGAGGTCGCCGTAGAGGGTCAGCGCCAACGTGCGCGGGATGGGCGTAGCGGTCATCACCAACACATGCGGATTACTGCCCTTCTGCCGGAGCATGGCACGCTGGGCCACGCCAAAGCGATGTTGCTCGTCGATGACGGCCAGCGCCAGATCGTTGAACGACACCGTCTCTTGAATCAGCGCGTGCGTGCCCACGATAATACTCGCGCGCCCGTCGGCGATCTCGGCGAGGATGATCTCGCGATCGGCTTGCGAGGTGCTGCCGGTCAGCAGTCGCACCTTCAACGGGCGTGGAATGCCCCGCGCACTGACTGTCTCGAATAGCGTGCACAAATTCTTGTAATGCTGTTCGCCCAGGATCTCGGTCGGGGCCATAATGGCCGCTTGCGCGCCCGACTGCGCTGCGAAGAACATCGCCGCCGCGGCCACCACCGTCTTGCCCGATCCTACATCGCCCTGCACCAGGCGGCTCATGGGATGTGTCGTGTCGATGTCGTTGAGGATCTCAGCGATCACGCGGCGCTGCGCTTCGGTCAGCGGGTAGGGCAACGCTTGAATGAAGGCGTCCATCAATGCCTGATCAATTTTGAGCGCTCGACCGGTCTCATTGCGCCACTGCCGTTTCTGCTTGAGCAAGCCCAGCTGCAGCAGGAACAACTCATCAAAGGCCATGCGCCGCTGCGCTGCTTCCAACGCCGACATGGAATCAGGGAAATGAATCTGCACCAGCGCCGTGGGCAGGCTCATCAACCCGGCCGAATTGCGCACACTGTCCGGCAAGTCATCGATCACGCGCGGCGGCCAATAGTCCACTGTGCGCCGCGTGAATTTGCGCAGCATGCGATTGGAGAGACCTTCGGTCAGCGGATAAACGGGCACGATGCGCGCCGTGTTGAGCAGCTCACTGTCCAGCAGTTCGAATTCCGGCGAAGAGAAAGTCAGACGTCCGTTGTATTCGGTGACTTTGCCGCTGACCACAATCTGCACGCCGCGCTTGATTTGATTCGCGACGTAAGGGTTGAACCACGTGCACTGCAGCGTGCCGGAGCCGTCGCTGATGATCGCTTGAAAGATCGATGCGCCGCCGCGCACACGTTTCTCGCCGGCGTCCCACACCGTTCCCATGACGGTGACTTCGTCGCCGTATTGCAGGCGGTTGATGGGCCTGAGATTGCTGAAGTCGTCATAGCGACGCGGGAACAGATACAACAAGTCACGAATCGTCGTCACCCCCAGGCGTTCCAGTTTCTCGGCGATGGCCGGGCCGATGCCGCTGATCGCCGTCACAGCTGACTCCAGCCCGATTCGATTGCCGGCTTCATCGCGCGCTTCCGGCAGCGGCTGTGGTTTTGGCTTCTCGATCGGCTTTGGTGTGACTGGTTCGATGGGTCTGGGGAGCGCCGCAGATTCGATCGGGGTTGGTGCAGCCACCGATGGTTCCGGCGGCGTCTCGACGGCCGCCGTGGCGCTTGTCTCGATCTTTGTTTCTGCCACGGGTTCGATCGGCGGGGCCGTGGGTTTAATCCCGCTGATCGGCAAGTGCATGAGCTGCACGATCTGAGTGATCGCCATGCGGCGCGGATCGACCGGATTGAGCTGGCTGTACGTACGCAGGATGTCGGAAATCGCTTTGACGTCGTCGCCGTCGCCGGCTTCCTGTTGCCAGCGTGCTGCAAACTGTGACAGGCCGCCAATCATCGCTTTGTCACGATAGCCGGTATCGGCTTCCAATTTGAGAATTTTATAGAGCTTGTCGAACGCGGGATTCTTGGAAGTCATATTGGGGTCTCAGATCAACGTGCACGCCGGCCGGGATAGGTGAGTGGTATGCTCTCATTATACGCTATTCAGCCGTGACAGCGGCGACGCCCAGACCATTGGGCCCCACATGCGTACCGACGGCGGTGGTGGCTTCACAGACGATGATGGGCTCGCGCAAAGTGGGGATGGTCTGCGCAAACTCGTCGGCCAGCGCGCGCGCCGTATCGAGGCTGGCCGTGTGCAGCACGGCCAGCGATTCCAACGGTCCGAGTTCGTAAGTCATAGCCTTGAGGCGGTCAATGGCGGCATGGCGTGTGCGCGCGCGATCGATCATCGCGACCTCGCCGTCGCCCACATCGAAGATGGGTTTGATGCTGAGCAGCTCACCGAAGCGCGCCACGAGCGCATTCACCCGGCCGCTGCGCCGCAAGTAATTCAACGTATCCAAGGCAGCGAGCAAATGCACGCGGCGCCTGGCATTCTGTAAGACTTGCAGGATTTCCGCAACAGACTTGCCTTGCTGCGCAGCGCGCGCGGCAAGAATGACCTGCCAACCCAGGCCCATCGCCAGTTTCCCGGAATCGAAGAAAGCGATGCGCGCTTCCGCCGTCAGGCCGGCGCCGACTTGTGCCACGTTCAGCAAGCTGCTCCAGTTAGCGGACACATGAACGGAGACGATTTCGCCGCCGACGCGCTGATACGTTTCGGCAAACTCGCCTGCGCTGGGGGTTGAGGTCGTGGGGAGGGCTTTGGCAGTCTTCAAACGGCGATAGAATTCTTCGCGCGTGATCGTCACGCCGTCGTCGAACGATTCTTCGCCGAAGATGACGTGCACAGGTATCACCGTGATGTGGAGCTCACGGGCGATGTCCGGCGGAATGTCCGAGGTGCTGTCGGTGATGATGCTGACCATGATGCGAGTGCGTCATGTCGTATTGCGCCATTACGCATGACACGTGTGGCGCATCACGCAGTACGCACAACTTATCCCTCTTTGCCTGCCGCTTCGAAAATGAAGATGCCCAGGCTATTCGGCCCGATCTGACAGGCGAGGCCCGGTCCGTAGTTCAACACCGGGAAGTATTGGCCGGGAAAAGTTTGTTCGAGTCGTTCCAGCAGCAGGCGCGTATCCTCCGTGGGCTGCTGGCCGCTTTGCATGATGGCGACGCGGTCGATGGCCGAGAATTCCGACACGAATTCCAGCAGCTTGTCGATCGCCTTGTCGCGCGTGCGCACTTTTTCCATCGGGATGATCTCGCCGTCTTCGATGGTGAGGAACGGCTTGATGCCCAGCATGGTGCCCAGCACGGCCTGCGATTTGCTCAAGCGGCCATTGCGTTCCAGGTAGTCCAGCTGGTCGACGAAGAACACCGCATACATGTGCGTAATCATGCCGCGCGCGATGCGCACGATCTCGTCCAGCGCGGCGCCATTCGCGGCGGCCTCGGCAGCCGCCTCGACGAGCCAGCCCAACCCGATCGAGGTGGTGAGCGAATCGATGACCACGATCTTGTTGCCGCCCAGAAACTCGTCGGCAGCCTGCCGCGCGTGCGCG
>Ga0209254_10003832_pt1 | contig 13735 bp, 8 predicted proteins | sample FrelakmetDIP11DI_FD_187148 | JGI IMG/M metagenome (GOLD analysis project Ga0209254, IMG submission 187148) | Freshwater lake sediment microbial communities from the University of Notre Dame, USA, for methane emissions studies - DIP11 DI (SPAdes)... | ecosystem: Environmental > Aquatic >...
CCGCCAGTTCAAGCTCGACTACGTCGGCTACCTCGACCGGCACCGCACCCACCTCTACGTGCTCGACGTCGCGGCCAGGGCCATGACCCAGATCACCTCGGGGGACTACGACGACAGAGAGCCCGCCTGGTCGCCCGACGGTCGCCGCATCGCCTTCACGAGCAACCGTTCCTCCGACCCCGACAGCAACTACAACACCGACATCTGGGTGGTCTCGGCCGACCCGGCTGCAGCAGAGCAGCCGCTCACCCAGGTCACCAGCAACCCCGGCACCGACGCAGCGCCAGCGTTCTCGCCGGATGGACGCCTGATCGCCCACCAGACCGTCACCGAGCCTGACGCCATCGTCTATGCCTTCAATCACCTGGGGGTGACGCCGGCTGCCGGCGGCACGACGACCGTCCTGACCCGCGCCCTCGACCGCAACACCTTCTACCCTGAGTTCTCGGCGGACGGCGGGTCGGTCCTGGCCGCCGTGGAGGACAGCGGCGAGCAGTACCTGGCCCGGGTGCCGGTCGACGGGAGCCCCCTCGAGCACGCGATCGGCGGGCCCCGGTGGGTGGGGGAGTTCGACGTCGGCCCGGAGGGGCAGATCGCGGCCGTCGTCTCCGAGCCGCAGCTGCCGCCGGAGGTCTTCCTGCTCGACCAGGGACGGCTCGCTCGCCTCACCCACACCAACGACCAGGTGCTCGGCGAGATCCGGCTCGGCGAGGTCGAGAACGTGCGGTTCCCGAGCAAGGACGGCACCGAGATCGAGGGCTTCATCGTCAAGCCGCCCGGCTTCGTCCCGGGGGTCCGCTACCCGGCCTTCCTGCGCATCCACGGCGGGCCGATGATGCAGTACGACTTCGGCTTCCACTTCGAGGCCCAGCTCTTCGCCGGCGCCGGCTATGTCGTGATCATGGCCAACCCGCGCGGCTCGGCCGGCTACGGGCAGGACTTCTGCACCTCCATCTGGCAGGCCTGGGGCGGGAAGGACTTCGAGGACGTGATGGCGGCGGTGGACGACGCCATCGCCCGCGGCTACGCCGATGCCGACCGGCTTGCGGTCGGCGGCTGGTCCTATGGCGGCATGCTGACCGACCACGTGATCACCAAGACCGACCGCTTCAAGGCGGCCTACACCGGCGCGAGCACCGCCCTCTACATGGTCAACTACGGCCACGACGAGTACCAGCTGTGGTGGGAGTACGAGCTCGGGCTGCCCTGGGAGAACCCCGACCTCTACCAGAAGCTGTCGCCCTACTTCCAGGTCGACAAGGTGGTCACGCCGACCCTGATCGTCGGCGGCGAGCAGGACTGGAACGTGCCGATCGTCAACTCCGAGCAGCTCTACCAGGCGCTCAAGCGGCTCGGGGTACCGACCGAGCTGGTGGTCTACCCGGGCGAGTTCCACGAGTTCGAGACGCCGTCCTACAACAGGGACCTGTACCGGCGCTTCCTCGCCTGGTTCGACACCTACCTCAACCAGACTACGGCAGCGGGGCCGGAGGGGTCATGAGGGCGTCCTGGCTGTCGCTCGCGGGCTGCCTGCTGGTCGTCAGCTCGGGGATCGCGGCCGCCGGTCAGCCCGAACCGGACCGCGGCCCGATATCCGGCTTCACCGCCGCGGCGAGCGACCGACAGCGCGCGATCGAGGAACGACTGGCCGCCCTCCTCGATCCTGCGCGCACCGCACGGCACTTCCGAGTCCTGACCGAGGCGCCCCATCCGTCGGGGTCCGAGCGCAACCGGGAGCTCGCGGAGTACGTGCGGGACCGGTTCGCTGAGTACGGCCTCGAAGAGGTCGCGATCCGCCGCTATGACGTGCTGCTGCCGCTTCCCCGCAAGGTCGCGGTGGCGATGGTCGAGCCGGAGGCGCGATCCTTCGCGTTGAAGGAGGACAGCTACCCGGAGGACAGGCACTCGCAGGCCGCCGACGTTGGGCCCACGTACCTCGGCATGTCGGCGTCCGGAGACGTCACCGCCGAGGTGATCTACGCCCACAGCGGGAACCCCGAGGACTACGACTGGCTCGAGGCCCATGGGATCGACCCTCGCGGGAAGATCGCCATCGTGAGGTACTCGATGCCGTACAGCTACCGCGGGTTCAAGGCCTGGGAGGCGCAGCGGCGCGGGGTGGCGGCCTTGATCATCTACTCCGATCCCATGGATGACGGCTTCCGAAGAGGCGACGTCTTCCCGCGCGGGCCCTGGGGCCCGGAGAGCCACATCCAGCGCGGGGCGATCAGCTACGACTTCATCGTCCCGGGAGACCCGCTGACCCCGGGGTGGCCGTCGGTGGAGGGGGCGAAGCGGATCGCCGAGTCGGAGGCACGCTCGATCCCGCGCATCCCCGCGGTGCCGATGTCGTGGCGTGACGCGCAACCGATCCTCTCACAGCTCGGCGGACCGGTGGCGCCGCCGTCCTGGCACGGCGCGCTGCCCATCACCTACCACGTCGGGCCGGGCCCGGCGAAGCTGCACGTCGAGATCGACATGGACGGCGGGACGCAGCCGATCTGGGTGGTCGAGGGCCGGATTCGAGGCTCGGTGGCGCCGGACGAGATGGTCATCCTGGGCAACCACCGCGACGCCTGGGTGTACGGCGCCGTCGACCCCTCGAGCGGCACAGCAACCCTGCTCGAAGCGGCGCGGGTGCTCGGTCAGCTCGCGCGCGCCGGGGAGCGACCGCGGCGTACCCTGGTCTTTGCGAGCTGGGACGCGGAGGAGTGGCACCTCACGGGCTCCACGGAGTGGGGCGAGCAGTTCGCCGGCGAGCTCGGCAAGGGGGCTGTGGCGTACCTCAACGTGGACAGCTCCACCAGCGGTCCGGACTTCGAGGTCAGCGCGGTGGCGAGCCTCAACCCGACGATCCTGGAGGTCGCCCGCGACGTGATGGATCCCGGAAGCGGCCGCAGCATCCTGGAGGCGTGGAGGCAGCGCACGGCGTCATCTACTGGGGAGGGGGAAGCGCCAGCCCCATTGATCGACAACGACCTCGGCAGCGGCTCTGACTACACGGTCTTCCTCAACTTCCTGGGCGTGCCGGTGGCCGACCTCAACTTCGATGGGCCGTACGGCGTCTACCACTCCCGGTACGACGACCTGTACTGGATGGAGCACTTCGGCGATCCCGGCTACCGGTACATGACGGCGATGGTCGAGGTCTGGGGACGGATGGCGCTGCGGCTCGCGAACGCGGAGGTGCACGCCTACGACTTCGCGGCCTCCGCGACCACCGTGCGCGGGTTTCTCGCAGATCTCGGCAAGGCGCCGCGAGCCGCCCAGGAGCTCGATTTCGCGGCGGCAGCGGCCGCAGTCGACGCCTGGCAGCGCGAGGGGGAGACCCTCCAGCGGAAGATCGACGGCGCGCTGGCCTCGCGGGAGGACCTCCCGGCGGGCGCTCTTGCCGAGCTGAACATTGCCCTGCTCAGGATCGAGCGTGAGCTCCTGGTGGCGGAGGGGATCCCTGGCCGGCCCTGGTTCAAACACTGCCTGTACGCGCCGCGGTACACCTACGCCGCGATGTCGCTGCCCGGCGTGCGCGAGCCTGCGGAGGCGGGAAGCTGGGACGCCGCCCGCCGACAGCTCGCCGTGCTCGTCGAGCGGCTGCGTGCGGTGACCGAGGCGACCCGGCGAGCCACCGTCCTGGTGCCGGGGCCATGAGCAGCGGGCGACCGGCCTGCCTGGGGGAGTGTCCGCGGGGTCGCGGCCGGCCGCGATGCCGGGCCGCGGGGCGCGTGCGGGGCATGACGCCACGACCGCGGATCGAGGGGGCACGGTGAGCGCCGGCGCGAAGCGACCGCTCAGCGCAGAAGGCCTGGTCCGCGGGCTCGGCCGCTGGGACGCCACCTCCCTCACGATCGGCTCGGTGGTCGGCACCGGCATCTTCATCACCACCGCCGATATCGCCCGCGTCCTGCCCCACCAGGGGCTCATCCTGCTGGTGTGGGCGCTGGCCGGGGTCCTCACGCTGGCCGGGGCCCTGGCCTACGCCGAGCTCGGGGCGATGTTCCCGGGCGCCGGCGGCATCTACCTCTACCTCAGGGAGGCCTACGGCCGCTTCTGGGGCTTCCTCTTCGGCTGGGCCGCCTTCCTGATCATCATGTCCGGCGGCATCGCCGCGATCGCGGTTGCCTTCGGCGAGTACCTGGGCAGCTTCGCGCCCTTCTTCGCGATGGACAACATCCTGCTGTCGGTCCCGCTGGGCCCGTGGACCTGGACCCTGGCGGGCGGCCAGGTCGCCGCCGCCCTCGCCATCCTGGTGCTGACCGCCGTCAACTACGTCGGCCTGCGCGAGGGCGCGGGAGTTCAGAATTTCCTGACGGTGTTCCGGATCGGCGCGGTCATCGCGTTCGCGGTCCTGGCCTTCGCGGTCGAGGCGCGGGGGTCGGTGTCCCTGCTCGGCGCGTTGCCCGACGTGCCTCTCCTTGCCGGGATCGGGGTCGCCATGATCGCCGCGCTCTGGACCTACGACGGCTGGTACGGCACGACCTTCGCGGCAGGCGAGATGCGGGACCCGCAGCGCACCCTGCCCTTCGGGTTGGTGTGGGGCACGGTCATCGTGATGGTGCTCTATGCCCTGGTCAACCTCGTCTACCTGCGCGCCCTTTCCCTCGAGGAGATGGCGGCGACGCGACGGATCGGCGAGACCGCGGCGATCGCGCTGGTCGGCCCGCTCGGCGGCCGGCTGGTCTCGTTCGCGGTGCTCGTCTCGACCTTCGGCTGCCTGTCGGCGACCATCCTCTACAGCGCGCGGATCTACTTCCCGATGGCTCGCGACGGCGTCTTCTTCCGCTCACTCGCCGCCCCGCATCCCCGCTTCCACACCCCCGGCCGCAGCCTGTGGGCGCAGAGCCTGTGGGGAGTGGTGCTGGCCTTGAGTGGGACCTACGAGCAGCTCTACACCTACGTGGTGTTCGCGATGCTGCTGTTCCACACCATGACCGCCGGGGCGGTGATCGTGCTGCGCCGCCGCCGGCCGGAGGCCGAGCGCCCCTACCGGGTGTTCGGCTACCCGTGGGTGCCGGTGCTGTTCATGCTGGCGTCGATCCTGCTGCTCGGGAACACCCTGGTCGAGAAGCCCCTCGAGTCGCTGCTCGGGCTCGCCTTACTGGCTGCCGGGGTGCCGGCCTACCTCTGGTGGCGCCGCCGTAACCGCGCCGAAAGCAGCTGAGCACGGTCGTCACCGAGGGAGGGCCGCCGGCGCGCGTCCCCGTTCCGGGTCAGGAGCAGCGGTAGGCCTGTCGCAAGAGGTTCTGGAAGTGCCAGACGCCGGACTCGCGCCTGGGCGACAGGCGTCCGCCGACGTAGCTTCCGGAGAGCAAACCCTCCTGCACCCGCTCGCAGATCGCGATGTCCTCGCGCTGGATCTCGTCGCTGAAGCGCTTGTCCTGCTCGCGCTCGAGCTCCAGCACCGCGGGTTCGGTGTAGAAGCGCGCCGCGAGGGCGGAGGCACTCTCCAGGGGCGCGACGCTGAGCTCGGGGTCGTGGCGCCGCTCCATCGTCAGAGCTCCGGCCGGGCCGCGAGCAGGCCCGCGAGGCGGCGCAGCAGGGCGAGATGGGCGGCGACGCGGCGGTCGAGCGGCAGGTCCTTGGCCGGCGTCTCGAACACCAGGACCGTGCGGGCGGCCGGGCCCGGTTGGGCGCGGCCGCCGACCACGAGCTCCCGGGCGCTGAACAGCTCGTCGATCGAGCTGTCGGTGACCGGGCCGATGATGCCGCCCTCGATGAGCTCGCCGAAACGGGTCTCGCCGCCGAGCTGGATCGCGATCCCGTGCTCCCGCAGGACCGCGACCGCCTCCCGGGCGAGCGGGTCGTCGACCCCGAGCTCGCCCTGGGAGTAGACGTAGCCGGCCGCGACCAGGTCGTCCTCGTGGAGGTCGATGCTCACCCGCGGGGGATAGCTCGCCGACATCCGGAGCACGTAGCGGGTGAGGGCGTCGGCCTCCGGGCTCGAGGCGGCGGCGGCTCGGGGACGGCCCGGATCCGAGGAGTCCGGCAGCAGGTGCGACGAGTCGCCCACGCTCTGGCCGTCCTGGGTGTCCGAGAAGGTCGGCAGGTCGAGGTAGCGCCAATTGCGGGCATAGCCCTGCGGGTTGCACAGGGGCAGGATCACCACCGGGAGCTCCTCGCCGAGCGCCGCCAGGTCGTCGATCGCGGCCGCAACCGCGTTCGGACCGGCCGGCTCCTCGCCGTGGATACCGGTCAGGATCCAGACGGCGGGGCCGGGCTTCGGCGAGCGCAGGGCGACGATCGGCAGCGCTGCGGTGGTGCCCGGAGGTCTCGACTCGGCGATGACATCGATCTGCCAGCCCGTCTCGACTAGCGGGAGGTAGCTGGAGAGAAGTCGCTGGATCGGCAGCCTGCCGTCGCCGTGGGTCGTGATCTCCGTCGGCAGCCGGAGCGGCGAGTCGGCGGCGGTCGCCGGAGCGCCGACCACGGCGGCTGCGGCGACGAGGCATGCCACGCGGACCAGGATGCCACGGCCGATGCCTCGAGCGCCGGCGGCTCGAAGCGCGACATTGCGGTGCGTTGGTGCCATGATCGCTCCTGCACGGGTCGAAGGCTCGGACGGAGGATACGCCATGCGCTGCATTCTGCGAACCATTCTCGTCCTGCTAGCAGCGACTTCTTTCGCGCTCGCCGCCGATCCGCCCCGCGCGAGGGACCTCGGCATCCCCTTCGACGGCACGCCGGGGCCGTGGAACGCGATCACCGACGTCGCCGGCGTGACGGTCGGCCACCGGACGCTGATCGAGGACCTGACGGATGGCCGCGCGGTGCGCACCGGCGTGACTGCGGTGCTGCCCCGCGGGACCGAGAGCCTGATGCGTCCCGTGTTTGCCGGCTGGTTCGCGCTCAACGGCAACGGTGAGATGACCGGCACGACGTGGGTCGAGGAGTCGGGCCAGCTCGAGGGGCCGGTCATGCTCACCAACACCCACAGCGTCGGCGTGGTCCGCGACGCCACCATCGCCTGGCGGATCCGCAAGGCCGGACCTGACGCCACCGGTTACTACTGGTCGCTGCCGGTGGTCGCCGAAACCTGGGACGGCCACCTCAACGACATCAACGGCTTCCACGTCGCGGCAGCCGACGTCGGCGCCGCTCTCGACGGCGCGGCCAGCGGACCGATCGCCGAGGGCAACGTCGGCGGCGGCACCGGCATGGTCTGCTACGAGCTCAAGTGCGGCATCGGCACCACGTCGCGGGTGGTCGAGATCCTGGGGTCCTCCTTCACCGTCGGCGTCCTGGTGCAGGCCAACTACGGCCTGCGGGACGAGCTCGTCATCGCCGGCGTGCCGGTCGGCCGCGCGCTACCCGATCACCGGGTCTACTCACAGCCCGAACCGCCTCCCCCGGGCGACGGGTCGATCATCGTCGTGCTCGCCACCGATGCACCGCTGCTGCCCCACCAGCTCGAACGGGTGGCCCGGCGGGCGGCGCTCGGGCTCGCCCGCAATGGCTCGATCGCCCACAACGGCTCGGGCGACATCTTCATCGCCTTCTCGACCGCGGACCAGTCGCTCGGCCGCGCAGATCGCGTCCTGACACACCAGTCGATCCCCAACGACGAGCTCGACTCGCTGTTCGCCGCGACCGTCCAGGCGACCGAGGAGGCGATCGTCAACGCCATGGTGGCCGCCCGCGACATGGTGGGCGACCAGGGCCGGTACGCGAAGGCCCTGCCGCACACGAAGCTCCACGAGCTCCTGGCGGCCGCTGGGCGAACGGCCCCCTGAAAAAAGGGAAAGGGGCGGCGAGTCGCCTCTCCGCCCGGTTTGCGCGCGACCCCTCGGCGCTATGAGTTCGGACCGCACTGGCCTTCCCGGCAGGATGCGCGCAGCGCATCCTGCTCGGCGCGCGCGGGGCGCAGGCCAGCCAAGAACCGCGACGCGTCACGCACCCAGAGGCCTGCGACCCGTGTGCGCCGAGGGGCCTATGCCCTACACGCTCCTAGAACTCGATCCCGGCCCGCAGCTGCAGCCGGCGGGGCCGCACCCAGGCGCTGGGAACGAACACGTCGCCCTCGGCCAGCACCGTCGTCTGCCACTCGTCGGTGGGCGTTTCGTTGAGCACGTTGAGGAGCTGCAGGTCGAACTGGAGCTCGACGCCGTTGCCGATCGGGAAGCTCTTGCCGATGGCGAGGTCCCACAGGTACTGGAAGCCGTGGCGGTCGTCGTCGCTCGCCGGCGCCATGATGACCGCCGGGTTGCCGGTCGTCGGGACGTAGTACTGCCGACTGAAGGGCCGGCCGCTCTGCAGGTTGATCATGGTGCTGAGGTTGAGGTCCCAGGGCAGCAGGAAGTTGCCCTGCACCCGCAGCATGTGCGGCCGGTCGCCCTGCAGGCGCTGGCCGTCGGCGTTGAGGAACTGGTTGGGGTCGGAGCCGTTACGGTTGCCGTAGAGCGGGTTGAACTGGCTCTGCGACAGCATGGCCGGGATCAGGCCCGTCGACTCGGAGTAGGTGTAGGAGGCCGACATGCTCCAGTTGTCGGCGAAGCGGCGGTTGAAGGTGAGGATCAGGGCCCAGTACTCCTGCCAGTAGCTATCGATGCCGGGGTCGATCGTGAAGCCCGGCTGGTTGCCCTTGCGCACGGTGGGGAACTCGATCGGGTCGAGCAGAGTGTGCTGGTTGCCCGTGAACGGGTCGATGAACTCGACCTCCTCGTAGACGCCGTCGTCCATGATCTCCCAGCCGATGAGGTCGGTGGTGTCCTTGTACAGCGCGGTCACACCGAAGGAGTAGTCGTTTTTGAAGGCGTGCTCGAAGCCGACCGAGTACTGCAGCGTTTTCGGCGCGGTGAGGTCGGGATCGACGCTCACGAACCCGCCCGGGCTCCAGTCGTAGGAGTACTCCCAGGGGCCGTCCCACGAGGGCCCCGAGTAGTAGATCAGCCCCGGGTGCTCGGGCGGCGGGTAGTTCCAGTTGCCGCCCACGTTGCCGTCGTAGTAGACCCCGAACGACGCCCGGATCACGGTCTTCTGCTCGGCGCCGGCGGCGTAAGCGAGACCGAGGCGCGGCGACCAGTGGTCCCATTTCAGGAGCGAATCGACGCCCGGGATGGTCTCGCCGGTCGGGTTCCCGTCGGCGTCGAGCCGGTCGTAGGACGGGATGCTGCCCTCGTGATGGTCGAAGCGCAGGCCGAGGTTGACGGTGAGACGGTCGGTGAGCCTCCACGAGTCGTCGATGAAGGCCGAGATCGACTCCTGCTCCTGGCCGTAGAAGTACGGCAGGCCGTCGACCTTGTAGTAGTAGTCGTAGGTGGTGCCATAGTACTCGTTGGCGGTGTGGTAGTAGTAGGTGCCGGTCGCCGAGGTCGCGACCAGGTTGTCGGCGCCGCCGCGGCTCGCCTGGACGCCGAACTTGAAGTCGTGGTCGCCGGCGATGAAGTCGTCGGCGAAGTGGCTCACCGACACGCTCACCTGGGAGAGGCTGGTGTTGTAGCGGTAGGGATACCAGGCGCCGCCGAAGAAGAGGGTCGGACCTCCGCCGGGCGGTGAGTAGTCGATGTAGGCAGGCTCGGTGCTGCCGGTGCCGGACAGGTAGTCGCTGTCGACCGAGAACCCGGTGTAGCGGGCCTCGAAAAACGTGCGGTCCGTGAAGATGGACTGGTAGTTGATCCCCCAGGATGTGTCGGTCCCTATCTCCTCCGCCTGCGCCGACGGCGCGACGAACGCGCTGGCCGGGTCGGGATAGCCCCAGTCGTCGTAGGACCCCTTGACGTCGATCAGGTTGCTCGGGTTGATCTGCGCCGACAGCTTGAGGGAGAACCGGTCCGAGTACTGGGTCGAGGTGTCGTCGGGGTTGGCGCCGGGGTAGGTCTGGTTCTGGCGGTAGTACTCGTAGCTGCCGAAGAACCAGAGCCGGTCCTTGATGAACGGGCCGCCGAGGGTGACGCCGACGTCCCAGAACTCGTCCATGTGGTACTCGGGGAACTCGGAGTCGAAGTTGATCTGCGAGTCGACCAGCGAGTCGTTGAACCAGTAGGCGTTGACGCCGCCCTGGAGCTCGTTGGAGCCGGACTTGGTGACCACGTTGAGCGCCGCGCCGAGCATGTTGCCGTACTCCGCCGGGGCGCCGATGTGCATGACCTGCACCTCCTCGATCGAGTCGGGGCTGACCCAGATCCAGGCCGTGCCGGTCTCCGGCGCCTTGGTCTCGATGCCGTCGATGAACCAGCTGTTGGACTGCATGTTGGAGCCGCCGGCGATGAGGCGCGACGAGTCCTCCTGGGCAAGGCTCACGCCGGGCGAGACCGCCATGATGTCCCAGTAGTTGCGGCCGGTGGGCAGGTCCTTCAGGAACTCGGAGTCGTAAGACACCGTGGGTCCCGAGGCCGTCGCGTCCACCAGCGGAATCTCGGCGGTGACGATCACCTGCTCGGAGAACTCGGGCTGCATGGTGAAGTCCGCGGTGGCGGTGCCGCCGAGCGACACGCTCAGGCCCTTGATCGTCTGCGTCTGGAAGCCGGCCAGGGTCGCGGTCACATCGTAGGTGCCGGGCGGCAGCGCGGCAAAGCGGAACGCGCCGGTGTCGCCCGAGACCGCGCTGCGAGTGCCGCCCATGATGGCGTCGGACGCGACCGTCGCCGTCACGCCGGGCAGCGGTTCGCCGTTGGGGTCGACGACCTGACCCAGGATGCGGCCGGTGGTGGTCTGCGCCCACGCCGGGAGGCCTGCCAGGAGCAGCAGCCCGACGATCGCAACGAAGAGGGCACTCCGTCTGGCCATTCGCGTTTCTCCTTCCTCGAGACAGGGACGACGTGCCGCCGGCTGCGCCACGGTAGCGCCGGATCGCGGATCCCCGGCGCTCGATCGCGACGACCCTTGCGGCTCGCGAGCTCTGCCCGTCGACCGTGATGTGGATTCTGAAGAGGCGGGAGGAGCAAGCGCCGGTTTGGCGTGCAGCCGGCGGGAATGAAGCGTTCGTGGACCAGGAACCACGTTCACAACGGACAACCCCTGCGACTTCGTACGAGCTGGACCCGTGATCGTTGCTGGGGCCATAGTACAGACTGCCGCTGAAAAATGCGAGAATCCCGCTCAGTGGTGATCGGCAGCAAGCCAGAGCCGAGGGAGACGGCGGTCGTCCTCGCGAACGGCCTCTATCGGTCCTCGTCCGCCAAGACCGCCCATGGACTGGTTCGTGGGCCGTGCCGGTATCGTGTGGTCGCGGTCGTCGATGCCTCCTGCGCGGGCGGCGACGCCGGCGAGCTGCTGGACGGCCGGTTCCGCGGAATCCCGGTCGTCGACTCGGTTCGCCGCACGCTGCAGTGGGCGGGCGGGCGGCCGCAGGTGTGCGTTGTGGGCGTCGCGACGAGCGGCGGCGCGCTGCCTCCCGCGCTGCAAGCCGACCTCGTGGCCGCGGCCGAGTCCGGGCTGTCGCTGGTCAACGGCCTCCACCAGCTGCTGGCCGACGATCCGGAGGTTGCAGCGATCGCGCGCGGGCGGGGAGCCGCCATCATCGACATCCGGAGGCCGCGGCCGGTCTCGGAGCTCCGCTTCTGGACCGGCGATGTCCTGCGCGTGGCCACACCCCGCGTCGCGGTGCTCGGCACCGACTGCGCGGTCGGCAAGCGGACCACCTGCGTGCTGCTGCTGGAGGCCTGCCGGCGGGCCGGCCTCCGGACCGAGATGGTGTACACCGGTCAGACCGGGTGGCTGCAGGGCATGCGCCACGGCTTCATCCTCGACGCGACGCCGCTCGACTTCATGTGCGGCGAGCTCGAGCGCGCGGTTCTCGACTGCCAGCGCGAGGCCGACCCGGAGATCATCCTGATCGAGGGGCAGTCGGCGCTGCGCAACCCATCGGGCCCCTGCGGAGCCGAGTTCATCCTGGCCGGAGGGGCGCGGGGAGTCGTGCTCCAGCACGCGCCGGCGCGGGAGTTCTTCGACGAGCTCGAGGGGGCCGGCTGCCGCATCCCCCCGGTCGCGGAGGAGATCGAGCTGATCCGGCTGCTCGGCGCCGAGGTGTTGGCCATCACCCTGAACGAGGAGGGGCTCGCCGGAGACGCGGCCGAGGTGGCGCGCAGCACGCTCGAGGCCGAGCTCGGCCTGCCGGTCTTCCTGCCGCTGCGCGACGACCTCGGTCGGCTGGCCGAGATCGTCCGCGGCTGGAGCGGCCTGGCGGGCGTGAAGTGAGGATCACGGCTGTCTCGTCGTGGCTCGAGTCGGTGCCGCTGCGCCGGCCCTACGAGATCGCGTCGATGCGGATCTCGAGCGTCGACCTCCTGTTCCTGCGGATCGCCACCGATCAGGGGATTGCCGGCCTCGGCTCGGCCTCGCCCGCCGAGGAGGTCACCGGCGAGTCGCCGGCCGCCTGCCTGGCGGCGCTCGCGGACGCCCGGCTCGCCTGGCTCGCGGGGCGCGACCCGCGCGACCTGGACACGCTCGGCCGCGAGCTCGAGCGCTCCCACCGCGCCACCCCAGCCGCCCGCGCCGCAGTCGACATCGCCCTCCACGACCTCGCCGCGCGCGCCCGTGGGTTGCCGCTGGTCGACGTGCTCGGGCGCTGCCACGACTCGCTGCCGACCTCGGTGACCATCGGGATCGGGCCGGCGGACGAGACTCTGGCCCTGGCCGGGGAGCTGCTCGGCCACGGCTTCCGCCTCCTCAAGGTCAAGATCGGCCGGTCGTTCGACGAGGACGTGGAGCGGTTGCGGCTGCTGCGTCAGGCGGTCGGGCCGCAGGTGGGGATCCGCGTCGACGCCAATCAGGGCTACTCGCCAGCAGAGGCCCGCCGGCTCGCCGGGCTTGCCGGCGATCTCGACCTCGAGCTCGTGGAGCAGCCCCTGCCGGCCGGGGCGCTGGACGAGATGCGCGCGCTGCCGGCACCGCTGCGGCGCATCCTCGCCGCCGACGAGAGCCTGCTGGACGAAAATGACGCCAGCTCGCTGGTTACCGAGCCGCCGGCCTGCGGGATCTTCAACATCAAGCTCATGAAGTGCGGCGGGATCCGCCCGGCGCGGGCGATCGCCTCGATCGCGAAGTCCGCCGGGATCGACCTGATGTGGGGCTGCAACGACGAGAGCGCGGTCAGCATCGCGGCCGCGCTGCACGCGGCCTACTCGTGCCCCGCCACGCGCTACCTCGACCTCGACGGCTCGTTCGACCTCTCCTGCGATCCGTTCTCGGGTGGCTTCGAGGTGGTCGACGGATGCCTGCGCCTGCTCGACCGGCCGGGCCTCGGCGTCCACCCTGCCCCCGGCGCCTCGGCTCCCTCGAACCCTGGGGCCGCAGGTCCGTAATTTTGCGGACTCATGGGCGAAGCGCCGTGTCCACTTCCTCCGTTGACATGCCCCGGATGTGCGGTAGGCTCGCGAGCCTGAAGAGGGTGCCGCCCTCCCCTAAATCCGAGTGAAGCATGCAACGCCTCAGTGACCGGGCTGCGCAGCGGCCCGATGGATGGGCGGGCAGGGTGCTGGCCGAGCCCGGCGATGCGGAAAAACAAGGAGGAGTCATGCGGTGCGGGGAGATTTCGTGGATGATCGGCGTGCTGGTGATCGTCGCCGGCGCGAGTGTCGTCGGGGCGCAGCAGGCGGAGTTGATCCTGCTCGACGGGGCGGCCGCCGGCGGCGGCGTTGCGGCCCAGGACGTGACCCCGGACGGCCAGGTGGTGGTGGGTACCAGCGACGGCCGGGTGTTCCGCTGGACGGAGGCCGGAGGGGTCGAGTTCGTGGGCACCGGCGACTGGTTGTACACGATCAAGGCCGCCGTGTCCGACGACGGCTCGACGATCGCGTCGACC
>Ga0209254_10003833_pt1 | contig 13731 bp, 14 predicted proteins | sample FrelakmetDIP11DI_FD_187148 | JGI IMG/M metagenome (GOLD analysis project Ga0209254, IMG submission 187148) | Freshwater lake sediment microbial communities from the University of Notre Dame, USA, for methane emissions studies - DIP11 DI (SPAdes)... | ecosystem: Environmental > Aquatic >...
CTGGGTGATCCCGCCGGGACTCCGGTTGAACAGGCGCACACCCAGGTCCTGCTCCAGGTTGGCGAGACTGGCACTCAGCGCCTGCTGGGTGAGGTGCAGCTGCCGCGCTGCTGCCGCGAGGCTGCCGAACTCAATAACGGCGAGGAAGCGTTCCAGTTGCCGGTGCTCCATCTCAGTGATTCTCTTCGCCGCCGCTGACGTTCATGGCCTCGCCCGTGATGTAGCGTGCGTCATCGGAGGCGAGGAAGGCAACGGCGGCAGCCGTGTCCTCCGGCATCCCGGGCCGGCCGAGCGGAATCCGCTGGCGCATGGCCGCCATGAACTGCTCTGTCGTCTGGCCCCGGACCTTCGCGTAGTACTCATTCTGCTTCGCGCCGAGACCGGTCGTGACGTGGTTCGGGCACACGGCGTTCACGGTGATGCCATCTCCGCCCAGCTCGATGGCGATGGAGCGGGTGAAGCCGACCATGCCGTGCTTCGAGGATACGTAGGCTGCCAGGTGCGCAAAGCCCGACTTGGCGGCCTGGCTCGCGATATTGATGATGCGCCCACCCTGGCCCGCCGAGCGCATGTGTCGGGCTGCGTGCTTGGAGCAGAGAAAGGCGCCGGTCAGGTTGACGTCCAGCACCAGCTGCCATTCTTCCAGCGTGGCGTCGATGAATGGCTTGAGCATGTACCCCACGCCCGCGTTGTTCACCAGGATGTCGAGGCGCCCGAACTCCGCCACGGTCCGCGCGATCAACTGCTGCACGCTGGCTTCATTGCGTACGTCGCAGGGTATGACCAGCACGCGCACGCCCGTGGCCCGCAGTTCCGCTGCGACTGCCTCCATCTCGTGGCTTGCTCCGATATCGCCCGACGACAGCAGGCCCGCCGGTGTGCCGAGGTCGGAGACCACCACGTCGCAGCCCTCCGCGGCGAGCCGCCGCAGGATTGCGGCGCCAAGACCCTGCTGCCGGCCGGAGCCGGTGCAGATGGCGACTTTGCCCTTGAGTCCTTGCATCATGGTGCCTCCTCAGCTGATCCGGTCGGTAAGCATGAAGATGGGGCTGTCTGCGAAGTTACGGAATTCGCCCGCGACCCGCCGCATGGTTTCTGTCGCCACGTCGATGCCGAACTGCGCCGTGTCCCGGATGCCGATCATCTCCACGTAGTCGTAGGGCGGCCGCGCCTCCGAGCCGAGCAGCCCGGCCGTGCGGAAGACCTCGAAACCCTCTACGGAGGGCAGGCCCCGGACGATGGGCAGGTCGGTGCTGCGGGCCCAGGCCTCATAGGCCGAAACCGCGGCGCCGGGCTTCAGTCGGAAGAGAACAATCAGGGTTTTCATCGGGTATTCGCGCCTCCGGCGCTGTGCGTAGCAAGACAAGATAAAGTTGTGTTTGACACAGGAAACACAAAATATCAGAGTACACCCATCGCCGGCAAGCCGGTGCCAGAACCTTAAGGATCCGTCGCCATGCTCAAGGACCTGTCCCACGATCTGCGCGTGACTCCGTCCCGGGACGAGCGCACGCGGCAGGAGTTCGTTGCCTCACTGCGCAATCACATCCTTGCGGATATGGCCGGATCGATGCGCGCGCACTACGAGCAGCGCGTCCTCCCGGCGTTTCAGCGGGACCATGGCCGTGCCCCGGTCGACGGGGATGAGGTGCACGACGCCATGCAGGAGGAGCGCTACTTCCGTTTCTACAGTGCCATCCGCTACAACGCCCAGGAGATGGTGTTCCGCTCGGTGATCCCGGTGGTGGACCGCAACCTGGAAGATCTCAATGCCCGGGCCCGCGCAAAGCCGGGTTCGGCAGTGTTAAATCCCGGCCTGCCGGTGCCGAACAACGTCAGCAACATCGACGTGCACCTGTCCCCCGGCAGCTATCACTCGGAGTACCAGGCGGACGACGTGTCACCGGGCGCGATCTACGACAACAGCATCAACGTCTTTGCCTTCAACCAGATGGGCCGGGACATCGATGATATCGGCCACTCCTTTGCCAACTACGTGCGGCTGGCCTGGCCGGACTTCCGGCCCCAGCGCATTCTCGATGCAGGCTGTACCGTCGGCCACAACACGCTTCCCTGGGCACAGAACTTTCCGGGTGCGGAGGTCACGGGTATTGATGTCAGTGCCGGTGTCGTCCGCTACGCGGCAGCCCGGGCCGCGAGCCTTGGCGTCCCGGCGCGCTTCATGCAGATGAACGCCACGCAGCTGGACTTCCCGGACGCGAGCTTCGACCTGGTGTTCTCCTCCATGTTCCTCCATGAGCTGCCCCTGAAGGACATCCGGGCGTTCTTCCGGGAAGCACACCGGGTGCTGAAGCCGGGCGGACTGTTCCTCAATATGGAGCTGCCGCCGAACAACAAGATGCAGGCTTACGACCGGTTCTATCTGGACTGGGACAGCTACTACAACAAGGAGCCCTGGTATAAGCCGTTCCGCGACCAGGACCTCAGGCAGTTGTGCGCCGCCGCCGGCTTCGCAGCCGACCAGTTTGTCGAAGCGGTGGTCCCGCGCTATACCTACACACCCGAGGCCGAGTTCGCGGCCCGGGTTGCGGGTGGCGCCCGGTTCAACGACCGGACCGGTCGCCTGGGTGAAGAGATTGAGTGGTACGCGTTCGGCGCGTGGAAGCAGGTCCCATGACAAAAGCAGCAGCAGCCCGCAAGCCGCGCATTCCCCTGAGCCATCGGGGCAAGCGGCCGCGTTTCTTCGACGCCAGTGGCACCGACGAACTCATGAGCATGGTGCTGGAACTCACCGCTGAGCTCTGGGTGGTCAAAAAGCGCTTGTACCTGCTCGAGCGGGTGGCGGGCCAGGCCGGCGTGCCGCTGACGCCCGAAATCGAAGCCTACGAACTCAATCCGGACGAGGTGGCGGAACTGGATGAGCGCAGGCGGCTGCTCATCGCCACCGTGCTGCGTTCGCTGGAGGTCGACCAGGCCGGTCGTGGCCAGGTACGCGAAGAGATGGAGGCGACCGGTCGCGTCGCCTGACGGTGCACTACCCGACGCTCTTCAGCCCCACCAGGATCGGTGGCGTGACGGTGCGCAACCGTATCGCCCATGCCTCCATCGTGTCCCGCTTCGTGCAGGACGGTCGGGCGACGGACCGGCTGGTCAACTACCTGGGCAGCCGGGCGCAGGGCGGAGCAGGCCTCGTCATCACCGAGCCCGTCGCCATGACCTTTGCCAACCGCAGTCCGCAACGGCTGCGGGGCTGGGACGACGCGGCGCTCGACGATCTGAAGCGGGTGGCCGCCGCGGTGGAGCGCTGGGACAGCCGGGTGCTCGGCCAGGTGCAGGATCCGGGGCGCGGCCGGCACGCCACAGGCCGGAACGAGAGCGCCATCGGCGCGTCGCCGCTGCCCGACGATCTCAGCTGGACGGTGCCCCACGCACTCACGCCGGCCCGCATCCGGCAACTCATCGACGAGTGGGCGGCCGGCTGCCGGCGTCTCAAGGGCGCGGGTTTCTCCGGTGTCGAGATCTCCGCCGGACACGGGCACCTGTTCCACCAGTTTCTCTCGCCCTGGTCCAACCGGCGCGAGGACGACTACGGCGGTGAGCTCACCGGACGGACACGCTTTCTTCGCGAGCTGATGGCTGCCATCCGCGTGGCCTGCGGCCGGCCTTTCATCATCGGCCTCAAGCTGCCGGGCTTCGACGGCGTGGCGGGCAGCATCGATCTGGCCGAAGCGGGGCGGATTGCCGGTGCCGTCGCAGCGACCGGCAACGCGGACTACTGGACCTTCGTCTGGGGCGCCCACGCCCGCAGCCTGTGGCTGCACATGCCCGGCCCGGCGGGCCCCAGGGCACCGTACCTGGAGAAGATTCGCGAGCTGCGCCAGGCGGACCCGTCGATTCCCACCGGCGCCATCGGTTACATCACCGATCCGAACGAGGCCGAGCGGGCCCTCACCGACGGCACGGCGGACCTGGTGTTCCTCGGTCGTCCCCTGATCACTGATCCCGCCTGGGGCGAAAAGGCCCGCACTGGCCGCGAGGGGCAGATCCGCTATTGCGTGTCCTGCAACACCTGCTGGCGCACGGTGATCGAGGGCAGCCGCCTCGAGTGCGACAACAATCCGCGCGTGGGCGAGCCGGACGAAGTGGACTGGCGGCCAGCCCAGGCTGCTGTGCAGAAAGAGGTGGCCGTGATCGGCTCGGGCATCGCCGGCCTCGAAGCGGCCTGGGTCGCAGCGGCCCGGGGTCACCGGGTGACCGTCTACGGCGCGGCGGACGAACCCGGCGGCAAGACGCGGCTGCACGCGGAGCTGCCGGGTGGTGAGCACCTCTCGAGCATCTACGACTACCAGCAACTGGCCTGCCGGCAGCAGGGCGTGAAGTTCAGGATGGGTGTGGAGGTGGACCGTGCGCAGGCTGCGACGCTCGATGCCGACGCGGTAATCCTTGCCACCGGCAGCACCATGGCCGTGCCGCCCTTCATCCCCGCCGAGTACGTGGCTGAGGGTTTCGTGCTGGATCTGCGCGGCCTGCTGGTCAGCCTCCGTGGCCGGACCACGCAGGAGCCCGGCCGGCTCGTGCTTTTCGATCAGGATCACACGGAGATGACCTACGGCGCGGCGCTCAAACTGCTCGAGCGCTTTGCCCGGGTGACGATCGTGACGCCCCGGGAGCGCATTGCGTCCGATGTGGCGTTGCTGAACCGGCAGTCCATTTATCAGCAGCTGTTCGACCGCCGCGTAGAGATCATCTGCAACAGGGAGCCCCGGTCGCTGGACGGGCTGGAAGACGGCCGGCTGACCCTGTTCAACGTTTACAACGGCGACTCCATCGTTCTCGACGAGGTTTCCGCAGTGACCTTCGCAACGCCGCGCGTGCCGGATGACCAACTGCGCGCCGCCTTCGAGGCGGCGGGCCGGGAGGTGCACCTGGTTGGTGACTGCTACGCGCCCCGGTCGGTGCTGGCTGCCACCCGGCAGGGCTACGAAGTGGGAATGGCGGTCTAGCCGAGCAGCCCAACCGGCGTTGTCGGTGCCAGTTCGGGCGCTGCAGTCCGCGTGAGGGCCCAGGCGAGGCTGAGGTTCGAGGAGAGGACGGGCAGTTGCAGTTCACTCCGCAGGGTGCGCAGCGCACGTAGTGTCGGCATGCCCGTGCCACTGGCGAGCAGGCAGTCGGCGCCGGCTGTATCGATCTTCCGCAGTGCTGCCAGCGCATCGTCGCTGGTGAGTTCGTAGATGCGATGGGTGTCGGTGAGCGCTGGATCCACGCGCAAGCGGGCAACAACCCGGATGCCGGCGGCGGCCCAGTAACGATAGCCGGCTTCGGCGAGGTTGGCCGGGTAGGGCGAGACCAGCGCAACTGACTGGCAGCCCAGGCTCTTGAGGGCGAGGCGAATCGCCTGGGCGGCGGTGATCACCGGGATGTGGCACTCCTCTGCAGCGGCAGCAGTGAGCCGGTCCTCCAGCTCCAGGCCCGCAACGTAGGACGACCCCGTGCAGCCAAAGCCGAAGGCAGCGAGGGTCATTTCACCAAACGTCCTGATCGCCTCGGGCATGTGCCGCACGTAGTGGTTCAGACGCTCCTCGACCTGGGGTGCCGGGTGCGTGAGGCGCGTGGCGTAAACACCGATGGCTGGCGGGAGCAGCGCGCGGATTTCCGGCTCGACGGTCGGGTTGGAGTGGGGCACGGCGATGCCGATGCGGGCGCGGGGTCCGTAGTCCGGCTCTCTGCTGCTCATGAACCGATTCTAGCGAAAAGGTACCGGACACTTAGTTTTGTTAGTTGTTGCGATAACTAACAAAACTAAGTGTCCGGTACCTTTTCCCGGTATCAGGCGGCGGTGACGCCGCCATCCACGCACATGACCTGGCCGGTGATGAACGAGGCTGCGTCGGACAGCAGGAAGGCTACGGCGGCGGCCACTTCTTCAGGCCTGCCGAAGCGCCCAAGGGGAATGCTGGCCAGCAGCGCCACCGAGCGGCTGGCGTCTTCCCGGGCTGCCTCGGTCATGGGGGTTGCGATCGGCCCCGGGGCCACTGCGTTGGCCCGCACGCCGGAACCCGCGAGCTCAAGGGCCAGGGCGCGGACCAGGCCATTCAGAGCCGCCTTCGATGCCGCATAGGCCGCCGCGCGGGGATGCCCGATGATGCCGATCTGGCTCGAGAGCAGCACGATGGAACCGCGCCCCGCCGCCGCCATCACCCGGCCGCACTCCCGGGCCACTTCGAAGGCCGCCGTCAGGTTCACGTCCAGTACCGCCTGCCACTGCTGCAGGTCCGTCTCAAGGGCACCCCGGTGATCGAAGACGCCGGCGGAGCAGGCGAGGCCATCCACCGTGCCGCCCAGGCTACCGATGGCCGTTCGCGTCACATCGGCCACCTGCCCGACATCGCGCAAATCAACAATGTGGATCCGTGTCGACCGCAGCAGGGCGGCTACGGTATCTGCTTCGGCACGGTCCCGGACGAGCACGGCACACTCGGCGCCATCCGCCACGGCTCCACGGAGCAGGCTAAGGCCGATGCCGGACGCGGCGCCGGTGATCAGCAGCCGACGTCCCGCGAGATCAGCCTCAAAGGATGACTGCGCCATTCAATGCATGACCCAGAGCGCGTCGCTCACCAGGCACACGCCGCCGACACGCTTCAGCACCGGGCGGAGTGCGGCGACGACCTGTCCGACCTGCTCTTCGGTGCAGGCCGTCAGCACGTAGCTGTTCTGAAACACCCGGGTCACGTCGTCTCCCGACCGGACACCCCGGTGACCTTTGCCCTCCGCGTTGCGGATGACCGTGTAGCCGGAGACTCCCACCTTGTCGAGCAAGGCGAGGACGCGATCCAGTTCCAGGGTGTCGGTGACGATCTCGACGCGCTTGACGGCTTGCATGGTTCAGTTCCCGAAGCGTTGGATCAGCGCCAGGTACAGGGGCATACCGAGCGTGATGTTGAGCGGAAAGGTAACAGCCAGGGCGAGCGGTAGCGACAGGCTCGGGTTGGCCTCAGGCAGGGCGAGGCGCATGGCGGCGGGCACGGCGATGTAGGACGCGCTGGCGCAGAGGATGGTGAGGAGCAGGGCGTCGCCAGTGCCCAGCCCGAGGAGTCGGGAGAGACCGATGGCGAGCAGCGCATTGAGCAGCGGCACGAGGATCGCAAAGCCCAGCAGGAAGCCGCCGCTGGTCCGCAGGTCCCGCAGGCGTCGCGCCGCGACGATGCCCATGTCGAGCAGGAAGAAGCAGAGGATGCCCGAGAACAGTTCGTTGGTGAACGGGTGAAGGGCGGTCTGCCCCCGCTCGCCGGTAATGAGGCCCACCAGCAGGCTGCCGAGGATCAGAAAGACGCTGCTATTAAAGAATGCATCCCGCAGCAAGTGGCTCCAGCCACCCTCCAGGGTGCTGGCGGGGGCGGCGCCATCGGGGCCGGGCTTGCGGAGCGCGAGTCGGGCCAGGATCACTGCCACCACGATGGCCGGCGACTCCATGAGCGCCATGGCGGCCACCATGTGCCCGCCATAGGGGATGCCGGCCCGTTCGAGGAACGCCGTGGCGGTGACGAAGGTCACCGCGCTGACGCTGCCGTAGGTGGCGGCGATCGCCGCCGCGTTGTAGACGTCCAGGCGCCGGCGAAGGATCCAGAAGCAGTACACCGGCACCAGCGCCGCCATGGCGATGGCTGCCGCCAGAGTCAACAGCACCTGGCCGCCGGGTGCGCTGTGCCCCAGCTCGACGCCACCCCGGAAGCCGATGGCCAGCATCAGGTAGAGCGACAGGAACTTCGGGATCGGCTGGGGAATCTCCAGGTCGGAGCGCACCAGGACAGCCAGCAGGCCGAGGAAGAAGAACAGGATCGGCGGGCTGAGGAAGTTTTCCAGGGCAACGCTCAGGTCCATGCGTCCAGCCTAGCCCAAAAAGGTACCGGACCTTAGTTTTGTTAGTTATTCGAATAACTAACAAAACTAAGGTCCGGTACCTTCCCTGCTATCATCGCCGCGGCCAGAAAAAGCGAAAGAAGCCCAGATGCCGCCATCTCCCCAGTCGGAGGCCGCTCCGCTGTTCCACGTGATCGACCCCCGGGTTTTTGACCGGCCCCAGCTCGACGACCTGTGCGAACTCACGACCCAGGTCCGGCTCCTGGCCAAGCACCCGGACGGGGTCCGTTTCCTCCTCGGCCTGCTGCCCGACCGGCGCGCGATGCTCTACTTCGTCCAGCCGTCCACCCGCACCTTCCTGTCCTTCAGCAACGCCTGCCACGTGCTCGGCATCCGCACCAGCGAGATTCGCGACCCGTCGACCTCCTCGGAGGTCAAGGGCGAGAGCTTCGAGGACAGCATCCGCACCTTCAGTTCCTACGTGGACGTGATCGTGATGCGCACACCCCGGTCCGGTGAGGCGGCCCGGGCGGCAGACCTGATGAACCGCATTCCCCGTCCCGTGCCCATCATCAACGCGGGCAGTGGCCAGGACCAGCACCCGACCCAGGCGCTGCTCGACATCTACACCCTCGACCGCAGCTTCGAGGAGCAGGGCGGCATCGACGGCAAGGTGATCGGCCTGATGGGCGACCTGAAGCGCGGCCGCACCGTCCGCTCGCTCTGCTACCTGATGAAGAACTACCGCAACGTGCGCCTGGTGCTGATCGCCCCGCCCCAATTCGCCCTGGAGCCCGACATCAAGGCCCACCTGAAGGAGCACAATATCCCCTTCGTGGACGAGGCAAAGCTGCCCGACGTGCTGCCCTCCCTTGATGCCATTTACGTCACGCGCATGCAGTCCGAGTGGGACACGGCTGGCGAAACCCGGCAGATCAACTACGCCGACTACAGCATGACGCCGGAGAACGTCCGCCTGATGAAGCCCACTGCCGTGATCATGCACCCGCTGCCCCGGGGACCCGAGATCGCGCCGGCGGTGGATGATGATCCCCGTGCCGTCTACTGGCGGCAGGAGCGCAACGGCATGTGGATGCGGGTGGCGATCCTGCTCAAGATTTTCCAGGCGGACGCTCTCGTCCGCGATTTCGACATCTCAGTCCTGACCTGACCAACCCAGAACCCAAGGAACAGCACCATGAAGCTCTACGGCGCCATTGCCTCGCCCTACGTTGCCCGCGTTGTCATGTACGCAAAGATCAAGGGCGTCGAACTGCCCCTGATGGAGCCCCCGGGCGGCGGCATCAAGAGCCCCGAGTATCTCGCGCTGAATCCCATCGGCAAGATGCCGACGCTGGATGTGGACGGTCAGGGCCTGGGCGAATCAACGATCATCTGTGATTACCTGGAGGACGCGTTCCCCCAGACGTCCGGCCTGCCCAAGCTGCCCCTCGACCGGGCCCGGTCGCGCCTCATCGCGCGGATCATGGACCTCTACATCGTCCAGCACGTGAGCCCGCTGTTTCGCCAGATGAATCCCGCCAAGCGGGACCAGGCGGTGGTGGAAGCCTCGGCCAAGGAGCTCGCGAAGACCTTCGGCTACGCCGAGCACGCCATGGGCAGCGGCCCGTTCTGCGTCGGCAACACGCCCACGCTGGGCGACTGCGCGCTCAGCACGGGAGCCATGATGATGAAAAAGATTCTCGCCGCCGGAAACTTCGGCATCGTCGACCCGACCGAGAGCGGCCGCCTCAGCGTCTGGTGGAAGGCCTGTGAAAGCCACCCGGACTGCGGCCCGATCCTGCAGGCCTACGGCACAGCCTTCGACGGCTTCATCAAGATGATGGCGGCCCGCCCGTAGGAGCGCCGACCGGCGCGACACACATACATACAGACATGCGCCCGTAGCTCAGCTGGATAGAGCACCTGGCTTCGAACCAGGGGGTCGGCCGTTCGAATCGGTCCGGGCGCGCCAACTAATCAAGGGTCCATGCCGGACATATGGTTTACATCTCTTCCGGGCTGAACCGCTTAAGCGCGGGTTTGACGAATGCCCTGCTCAGAAAAAGTAAGCGGCCGCGAACGCGCCGAGCATCGTGAACACGAGTGCCAGCTTTGCGAGTGTGCCGAAGATCAGGCCAATCCAGGTTGCGAATCCGGCCCGGGTCGCCTGTTCCATCTTGCCGTGCGACAGTAGTTCGCCCGCCACCGCGCCGATGAACGGGCCGAGGATGAGGCCCGGTATGCCGAGAAAGATTCCGCCGAATGTCCCGACCAGTGCACCGGCAATGGCGAGGCGCGTCGCGCCGACACGTTTGGCGCCGAGCGCGGCCGCCGCGAAGTCGATTGCGAAGGAGGCGATGGTGAGCAGTCCGAGCAGCGTCAGAGTGAGCCACGTGACGCGCTGAAAGTCGTCCGCCCAGGCACCGACCACGAGGCCGGCGAAAACGAGCGGTACGCCCGGCAGCGCAGGCAGCACCGAGCCAGCAAGCCCGACCGCTATGAGCCCCGCCGCCAGCAACCACAGTCCCACGGAGCCGGACATCACCATTCCTCGCGACTGAATCCTCAGCCCGCCATCGAGTAGATCATTCGCATATCCCAGTTTTCCAGATCCAGCAGGCGAACACCATGGATTAGCCACTCGTCGGCCAGTCTTTTGTCGTCAATCGGACGGACGAGAATTCGGGGTAATCCGTAGGGAGCGAGATGCTGGTCGGCAGGTTCGAACTTCAGCTTTCCGAGCATGGCGCGAAACTGTGGCCTCAGGGATTCTGACCACACCACGAGCTCGTCGAATCGGCCTGCGCGGATGACCGCGTCCAGCAGAGCCGATCCGGCCCGCTCGTCCCGGGCCTCCATGTCGATGATGTGTACACGCGGGGCCACTCGAGCTTCCGGGTTTGCGCATCGCACGACCAGGTATCCATCCAGGGGGTCTTCACCGACATAGAAGAAACGGTGTTCGGACAGAGGGCTTCGAAAGCGCCAGTGAAAATAGTCTTCGTCACGTACATGCCGGAGGCGTCCGTCGTATGGTTGGCTTGCGACTAGTCGCGCCATTGCAAACGGCCGGGGATCTGCCGCGATGCTTACCGCAACCCCGGTGGATGTCGTGAAGGCACCCAGGCAATGATCCAGATGCCTGAAGGGATGCCTTCGTGAAAGCAGATCGGCATCAGCATACCGCCATAAAAAAGGTAGTCGTGCCAAATGCCTCCGCAGAGCAACGCGCAGCAAATGACTGCCAGAGATGCGTCCGGTCGGAGTGAGGGATCCAGGGCTCCGCCAGCCCATTGCGAATGAACTCAGCACAGTGAGTCGTCCGCCACTCAGGTTGAAGATGTAGTCGTTCGTACCAGTTTCAGCCAGGTCGTCGAGCGCCTCGCGCATGATCTGCGTAACCAGGCCTTCGTTCCGGTGATCCTCGCGAAGCACCAGGTCATCGGCAACCAGAACGTCCTTGAGCTGCATGGGGAAACCTGCTTCCCATCGCGACGGATAGAATCCTCGCATCCCCACGACCTCGCCGTGCGCCAGCGCCAGGTAGATGATCGGCTTTGTGGCATAGGGATTCTGTGCGTACTTCCAGTCGAAGTACCTCAGGTTAAGATTCGCGTCCGGGCTCCACAACCGCTTCTGAAGCTCTATGACTGCGGGCTTGTGCTCGGCGGCGTACCTGACGATCTGGATGCGGGCAGCCCTCAGCGCCGTGCGCTGCACTAAATGCTTTACTGGCCGCTTTACTGGCCGCAATCTGACTGGGGGCACAACGGCCGTGGGCGACTGGCCAAGGTACTGCAGGATGAGCGTCACCGAGTCCCACTCCCGCAACAGATCGACTGAGGCGGGATCAATGCAACGCCCGGTCTTCTCCTCGACCCAGAGGACCAGATTAAAGAGGGCGACCGAGTCGAAAGCGCCCGATGAGATCAGGGGGGTGTCATCTTCGAGTGGGTCTGGAAGAACCACGTCCCACTCTGCAATGACAGACAGCAGTTCCGCGCGCAGGCCATGCACAGCATCATGACTGCCTGAACCGGTAGGCGCCGACGCGGAAACCCCCAGGCCCGGCGGCTCAGTCACGGTGCTTGTGGAGCCTTGCGTAGGCAATCGGGCTTCTGCCAGCGCAGTGGGCGGCGACGCTGGCGCGATTGATCTTGCCTCTCGAGGTGCGCGGGATTTCGTCTATGAGATACCAGCGCTTCGGGACCTGATGGGCGGCCAGATGCCTGGTCGTCCACTCGTAGAGCCTGATCCAGGTTTCATCGCTTGCCGAACTCAGGACGACAGCGACGGCCACTTCCTCGCCCAGCAGCTCATTGGCCGAGGGGAAAGTGCACACATCCAGAGTCTCCGGGAAGCGTTCAATCACGGCATCGATGTCCGCCGGATAGACCTTCATTCCGCCCTTGTTGATTTCCTCGCGCTCGCGCCCACGGAGATAGAGGTACCCCCTGCCGTCCATCAGCCCGATATCGCCGGTGGAAAACCACCCCTGCGAGACGACCTTTGATGTCAGGTCATCCCGATCCAGATAACCCCGCATTAGTGCGGGCGTGTTGATCCACACGTGACCCGCCTCATCGGCCGCGCACTCATCCGACCAGCCGGGAGGGGCGAGGGGATCATCAGTGCGCAGGATCCTGAGTACGCCACCCCATGCTTCTCCCACGAGTCCGTCCGCTGGTCGCTCGAAGGGTACTGTCGTCCCTGCCAGCCAGCTTCCGGTTTCGGTGATCCCATAGGCATTCATGACACTTGCCGTTCCCGACCACTCCTGCACGGATTCCCAGAGTGCCGCCGAAAGCGGCGCAGAGCCGCAGAAGACACGGGACAACGACCCGCTCGTCGGCGGCCGCGCGGTCTTGAGCGCCAGACGCCAGACGGTTGGGACGGAAGACAGGAACGTAATGCGATGTTCGTCGATCAATTCCCCCAGCCGGATCAGGATGTCCGCCCGAAAGGGCGGGAGGACATACAGGCTCTGCCCGAACAGCCAGGGGAACAGGCAATTGCAGATCAATCCGTGCCCGAAGTGTGTCGGGAGCAGACACAGGGTTCGGCGATAGGCCTCCAGGCCGAGCGCGGCACGCAGGCTCATCCATTGCGCCCGCAGGGATCGATGCGTATGGACCACGCCTTTTGGGTTCCCGGTTGTACCCGACGTGTAGAGAACAAGGGCGTCGTCGTCAAGGATTAGTCTGCCAGGCGGTGGTGGGGTCCCGTCAGTGGGCAACTCGGCGTCGGGCTTTTCCAGCACGGTGGCCCCGCAGGCTTCCAGCACACTCTGCATGGCAGCGTCCGGCATCTCGTTCCATACGGAAAACCGCGGGCGCCCCGACTGAGCCAGCGTCTGCACCTCAAACAGGGTCAGGCGCCCGTCAACGGGCACGGCACATGCCCCCGCATGCCAGATCGCAAGCAGATCGACGAAGAATTCCAGGTTGTTGCCGTAGTGAAGAAAGACGCGATCGCCCCTCTTGAGGCCGAGGCGCGCATAGTGGGCAGCTCTCGCCCGCCAACGGATCAGGATCTCGCCTGGCCCCCACTGTCGGCCGGTAAGCGGTTCAACCAGGTTTCCGACTGTCGACGTGATGAGCATGACGCTTGATTCACAATGACGTTGGAAACTTATACACGACGCTGGCTATATCCCGCTGAGCCAGGAATAAGTGAAAAGTAGTATCCACGCCAGCGATTCACGCACACATTGTGCAAGAGCAAGGAAAAACGCTGCTCTGGGCTGCCCTGATACTGGGGCGCCAACCACCAGATAGAATCCCCTCGTGGACAGCCCGACCTATCTCGTCACCGGCGCCACCGACGGCATCGGCAAGGCCACGGCGCTGGCGCTGGCGGGGCGGGGTGCGCGGGTGATCCTCCACGGCCGCAATCCGGCCAAGCTCG
>Ga0209254_10003834_pt1 | contig 13726 bp, 11 predicted proteins | sample FrelakmetDIP11DI_FD_187148 | JGI IMG/M metagenome (GOLD analysis project Ga0209254, IMG submission 187148) | Freshwater lake sediment microbial communities from the University of Notre Dame, USA, for methane emissions studies - DIP11 DI (SPAdes)... | ecosystem: Environmental > Aquatic >...
CCCCACACGCTCCTAGACCACCCCAGAGGCCCGGAAGGCCCGCTCGTCCTCGTCGCTCGCGGCGCTCACCGAGGCAGCGATCGGGCCGCACTCCTCGAGGGTGCCGCCGAGCTGGCGCAGGATCGACTCGAGGGCCGTGCGCGCCGGTTCGTCCATCTCGAGGAACTCGAGCCCTGAGCGATAGACGAGCCCGCGGCCACCGTTGACGCCGTTGACGAACTGCGCGCGGCTGCGCTGCACGCGGACGCGGAGCTTGACGTCGCCGTTGTCGCCCGGCACCCAGAGGTCGCACGCGCCGGCCGGAGGCACCGCCGAGCTCGACTCGACCATCATGCCGTGGCCCGACACGTCGACGATCCGGACCGGGATCGACGACTTGATGCGGGCGTAGATTTCCAGGTCTGCCTGGTACCGGGGACTGCGGCGTCGTTCGCGCATGCTGCCTGCCTCCGCCTCGAGGCGAAAGCAAATCGGATGCCAGACGGCAGCGCTCGGCCCGGGCCGGCGCCGGCCGCCTGGTGTTCGAGGCTGGGACAGGCCGTCCCAGCGCGGGGCAGCGCCCCCGCCCCCGCCCGACCAGGATCTAGATCCTCGCTATGGCACCGTCGTCGACCACGCGCTCATGTCGCCGGACTCGAAGCCGTCTTCGAAAATCCACGGCAGGTACGCCGCCACGTACGGCCAGATCCGGTCGATCCGGACTCCAGCGTTCATGTCATCGCCACCGCACGGCACACCCGCCGGAAGGCCGAAGTGGTGCAGCGCGATCACCTTGTGGCTCGAGCGGGCGAGCACTGGCGAACCCGACTGCCCGCCAGAGGTGTCACAGTAATACCCCGTGTCCGAGTTCGACGTGTTGCCGTTGCGAATCGCGTCATCGATGACGCACAGGCCGCCCGTGTTGAAATCGCTTTCGAGCGCAAAGATCTTGGGGTTCCCGTCCGGGTGGCCCGCCATGTAGATCTCCTCGCCGAGCACGGGGGTCCGAATGTCGAGCTCGAGGTAGCCGTACTGCTCGACCGCCGAAGGGTTGTTGATCGTGAACAGGGCGAAGTCGAAGGCCCAGTTGGCGAACAGCAGCGTGTTGCCGGTCACGATCGTCGGCGGCTTGTTGGTGCCGCCGTGGCACTCAACGCGCTCATAGTTGAAGAAGAACTGCGAGGCGGTCAGCCAGCTCTGCTGCTCGAGGCAGTGCTGGTTGGTGAACATGGTGTCCCCGGGGCCGACCCGCCAAGCCGTGCAGAGGTAGACGTACGGTGACTCGATCCGGTAGTGCCTGGCCACCGCGTGCGAGCGCTCGAACTCGGTCGGGTACGCGTCGTGGTAGCACTCGACGTCGTCCCGATCATCCGCACCGCACACCGTCTCGGGGACGCCACCGCCGCCGGGATAGCCCCAGGCATAGCGGTCGACGACGAAGCCCGAGCCCGCAAGATCGGCGGAGAGCGCCGGATCGACCACTCGCAGCTCGATCACCGCCGTGTCGCCCGGAAGCCCGAGGGCCCACAAGCCCGGCGTGCCGTCGGCCGAGAAGCCGGTGCCCGGATAGTTGTGCGAATTCTCCTGCCAGGCATCGGAGATCACCAGCTCGACGCCGGGTGCCAGTGTCAGGTCGCGGAAGTGGACGAAGATGACCGAGGCGCCAGGGTGGGTGACCATCCGGAGCTGAGAGGTGTCGTGCGAGAAACCGGCCCTGACGTTGGCCGGCGCGACCTCGCCTGCGCGCGTCGGACCGACCAACGGCGTGGTGTCCGCCGCCACGACCGACGGCAGCGCCAGCGCGGCCCCGGTCACAGCGAGCACGACAGATTTCTTCCAGCTGCGGCGGTGGATTGTGCACATGGCCTCTCTCCTCCCTGAAGAGCAGCCGCCAGGGTCCGTGATGACCGAGATGCTGCTCTTGATGTTACCGGATCCTGCGAAAGTTGAACAGGCCCGGACAACCAAGTGGCAGAGACAGCCGGCGCCGCCATCCACCGACGCATGTCTCCTCCTCGGCCGTCAGGCGCGCCCGGAGCGGTGGCGCTGCGCGCAGCGCGCGGCGCCCCACAGCGCGAGGTCGCCCTTGAGCACCACCCGCACCGGGATCGCTTCGAGCAGCGGCCGCATCCGGCCCTTGGCCAGGAAACGGTCCACGAACCCGCCCTCCTCGAGGACCGCCAGCAGCTTCGGGGCGATGCCGCCGGCGAGCCAGACGCCGCCGGTCGCCATCATGGTGAGCGCGATGTCGCCGGCCACGGCGCCGTACAGGCCGGCGAACCGACGGACCGCTCGGGCCGCCGTTCCGCCGGGATCGTCCGCGGCAGCCGCGGCGATCGCCGCCGCCGCGTCCCCGGCACCGGCCTCGCCGACCGCCCGCGCGAGCCCGTCGCTGGCCGCGAGGACCTCATGGATGGCGACCAGCCCTGGCCCGGAGACCACCCTCTCCCAGCTCACCCGGCCGTGGGCCGCCTCGAGGCGCCGCAGCAGTGCCAGCTCCAAGTCGCCGGTCGGCGCGAAGCCGGCGTGGCCTCCCTCGCAGGCGAACGGGTGATGGCGCCGGCCGTCCCAGAACATCCCGGCCACGCCGAGACCGGTGCCGGCCGCGACCACCGCCGCGTTGCCGACCGCGCCCGGCCGCCCGGTCTGCAGGACGCGCACCTCGTCCCCGCTGACGTCTGCGATCCCCCACGCCGCCGCCTCGAGGTCGTTGACCAAAGCGACCTCTTCGAACCCGAAGCGCTGGGCGAGCGCGTCGGCCTCCACCACCCACGGCAGGTTGGTGATGCGAACTACACGGCCTTGCACCGGGCCGGCCAGGCCGAACCCGGCTCGACTGCAGCTCGTGCCGGCCTCAGCCAGGAAAGCGGCCACCGGCCCGTCGAGCGACGGCCAGTCGCGGCTCGGGAACATCGCCTCGGCCAGCTTGCGCAGCCGAGCTCCCCGGCCTTCGAAAAGCGCGAGCCGGGTCGTGGTGCCACCGATGTCGCCGGCGAGAATCCTCATGCTGCCGTCCGTTGCATCCGCTCCGCGGCCACTCGCGCCTCCCTCGCCGACCATGATAGTCGGGCGGACCGGCGACCGGGCAGCCGAGGTCGTGTAAGATCCCCGGCGCGTCGCCTCGCGCCCGCCACCTGTCGAGGGCAGCGGAGTGGCGCCAGCTCGCAGCCAGGAGGACCCATGACCCAGCGCACGGTGACCATCATCAAGCCGGACTCGGTGGAGAACGGCAACATCGGCAATATCATCGCCCACCTCGAGCGCGAGGGGTTCCGGATCGTCGCCGCCCGTTCCCTGCGGCTGACCCAGGCCCAGGCCGGCGCGTTCTACGCGGTGCACCGGGAGCGCCCTTTCTACAGCAGCCTCGTCGCCTACATGACCTCGGGACCGGTGTGGGTGATGTGCCTGGAGCGGGCCGACGCCGTGCACCACCTGCGCGCGGTGATGGGCGCGACCAACCCCGCCGACGCGGCCGAGGGCACGATCCGCGCCGCCTACGGCACATCCATCGAGCGCAACGCCATCCACGGGTCGGACTCGGCGGAGAATGCGGCGATCGAGGTCGCGTTCTTCTTCGCGGCGTCGGAGCTGGTGTAAACCGAGGAGGGGTTAGGGGTTAGGGATGAGGGGTGAGAGGACCGACGGCTTTCGCCTCTGGCTCGCCATTCAGCGACGCCGATCGGCATGCAGCGTCGAGGGCAAAGCGAATTGACGCAATACATGGCGAGCCGCCCTTGTGAATGGCGTCGGAGCGCGTGTGAGTCAGCAGGTTTCCTCGTTCCTCGACCTCCTGGCGTGGCAGCGAGCGGTCGATCTCAGCGTCCTGCCCCCTAACCCCTGATCCCAAACCCCTTTGCGAAGGCATCGAGGTATACTCCTCCTCCATGCAGCGCGTGAGCTGGGACCGCTACTTCATGAACCTCGCCGTGCAGGTGGCCACCCGCTCGACCTGCCCGCGCAAGAACGTCGGCGCGGTGATCGTGCGCGACAAGACCATCCTTTCGACCGGCTACAACGGGTCGATCCGCGGCGGGTCGCACTGCACCGAGTCGGGCTGCCTGATGGAGAACAACCACTGCATCCGGACGGTCCACGCCGAGGCCAACGCCCTGGTCCAGGCCGCGCGACACGGGGTCCGGCTGGAGGATGCGGAGGTCTATGTCACCGCCTCGCCGTGCTTCAACTGCTTCAAGCTGATCGCCAACGCCGGCATCCAGACCGTCTACTACGGCGAGTTCTACCGCGATGACCGGGTGCTGGAGTTCGCCCGCGAGGCGGGCATCCGGCTGGTCCACCTGGGCCTCGAGGACGGCCAGGCAGACCCGACCGCTCCATGATCGACATCGACCTCAACGCGGTCACAGTACCGCTTGACTGGCGCGAGCTGTTCGGGCGCAAGGCCGCGACCGATGTCGAGATCGGGTCCGGCAAGGGCCGCTTCCTGCTCGCCCTGGCCGCGGGTCGACCGGAGCGCAACCTGCTCGCGGTGGAGCGCGCCGGGGCATACCACAAGCTGTGCTGCGAGCGGGCCGCCAAGCACGGGCTGGCCAACATCCGGCTGCTGCGCACGACGGCTGAGGACCTCCTGTTCCGGCTGCTGCGGCCGTCCTCGGTCGACACTCTGTTCGTCCTTTTCCCGGACCCGTGGCCGAAGAAGCGGCACCACAAGCGGCGGCTGATGACGCTCGACAGCACCGCTGCCATGGCCGCGGCGATCCGGCCCGGCGGCCGCCTCCTGATCAAGACCGACCACGAGGGCTATGCCGCCGTCATTGCCGAGGTGCTGGCCGGCGTGCCGGCGCTGCGCGCGATCGACGCTGCGGCGGCGTTCGCCGCGCTGCCGGTCAGCGGCTTCGAGCACAAGTACCGGGACCAGGGACGCGACATATTCCCGTTTGCCTGCGAACGAATCTGAGCCCATCCAGTGCCCGGGCCCTCGTCACGCCGGCGGTCACTGCGGCGTCAGCTCACCCGAGACTTCCTGCCCGGAGCTGAGCAGGACGTGCCAGCGCACGCGTGGCTGGGCGCGGGTCGCCGTCAGCCGCACCGAACCGGTGGTCAGCTGCTCGCCGGGGCCGATGTGGGTTTCGCGAAACCGCACGGCATCGGCAACCTCGCCGACCAGCACTTTCCACTCCCCCCCCTGGCGGGTGCCGAGCTCGATCGAGTCGAACGACCCTCGATCGCTGACCAGCAGCGAGCCCTGCGACGCTGCAATCTCGAGCCAGTTGCTGACGCCCGAGACCGCCGACGTGAAGGGCCCGCTGTTGGTCAAGGTCACCCGGACCGTCCCGCCCGATCGAGCCAGCTCGCAGCGCAACTCGGGGGCCGGCCCCTCGCCCGCCAGGTAGCCGATCAACGCCTCTTCGCCGAGGCCCAGCCGCGCACCCGCCGGCGGCAGCGGCACCAGGTCCCAGCCGACGATCTCCGGCAGCGTCACATGGTCGATCTCGGCGAGGCTCGCGTGGAGGCGGGAGGCGTCCCACCACCGGATCGCCAATGCCTCGCCGGGTGTCCAGCGGCGGCCCGACCACTCAAGCGACTGCCGCACGACGAAGGTGCGGTCGAGCCCGGACGAGGTCCTCACCTCCGCGTTCTCCGGCTCGGTCAGCGGGCCCAGGTCATCGCCCCACCCGCCGAGTGCCGGCTGCACGACGGGCGTCAGGGCGATCCCGATCCGGACGCCGACCCCGAGCCCGACCAACGGCTCGAGCTTCTTAGCGAGCGGGAGCGTCCCGCCCTCGCCTGCGCCGCGCAGATCCCGGTGCCCGGTCCCGAACGCCGGAACCATGCAGCGACCGGCGGCGGCCGCAACCAGCCGGCCCTCTTCTTGGCCGAGCTGGTTCACGGTCAGCACCGGGACGACCGGCACCCCCGCGGAGGCTGCCAGCCGAGCCACGAAGTCCGCGGTGCCGGGCGGCAGGTCGGGGAGGTCGAGCACGATCTCGGCCGGTGGCGCTCCCGCCTCCTCGGCCATCACCGCCCGCCACACCGAGGCCGCCGCGGCGGCGTCGAGCCCCTCGCGAGCGCCCTCGACGGCAAGCAGGCAGCCGGCCGGCAACCCGCCGGCGATCGGCGGCCTCGGGTCGAACCTGATGACCGGCGCCTCGCCCGCGAGGTCGACGACCCCGCGGCGCACCACGACCTCGTCGATGCCGACTCGCGCCAACTCGGCCGCGGTGATCTCGTCGAGCCCGCCCTCCGACACCCAGACGACGGCCCGCCGCGGCTCAGGCGCGAGGTCCGTCGATGGGGCCTGGCGCCCGCCGTCGCCGCAGGCCGACGCCACGAGCACGACGATCGCCGCGGCCGGCATCCAACGCATGGCCAGATGGTATCAGAGGCCCGGGTCCACGGCCGGCAGCTCGAGCCGCACGACGAGGCCGCGTTCACCGTTGGCGGCGGTGACCCGGCCGTGGCAGCGGGTCACGACCTGGTGAACCAGCGCCAGGCCGAGGCCGCTGCCCGCGGTGGTCGTCGAGAAGTGCGGTGAGAACAGGTCCTGGAGCTGGCGATCGGGCAGGCCGCCCGCGGTGTCCTCGACCTCGAGGGTCACCACGTCGCCGGCGCGGCGCACCCGCACCCTCACCTCGCCGCTGGCGTCGCCGATCGCGTCGACGCTGTTCTTGACCAGGTTGCCGAGCGCGCGCTGCAGCCACTGCCGGTCGGCGCGGACGCCGCAGTCATCGCCCTCGGCCAGGTCGGCGACCAGCTCGATCCCCCGCCGCTGGTAGATCGTGAGCCCACCCAGGGTGTCAGCCACGAGCTCGCCGGGATCGATGACCTCGGACTGCCAGCGCTCGAGCGCGACCAGGTTCGAGAACGAGTTCGCTGTGTCCTGGAGGCGGTCGACCTGCAGCGCGATCTCGCGGCAGGCATCGCCGGTCAGCTCCTCGAAGTTCGGATGGCCGGCGCGCCGCGCCGCCTCGAGCTCCTGGACCCAAAGCCGGATCGGGGTCAGCGGGTTCTTGACCTCGTGGGCCACGATCCGCGCGAGCTGGTTGAGCTGCCGCAGCCGGTCCATCCGGACCACGTCGGTGACGTCGTCCACGACGGCCACCAGCCCGCGGCTGCCGTCGGGCAGCGGCACACCCGCCACCCCCACCCGCCAGGTCGTGTCCTGGCCGGGGACCGGCTGCACCGTCTCCGCCGGCAGGGCGCCGTCCCGGCTCCCGCGGGCGGCAACGGCGTGGACCACCTCGAGCAGCCGCCGCCCGTGCTCGGCGCGCAGCGCCTCGGCGCTCGGGTTGGCAAAGTGCAGCTCGCCGCCCGGCTCGAGCACCATCACGGCCGGCGCGAGGGTCGACAGGGTGATCCGCAGCAGCTCCTCCTGCGACCGCAGGCTGGTCTCCCGGCGCTGGACCTCCTCGTTCATCGAGCGAACGGCGTCGAGCACCTCGGCGAGATCGGTCTCCACCGGCCGCCGCACCTCGGGCAGCGGCTCGCCGTGGAGCAGCCTTCGCGCCAGCAGCACCAGGTCGCGCAGCGACACGCTGAGGCGCTGCTCGATGCGCGACGTCAGGGCCAGGGCCAGCACGGCCGCGAGCAGGGCTCCAGTGAGCAGCCAGTCGACCGCCGCCAGCGTCGAGTCTGCGAGCCGCGGGTCGAGGCGAACCAGCTCGAGCAGCAGTCGCCGTCCCTCCAGCTCGACCGGGCCCGCCGCCACCAACGTGTCGCCCGACCGCACGACCACCGCGTCGTCGCGGCCGATCAGGTAGGACCGCAGCCCGGCCGGAGGGGGAAGCTGCGGCAGCGCCCCGGTGGCCAACAGGTCGGGGCGCGACACGGCGACCACGTCCGACCCCTCGAACAGCAGCACCTCGCCGCGCCATCCCGTCGACACCCAGCGGGCGATCTCGTCGTCGACCGCAAACCCGCCGCTCAGCTGGTTCGCGGTGTAGCGGGCAGCCGCGAGAGCGTCGAGGCCGACGACCTGATCCAAGCGCTCGGCCTCCCCCTGCAGCCGGAGATGGAGGAAGACCGTCAGCACCGCCAGCGGCATGACCACGCCCCCGGCCACGAGCAACCGCAGCCGGCCACCGAACGTCGACGCCTGCTCCCGCCGCAACGCCGGCGGCAGCGCGACCAGCAGGCCGGCCAGAGCCCACAGGCCGCCGATCGCCGTCCGCAGCACCCACACCACCGGGGACGGGTAGCGGCCAATCGCCGCCACCAGCCACTCGCCACGGCGTTCAAACCGGCTCAGCGCGCCATCGCCGCCGACGCGCATCCAGGCCCAGCCACCACCGGCGTGGTACAGCCTGCCGGCCGTCGCAGCGTCGAGGTCGGTGATCTCCGGGTGCAGAGTGGCCGCCACGGTGCCGGAGCGGGTCAGCGCAGCAAACCACACCGGCTGCAGGCGGGCGGCGCCGAGCGGCTGGCCGCTGTCCCAGTCGTTGAGCATGCTCCACGGCTCGGTGGCCGACCACAGCTCGAGCCGGGCGCCGGGCGGGTCCGGGAGCTGCCACTGCCGGATCCGCCGCACGCTGTCGCCCGCCGGCGACAGATCACCCCACCCCGACAGCTCGAAGGCCGAGGCGTCGACGAGCCGCAGCTGCGAGGCCGTCCGCCAGCGCGGCAGCCCCCAGCGCTCGGCGAGGGCCGGCGCGGCATCGTCGAGCCGGCACGCCGCGGGGGCCGCAGGGAGCACCGCGGCAAGGTCGACCTCGCCGCGCGGCAGCACCACGCTGCCCCCATCGCGCGCGGCCCGGGACAGCTCGAGCGGCACCCGCGCCGCCTCCAGCGCCAGGCCGAGCAGCGCAATGCCCCCCGCCACCGCCAGTCGGAGCTCGAGGCGGAGCGAATCTCGATCCACCAGGCCGGGCCAGCCCGATACCGCGAGCGCCAACCCCAGCATCCACACCCCGCCCCAACCGGGCTGGAGGAGGTGGGACGGTAACGGCGAGTGTGAGAACTCGCCGACGCCGAGGACGCAGGCGACCGTCGCCACCGCGAACCCGGCCACCAGCAGGCGCGCACCAGCCCTCGGCATCGCGCGTGCCGATCGCCCCACCGCGAGTCCGGCCGCCAGCACGACGACCGCTGCGCCGAGGCCGGCCTGGCTTCCCGGCCCGTCCAGATACGCGGCGGCTGCGGCGACCACAGCCAGCCACGCCAGCTGCGGGCGCCAGCCGATCGCGCCAAGCGCCATCACGATCCACGCCAGCGTCCGTACCGCCTCCCGGCGGCTGTCGGCCGCGCCGAGGCCCACCGGCACCTCGATCCCTCCCATCGATGAAGGCCGCAGCAGCCGTCGGTCGTGCGCGTGCTGGCCGAGCACCAATCTGCGCCCCAGCGGCGCCCGCATGCCCCACACGGCCGCTCCCTCGAGCGGCGTCCAGTCGGCCACCGTGACCGCGCCGACCAGGCGGCCCTCGACCAGCACCGGCTCGCGCACGTAGAGCACGGCGCCGCGCGCCGACCACACCACCCCCGGCCGTCGCTCACCGAGCGGGCGCACTCCGTGGGGGTACGAGCGCTCCTCGCCGCCCCACGCCACGAGCAGGCCACGGTCGTCGGCGAGGTAGGCCGTCCGCCCCGGCCGGCCGCCGACCCTGCGGTCGAGGATTGCGAATGGTCGCAGCGGATCGAGGGCCTCACCGCTGGCCGCGAACAGGCGTAACAGCTCCGGGTCGGTCGCCGACCGCTCGGCGGTGCGGAGCAGCTCGCGAACGTGATCGTCGAGCTGCGCGGTCAGTCGCCCGGGCGCCGGCGGGCGACCGGCGCCGACCACCGCCGCCGCTAGCCCGATGCCGACCGCGAGGAACGGCAGCCAGCCGCGTCCGCGAGGCCGGGCGAGAACCAGCAGGAGCGCCGTGGTCGCCGCACCGGCCCAGACCGGGAGCTGCCAGCCCGCCCACGGCGTCAGCAGCGCCAGAGCGGCAAGCGCGAGCCACCACGACCGGCCCGGCCCTGCGGCGCCTCGCTCGCTGCTCATGCCTCGAAGTATAGGGTCGTTCCTGGCGTCACCGTGCGAGATCCGCCATCAGGTCCGACGTCGCCCGTCGCCTCGGAGGCCAAGAAGGGCACGGAAGCGGGCGCGGAAGCGCGCGGGGGCCTATGCCCTACACGCTCCTACCCCCTCATCATGTCCTCGACGTCCCTGGCCCTCGTCGGCAGCGCGGCCGACAGGTTCTCGTTGCCGTCGGCGGTCACGAGGTGGTTGTCCTCGATGCGCACGCCGAGCGCCTCGTCCGGGATGTAGATGCCGGGCTCGTTGGTGATCACCATGCCCGGCTCCAGGGTCACGTTGTCGCCGCCCGGGTCGTGCGCCTCCAGCCCGAGGAAGTGGCCGAGCCCGTGGATGAAGTACTGGCCGAGCCGCTCGCCCCGGCTGTCCCGCAGCTTCGAGTTCTGGAAAGTCTCGTAGACGACCTTGCGCAGATCGAAGATGGTGACCCCGGGCCGGATGGCGTCGGCGACCCGGTCGTGCGCCCGCAGGACGAGGTCGTAGATCGCGCGCTGGCGGTTGCTGAAGCGGCCGTTGACCGGGAAGGTGCGGGTCAGGTCGCCGCAGTAGTAGCCGTAGCGGGCGCCGATGTCGACCACGACCAGCTCGCCGTCCGCGCAGACGTCCACGTTCTGGTCGTAGTGCAGGGTGGTGGCGTTGACGCCGGACCCGACGATCGACGGGAAAGCGACGCTCTCGGCGCCCTTCTCGCGAAAGGCGGCGTACACCGCGCCGTCCACGGCGCCCTCCTTCACGCCGGGCCGGATCATCCGGGCGGCGCGGCGGTGGCCTTCGATGGTGGCCGCGACCGCCTTGCGCAGCAGCGCGATCTCACCGGTGTCCTTGACCATGCGCAGCTTCGCCAGCTGGTCGCCGAGGTCACGGACCTCGAAGCTCGGCAGGCGCTCGCGCAGCGCCGCCAGGTAGCGGTGGGTGGCCGGCAGTGGCGAGGCCGTGGCGACACCGGGCAGCTGGGTCCAGAGCAGCGCCCCGGGCTCGCCGAGCCAGCCCGCCAGGCGCCCTTCGAAGCCCGGCATCGGCCGGCGCCGGGCGTCGAGCACCACCTCGTACGGATCCCTGGACAGCACCTGGTCGATGCCGAGCTGCTCCGCGGCCTCGTCCCCCGGCCCGAGCTTGGGCCCGGTCCAGCGCTCGACGTTCTCGTTGCGGGGCGGCAGGAACAGGAGCTCAGCCTTTTCCTCCGGGCGCAGCACGAGCACCGCGTTCGGCAGCTCGACCCCGGTGAGGTAGAAGAAGTCGGGGCTCTGCCGGAAGGTGCCGACGTCGCCATAGCCGCGGTCGTCGCCCGCGCCCCACAGCACGACCGTGCCGCGGCCGACCGCGTCGGCGAGGCGTCTCCGGCGCTTCCGGTAGACCTTGGATGATTGCAGCTCCGCCGCATAGTTGCCGCCGCGCATGTCCCGGTTGCCCATGGCTGACCTCCGTTCCCCAGATTGTACAGGGGCCACTCCCCCTGCCGCTCTCGTCACGGCGGAGTGACGGCGTAGCCCCCTGGGCGAAGCCGCAAGCCCCGGGCGACCTGTCACGGCGACTTGTCACGGCGCAGCCAAAGGTGAAGCCGGAAGCTGAAAGCGAAGCCGGAAGCCGGATCCGCGCCCGTTCCCGTCGCGGTTCCCGTTCCCGTTCCCGTCCCCGCCCCCCAGGCTTTCCTTTACACTTTCCTCCGCGCCTGTGTAGACTTGCCCGCGTCGGTATCGCGGAAGGCCCGAGCGAACCCGTCCCACGAGCTGGAGGCAGCATGGCCGTCGGAATCATCGGTTACGGCGCGTTCATCCCGAGACGGCGGATCAAGGTCGAGGAGATCGCCAAGGTATGGGGCGCCGACGCGCCCTCCTACAAGCGCGGCCTCCAGCTCTACGAGAAGTCGGTGCCCGGGGCGGACGAGGACACCATCACGATGTCGGTCGAGAGCGCCCGCAACGCGATCGCCCGCGCCGGCATCGACCCGGCGGACATCGGCTGCGTCTACGTCGGCTCGGAGTCCCACCCGTACGCGGTCAAGCCGTCGGGCACGGTCGTCGCCGAGGCGATCGGCGCCGTGCCGGAGGTGCGCATCGCGGACCTCGAGTTCGCGTGCAAGGCGGGCACCGAGGGCCTTTACCTGGCCTACGCCCTCGTCAAGGCCGGCGAGATCCGCTACGGCCTCGGCGTCGGCGCCGACACCTCCCAGGGCGCGCCCGGCGACGCCCTCGAGTACTCGGCCGCGGCCGGCTCCGCCTCCTTCCTGTTCGGCGCCGACGACGACAAGATCGTGGCCGAGGTCCTGCACACCTACTCCTGGGCCACCGACACCCCCGACTTCTGGCGCCGCGAGTACATGCACTACCCGCGCCACGGCAGCCGCTTCACCGGCGAGCCGGCCTACTTCCGTCACACCACCAGCTCGGCGCGCGGCATCCTCGAAAAGGCCGGGCTCAAGCCCAAGGACTTTGCGTTCGCTGTCTTCCACCAGCCCAACGGCAAGTTCCCGATGCGGGTCGGCAAGATGCTCGGCTTCACCGAGGAGCAGCTGACCGCCGGCTGGCTGTCGCCGTGGCTCGGCAACACCTACTCCGGCGCCTCGCCGATGGGCCTGACGGCGATCCTCGACGTGGCCAGGCCCGGCGACCTCATCCTGCTGACGTCGTTCGGCTCGGGCGCCGGCTCCGACTCCTTCATCTTCCGGGCCACCGCCCACCTGCCCGAGGTCCAGGGCCTCGCCCCGAAGACCCGGCCACAGCTCGACGAGAACAAGATCTACCTGGACTACGGCAGCTACGCCAAGCTCCGCGGCAAGATCCGGATGGCGGAGTAGGAGGTGGCGATGCGCGAGGTAGCCGTGATTGGAACCGGGCTCGTCACCTTTGGCGAGATGTGGTCCAAGTCGTTGCGGACCCTCTGGGTGGAGGCCGCACTCAACGCCCTCGAGGACGCGGGGGTCGACAAGGTCGACGGCATCACCGTCGGCTGCATGTCGCCGGGCCTGTTCAACGGCCAGGAGCACCTGGCGTCGCTGCTCGCCGACGAGCTCGGCATGGCCGGGGTCCCGGCGATGCGCGTCGAGTCGGCCTGCGCCTCCGGCGGGCTCGCGCTGCGCGCCGGCTTCGCCGAGGTCGCGGCGGGTCTCGCCGATGTGGTGCTGGTCACCGGCGTCGAGAAGATGACCGACGTCGACGGCGCAGACGCCACGTACGCTCTCGGCACAGCCGCGGACCAGGACTGGGAGGGCTTCCACGGCATCACCTTCCCGGGCCTCTACGCGATGCTGGCGCGGATCCACATGCAGCAGTACGGCACCACCCGCGAGCAGCTCGCCAAGGTGGCGGTCAAGAACCACGCCAACGGCCTGCTCAACTCCCACGCCCAGTACCACCTCAAGGTGTCGGTCGACGACGTGCTCTCGTCGACCCTGGTCGCCGACCCACTGCGCCTGCTCGACTGCTCGCCGATCACCGACGGCGCCGCGGCGCTCGTCATCACCTCACTCGAGCGGGCCCGCGAGCTCGGCGGCGGCCGGCCGCTGGTCAAGATCACCGGGTCCGGGCTCGCCACCGACTCGATCGCGCTTGCCAACCGGGGCGACCTCGCCGAGCTGCGGGCGGTTCGCCTGGCCGGTGAGCGCGCCTACGCGATGGCCGGAAGGTCGCCCCGCGACATCCACCTCGCCGAGGTCCATGACTGCTTCACGATCGCCGAAATCCTGGCCGTGGAGGCGCTCGACTTCTTCGAGCGCGGCGGCGGCGGCCCGGCGGTCGATCGCGGCCTCACGTCACTCGGCGGCAAGATCCCGGTCAACCC
>Ga0209254_10003835_pt1 | contig 13723 bp, 14 predicted proteins | sample FrelakmetDIP11DI_FD_187148 | JGI IMG/M metagenome (GOLD analysis project Ga0209254, IMG submission 187148) | Freshwater lake sediment microbial communities from the University of Notre Dame, USA, for methane emissions studies - DIP11 DI (SPAdes)... | ecosystem: Environmental > Aquatic >...
GCGGGCCGAGGGCCGAGATCGACATCCGCTACATCTTCGGCAAGCAGATCAGCCTCATCGGCAGCACCATGGGCAGCCACCAGGATTTCCGCACGGTCATCGACCTGCTCTGGAAAGGGAAACTCAAACCGGTGATCGACCGGGTGTTTCCCCTGAGCGAGGGGATCGAGGCCTACCGCCGGATGGAGGCGGGCGGGCATTTCGGCAAGATCATCCTGCAGCCATAGAACAGCGCAGCGGGCGCTAATCGCCCGCTGCGCTGTTCTATGTTCTTCTGAAATTTCGAAATCAGCTGCGCCGCCTTATTCTCAGATGAGGTGCGACCCTCTTTCTTTCTCCAGACTGCCGCGACGACGGAGTGGGCTTTCGCCTCGCCAAATCCGTTGCCCCTGGCCCTTGAGCAACCACAATGGGAGGCGACCGAATGGAATCCCCGCGGAAGAACGAAATTTCAGATCCCGACATTCGCCACTTTATCTACACGACGTTCGCCGAAACAGGCCGCCCGCCGACAACGCTCGAAACGGCCGGCCATTTCGACGTCTCCATCGCTGCAGTCGAAGGCGCCTATGAAAGGTTGGGGAACGCCCATCACATCGCCCTCGCTCCCGGATCGCATGGAATCTGGATGGCCCACCCGTTTTCCGGGCTGCCGACCAACTATGTGACCGAGATTGCGGATAAACACTATTACGGCAACTGAGTGTGGGACATCCTCGGCATCGCCGCCATCCTCGGCAAAAATGCCGTCGGGCGCACCCCGTGCGGGTGCGGAGAGTGTCACGAGAGTCTCGAACTGGCCATTCGCCACGGGCAGGCAGTGGATTGCGATTGGCTCGTCCACTTCGTGGTTCCCGCGGTGCGGTTTTGGGAAAACATCGGCTACACCTGAGCGACGATCCTCGCCTTCAGGTCGAAGGATCATCTGGATGCGTGGCTGTCGCGGCGGAAGGTGACACTGGGATATGCGATGCCCATGCAGACGTGTTGGGAGCTGGCGCAGAAATGGTATAAAGGACGGCTGGCTCATGACTGGCAGCGCCCGAATCCGGCAACGATTCAGCATTTGTTCGACAGCCTTGGGCTCAAGGGAACATTTTGGGATCTCGGCAGGACATCTTAAGTCGAATTGCGACTAAAAACCATAACCCGGGGGCAGTTCCGAAGCCTTAATCGCTTCGGCTGCGGCCGTGACTGCGGATTTTGGGAACATCCTCAGCTCATCGGGGGCGAATTGAAGATGGGGCAAATAGTGAAGGACCAGCATGCAGACGGCCAGCGCCTGTTCCTTGTCTCGCCTGCGCTTGATCGGCTCGCGGTCGGTTTGACGGCTGAGCCAGAGCTTGTGCAAGGCAAACGCCCGCGGGTCTGGGACCACCATAACCGCTGGATAGCCGTCGTCGCCGATAACGCATTGGGTTAACTTTGGTGATGCTATCAGCCACTGGAGATTTCGAATTTCTGCGGCCACCAAGTCACCTCTGGCACCCATTTGGCGTTTTTCGAGCGAGTGAGCCGGCCTCGGCTCAGGTTTGAGAAGATCCACCATATAGCCTTTCCGATTAACCGCACGAAAGCTTCTTTTTCGAACAAGTTCAAACGTCCGGTCTGCTTGCTGCAAGATGGCAAGAAGGCCGCCAGGTTCGTCGTTGCCACCGGCATGCAATTGAAGTCCGGATCGAACATCCCACAGAATGTCAACATCCTGGGTAGCCATCAGGCCGCTTTCGAAGAAAATGCCCGCGGAGGCTTCATAAGCGTACAATGCATTTGTTCCAATTACTTGGACACTGCTTACTAATAGCTTTTTCGCCTCAAGCAGCCTTAGGATACTGCCGACCACCCTTGGCACGCGCGCAATTCGGGCAGCCTTGCAAAACCGGGCTTGGTCCCTCAGGTGGTTCTGCAGTTCATGAATGCTTTCCTTCAAGCGTTTTTTGTTCTCGTGGAAGTCCCTGAAGATCGCTTCCGTCTCGGGCGAACGCAACCCGAGGCTCTTGCCATAGCCTCGGCGATCCGTTGATCGGAACAAATACTGCCGGTCCTTGATTTTTTTCCAGTGCATCCCTCCCCGGTAGGATCGGTTTTTATTGGAGGCATCCAGATAGACGCGGTAGAGTTGATCAGAATCGATATAAATCCGGCGCTGATCGGATGTCATTTCGAACCAAGGAAGGCGTTTTTCCATCAAATTAGCATCCATGTTGCCTGAAGGAAAATATTAACTAAAAATCAAAAAAACCAAATAGTTTTCCTTCAAATTAATTATTTTCTATTTTGATGGAAAACTACAGACGTGTCAAGCGAGGCCTTAAGAAAACTGGTTTAGATGAGTTGCCGTCGCGATCAATTCATCATTTTCGGAAACCGGGGTAGACCACCCAGAGACGCTCCAGGCCGAGATCCTTCAGGGCAGACTGCATGGACAAGGACTTCCGGGGAGCTTCCATGTACTTGAATTCCACCGCCCAGTTTTTTCCCTGGTGTTGCCAGAATAGATCCACCTCAGCCCCGCTGTGGGTGCTCCAGAAGAAGACTGCTTCATTGCGTTTCCCGATGCTGCGGATCACGCATTCCAGCGCAAAGCCCTCCCAGCTCGCACCCAGCTTGTTGTGCCTCATCAGCTCCTCGCGGCGTCCGACGCCAATCAGCGAGTGAAAAATTCCCGAGTCGGCGAGATATAGCTTGGGCCTTTTCACCAGGCGTTTGCCGATATGGGTGTGCCACGGCTGGAGCAGCCGGAGCATGAACGTGCCCTCAAGCAGATCGATATACTTGCGGGCGGTCATATCGGAGATACCGAAGTTGCGCGCCAATTCCGAATAATTGACGACTTGCGCGTGGTAATGCCCCAGCATGGTCCAGAACCGCCGCAATGTATTCGACGGAATGGAAATGCCGAGTTGGGGAAGGTCCCTTTCCAGAAAAGTGGCGATATAATTTTCTCTCCAGACAGTGCTTTCTTCATCGCTCGGCGATAGAAAAGATCTTGGAAGGCCGCCTCTAAGCCATAGCCTCGGAAGCGCCCCGGCCCCCACGTCATCGATCCGAAACCCGCCGAGATTGAAATACCCGATTCTTCCCGCCAGCGTCTCTGAACTTTGACGAATCAGATCTCGTGAAGCACTGCCCAGAATAAGATATCGTTGCAAGGGAATAGTATCTACCAGGTGACGGAGCTCAGGAAAAAGATCAGGCTTGCGCTGGATCTCGTCAATAATTCCCTGGCAATAGTGGTCTTGCCGGATTGCCGTTTCCCCAAAATGGCTACCACCGGAAATATCTTCAGCAAATAGCCGATATGACCCGAATCCAGTTTCCTTTCGATAACGTGGAACGGGTGGGAGTGTGGCTGATGGTGGACCATCGGCGGGCGCTGCGCTGCGTCGACCTGTACGAACGGTCGAAGAAAAGCCATTCAGCCGGCGTCACCCTGCAAGTCAAAGACTTTCCCGAGTACTTCGCAGCCCTGGAGCGCCGGAAGACGGTGCCGGCCGAGGTCGCCCTGACCGACCCGCGGACGGTCGGGTTGACCGACGCCTATCTCGGCCCGCTCGGCATCACCTCCATGCTGGATGCCTCGATCTTCATCGGCGGAGAAGTGGTCGGCGTCCTATGTCATGAACACATCGGTCCGCCGCGGGAATGGACCACCGAAGAGCGGGACTTCGCCGGGTCGATGGCCGATCTGCTGGCCCTGAAGATCCGGGCGGCGGAAATGGAGGACGCCCGGCAAGTCCTGCGCACCCAGGCGATGCAGTTATCCGAGGCGAAGCGACTGGAATCGCTTGCAGAGATGGCTGCAGGTGTCGCACACGACTTTACCAATATCCTCAACCTGGTCCTGAACGCCCGTGACGCCATGCCCGATGGCGGCTCCATCGCATTGGTCCTGGACGAGGTCGACGACCGCGACGAAGACGGCAAGCCGGGCCGGTTCGTGCTGATCGCGGTGAGAGACACCGGGACGGGTATCGCGGCGGATCTGATGGACAAGATCTTCGACCCGTTATTCTCCACCAAGCCGCGGGGCCAGGGGACCGGGCTGGGCCTGGCGGTGGCCAACCAGATCGTCGTCAGCGCCGGCGGGTTCATTCGGGTGGAGACCGCCGGCGGGCAGGGCAGCAGCTTCCGGGTGTACCTGCCGCGGGTGAGCAGCTAGCGCCTGCTCCGCAGCGCCGTTTTTCGACTCGTGTCCGAGTCCGCACCCCTCGCCATCATCGATGCAGAGCCGCTTCGCCGCCGGCGGTGCCATCGTTGCGGCCCCGACCTGCACCGAAACCCGCTTGCTGAAACCCGCTTGCTTGACAGGCCTGCAGGCATCTCCTATAGTCCGAGCCCCAAACGCAAAGGATGCTTCCAACATGTATGCCAAGAAGATCTCCGAAATCGAAAACCTGATCCGCCGGCAAGACGAATGGCGCTGCCAGTGCGTCAACCTGATCGCGAGCGAAAACGTCCTGAGCCATCGCGCCCGGGCCGCCGGCTGCTCGGACTTCGCCCACCGCTATGCCGAGGGCCATCCCGGCGAGCGCTACTACCGGGGGACGTCCTACATCGATGAGATCGAAAGCCAGCTCAAGACCAACCTGAAGATCATCTTCGAGTGCGATCACTGCGAGGTTCGGCCGATCAGCGGAACCAATGCCAACGAGGCCGTGTTCAGCCGGTTTGTCGGCCCGGGCGACATCGTCATGGTCAACTCCACTCCGGGCGGCGGGCACATCAGCCACCACCGGAAAGGCTCGCTCGGCAAATTCACCAGCAACATCATCGACTTCCCCGTGACGCCGGACGGCTATCGCATCGACGTCGAGAAGACCGTCTACCTGATCGAGAAGACCCGGCCGAAGCTGATCGTGGTCGGCAAAAGCCTCTTTCTTTTCCCGGAGCCCGTGGCCGAGCTGGCCGAGGCCTGCCGCCACTCCAAGACCCTGATCATGTACGATGCCGCGCACGTGCTGGGCCTGATCGCCGGCAAGCGCTTCCAGCGCCCGCTCGCGGAGGGCGCCTGGCTGATGACGGCCAGCACCCACAAGACGTTCTTCGGCAGCCAGCGCGGCGTCATCCTGAGCAGCATGGAAGAAGAACCGTGGCGCCGGATCGACCGCGGGGCCTTCCCCGGCTCGTCCAGCAACCATCATCTCGACACCCTGGCCCAGATGGCCATCTGCACCTACGAGATGATGGACTTCGGCGAAACCTACGCCGAAGACACCATCCGCAACGCCAAGGCGCTGGCGGCCGCTCTGGACCGGCTGGGCTTCGATGTCCAGGGCCGGGAGCTCGGCTATACCGAAAGCCACCAGGTGGCCGTCAATGTCAAACCGCAGGGCGGCGGCGAGAAAGTGTCCCGTACGCTCGAGGCCAACGACATCATCCTGAACATGAACATGCTGCCCCACGAGCCGCTCAGCAACCACGACCGGCCGGACGGCATCCGCATCGGCGTGCAGGAGATGACGCGCTTCGGCATGGGCGCGCAGGAGATGGAGCAGATCGCCGAGCTGATCCATGCCGCGGTCGTCGGCCGGCAGGACGTGAAGGAGGAAGTGAACCGTTTCCGGGCCCGGTTCCGCGAAGTCCGCTACAGCTACGACAACTTCGGAGAGCGCAAATCCGAGCCGTTGAAGCTGATGAAATCCGCCTAGGATCCCTCCCTGCGGACGGCCTCGTGAACCAAACCCCGCTGCCCGACCAGACGCTCTCCCTCTGCGCCGCCGTCCTCGCCGGCTCCCTGTGCGTGCTCTGGGGGGCGAACACCGTCGCGATCAAGTTCAGCCTGTCGGGGCTGGGTCCCTTCAGCGCCGCGGCCATCCGGTTCGGGCTTTCGGCCGGTTTCCTCTGGGCGTGGGCCAAGGCCTCCCGCCAGCGGTTGCGCCCGGCGGCGGGACAGATGCGGCTGCTGCTGATCAATTCGCTCCTTTTCTTCGTGCAGCTGTCGCTGGTCTATGTGGGCTTCACCATGACCAGCGCTTCCCGCGGGGCCCTGCTGACCAACCTGCAGCCTTTCTTTCTCCTCTTCCTGGCGCATTTCTACCTCGCCGACGACCGCATCACGGTGCTGAAGCTGATCGGCCTGGTTCTCGGATTCACCGGAGCCGCCTGCGTCCTGCTCGACCGCTACGACGGCGGCGCCGACCTCATGGCGGGCGACCTGCTGCTGCTCGTTTCCACCATCATATGGGCATGCAGCGCTGCTTTCACCAAGCACCTCGCCCGAAACATCCCGTCGGTGCAGATCGTGTTCTATCAGTTCCTGTTTTCGGTGCCCCTTTTCGGCCTGAGCGCACCGCTGTGGGACGCGCCCATGATCATTCGAGTCGACGTCGGGATCGCGGCCGCCATCGCGTTTCAGGTGGTGCTCACGACCTGCTTCGCGTTCGTGGCCTGGACGCGGCTGATGCAGTCCTACGGCGCAGTGGCGCTGCATTCCTTCGTCTTTCTCATTCCGGTTTCGGGCGTTTTCCTGGCGGCCGTCATGCTGGGCGAGCCGATGACGAAGATGGTCCTGCTGGCGCTGGTGCTCATCACCGCCGGTATCCTGACCGTCCAGTTCGGACAGCGCCGCGATGCAAAGACAATTCTCCGGGGAAGCGCACCCAAGCGATGAAAACCGGCACCTTCAAATCGGACGCGTTGCTGTTGATCACCGCCGTCATATGGGGCCTGGCCTTCGTGGCTCAGCGGGTGGGGATGGACCACGTGGGGCCGTTCACCTACAACGGCGTGCGCTTTGCCCTGGGAGCCCTCACCCTGGCGCCGCTGCTGCTGGGGGGCCGCAGGTCCGGCTTTGCGCCGCCGGTGCCGCTGCGGCGGGCGGGATTCATTTGCGCCGGCGGCGCGCTCGGAGCGGTGCTGTTTGTCGCCGCCTCGCTGCAGCAGGTGGCGCTGTTGTACACGACGGCGGGAAAGGCCGGGTTCATCACGGGTCTCTACGTGGTGGTGGTGCCGATTCTGGGCCTCTTCTGGGGACAGCGCCCGTCGACGGGCACCTGGAGCGGCGCGGGGCTGGCGGCCGCGGGGCTTTACCTGCTATCGATCACCGAGACCCTCCGGATGGAGGTCGGGGACGGGCTCGTGCTGGTCAGCGCCTTTTTCTGGAGCCTGCAGGTGCTCATGGTTGCCTGGCTGTCCCCGCGGACCCGGCCGGTGGAGCTGGCATTCTATCAGTTTTCGGTCTGCGCGCTGCTGTCCCTGCTCACCGCCGTGCTGCTTGAGTCCTTCGAATGGGCCTCCGTGGTGGCCGCGGCGGTGCCGATCCTCTACGGGGGGGTGCTGTCGGTCGGGGTGGCCTACACCCTGCAGGTCGTGGCGCAGCGCGACGCCCATCCGGCGCACGCCTCGATCCTGATGAGCCTCGAGGCGGTTTTCGCCGCGATCGGCGGCTGGCTGATGCTGGGCGAGACCCTGAGCCCGCGAGGGCTGGTGGGGTGCGCGCTGATGCTGACGGGGATGATCGTGTCGCAGTTGTGGACCTTGAAAAAATGATACCGGAGAGGTCGATGAACGACCCTTACAGCTTGGACTCGTCCAACGTTGACGCAAGGGAACTCTCCAAGTTCGCGGCGCTGGCGCCGATCTGGTGGGACCGCCACGGGGCCTTCAAGGCCCTGCACGACATCAACGGGCTGCGGGTCGGCTACATCAACGGGCGGGCGCCGCTGGCGGGCCGCAGGGTCCTCGATCTCGGCTGCGGCGGAGGGATCCTGTCCGAAGCCATGGCGGCGCTGGGGGCCGATGTCACCGGGATCGACGCCGGCGAGGAGCCGCTGGCGGTCGCCCGGCTGCACCTCCAGGAATCGGGACTGCGGGTGGATTACCGACAGTCGCTGGCCGAACCGTTCGCGGAACGCGCAGCGGAGAGTTTCGACCTGGTCACCTGCATGGAGCTCCTGGAGCACGTGCCCGACCCGGGATCGGCCGCGGCCGCCTGCGCCCGGCTGGTCAGACGCGGCGGCGACGTGTTCTTCGCCACTCTCAACCGCAATCTCAAGTCATTTCTCTTCGCCATCGTCGGGGCCGAGATGATTCTGAGGCTGGTGCAGCGCGGCACCCACTCCTACCGCCGGTTCGTCAAACCCCGGGAGCTTCGGGGCTGGGCGGAGGGGTCCGGTCTGATCTTTCAGGACCTCACCGGTCTGCACTACAACCCGTTCACCCGCCGCTATTTCCTCGGCGGCAACGTTCACGTCAACTATCTCATGCATTTCCGGAAGGGTTGACGCGACCGGAGCAAATCAAATATCATCATCTTTCAGCTGGCGAACCCCGACCGTGACGACTCTGGGGCGATGGAGAGCGTTTCATGAGCCAGGAGAAATTCAACAAGGCCTTTGTGGTTCTGCTGCTGTTGTTCATCACCGCCGTGTTTCTGGCCATGGTCTGGCCCTTTCTGATGACGATTCTGATGGCCGCGATCTTCTCGGCCCTCGCCCGGCCCCTGTACCGCCGGCTGAAGCAATGGCTCGGCGGCCGCAGCGGCCTGGCGGCGGCGCTTGCGCTGTTCCTGGTATTCTTTGGCATCCTGCTGCCGCTGGTCGCGCTGCTGGGGGCCGTAACCGCCGAGGGCATCAAGGTCAGCCAGGCCGTCAAGCCCTGGGTCCAGAAGCAGCTCTCCGAACCGGCGGAGTTCTCGGACCTGCTGAAAAAAATCCCCTTCTACGAACACATCCTGCCTTACAAGGAAACCATTTTCCTGAGGGCCGGGGAGATGGTGGGCCGGCTCAGCACCTATCTCATCAACAGCCTGTCCTCGGTAACGGTGATGACCGCCCAGTTCATCTTCATGTTGTTCATATTCCTTTACACGATGTTTTTCTTCCTGGTGGACGGGCAGCGGATTCTCAGCGGGATCATGCACTATCTTCCGTTGAAGCCCGAAGATCAGGAGCGCATGCTGGACAAGTTCACCTCGGTGACGCGCGCCACCTTGAAGGGCATCGCGGTGATCGGCCTGGTCCAGGGAGCGCTGGTCGGGGCGGCCTTCGCCGCCGTCGAGTTCCCGAGCGCCATTTTCTGGGGATCGGTGGCGGCCGTGATGTCGATGGTCCCGGGGATCGGCACGGCGATCGTATGGCTGCCGGGGGTGATCATCCTCTTCATGGGCGGGCACTACGGCGCGGCCATCGGGCTGCTGGTGTTCTGCGTCCTGGTGGTGGGGGGAATCGACAATTTCCTGCGGCCGCGTCTGGTGGGCAAGGACACCCGCATGCACGAGCTGCTGATCCTCTTCGGGACGCTCGGCGGGATCATCATGTTCGGTGTGGCCGGGATCATCATCGGGCCGATCATCGCGGCGCTGGTGGTGACGGTGTGGGAAATCTACGGCGTGACGTTTCAGGACGAGCTGCCCGGCCGGCCGGCACCAGCCGGCGGCGGATCGACCCCCGAAGATTCCCGGATCCTGCTTGCGGCGGATGATTCCGGATCAAACCGGGCCGACCCGCATCGGCCGACTAGAGCGGCCTGAGCGCAGCCGCCAGCTCGGAGGCGATCTCCTGGCTGAGGGCGGCGAGCGCGCGGCTCTGGGCGGCCACCAGCTCGGCATAGCCCGGCCCCGCGGCCCTTTCCTCCAAGACCGTGCTCTTCACGGCCAGCGTCTTCTTCTGCCGCTGATCCCGCACCGTCCAGGCCGCGTTCAGCTGGACGCTCTCGCCCAGCCGCCCGTCGAACCGGTTGAAGCGCACCGACACCAGGTAGGCGGCGTCCGGAGCCATGCTGTCGCTCATCACGCTCACGCGGCGGTCGGCCAGCAGGACCCCCAGGTTCTCCACCAGGGTCCGCGAGATCTCCTCTTTCAGGCTGCCTCCCCAGCGGTTGAACTCCGAGAGCACCACCTGGTTGGCATCCGTGCGCGTGACGATCTGCGGTCGGTCGATCAGGGCCGGGATCACCGCCGGATAGACGGCGACGACGGTCCCGGGGGCGCTCCCCGGGGCTGCCGCCGGCCGCGGCAGCGGGGCCAGCGTGTAGAACTCCATCGACTGGCCGGAGCCGAGGCATCCACCCAGCGCCGCGGCCAGGATCAAAACCGTCAAAAGCTTCCCGGCAGGGGGGGGCTTAGAGCTCATGGCGAAGGTTCCTTTCCGGTTAAAAGGGACTGCGGCTGGCGCTCCAGCGAATCCGAAAGCGCCCGGAACGCCCGCGCCGCCGCGGCCACCTCCTCCATCGCCTCCTTCAGGCGCAACTGCAGGGGCGAACTCGATGCGAGCGCATCCTCCGCCGCGGACAGCGAGGCCTGCGCCTGCTGCAGGGTCGCCCGGAGCTCCGGGGCGGTCCGGGTGCGCAGCTCCGCGGTCAAGAGCTGCAGCTCCTGGACGGCCGCGTTCAGGGACTTGACCGCCTGGATGATCTCCGGCGAATTGGTGATGCGCCGGGCGCCCTTGATGGTGGCGCTCAAGTCGGTGCCGATCTGGTCGAGGGGGATCCTATCCAGCTTCGCCACCAGCTGGCTCACCTTGGTGCCGATCTCTTCCAGCTGCGTCGGGGTGGTGGGAAATTCCGTGTGCCCGTACCTGCCTCCGCGCACCAGCGCGGCGGGCTTGGCGTTGGGAAAGAAATCCAGCGCCACATAGTTCTGGCCGGTCAGCAGGTTGCCCGTGCGCAGCTGTGCGCGCAGTCCCTTTTCGACCATATAGTCCACCAGACTCTCGCGGCTCACCCCCTCGGGCAGCTTGCCGATGAAGGAGATCCGCTCCGGCTCCACGGCGGCGATCACCGGAATCTTTACCTTGTTCATCTTGAAATCGAATTCCGACTTGACGTCGATCACCTGCCCGATCGGGATCCCCCGGAACTCCACCGGCGCTCCCGGCGACAGCCCCCGCACCGATTCCTCGAAGAGCAGCACGAAATGATTCTTCGTGCTGTAGATCTTTTCCTGGGCCAGTTCGCGGTTGGCAAACAGCTTGAAGGTCGCATTCTCCGCGGCCGGCTCATCGGGATCGGAATTGTTCCTGAAGCCGTCAAAGGCGATGCCGCCGACCAGGATCGACACCAGCGACTCGGTGTCCACCTGGATGCCCTGCGCATTCAGCCGGATATCCACACCGCTGGCGACCCAGAAGCGCGTGTTCTGCTTCACGAACTCATGATAGGGGGCGTGCACGAAGATCTTGGAGACGATCTTGCTCCCGCTCTCCGCCAGGCTGTAGGCCACCACCTCGCCCACCCGGATCTGGCGATAGTAAATCGGCGCCCCCACCTCGATCGAGCCCCGGCGATCCGACTCCAGAATGAAGTGCCGCCCCGGAAGCCCGGTGGTCACGATGGGCGGCTCTTCCAGCCCGGTAAACCGGTAAACCGGCTTGCCCGGCTTGCCGGGATCTATATCTATGTAGGCCCCTGAAAAGACCGTTCCCAGACCATAGATGGCGCTGGCCGACACCCGCGCCCGCACCACCCAGAACCGGGTGTGCTCCGTGATGAAGCGCGCCGCCTCCTTGACCATCTGAACCTTCAACTCCACATGCGAGGCGTCTTCGGCGATGCGGATCTCCTCCACCAGCCCGATCTCCACATCCTTGAACTTCACCTTGGTCTTGCCGGCCTCCAGCCCCTCGGCGGACTTGAAGGTGATGGTGATCTGCGGCCCCCTTTCGGTCAGGGCCTTCACCACCAGCCAGCCGCCGATCAAGGCCGCCACCAGCGGGACCACCCACACCAGCGAAAAGCGCAGCCGGCGGCTTTTTGCCGGCGCCACCACCGCCTCCGCAACCTCGGGCATCGAGCCCAGTTGGTCACTCATGCATCTTCTCCTTGGCATCCCAGATCAGACGCGGGTCAAAGCTCATGGCGGCGAGCATGGTCAGCACCACCACGGCGGCGAAATACAGGGCGGCCGGACCGGCCTGGATGGTGGCGAGCGCTCCCAGATTCACCAGCGCCACCAGGATCGTCACCACGAAGATGTCCAGCATCGACCAGCGGCCGACCGCCTCGGTGATGAGGTAAAGCCGCGTGCGGTCCTTGGGGCGGAAGTGGGACTTGTACTGGACGGACAGCAAGAGATAGCTCAGGATGAACAGTTTCAGCAGGGGCACGAAAATGCTTGCAATGAAGATGACCAGCGCGATCGGCCAGGAGCCGCTCTGGACAAAGTAGACCACCCCGCTCATGATGGTGTCCGACTGGACCATGCCGAGCGAGGTGACCGTGGTCATCGGCAGCAAGTTGGCCGGGATGTATAAGATGGCCGCCGCGATCATCAGCGCCCAGCTGCGGGCGATGCTGTCGGGCTTGCGGCTGTGCAGGGCGGCCCCGCACCGCGGGCAGTTTCCGGTCCCGTTCGGGCTCAAAAGGTGGCACACGGTGCAAGCGAGCAGGCCGGCCTTGCGCGCCGTCAGCGCTTTTTTCTTCACCGGGGCACCTCCCAGCGTTCCCACACCTCGTGCGGGTCCACCGCCGCGGAGGCCGCAGCCATGACGAAGATGAAGGCCGTCAGCGAGTAGACGGCCACCCCTGGCACGATCTGGGCCATCTTGGCGAGCTTGACCAGGCTCACCAGGACCCCCAGCATGAAAATCTCCACCATATGCCAGGGCTGCAAAAGCCTCAAATAACGGAACACCCGGAACATGCCGGGGGCCCTGCGGTTGAGGCTCACCGGCACCAGCACGTACAAAGAGGCCAGAAGGTGCAGGCCGGGGACGATCAGCAAGTTGACGGCCACCAGGGCGGCCAGCGCCTCCATGCCCTGGTCGGCGAGCTGCCGGATACCGGTGACCACGTGAGTCTGATGCTCGAGGCCTTCCTTCTTGAAGGTCAAAAACGGAAACGCGTTGAACATGACAAAGAGGATCGCCCCGGCCAAAAGCAGCGCCAAGGGGCGCTGGAAGCTCTTGGGCTTGTTGCGGATCAGCACGGTCCCGCAGCGCCGGCACAGAGCGGCGCATCCCTCCGGTACCGCCGGAATGCTCTGCAGCAGATCGCAGTCGTGGCAGGCCATGAGAACGCCCGATGTCATGCCATGCAGTCCTTCCGGTCCATAAAATTTTGAATAGCATTTGGGCGCGCGACAATCAAGATCATCCCGACGGACGTTGAAAAACCTAACGGGATGGTTGCACATAGTTTGCGGCGGCGACCATTAACGGGCTCGCCGCGCATTTCTTTGCGTGAATTGAGGCTGATGATGAATCGTTGGATAGGCCTGCCGTTGCGGAATCGCGGCGGCCTGAGCCCGAACCGAAATCCGGACTCTTTGAGATGGCGTCTAAAGCGCCCCGTTCTGCCGACGGCGCTCCCTGATCCGTTCGTTCAGGTTGCGCTTGACGTTTTCGCGCAGCATCCGCGAGGTGGTGTTGAGATAGCGCAGGTTCTTCTCGACCAGATCGGGATAGTGGCGCAGGCTCGAGCGCAGTTTGGTGCCGTTGGAGGTCATCTTGTGCAGGATGTCGATTTCCTTGCCGATCACGCGCGCATGGCCGCGACGGACCGCTTCCAGGAAGGGGCGGCGCTTCCAGGGGCAATCGGCCATGGTTACGACCCGGCCCATCTGCGCCAGCCGATGCCCGTCGCTGCCGCCGGTGATGGCCTTGTTGAGGTTGAAGCCGAGCAGAGCGCTGCGCAGGTTCCACTTGTTGAGGTTCTCCGAATTGATCACTTCCACCCCATCCGCCATGTTCAGAAGCTGCTCGAAGCGCTCGTTCTGGAAATAGGGGTTGTGGATGCCGGTGTAGCTGCCGCAGTAGGGATGCGGAAAGATGATCACCGCTTCGAA
>Ga0209254_10003836_pt1 | contig 13722 bp, 14 predicted proteins | sample FrelakmetDIP11DI_FD_187148 | JGI IMG/M metagenome (GOLD analysis project Ga0209254, IMG submission 187148) | Freshwater lake sediment microbial communities from the University of Notre Dame, USA, for methane emissions studies - DIP11 DI (SPAdes)... | ecosystem: Environmental > Aquatic >...
CTGCTCTTTGCCGCGGGGATGCTCCTGTGGACAGCCTATGGGATCTGGATTCACTCCTTTCCTATCATCGCAGCAAATATCATTACCTTTGGTCTCGTCCTTTTCTTACTCTGGATGAAGATCAAATATTGGTAATATCCTTTTTTCCGTGCACTGCTGTTGTAATCTGGTGCATCAGAAAAATTCGTAAAAAAAAGAGATTTTATTCCTGCAGGAGCACGAGACAACCGGCAATCTTGTCATGGAGCCCCTGACGTTTCTTGGTAAGCCCGATCATGAGGAATCCGATAAAGAAGATCAGCACGGAGATGATTTTTGCAAATTGACGAAGCGTAGCGCGTGCAAACGTGGGTTTGTTCCCTTCAAGGTCAGTCACCATGATACTCATCAGCAGCTTACCGGGTGTTGCCTGGCTGCGTGAAGACTCAAAGCCAGCATAGTAGAGCCACGGAATGATAATGATGAGCATACCTAGCGCGGTAATAATCGGCAACACTGCTGCATCAACAGTTCCCGCTTCCGTAAGAGCATCGATCGGTGCCCGCTGAACGAGGAGGTAGTATGCATATCTTAACCCGTTTGTCAGGGAAAAAAATGTAATTACGATTATCCCGATAAGAAGAATAAGGATTGTATCAACAATCCAGGCAATAAATCTCCTGCCGAGGCCGGCATATACACCGACATCAGGTCCCTCCTCCTCTTCAGGAGTGGCGATGGGTGTTACCGGGTTCGCTATAATATCCGCCCCGCACCATTGACAGAATTTTCCTAAAGCATCAGTCTCTTTTCCACATTTTGGACAGAACATTCCCTTTTACTCCTGATATGTAAAGTTAATCCGGGTGTCCTTTTTAATTTAACTGTTCTTTTCTGTCATTTCATGCATTTTTGCTGCCAAAAACTGCGTAACGCTGGAAAAATTCTGAACATTCGGGAAAACACCTATCAGCACGATTGCAGAGCGCAAATCAGAAATATAAAAAAAAATAAAGCATTCTTTATGAAATACACCGTAATTCTGGTTGCCACCCTTGGTCTGGTGCTTTGTGCGCTCTCTGCCGGTTGTACCAGCCCGACGCAGGTGGAGGTAAAACCCATGGAATCAACCGTTCCAACACCCCCTCCAACCACATTCACATCCACATCCACCTCAACTGCTACAGTGGTATCAACACCGGTTGCGGTAGAAACTCTTCCTGCCGAACAATCTGTGAATATCAATGTTGAGAAACAGCGTCCTGACGCTACTATCCACCTCGTCTATAATGGTGGCAAAGGAGAAATGTTTGTTCAGAATATCATGATGCGGGTTACCCGTTCTGACGGACAGGTTGAAGAGCAGTACTTAAACGATAAAACAAGAAAGCCACGCCGTGGTGACGAGCTGGTTATGGCCGGTACCAGGGGCAGTGACCAGGTTGTTGTTTTCCTCACCAGCGCGGGAAAAACCTACAGGATCTTTGATAAGCCGCTTGTGTTGCCCTACTACTAAAATATCAATTCCTTTTTAATAAAATTTCATCCAGTCTGGTGAGTTTTCTCGATTTTTTCTGCATACGATTGCATTAAATAACTGAGAACAATGACAATGGTCACGGTGATACCGAGCACAAGCCATTGCTCCCCGGCAGCTGTTCCTACAGCGAGCCGTGTCAGCAGGTTAAAGGGATTTGACGGCAGTGCAAGGGTAAACAGGATCACAACTACAAGCGCTGTGGAAAAGATGAACTGTGCCGCAGTACGTTCACGGTAGTGCAGTGCAGTCAGGGTTCCAAGCAGGATCAGGATCAGCGATGTTACGGTAACCTCGAGCAGGATCAATCCTGAATTCTGGATCGCGATTCCGTTGATCATCAGGAGAACCAGCCATGCTCCTGCCTGGACGGGCACAAGTAACTCGCAGGCAATCACTTTCCCCCAGACCATCTCCACAAAGGTAACCGGCGTTGAGATAAGGGTTTCCAGCGTCTCGCGCTGGTATTCTTCTGTGATCAGGTCGATGACAAGTGCCGATGCGATGATCGCCGGCATGAAGACAAGGAGAGGGATCAGCAGGCCGTACACAAATTCGTAGAAGTCCCCGCCCCCACCCGTTTTAGGGATTTGAAGCTGGACAAATTCCTGCTTTAAACGATCTGCACGGATCTCCCGCAGGCCCTGTTCATATTTCAGGAAAATATCCCGGAGCTTTACTTCGACGATAGCAGTCTGGAGATCATTTTGCAGTGTATAGAGCGTTATCTTGACTGGCTCCGTTGCATCTGGTTGCGTATCGGGCACATAGATAACAGCGGCCAGTTTACGCTCCTTAAGAGCTGCTACAGCCGTGGAAAGATCCATCTGGTAGACGCGGAAATCCGGGCTTGTCTGGAGATTGGTGAGTAACTGCGATTCATTCCCTGCATAGGCAATGCTGTACCGGGAACTGGAATATTTCGAGAGCGAGGAGGGGTCATACATCGAGGTGAGCCCCACTATCAGGAACGATGAGAACATGGCGATGAAGAGCTGGAGCAGGACCGCAAGGAGGATCGTCCTCTCGTTAAAAAGCCCCCGGAACTCCTTTTTTGCAATGATACACAGGTGTTTTGGTTTCATCCGATCCACCCCAGAATGAAATAGAGATTATACAGGCAGTGCACAACCATGGCGATGGCAATCCCGGGAATATAACCCTTTTTACCCCAGATTTTCAGGCAACAGGCAACAATAAGCACACAGACAAAGTGAAGGAGCAACGGCAGCCAGAGAGATCCTAATGATAAAAAGAGGACGCTGCCAAAGACCGAGTCTGAAATCTGTGCGAGTGTAGCAAAAAGGAGCAGTTTTTCCCCGACCAGAAATCCGATTGCGGTTGCTGCACAGGCCAGGAGCAGGTTTTTCCACGAGAGGAATTGAGGATCACGGACATAGACCGTATAAATCCCCACACTCTTTGCGACCTCCTCGATCAATGCCGAGAACAAAAGCAGGAACACCAGTGAGTACGGCATGGGGAGATTAAAAAAGAGTACGAGGCACATCATCTGCACCATGAAGATGAACGGAATAGAGAATCCGCTTAACAAAAAGAGCGAAATGAACGGATATTTCTGCGACAGGATCTCTGACAGGAATTCCCGCACACGGGATACCAGTCTCTTTTCGGAAAAAAGCCGTTCATCCTTGAAATTTCTGGCGGCGATATAGAAGAGTACAGCCCCCGTCAGCCAGAAAAGTGAGGTAGAGTAGAGATAGTCGGTGATCGTCCAGGCAGATCCCTGAATGGTAAGAACAATAAGAGTGAGGGGGGAGATGAGGCTGATAACGTGGACATTGGCAAAGATACTTGGGAAGAAGAGGTAGCACGTCGCAACCGTTGAGAAGAAGATCGAGATAAACGAGAGTTCTTTGAAACTGCGTGAGAGCATCCCGATGAGCAGGGCGTTGGCAAGGAAGAAGAAGATGACAGGGATGAGAGGAAGAATGATAACCGGTGATGCCCTGATGTAAACAGTAAGTCCGGCGCATATGGCGACCATACCGATAAAATACGGGAGTGCCTTGCCGATGATAATTGACGATGTCCTGAGAGGTGTGGACAGGAGGATCTCGCCCTTGCGCTCGATGCGCTCGTTCATGATGCTCATCATAAAGAACTGAGAGGTAAAGTAGAGCGGGAAGATGAAGATGAAGACGAGGATGATGGAATCAAATGGCAGCGGGGGGGAGAGCTGGGACGGTGTCTTGAAGTCGCCCATCGAGCTGTCAGGAGTTGAGAGCACCTCAGTGTAGCGTGAGATCTGAGAGTTCTTTGCATTTGACTGGACCAGCTTCTGGCGGAGTTCGTCCTGTGAGATCGCGAGTGTTGGTGACGGAGTAGGAACGTTTTTTACTTCACCTTCCGGTACAGGAGCGATCCGACGCGGGGCAGCACTGACATACTGCCCGCTCTGGGTTGCCAGAAAGGTGAGTTCGCTTTTTACCCTCTGGGTATCGATCCAGAGCGGGTATGCAGCAAAGAGATCATTTTCTGTATTGTAGATGCTATTGACATATTTCGAATAATCGCGTTCGAGGGTTTTTTGAGCAGCTTTGGCCTTTTCGGTTGCGCTACTATACACCATCCCCTGGACAATGATGAGATCAAATGTGTTCCTGTTTGCATTCAGGAAGGGTGCATCAAGCAGGTAAACAGAGAACCGTGCATCGCTGGCAAGGAGCTGGGCAACCTGGGGGTCATCCACGCCCACTTCGTACATTCCGTCCTGCAGGTGCAATCCGGTCTGGGCGGAAAAACCTGTCACCAGAATGAGCAGGACAAAAAGGATGATAGAGACCGGCAGGACATCCCGGCTCATCATGGAGAAGGATTTTTTCACTTCCCATCGTGCGATGGTGGCGATGTCGGTAAGTGTGCTCATGAGCAGTCCTTTCTCTGGTGACGTTAACCGCTGCCGTTTTAGGTTATTCTATGAACCCCTGCAGGGTAATGGTTGAGTACAGAGTTGTATCGGGGATTGGTCAAATAATCATCGGTGTTGACATCGCACTTCTCCTCCTCCCTCGTTATTACTTGGTCAAGGATTCTTACATCTTTCCTGATCCAGCGCTCAACCATCCGGCATCCCTTGCCCCGCTGTTACCGGACTTGCAGGATTGAAACCTGCCCCATCAGCAAAGGTCAACATAAAGGGAATGCCCGAATCCCAAGGTATATGTTACACCCCGGGTAAGTCTGATCGGTAAGGAAACTGCTCATGATCACTGCCCGCAACCTGACGAAAAAATTCGATACCTTTACCGCACTGGATGATGTGAGTTTTGCATTTGAAGATGGCGAGATCTTCGGGATAATCGGGCATAACGGAGCGGGCAAAACCACGCTCCTCAAGATCATATCCGGCCTGATCGCGCCAACATCCGGCGAACTGTATATCAACGATATGGATGTGGTAAAAAACCCGGTCGCCCTGAAGGAAACTCTTGGCTATCTGCCCGAAGAGTCACGGCTGTATGAAACGATGACTGCAGAGAACTACCTCGCGTTCTTCGGAGAGATCTACGGGCTTTCAGCACAGGAGATCCGGGTCCGCTCAAACCAGCTGTTCGCCGCGCTGTCGCTTGAGCCTGACGGGAAAAAGATCGGCGAGTTCAGCAAGGGGATGAAGCGGAAAGTGGCAATTGCCCGATCGCTCATCCACGACCCGAAGTTTCTCGTCTATGATGAAGCAACAAGCGGCCTTGATCCTATGACGTCGCGGTTCATTGCCGATTACCTGCGTACGCTGAAAAAGGATGGCAAAACGATCGTGCTCTCAGCACATAACCTCTACCAGGTCGAGGCAGTCTGCGATAAGGTAATGATCCTCAAACGCGGTAAAATGGTCGCTTTTGGGAACATGAATCAGCTTCGCGACCTGTTTGGTTCATTGACGTATACAATCTTCTTCTCGATAGATGACCCGGGCAAACTGATCGGGCATTCAAAAACCTACCGGAAGGAGGAAGGGTTCTACATCTGCGATGCAGAGGACATAAGCGAGCTCAACGAATGTACCGGGCTTATTGCGGTAGCTGGGGGGAACGTGGAAAAGATCGAGTCACGCTACCCTTCCTTAGAAGAGATGCTGGTAAAAATCGGGAAATAAGCATTTTTTTGATCTGTGGAAACAGGCATGAATCAATTCGGTGCACACCCGAACCATGAAAATCGTACTATATTCGAAGGATCCCCGCATCAGGGCATCTATGAGTCACGGCGGGCAGAGAGTTTTTTGAATTTTTAGTCACCGATCCGCCGCGGCACCCCTTCGGGGCAGCAGCAATTATCGTACATGATGGATAGTGTTGCAATCATCCTACCCTCATATCTGAATAATACGATTCCCTAGGAAATCATTTTACTAAAGAAATTCAGCATCGGACCGGCGGAAAGATCTCAGCACAGGTAAAAGTAATATCCCTGTGGGAAGAGATAATTCTGATAAGAACGGGATGAATAGTATGAGATATTCAGGTTGGGTGTTCCCCCTATTGATGGTGGGATTCATCCTGGCGGTGGGTTGTACAGGTTATGCACCAGGAAAGACCTCCGATTCAAAAAATACTCTCCAAAAAGGCTCGCATATCCTTTCACCAGAGGGGAATAGCCCTTCATCCCTGGTCGGGCCGTGGTATGTAAAAGCATTGATTATCAGTGGAACTCCCAAAGTCCCTTTCCGGTTAACAGGTATCCAGCTGACATTCGATAATAACGGAAGTTTCAGCGGATATGACAGCTGTAACCCTTACACAGGAATGTGGCAGGCGGATGAAAAACATATTACGATAAGCCGGATACAGAGCCCGATGATCTATTGCAATGAACCCCCGGGAGTAATGGAACAGGAATCGGAATACTTCGCACTCCTTAAAAACGCCAGCTTCTATGGGGTGAACGGTGAAGATATAGTACTATCTGATGATGCAGGGAAAAACGGCCTTATTTTCAAGCGGGTCTTTTTTTGATATCCCAATAATTTTCTCTCCATGCGGTTGCAAAGAACAAATCCTAAAAAATAAAAATACCGAATAAAAACAATCAGTTATCAGTCAATACCGGTTTTTTCAATGAAAAACGAGAAGCAATGCAGCAATGGGGAAGTGCACATCCGCGAAGTCCGTGACAGTGATCGCGACACGATCATCGCGATTTTTAATTACTATGCTGCAACCAGCTATGCTGCCTATCCGGAAATACCTGTCAACAACGGGTTCTTTGCGTTTTTACGTGAAGGGGTGCTCGGTTTTTATGTTCTTGAGCATGAAGCACATGTCGTGGGTTTTGGATTCATGAAGCCGCTCATGCCGTTTCCTGCTTTTATGACAACAGGTATGCTGACCTACTTCATCCAGCCGGAGTACACCCGCATGAGTCTGGGGAAAAAACTTCTCGACTGCCTCATGGACGATGCGAAAAAAATGGGTATGACCTCGCTTGTGGCAAACATGGCCTCAAAAAATAAAGCGAGTATCCACTTTCATACGCGTTGTGGTTTTACCGAAGTGGGCAGGTTGCATAATGCAGGGAGTAAATTCGGCGAACCATTCGATATGATCTGGATGCAGAAGATGCTGTAAATTTTCTGCATGATCTTCTCCGGATTTTTAAATCCGTCACTGAGAAAAATTAAGCTATCCTGACTGATGCCCCTTTGTTCCGGGCAGAAGTGATCAGGGATGATCCTCCCCCGTGATCGTTCATGAATGATTGGGCTGCCTGTTCAATCTCAAGCATATCCGTATCATCTATTGCAAAAACCGTGGGACCAAATGAACTCATACCTGCACAAGCAGCCCCTGATGACCGCATTATTTCAATAAGCGCAGGGATCTCCCCGGGCTGCAAACCAAGTTCAACCTTCTTGAACCCAAGACTCTGGATCACATTGACAGAAGAACCGAACAGTTCAAGGTCGTGTTCGATAATCCCGGGCAGCATCCGCATCAGAATCTCGTGGCAGATCACCTGCACCTCATCAAGCGGGACCGGGCAGTGGGTTTTGAAAATATCGGTTTCTTTCATCCCGCTGGCACCGCCAGGCAGGTTCGGCATCGCAAGCAGGATGCGCCAGTCATCAGGAAACTCATGACGCACAATGACGGGAGGGGACCTCACCCCCCGTGAAGCTGCGGACGGTCGGAAGTCGTTTTTCTCGCGTCCTTGTCCGAACGTGTGCCCCCCATCGATAATAAACCCTCCCTGTTCGAATGCAGCAGTACCAATTCCTGACGTCCCCCCGCGACCGACTAACAGGGCAAGCTCTTTTATGGTGAGCGATCTGCTATAAACCTCAGCGATCCCCCGGGCGATCGCAAGCATGAGCTGCGATCCACTGCCGAGACCAATATGGGAGGGGTAATTTTCCCGTACGGTAATGGATACATTTCCTCCGGCATGCAAACCTTTCAGGATCTGAAGGGCAGAATCCATGATACGTTCCCGCGTTACGCTGTCACAACCCTGCACTTCGAGTACCGGGCTCTGGCGCACCTCAAGAAGGATGCCCGGTTCATTCAGAGCAATCCCGACACTTCCGTCGACCCGCCCGGATCCGCCGTGCATATCGATGAGCGTGAGATGGAGGCGTGACGGTGTCTGGACGATTATCCGGCGTTCATCGAGGAACCTGTTGTAAGGAAACTGCTCTTCGATAAAGATCAGCGGTTCGCCGCCATGGATGATCCGGTACTGCCGGCTGAGCAGCGGTTCACGGCTGCAGATAGAAAATATCCTGCCGGCTTCCTCTGATGCGGGAAAAACCCGGGCATTCAGGATCTCGCGCCGCGCCTCAATCCGGTGATTCTGGATAATCCTGCCGATGGGAATGTCTGCTCTCATCAGGTCGTTTTTGAATTCCGGGGAGAGCCGGGCAATGGGTGTATGTGAGATCGCATAGATCAACACCTCCCCGCTTGCTGCTGTCTTGATCTCGACAACCCGGTAATTGACCGGGTCACCCTGCTTTATCCTGAGATGTTCTGCGGTGGTAGGATCGGCAGCGATGATCTTTTGCACCCGTGTTTCGATAACGACCTGTTTTCCCGTGATTGCTTCCAGAATCTGCGTGACCGATCCATCTGTGCCAAGAAGGAATTTCTGCATGGGAGAGAGTCTTCCAACCTGGGTTTCGATCTCGTTTATGCTATATGCAATATCCATCCCGACAACCTCACCACACTGGATACTAAGAATACGAATATAAGTTGATACGATTATCGCAGGGATCGCGAACTTTTCGTTCCTTTTGTCCCGTCACTGTCTGGTATCAAAGATTGTGGCACCTTGATCATAACAGAACTGATAGACTCCTCGGTGAGTCGTCCCCGTTTTCCGATGACTTCACCACGCCGGATCACTAAAACCCGCGAAGTCAGAACATAGCTTTCACCAAAAAGATCGAGCCCGCCCTCTGAAAAATCGTCCAGTGAAATCGGAACACAGGGTGCATCTGATGGTGGCTTACTGCTGACCGGGCAGAGGTAAACCTCATTGTTCCTTCCTGTCGCAATCACCACGGCAGGACGGGTCTTTGCCCCGCTCCGCGCTCCAAAAGCAACAGGGGCGATCACGACATCGCCCCGGATATAATGCCCCATACCCTAAGTATTCCGGCACTCATCGGGCATAAGGCGTTTGCTACCCCGGACACAGGATTTTATGCGATGAAGGGTAACGATGCGGTATGGCACGGTGTGATCACTGCGGAAAAGATGTCACGCTCCCGTTCTCCTGCCAGTACTGCGGGGGAAAATTCTGTGATGAATGCAGGTTGCCCCCCAACCATACCTGTGAGAATATCGGGATGTGGAAGAAAAAACCCCTCCCCTCAGTAGGGCTCTCCTACAGCAAAGGAGGTGGAGTGACTGCCACCGGCAGCGGATACCGTGCAAACTCACGACGAGAAAAACAAGAGAAACCATATGAAAGGATTCCCTGGCTGAAAATTATGATTGCAATTGCGGTGATCATCATCCTGGTACTTCTTTTCATGGTATTGAGTGGGTAATCGCTCTATCAGGATGGAGAGAGGAAAAACCAGGGTATAGGGCATCACCGTATGCCGGTATCGATGGAGATATCGAGCCGAATTGTTTCACCTGCACGGATTGTGACCGTTGCCGGCAGTTCCGGACTCCTATCAATGCCCTGGTGTCTGATATCAACAATATAGGTTCCGGGTTTGAGAATGAAGGAATAGCCGGTATACGGGTCCGGTACCGCTTCAGCAATAACCGCTCCTCCCGGAATTGAAACAACAATCGTGCGTGCGGCATACGCAGCGGTAAGCCGGTCCGGAGTAACCGTGCAGGGTTCGACCGGGCACAAGGGTCCGATGGTGACATTGCCGGAAAGGGTTCCTGTGCCGCCACCGGAACCCGTATCAGCGGTATTTGTGCTCAGGGCTATTGCGACTGCAATGGTAATGGCGATAAGGAGAACGATGAACAGGGTGCGGTCAAGACCGGGTTTTTGCATAATGGGTTGATTGTAGTGATCGGAAAAAAGAGTTGCGGTGAGGTATTATGGTGAAGCCGGAGATTTTTTGTACAGTTCCGGTAGTCCGAACAGGACACAAAAAAGAATAATCCGGTTTTAGTAATTCTCTACCCACAGCTCGAAATAACTCTGCGGGTGATCGCAGACCGGGCATTTCATTGCAGCTGCCTTACCATCATGGACATAGCCGCAGTTCCGGCAGTACCATTGTACGGGAGTGTCCTTTTTGAAGACCTCGCCTTTTTCAAGATTTGCGAGTAGTTTTATCCCTTTCTCGATAATGTAATCCCGTTTCAGGCAGGAGGGGGGCAGGTTTATCCGACCTGATCCCCCAGTCCATGATTTTATCACCCTTAACGATCGACATTGGTAGCATGACCAAAAAAGAAAAAGTCATGAAACTGGTTGATGAATCGACGGGACTCATGGAATGCCTTGTATGCGGTGCAAAGCATAATGCGGTCATGAAACCCGGATCTGACGGGAAATACCTGCCAGAGAACTGGGAATGCGTGAACAGGTGCAAATTGATCCACCACGATGAAAAATCCCCGAAAAAGAAATAAGTCCTCTTTCTATCCTTTCAGCCTGCCAGTACTGCGGGGAACAATATCAAGGTGAATTCAGGATTACTGCCAAATCCTGATCCTGGGAATATCGGGATAGGGAAGAACCCCCCTTCCGGAAGGATCTCATCAGCAAAGGTGGTAGTGTAGGTGCAGAGAAACGAAATAAATCATTATATCTCCTGCACCGATTGTGAGTAGATACTGTTTCACGTTTCGGAATCTTTAACATCCTAAAAACGTACCAGAGGATAGAATATGCGAATCACGCGACTATATACCGGGAAGGATAACCAGTCCCATTTTGATGAATTGGAGATTCAGCTGGAATCCCAAGGCCCCCTGGGTTTTTTTAACGAGCCAGTTGGTGTAAAGGCCTTCTTCTTTAGGGAAGTCCCTGCAAGGTATCAATATGACTGGCACAATGTTGTCTGCCGGGAATATGTTATCACCCTTGAAGGGAGGGCTGAGATTGAGGTTAGCAGCGGCGAGAAACGGCGGTTTGGTAAGGGAGATGCCCTGCTTGCCGAGGATATCTCCGGTCAAGGCCATAAAACCCGGGTGATCGGTAAAAAACCATGGAGCCAGGCGTTCATCACCCTTGAATAACGGAAGGTGTTTCTTTCAGACAAGGGATCAGTGTGCTAATCTCTTTTTAATTGCTCATACCCACTGAACCGCACCTTCGTACTATTTCTCAATCTGTCATCAGTGATTCTGAGGTATTCTGACATATTTTTTTTTAAAATTTCCGGGTTGTGTGCAGATAAAATGGATTGAACTAATCTGACTACGCACAACAGGAAAAGCGGGCCTGAAGGGATTTGAACCCTTGACCTGCGGATTATAATGACAGGAATAATTCCCCTCAGAACAGCATCCACAAATTTCCCCACGATCTCATGCCCGGTGCGGTATTCCCCTGCATTGTCTCCCGATTACATCCTTTCCAAAAAAAGCTGGTTTTTGGCGTACTTTAGAACAGGTAGGAATGGATCTGCCAAAAGTATTTATCAATGGACTTGAAGTCCTGCTATAATGACAAGTTGGTGACTCAACCATAACTGCACGCTGCTTGTTATGACCGGATGCATGGGTTGTGACAGGAGCAACCGGAACATTTCAAACCCCTGTTCAGCGCGTCTAAAGAATCATCCCCTTGAACAAAGCTGGTGACTGTGTACGAAGGGCAGATCAGAAAAACCCCAAAAAACAGAAAAAAATGATTCCCTCCACGCACTCACGGTCCCGGAAGTCTACCTGACTGTTTCAACGGGTACGTCCGGGCTGACCCAGGCAGAAGCTGAGATACGCCTCGGGCGGTTTGGACGCAATGTCATCCGCGAGATTGAGGGAAAACCCCTCATTGTAAAGTTTTTTGCAAATTTCACGCACCTGATGGCGATCCTGCTCTGGGTGGGTGGTGCAGTCGGCTTCATCGCCCAGATGCCTCAGCTCGGCATCGCTATCTGGATGGTGAACGTGATCAACGGCGTCTTCTCGTTCTGGCAGGAGTACCGTGCAGAAAAGGCAACGGAAGCCTTAAGAAAACTCCTGCCTTCGTATGCTCGCGTGCTGCGTGACGGTGAGGATCGGCGCATCTTTGCAGAAGAACTTGTTCCGGGGGACGTGATGCTGCTGTCCGAAGGTGACCGCATCTCAGCGGACGGCCGTCTTGTCGAGGTCACCGAACTGCGGATTGACCAGTCGACTCTCACCGGCGAATCGCATGCGGTACGAAAGACAAGTGACGCCATCCCGCAGTCTGACCTTGCCTATGCGGAAATGCCCAATCTGGTATTCGCTGGCACGAGTGTTTCATCCGGTACAGGAAAGGCGGTCATTTTTTCCACCGGGATGGCAACCGAATTTGGAAAGATTGCCAACCTGACCCAGCTGGTTCAGGAAGAGCTCAGCCCGCTGCAGAAGGAAATGGCATTTGCGACAAAGATGGTGACCCTCATTGCCTGCAGTATCGGCATTATTTTTTTCCTGCTTGCCGTAGTGCTGGTCGGGGTGAGCCTTGCCGAGAGCTTCATCTTTGCCATGGGGATGGTTGTCGCGTTTGTGCCGGAGGGGATGCTGCCGCTTGTTACGCTGTCGCTTGCAAGGAGCACGCAGCGGATGGCACGGCGCAACGCGCTGATCAAGCGGCTGTCAGCGGTTGAAACTCTTGGCTGCACGACCGTGATCTGCACGGACAAGACCGGGACACTCACCCAGAACGAGATGACCGTACGGGGCCTGTGGCTCTTTAACCGGGGATTGACCGTTACTGGTGCAGGGTACAGACCTGAAGGCCGGATCATGGCAGGAGAGGAGCCGGTTATGGTGGACGGCGATCTCCGCCTGCTGCTGATTGCCGGAGGACTCTGCAACAATTCACGGGTGATCCCGCCCGATACAAAAACCCCTCACTGGACCGTTCTTGGCGACCGCACCGAGGCAGCCATGAAGGTTGCGGCACTTAAGGCGGGTATTGATCTGGAGGCAGAAGTCCGCTGTACGCCCCGTCTCCGCGAGCTGCCGTTTAATTCGATCCGGAAGCGGATGTGCACCATCCACCAGCTGCAATCGTCCCGTGTAGCGTACGTAAAGGGTGCACCCAGAGAGATCCTCGGGTTGTGCTCATACATCCGGTTAAACCAGGAAAACCATCCAATGGATGAGAATTTCCGCTTGGAAATCATGGCAGCCAATGATGCGTACGCCCGGAACGGGCTCCGGGTGCTTGCGGTTGCCCGGCGTGAACTTTCCGATGATGGTACTGACTACCGGCATGAGGTGATCGAACGGGACCTGACCTTCCTTGGGCTGGAAGCAATGATGGATCCCCCGCGTGACGAGGTTGCTCTGGCAGTCGGGAAGTGCCACCAGGCCGGCATCCGCATTATTATGATCACCGGTGACTACGGGCTGACTGCGGAGAGCATCGCCCGGCGCATCGGTATTATCAGGCAGCCACAACCCCGCATTATCAGCGGAGCTGATTTTGATGCAATGGATAACGAAATGCTTAAATCAGCCCTTAACGAGGAGGTCATCTTTGCACGGGCTACACCGGAGCACAAGCTCCAGGTGGTCACTGCCCTGCAGGAGATGGGGCATATCGTCGCGGTCACCGGTGACGGG
>Ga0209254_10003837_pt1 | contig 13721 bp, 12 predicted proteins | sample FrelakmetDIP11DI_FD_187148 | JGI IMG/M metagenome (GOLD analysis project Ga0209254, IMG submission 187148) | Freshwater lake sediment microbial communities from the University of Notre Dame, USA, for methane emissions studies - DIP11 DI (SPAdes)... | ecosystem: Environmental > Aquatic >...
GGCCATGGGCAGCCACGGCGGCGCCACGGCCGAGGGCCAGGCGGCCGTCCTGCGGCGGCTGAACGTGACCGCGGCGTCCTGCGGCGCGCCGGTCCTCGCCTCGATGGAGGTTGAGCGGATCGGCACCGTTCTCAACGAAGTACCGGTCTATTTCAGCCGCGAAGCCCTGGCGATGGAGCACTCCATCGTCGTCAACCGCATCAAGCCCCACACCAAGTTCATCGCGCCGGCCGAAAGCGGGATCCTGAAGATGCTGTGCGTGGGCATGGGCAAGCACCAGGGCGCCATCGCCTATCACACCTGGGCCATGAAGCACGGCTTTTTCGAACTGGGCAAGGCCATGGGGCAGGCGATCGCGGCCGGCGCCAACTTCCGGTTCGGGCTCGCCGTCGTGGAGAACGCCTTCGACCGCACCCTGGCGGTCGCCGGGGTGCCGGCCGGCCGGGTCCTGGAGGAGGAAACGCGCCTGAACGCGCTGGCCAAGGCTCACCTGCCACGGCTGCCCATCCGCAAGCTCGATGTCCTGGTGGTGGATCGAATCGGCAAGGAGATCAGCGGCGCCGGGATGGACCCCAACGTGACCGGCCGGGCCTTCGACCTGATGGAAAGCGATTTTTCCGGGATTCTCGAAGCCCGGCGCGTGGCGATCCTCAACCTTTCCGAGCGGACGGGCGGCAACGCCATCGGATTGGGCAACGCCGACATCGTCACCGAGAAGGTCTTCCGGGCGATGGACTACGAGGCCACCCTCATGAACGCGCTCACCAGCCTTTCGCTGCGCAAGGCATTCATTCCCGTGCGCATGCCGAGCGATCGCAAGGCGATCCAGGCCTGCTTCACGACCATCGGGCCCGTCCCGCCCGCCGCGGTGCGGGCGGTGGTCATCCGCGACACCCTGCATCTTGCGGAATTCTGGGCGAGTACCGCCCTGGCGGAGGAGATCGGCGGGATCGCCGCCGCCGAAATCGCCGCCACCGCGCCGCTGCGCTTCGACGCGGAAGGCAACCTATGCCTGCCCGTCAATAGCTGAAGAGATCCAGCAGTTCGACCGCCTCTTTCTGGCGGATCGCGCTGAGCGGGAAGAGCGGCTCGGGCGGCTCGGCATCCAGCTCCCTCTGCATCTCGGCGTTGGCCCGGCTGGCCAGCGGCATGTAATAGAAGGAGAGCTTCATGGCGCCCGTGGCGTCGGAGTATTTCATCTTGATGCGGGTGTCGCCGACCATCCAGGAATGAGTGGTCAGCGCACCGCGGGTCTCCATGCTGATTTTGGGGATTCCCAGGCGCTGCTGGATGCGGTGTTTGATGGCGCTGTAAGTGTCGATGGCCTCGAGGTCGGCGAAGACCGCGAAGAATTTCTCGTCGAAGAACCCGTAGACCAGGTTCGACACCTGGGCATCGAAAATGGTGTAGGCCTGCTTCGGATTCATGTAGTAGGCGATTTTGCCGCTGCCGCCCACATGGACATGTTCCGGGAATTCGGCCAACCCCGCCCCCCAGGGTTTGCGGAGGAATTCCTTGTCGAAATCGGCCGCGGGCAGGGGGCCGCCGCACCATACCGAAAACGCCAGGACCGCCAGGGTCAACGCTCCAGCTCTCATACGATCGCCTCCATGATGATCAATAGCCCCGCGCCAAATCGACGGCATGCCGGGGGGGCTGCCCGGCGCGCACGCGGCGGTAGTTCGCGACGATCTGGGGCGCCACGTCCCTGGGGTAGGTCAGGCTGGCCACGTGCGGGGTGATCGTCACCAGCGGGTGACGCCAGAACGGATGCGATTCGGGCAGAGGTTCCTGCCGGAAGACATCCAGGCAGGCTCCCGACAGATGGCCGGCATCCAGGGCTGCCAGCAGATCTTCCTCGACCAGGTGCTCCCCGCGGGCCGCGTTGATGAGGTAGGCTCCGGCCGGAAGCGCGGAGAAGGTCCGGCGGTTCAAGACCCCCCGGGTCGCCGGGGTGAGCGGCAGCAGGCAGACCAGGATGTCCGCCCGCGAAAGGAAGTCCTCCCGGGCGCCGTCGCCGGCAAAGACCGTGACCCCCTCGATCGCCTTCGCGGTGCGGCTCCAGCCGGACACCGGAAATCCCAGCCCCCGCAGCTTCCGCGCGGCATCCGAACCGAGATGCCCCAGCCCCATGATGCCCACCCGCACCTGCCGGTGGTCCCTCGGGATGCGGGCCTGCCACGTACCGGCCGCCTGGTCGCGGCGGTAGAGGTCGAACTGGCGGATGTGCGCGAGCACCGCCGCGAGCACGTAAGTGCTCATGGCCTCGACCATGCCCGCATCGACTAAACGGGTGACCGGCACGCCGGCCGGGAGATCCGGATCCCTCAGGATATGATCGACGCCGAAACCGAGCGAAGAGATGCACCTGAGCCGCGGAAACTTCTGCATCTCGCCCAGCGGATGCTTCCAGCTGAGCACGAACAGCACGTCCTCGCGTTTCCCCGTGTCAGGCCACACCCGCAGGTCCAATTCCGGGTCCTGGAGGCGCAGGTGCTTGATCCACGACCGCGGGTTGAGGTCGGGCGCCATAAGAAGCATGCTCATCGCGATTCCATGACCTCCTTCTAAAGGCGCGCACTGCGCAGGCAAACGCCATTGCGCGGCCGCGCTTCTGTGCGGCACGGTTCAGCGGTAACGCCGGCATGAACGGAAAGGCACCGTTAGTGGATGGATACCCGCTAAATACCACGGAACGACGGCGGGGGCAAAACCGGATCGTCCGGATTCCGCAGGGACGTCACGCCGGCAGGATCTCCCCGTGCTTCCAGTCCACCAGGCGGTCCAGCAGACCGGCTTTGCGCATTTCGTCGCGCACATGCTGCGGGGGCAGGTAAACGGGCTCATCGCCGAGTTGGAAGGTGCCCCAGTGCATGATCGCCAGCCGCTTGGCGTTCAGTTCCCGGAAGGCCTGCACGGTTGCGGCCGGATCGATATGGCTTGGCGCCATGAACCAGCGCGGCTCGTAGGCCCCCAGATTGAATACCGCCAGATCGATGTCGAACTCCGCGCCGATCTGGTCGAACCCGTCGAAATAGGCCGTGTCCCCCGAAACATAGATCGTCGGGCCGGTGGCGGTACGGATCAGATAGGACCCCCACAAGCCCAGGTTCGGCCCGGCCACCGGGTTGCGCATGGTCCAGTGGTTGCACGGCAGCAGCATGATTTCGCGGCCGCCGCTTCGGAAGCTCTGGTACCAGTCCAGGACGGTGCGGCGGCGCAGTCCCACGCCTTCCAGGATATCGTCGTATCCCGGCGGCGAAATGACATGGGTGTCGGGCGGCAGCTTGGCGAGGGAATCCGTGTCGAGGTGGTCGTAATGGCCGTGGGTGAGGAGCACGGTCTCGGGCGCCGGGATCTGCGCGGGGTCAAAGTCGAGCGGCGTGTAGTCCCGGATGAACCAGAAGGGGCTGAAGAACACGGGATCCACCAGGATCCGGCTGCCGGCGTCCTGGATCATGAGGCTGGCGTGCTTGAGGTAGGTGATGGAAAGATCACCCGCCCGGTCCAGTCCTTCCCAGTCCACGGACACGGGTGTCACGGCCTGGCGGTCCAGATCGCTCTCGAAGCGGTTGCGATGAAAAAGCTTCCAGGAAAGGACCTTGAGCAGCCGCCCCGAGCGGTCCAGACCGAACGGGTTGATGAATTTTCCGTCGCCGTGGTGCAGCTTGAGGCGGGCGATCTCGCGCAGGTTTCTGCCGCCGAGGGGTCTGTAATGCAAGGGCGGGGGCTCCCTGGGGTCCGCAACGGCGGCCCGGACCCCGCTCGGCAGCAGGCTTGCCGCCAGCGAGGCCTTCAGGAGGTTGAAAAGCGTATCCAGGAAGCGGCGTCGGTTCATCGTATGCATCTCGTCGTCGGCAGCTCGCACTGCAACGGTCCCGTATAATAAGCATTCCGGTGAGGATGCCAATATGAAATCGCCGCCGCCGCCGCCGGCGATTTCATCACCATTCGGAGGTCAGCTTGCGCGCCACCTTGCTCCAGTTGGCGTTGAGCTTCGCGACGGCATCGATGCCGATGTCCAGGTGGGTGTCCATGTAGCGGGAATAAATCTCCTCGGAGAGCTTCTTGTCCTTGATCCCCCTGCGCTTCAGCGGCATGTCGGAGACCAGCATGATGGAGCCGATCGGGACTTCGTAGCGATAGGCGACGGTGAAGAGCGTAGCGAGCTCCATTTCGATGGCGAGGATCCGGCGGCGGCGGAGGTAGTCCACGAACTCCTCGTCGAATTCCCACAACCGGCGGTCGGTGGTGTAAACGATGCCGCAGTACGGCGTGAAGCCGAGCTTGCGCACGGCGCCGATGCAGTAAAGATTGACGGAGGAGGCGGGTATGGCGGGGAACTCCGGCGGCATGTAGTGCCGGCTGGTGCCTTCCCCGCGGATGGCGGCCGAGGGCACCAGGAAATCGCCCGTGTTCAGAATGTCGTCGATTCCGCCGCACATTCCCAGCATGATGACCGATTTCAGGCTGTCGAGATAGGCCAGGCAGTTGATCACCAGGGCGGCCTGCGGGGAGCCGATGCCGAAGTCGATCAAGCTGCAGTTGATGTCCTTGGCGTTGACGATCCGGAAGTTGCCTTCCGAGAGTTTTCCCTTGGTTTTCTCCTGGAAGCGCGCGAGGTAGCGCTTGAAGTTGGTGATGAGGATGTGGTCGCAGAACTCATCCAGCGCGCAGTTGGTGTAGCGCTCCAGCGTCTGGCGCACGTATTCATGCTCCTTGAGCGACATGCCGGAAAATCCTTTCAGCTTTCAGCCGCTTTTGCCGCACGTCGCAGCGGCAGCGGGATGGGGCGCAACCCCGGGATTGCCTTATTGCGACGCCTTCAGTTTTGGGCCGGATACTTGCGGGCCAGCCGCTCAAGCTCCGCCAGGTACTGTTTCTGAAATGCCAGGCCCTTCTGGTTGCGGATATCCCGGGCGGAGGCCGTGATCAACGGCCGGATGTCGATCCCGTTCGGGTTCATCTTCTGATCGTTGGCCCGGTCCAGGACCTGGATGCAATAGTAGATTGACAGCAGCCGGACCTTGGAGTCGCGGCGCAGGAGATAGCTGCGGCCTCCGAACGTGTCCACCAGGAAGCTGGCGCAGGCGTACATCGTCTTCAGCGGCGGCTTGCCGCGCAGCGTCTCCAGCGGGCTCGAGTACCACTGGAAAAAGGTCCGCATGGCGGACTCCATGAGCTCGGGCTCCCGGTTGAGCACCTCCGCCGCCAGCTGCACGCGCTTGCGGCCCATGGCCCTGAAGAAGTAGGACACGTTCTTGAGCATCTCGTAGAGCGACTCGGTTTCGCCCGCGACCCTCGGCGGGTTGGCCGACAATGCCTCCACCGCCCGCACGTACTCCTCGTAGGTGCCTCCCTGGAGCCCGTAGGCCTTTACGTACTCCCGGCTGTCGAGATAGGTGAAAAACGCTTTCACCCGGCGCTCGATTTCCTCGTTGGAGGGGAGTTTCTCGCGGGCCGGAGGTTCGACGGCCGGCGGTCCGAAGACCTCGGTGACCTTTTCGTCCAGCAAAGTCTCCTCGCGCGTGGCCTTGAGCTCCTGCTCCAGGTCCTTGAGCTTCTGGGTGAGGATCTCGGTGCGCTGCTGCCATTCCTGGCTCTCCTGTTTGCGCGCGCTTTCGAGGCTGCTGGAATACATATCCTTCAACAGGATCCAGAGAAAAACACCGATGACCACCAGCACCAGGATCACCAGCACAGGTTGGTAGTTGCGTTCGGATTTCACAGGCTGCCTCCTCTCTGATGGCGCTTCGCTTTCGTCACCGCCCGCATTCCTCCGGCACCGCTTCTTCGGGGGGCTCCACATGCACGATCACGTCGACGACCTCGGCGATGTCCCGGATGAGGCGGTTCTCCACCTCTCTGGCGATGTCATGGCCTTCGCGGACGGTGAGGCCGCCGTCGACGATGACGTGCAGGTCGGCCTGGATGCTCGTGCCGATGTAGCGCGTGCGGATGTCGTGAACCTGCTGAACGCCGCTGATGCCGCAGGCGATGTCCCGAATCCGTCGGCGAACCTCGGCGGGCGCACCCACGTCGATGAGCTGCTTGAGGCTCGGCCAGGTGATCTTGAAGGCCGCGTGCAGGATGAACATGGATACCACCACGGCCCCCAGATGGTCGAGAAACGTCCAGGACGGAAGCAGGATGGCCCCCGTCACGGCAACCACCACGGGCACCGAGCTGAAGGCGTCCGACCGGTAGTGCCAGGCCATGGCGATCACCGCAATGCTTTTGATCCGGCGGCCGACCCCCAGGGTCCAGCGATAGAGGATTTCCTTGCCGACGACCGACGCCGCCGCCGCGGCGGCGGCGATCCATCCGGGCGCCCCTGCATGCTGTTCGTGCAGGGTGGCGATCGACTCCCACCCGATGCCGACGGCGGCCCCCACGAGCGAAAGGCCGATGCCCGCCGCCAACAGGGTTTCCATGCGACCGTGCCCGAAGGGATGGGTGTCGTCCGGCGGCCGGGCCCAGAACCGCGAACCGGCATACACCAGGACAACGGTGAACACGTCCAACAGCGCTTCGATGCCGTCGGCGACGACGGCCCGGCTTTCGCCATAAACGCCGGCCGCCAGTTTGAAGACCGCCAGGGCGAGGTTCACCGTGATCCCGATCCAGGTGACCTTCCGGATCAGAGGCTCGGCGGCGGCCGGCGTCGCGTGAGCCTCTGCTGCGTTCAAGACGAACCGATCCCCCATTGCGGGAATATATCCGACGTTGGTTGTCTCTTCAACGCTTTTCAGCGGGCCCCGCCAGGCTTCGCCGGGAAACAGCTTCAGTTCGCGAAGCCCCGCCGGCGCTTGACACTGCAGGACCGCTCTTTTATGGTAGCGCCGATGCCGCCGGGCACGGCCCTGCGGGGCTGCGGGCGGTGAACCGGGGCAGAGGAAGGCGGTCGGAATGGCCACTCAAGCGGGTATGCGGATAGCCCTCATCGTCGCCATGGCCGAAAACCGGGTCATCGGACGGGGCGGAACGATCCCGTGGAAAGTCCCGGGCGAGCAGAAGCTGTTCCGGCGCATCACCATGGGCCACACCCTGATCATGGGCCGCAAGACCCACGAGGACATCGGCCGGCCGCTGCCCGGGCGGCTCAACATCGTCATCAGCCGGCAGGCCGGGTATCAGCCGGCAGGCTGCCTGAGAGCGGACAGCCTGGAGAACGCCCTGGCGCTCTGCCCGGCGGGGGAAACCGAGGCGTTCATCATCGGCGGCGGGGAGCTTTTCCGGCAATCCATGCCCCTGGCCGAACGCATCTATCTGACGGTGGTCGCTTTGACGGTGGAGGGCGATACGTTCTTCCCGGAAATACCCGAAACCTTCGATGTCGTTGCGTGCGAACCCGGGGCGGGTCCGCCGCCCTACGTCCTGCAGATCCACGAGCGGACCCGCCGATGATCATCAAGGGGAGGCCCTGCCAAGTCCCAAGAAGGAAGCGATAAATGCCTGAAGATCAATCCTGCCACATGCGCCCGGCCGAGTTCCGCCGGCTGGGCTACGCCGCGATCGACTGGATCGCCGACTACTACGAGCGCGTGGAATCCCTGCCCGTGCTGTCGCGTGTCGCGCCGGGCGAGATCCGGGCGACGCTCCCCGCGCGGCCTCCGGAACGGGGCGAGCCCTTCGAAGCGGTCCTGAAGGACCTGGGCGAAAAGATCCTGCCCGGCATCACCCACTGGCAGTCACCGAATTTTTTTGCTTATTTCCCCGCCAACGCCTCCGGGCCCGCGATCCTGGGGGACCTGATCTCCTCCGGGCTCGGTGTCCAAGGCATGCTTTGGTCCACCAGCCCGGCCTGCACGGAACTCGAAACCCACGTGCTGGACTGGATGGCCGAGATGCTGGATTTGCCGCCGGATTTCCGCTCGACGGGCAGGGGCGGCGGCGTGATCCAGGATTCCGCGTCCAGCGCCGCGCTGTGCGCGCTGATTGCCGCGCGCGAGCGCGCGACCGGGCTGGCCAGCAACGAGCGCGGGTGCGGCGGCCGGCTTGCGGCCTATACCTCGACGCAGGCCCACTCCTCGATCGAGAAGGGCGTCAAAGTGGCCGGCATCGGCCGGGCCAACCTGCGCTTGATCGACGTGGATGCCGGCATGGCGCTGCAGCCGGAGCTGCTCGCCCGCCGGATCGACGAAGACCGGCGGGCCGGTTTGCTCCCGTTCTTCGTCGCTGCCACCATCGGCACGACCTCCTCGAACGGCATGGACCCGATCCGCGCCATCGGCCGGATCTGCCGCGAGCAGGGCCTCTGGCTGCACGTGGACGGGGCCATGGCCGGCACCGCCGCGATCTGCCCTGAATTCAGGCACCTGCAGGACGGCCTCGAATTCGCCGACAGCTACTGCTTCAACCCGCACAAGTGGATGTTCACCAATTTCGACTGCGACTGCTTCTACGTGGGCGACCGCCGGCCGCTGATCCAGGCCTTGAGCATCCTGCCGGAGTACCTGCGCAACCAGGCCACCGAGAGCGGGGCGGTGATCGATTACCGCGACTGGCAGATCCCGCTGGGAAGGCGTTTCCGGGCGCTCAAGCTGTGGTTCGTCATCCGCCATTACGGCGTGGAGGGGTTGCGCTGGCACGTGCGGCGCCACGTGGAGCTGGCCCAGGAGTTTGCGCGCTGGGTGCAGGCCGATCCGCGCTTCGAGCTCGCCGTGCCGCCGCCCCTGAACCTCGTCTGCTTCCGGCACCGCGGGGGCGACGCCCTGAACCAGGCGCTCATGGACCGCCTCAACGGCGGCGGAGAGCTCTTCCTGACGCACACGCGGGTGCAGGACCGGATGACGCTGCGGATGTGCATCGGCCAGACCCAGACCGAGAAGCGTCACGTGGAGCGCGCTTGGCGACGCATCCGCGAGACGGCGGCCGATCTTGAAAGAAATCAGGCTGAAGGCTGAAGGCTCAAGGCTGAAAGCAAATGCGGATTTCTTGGGCCGTTATGCCTTGAGCGTTAACTCGCTTGTGTCGCGGCGAGATGCCGCTGCCACAATAAGATAAATCAACTGCTTGAGAAGGGAGGTGAAGACAATGACTGCGACCCCGCCCGCATACGGCTGGAGCCCGGACATGCCGCTGTCCCTTCATGACAAGCTCAAGGAGGACCTGAAACTGGCGCTGCGGTCCAAGAACGACGCCCTGAAGAACACCATCCGCCAGATCATGGCGGAGTTTTTCAAGCTGACGCTGCCGGTCACGCTGGAGGGCGGCAAGAAGTCCACCCGGCCCAAGAAGGCCGAGGAGATCACCAACGACGACGTCATCGGGATCATCCAGGGCCTGATCAAGTCCGAGCGCATCGTGCTCGAAGCCAAAAAGGAGGCGGAATCCGAATACCTCCGCGTCCTCGAAGCCTACCTGCCCCGACAGGCGTCGCGGGAGGAGATCGTCGCCTGGATCAAGGCGAACCTCGACCTCGGACAGTACCCGAACAAGATGCAGGCCATGGGTGTCATCATGAAGCACTTCGGCAAGACCGCCGACGGCAAGCTCGTCAACCGGATCCTGAAAGAGGGGTTCTGAGGGCGCCGGTCGCCCCCTTGCCGGCCCGTTTTTTCGGCGCATGCCTGGACAACCAGCGGCCAAGCGGCTAAGATGACGGCCAATGTGCTACCACCCGCATGCATGAAAGGCAACGGAATGATCTACATCGGCAAGTTTCTGTACACCACCAATCAGAAGGCGAGGGATGAGAACCTGCGGCGCCACGGCGAGTTCAATCTGCTCGTTTCCGCGCCGGACAAGGACGCCGCGGTCGCGAATTTCATGCGCCGCATCGAGGACGCGCGGACATCGACCGGCTTTTTCGAAGGTGAGTCCCGCATCTACATGGTGCACATTCTGGAAATGGACGACGTGCCCGCCGACCGCGCCAGAATGTTCAATTTTCAGTCCATGGCGGGCGATCCGGTAATGCCGTTCATCAGTTGCCAGGCCCCCTCGGGCGAAGGTGACGGATGCCGGATTCTGAACTGGCATAACAACCGGCCGGGACTCGACGGTCAGGTTGCCAAGCCTTTCATGCAATTTAACGATTAAAAGAATTCCAAATTCCGTTAACTATTTTTAACATGTAAATTTACATGTGCTAATATGTGTTAGCACATGGCAACGGTTGCAGCCCATACCCGGATTGTCTGTGGCATAATTCCAACCAGCTTGTCGTCTGTTTTAAGTTTTCAGTTGCGAATATGATGACTTCCTGAAAAACCCAGTTTCGGAGCCGCGCTTCATCCCGCAGTCATTTCCGCGTTCGGTAACTACGCCTCAATGCACGGGATTCGCGCGCCTTGATATGGTCTTCTTACAAACTCATCGCTTTGGATGACTTCCTGCGAGTACATTAATTGCAAACAGCCTCTTGTATGGCGGGTCGCTATGGCGCCGCCGCTGCAGGTCAGCCCGACGGGCGGACCGGCGCTGGTATGCTCATTGCTACCACCCATTCGCTGTGCAGGCCAAAGGCCGGGGCTGCATCCAGGCATTTCACCAGCCGCTGATCGGTTGAGAATATAAACTCATTCATTCGGAGGGTAGTCATGAAGCGGGCGAAACTTGCAGGTTCCATTCTTATGGTCCTGTGGCTGCTCATTGCGCCGGTCCCCACGGTGTCGAGCAATCCCGGGCCGGCCGAAGGAGAACAGGCCCCGGGCAGGGAAATGGCGCAGCAGGCGACCAAGGGCGCCAAACGCTGGATCACGGCGGATCATTCCAAGCACGAGGCCCTGAAGCAGGAGTTTGCATCCGGACCGGAGGTGACCAAGGCCTGCCTGAGCTGCCATTCCGAGGCCGCCGCCCAGATCCACAAGACCATCCACTGGACCTGGGTCGATCCGGCTTCGCCCAAGGACAAACCCATGGGCAAGGGCGCGCTCACGGTCAATAACTACTGCGTCAGCATCCACGGCAACGAGCCGCGCTGCACCTCCTGCCACGTCGGTTACGGCTGGAAGGACAAGAGCTTCGATTTCAGCGACGCGAGCAAGGTGGACTGCCTGGTGTGCCACGAGCAGACCGGTACCTATAAAAAGCACCCTGCCGGTGCGGGCAACCCGGCCAAGGAGCCGGTCGTGTTTCCGGGCGACGGCCAGAAATACCTTCCGCCCGAATGGAACAAGGTGGCCCAGAGCGTCGGGCGGCCCACCCGCGACAACTGCGGGGCCTGCCATTTCTACGGCGGCGGCGGCGACATGGTGAAGCACGGCGATCTCGACTCCTCCATGCACAAGCCCAACAAGGCCCTGGACGTACACATGGGGGTGGACGGCAAGAATTTCGACTGCAGCCGCTGCCACACCACGACCGCCCACCAGGTGGCCGGCCGCATCTACTCGACCCCGGCCGCCACCGAGCGCAAGACCCTGGCCCAGGACGACCTGACCCCGCGGATCACCTGCGAGTCCTGCCACACCGCCACCCCGCACAAACCGGGAGTGAAGGCCAACGATCACACCGACAAGGTGGCCTGCCAGACCTGCCACATCCCGGAGTTCGCGCGCGCGCTGCCCACCAAGATGCGCTGGGACTGGTCCACGGCCGGCCAGAAGAAGGACGGCAAGCCTTACAAAGAGAAGGGCCCGCTGGGCACCCCGGTGTACGACACCCAAAAGGGCAATTTCACCTGGGAGAAAAACGTCAAGCCCCAGTACTTCTGGTACAGCGGCCGCATCGACGCCGTGTCCTTGAAGGACACGATCGATCCGACCAAGCCCGTGGCGCTCAACTGGCCGGTGGGTCGGCCCGAGGACCCCAACGCCCGGATCGCGCCGTTCAAGGTCCACACCGGCAAGCAGCCCTACGACACGGTCAACAAGACCATGCTGGTCCCGCACCTCTTCGGGCCGCCGGACTCCGATGCTTACTGGGCGAAGTACGACTGGAAACTCGCCTTTGAAAGCGGCATGAAGAAGGCCGGGCTGCCCTTCAGCGGCCAGTTCGACTTCGTCGAAACGAGCTACGTGTTCCCGACGACCCACATGGTGGCGCCCAAGGACAAGTCCGTGAGCTGCAACGAGTGCCACGCCAAGGACAACAGCCGCATGGCCGGCATCAAGGGCGTGTATCTCCCCGGCCGCGACGGCAACAAGGTGATCGAGTTTCTGGGATGGACGGCAGTGCTCGCATCGCTGGCCGGCGTGCTGCTGCACGCCTTCGGCCGGGCGGTGAGCGGCCGCAGGAAGGAGGATTGATCCATGAACGCCAACGACACCTGCAAGACGGTGAACATCTATCTCTACACCCGCTACGAGCGCTTCTGGCACTGGCTGCAGAGCGCCCTGATCGCGGTGCTGCTCGTGACCGGGTTCGAGGCCAACGGCCTCTACACGCTCTTTGGCTTCAAGACCGCCGTCGACGTCCACAACTTCGTGGGCCTCGCCTGGCTGATCGCCTTCGCCTTCTTTGTCTTCTGGGTCTTCACGACCGGGGAGTGGCGGCAGTACATCCCGACCACCAAGAAGATGCTGCTGGTGATCCGCTACTACATGTTCGGAATCTTCCGCGGCGAGCCGCACCCGGTGCCCAAGCGCAAGGACGCCAAGCACAACCCGGTGCAGCGGCTCGTCTACCTGAGCCTGGCGGCCTTCCTGCTGCCGCTGCAGATGCTGACGGGGTTTCTCTACTGGAGCTACAACTCCTGGAACGCCTGGGGGCTCGGCTGGCTGTCGCTCGCGGTGGTGGCGGCCGTGCACTTGGCCGGCGGCTTCGCCATCCTCTCCTTCCTCGTCGTCCACATCTACATGATCACCACCGGCCACAGCCTCACGGCCCATACGCGGGCCATGATCTGCGGCTGGGAGGAGGTTGAGGAGCGCGATGCCGTCGAGGAGTGGGAAATCAAGTCGCGCGCGAAAAACCCGGCCTGACCGATTCTGGGGGGGGCGCCTGTCCGGCCGCCCCTATCCTCCACCGCACGGCCGGATTCCCTTCCGCGCCCCCGAGGCTCCTCTCGTTCGTCCCGAGCGCGAGGAGCCTTCCTTCATCGAGGGGTTATACCCAAACCGGAAGGTGGCCATGAGCATGAAAGCCGTCAGCTTCCTTCTGTGCCGCAGCCATCGGCGTTTCTGACGGCGTTTTCGCTCGTCGCTCGACCCCCCCTCCCCCCGCCCCAAGACCGCAGGATATGCATCAGAGGAGCGCTACCGGGAATTCTTCGAGCGCAATATCGCGGCGAGCTACATTACCCAGCCCGACGGCCGCATCGCGGCCTGCAACGACGCCTTCGTGACGCTTTTCGGCTTCGCTTCGGTCCAGGAGGCCATGAACACCGACGTCCGGGTGCTTTATGCCGACGTCCAGGACCGCGACCAGTTCCTGCGCCTCCTTCAGAAGGAAAAGCACCTGACCAATTACGAGTCGCGCTTCTGCCGGCTGGACGGCAAGGTCGTGGACGTCAACGAGAATGTTTCCGGCGCGTTCGACGAATCCGGAAATCTGGAAGGCATCATGGGGTTCATGGTGGACATCACCGAACGCAAAAGCATTGAGCAGCAGCTCCACCAGGCCCAAAAAATGGAAGCCATCGGATGCCTGGCCGGGGGCATCGCCCACGATTTCAACAATCTGCTCATGTGCATCCAGGGGAACGCGAGGTTGATGCTGCAAGGCCCGGAGAGCACCGGTTCGAACCAGGAGATGCTTCAGGGCATTCTGCGGTCCGCCGCCAACGGCGCCAAGCTCACCCGGCAGCTGCTGGGTTTCGCGCGCCGCGGCAAGTA
>Ga0209254_10003838_pt1 | contig 13719 bp, 13 predicted proteins | sample FrelakmetDIP11DI_FD_187148 | JGI IMG/M metagenome (GOLD analysis project Ga0209254, IMG submission 187148) | Freshwater lake sediment microbial communities from the University of Notre Dame, USA, for methane emissions studies - DIP11 DI (SPAdes)... | ecosystem: Environmental > Aquatic >...
CGCATCGCCTGGGGCAAGTTCATCAACGCGGGCCAGACCTGCGTCGCGCCCGATCACGTGCTGGTGCACCGCGAGGTGTCCGCGCAGTTCGTGGACATCCTCGCGCGCAAGATCCGCGAGTTCTACGGCGACGATCCCTCGCAAAGCCCGGACTTCTGCCGCATCGCGAGCGAGCGGCACACGGCGCGCTTCGCGGAACTGCTCGAGGGACAGAAGATCCACACCGGCGGGCGGGTGGACGTGGCGAACCGCTACGTCGAGCCGACCATCGTGCTCGACCCGCCAGCCGACTCGGCCCTGATGCAGGAGGAGATCTTCGGGCCGGTGCTGCCGGTGATCACCGTGGACGAGATGCACCACGCCATCAAGCACGTCGCCGATCGCGCCAAGCCGCTGGCGCTCTATCTTTTCACGAAGAGCAAGGCGCTCGAGCAGGCGGTGCTCGAGCGGCTGAGCGCCGGCAGCGTCTGCATCAACGACGCGGTGATCTTCATGGTCTCGCCCGAGCTGCCCTTCGGCGGCATCGGCAACAGCGGCATGGGCCGCTACACCGGCTGGTACGGCTTCGAGACCTTCAGCCACCTCAAGCCGGTGATGAAGCGCAGCTTCCGGTTCGACGCGCCGATGCGTTATCCGCCCTACACCGAGACGAAGGCCAAGCTGCTGAAGCTGGTGCGCTGAGCGGCGTACCGGGGCGGCAGGCCCCGGCGACTGCCGTCACTGGTCGACGCGGTCGACGGACGCCTGTCCTGCAACTTCGCGGCGGATGTGCGACCACGACATGCCGATCCCGAGCACCAGCCCGAGGATCAGCAGCACCACCCAGGCCATCGCCGAGCGATTGCTGACGTCGAGCCAGCCCTGGCTTACCAGCCACCAGACGATCGCCGCGAACAGCGCGAGCAGCAGCACCACGCCGAGCGTTCCCATGGCGGACATCGTGGAGCGCACGAAAAAGATCCACGCCCCGAGCAGCGCGATGCCCGCGATCACCTCGAGCGGCTGCACGGATGGGAACCCGTCGGCCAGCCAGTGGTAATAAGAGTGACCGGTCGGGTTGAACGTCAGCAGCACCAGTGCCACTGAGAAGATCAGTCGCCAGAGAAAGTCCTTGAAGCCGAACTCGTCCATGGATCGCCTCGACCTGAGTCATTCCGGGCCGGGCGCATCTTAAGTGACCGGCGGTGCGGTCGACGGCTGGATATCCATACAGGTCCGTCCTATATTGGCCCGACCCATGACGATCGCCGAATCATTCACGCGGCTGAACCCTGCGCAGCGCGAGGCCGCGACCCATGGCGAGCCCGTGGCGGGCGGCGGCGTGCGAGCGGAGCCGCTGCTCGTCATCGCGGGGGCCGGCACCGGCAAGACCAGCACGCTTGCGCACCGGGTCGCGCACTTGCTGCTGGCCGGTGTGCCGCCGGAGCGCCTGCTGCTCCTCACGTTCAGCCGGCGTGCTGCGCTCGAGATGACCCGCCGGGCCCAGCACGTGGTCGCGGCTGCCATGGCGGCCGCGCGACCGGGGGCGGGCGCGTCCGCCAGCCTGCGGCTGCCCTGGTCGGGCACGTTCCACGCCACGGGCAACCGCCTGATCCGCCAGCACGCCCACCGGCTCGGGCTCGATCCGGCTTTCAGCGTGCTCGATCGTGCCGACGCCGCCGACCTGATGGACGTCGTGCGGCACCGGCTCGGGCTCTCGAAGACCGAGCGTCGCTTTCCGCGCAAGGACACCTGCCTCGGCATCTACTCCCATCGCGTCAACACGCAGCAGCCCCTGCGCCACACGCTCGAGACCGCCTATCCGTGGTGCCTGCCGTGGGAGGACGAGCTCACGGCGCTCTGCCGTGCCTACGTCGAGGAGAAGCTCGCGCAGCAGTCCCTCGACTACGACGACCTGCTGCTCTACTGGCAGGTCATGATGCGGGACCCGTCGCTCGCGGGCGAGATCGGCGGGCGGTTCGATCACGTGCTGGTGGACGAGTACCAGGACACGAACGCACTGCAGGCCGAGATCCTGCTCAGGCTGAAGCCGGACGGCACAGGCGTGACAGTCGTCGGCGACGACGCGCAGGCGATCTATTCTTTCCGCGGTGCCACGGTCGAGAACATCCTCGAGTTCCCGGAACGGTTCTCACCGCCGGCGCGCGTGGTGGTGCTCGAGGAGAACTACCGCTCGACGCAGCCGGTGCTCGACGCCGCGAACGCGGTGATCGCCGACGGCGGGCGCCAGTACCGGAAATTCCTGCGCAGCACGCGCGGAGGCGGCCCGCGTCCGCGCTACGTGACGGTGCAGGACGACCAGGCGCAGGCCGGGTATGTCGTCGAACGGGTGCTCGAATGCCGCGAGCGCGGTCTCGAACTGCGCCGGCAGGCCGTGCTGTTCCGCAATGCCGACCACAGCGACGTCCTCGAGCTCGAGCTGATGCGGCGGAACATTCCCTACGTGAAGTACGGCGGGCTCAAATTTCTCGAGGCCGCGCACGTGAAGGACCTGCTCGCCGTCCTGCGCTGGGCCGACAACCCGCGCAACCGCATCGCGGCGTTCCGCGTGCTGCAACTGCTGCCGGGGATGGGTCCGGCGCACTCCCAGCGTGCCTGCGAGGCGTTCGAGGCCGCCGGTTTCCGCTGGACTGCCCTCGTGGACCACTCCGTTCCGTCCGCAGCGCGCGAGCACTGGTCCGCATTCGTCGCCCTCATGAACGACCTCGGGAACACTGCGGTCGCGTGGGACGGGCAGGTGACGCGTGTTCGCGCCTGGTACGAGCCGCAGCTGGAGCGCCTCTACGAAGCGGCGCAGGCGCGGCGCGGCGACCTCGAGCAGCTCGAGCGACTGGCGGTGCAGTACCCGACGCGCGAGGCGTTCGTCACCGAGCTCACGCTCGACCCGCCGCAGGCCAGCGGCGACCTCGCGGGTGATCCGCTGCTCGATGAGGACTACCTCGTTCTTTCCACGGTCCATTCGGCAAAGGGACAGGAGTGGGAGGCCGTGCACGTGCTCAACGTCACGGACGGCAGCTTCCCGTCGGAGTTCTCGGCCGGGAGGGCGGAGCTCCTCGAGGAGGAGCGGCGCCTGCTGTACGTGGCCATGACGCGCGCCCGGCAGGAGTTGCACCTCATTGCGCCGGTGCGCTTCTACGTCACGCAGCAGTCGCGTGTCGGCGATCGCTACGTGCATGGCGCCCGCAGCCGCTTCCTCACCGACTCGGTGATGGAGCGATTCGAGCGCGCGGCCTGGCCGGCCGAAGCGATTCAGCCTCCAGGCGCCTCAGTCGGGCCGGGCCCCCGGATCGACGTGGCTGAGCAGCTTCGCAGGCTCTGGTAGCGCTGCGCGGCGCGCGGCGCATGAGTTTGTCCGGACGGCCCGCTCGGCTTGTTGCCGGCGTCGGCAAAGCATTCGCGCCGGAAAGCAGAAGGCCCGGGTCGCCCCGGGCCTTCTGCGTTTGGATCGGCTCAAACGCCCAGAGGCGTCAGGCGATTACCAGCGACGCTGTCCGCCGCCGCCACCGCCGCCGTAGCCACCACCGCCACCGCCACCGCCGTAGCCGCCGCCGCCACTGCCACCGCCGCCGTAGCCGCCACCACCCGAGCGGCCACCGCCGCCACCGCCGCCCGGACGGCCGCCACCGCCACCGGTGCGCGGACGATCCTGCGCCTCATTGACGCGCAGGGGCCGGCCGCCCATGTTGAAGCCGTTCAGTGCCTCCATCGCCTTCTGCGCGTCGGCCTGCGGCATCTCGACGAAGCCGAAGCCGCGCGGACGACCGGTCTCACGATCGGTCGGCAGGGCAACCGAGTCGACGGTGCCGTGCTGCGCGAAAAGGTCACGGATTTCGCTCTCGGTGGCCGAGAACGGAAGGTTGCCCACGTAAATCTTGGTCATTCGAACATCCTAGAAAAAAACAAAACGGAAAAAACGGGATCACAAACAGCCCATTCGCCCAGCATGCGCTGCCCTTCTCAAGGCAAGCGCCCGGGCGATCCCTGTCACCTGATCGAAGACGTTTCGGCTTAACAAACCAGGCGCCTGAAGGCGCCCTGCAAGGCACGGACGGGCAACGATCGCGGCGCAGTCTAGCACAAGCTCATATCCGTCAACGGAAAAGCCGGCGCGGTCGGGCAGCGTCCCGAGGCGTCATCACCGGAATCGCTCGGTCGCGAGCGGACGCAGGGGCCGCCGGTCCGGGGCCGTAGCTGTTCGGATAAAGGAATGAGCCTGGAAAGAGGAATGACAAGTCGGTCACCGGGAGGGGAGGTGAGGATTCAACCTCGCAGCATTCAGCCGTTCTGAGGAACTCGGGTCCCGATGACAAATTTCGAACGAAGTCAAGCGTACTCACTGGCGCCAGTCGCTGCAACCTAAATCGTTGATGCAGCGCAAAAAACCGCTGTGGGTCGGTCGGTGCCGAGGGGTAGGGCCCGTCGCCGGGCGGCAGCGCGCGGCGGGAGTCAGGTCCCGGCGCGTTCGATCCAGTGCTCGATGTTGCGCAGGTTGGTCCAGATGCCGGCGTGATCGTTCCAGCCGCGCAGCCATCGCGTCGGGTCGGCTCCCGTCGGTCCGGCTGCGGCTGCACGAGCGGCTAGCGTCCGGGCGAACTCGCCAGGATCGGGCGTGGGGTCCAGGTGGTCGTCGGGCACTCGGGTCACTCCGGGTGTTGCTGCCCGAGCATTGGGCCCGCGGCAGGTTGCGGCCGCGTGACGCCCGCATGACCGCCGCGTGAATTCGGCGCCGGGAGTCAGTCCGGCTCGAGGTAGGTGTAGCCGGCGAGTTCGCCGTCGTAGAAGCGACGCAGCGCCTGGCCCTCCGCAAGCGACAGCCGTCCTTCGCGCACGGCGCGCTCGCAGTCGCGAGCGAGCTGCGGGACGAGGCGTTCGACGTCGTAGCGCATGTAGCGCAGCACTTCGGCCGCCGTGTCGCCCTTGACCGTTTCCTCGATCCACCAGCCGCCCTGCTCGTGCAGCTTGATGTGCACGACGTGGGTGTCGCCGAACAGGTTGTGCAGGTCGCCGAGCGTTTCCTGGTAGGCGCCGACCATGAAGGCCGCGAGGTAATAGGGGTCGCCCGCCCGCAGTTCGTGCAGCTCGAGGGTGCGCTTGGTCTCGCGGAGGCTCACGAAGCGGTCGATCTTGCCGTCCGAGTCGCAGGTGATGTCGGCGAGCACGGCGTTGCGGACCGGGCGCTCGTCCAGGCGGTGGATGGGCGTAATGGGAAACAGCTGGTCGATCGCCCAGCTGTCCGGCAGGGACTGGAAGACCGAGACGTTGCAGAAATAAATGTCGCTCAGGATCGACTCGAGTCCCTCGAGTTCCTCCGGCACGCGATCGAGCCGCCGGCAGAAATCGCGGATCTTCGCGCAGGTGGCCCAGTACAGCCGCTCGACGAGGCCGCGGTGCTCGAGGCTCAGGTAACCGAGGTTGAACGTCTGCAGCGCCTGCTCGCGCGCCTGCAGGGCGTCGTGGTAGCACTCCACGAGCCGCCGCTCGGTGATCGAGCGGTAGGCGTCGAGCAGGTCGCGCACGGGCTGCGGCACCTCGTCGCCGCCGGTCAGGTCGCGCGCGTCCTGGTCGCTGACGCTGAAGCGGTCGAGCGCCGAGCTGCCGAGCACGTTGAACACGAGCAGGCTGTGGTGCGCAGCAATGGCGCGCCCCGATTCGCTCACGATCACGGGGTGCTCGATGCCGCGCGCGTTGCACACGCTCCCGATGCGGTAGACCACGTCGCTCGCATACTCTGCCAGCGTGTAGTTCATGGACGAGGCGTAGTTGGTGCGGCTCCCGTCGTAGTCAACCCCGAGCCCGCCGCCGACGTCGATGTAGCGCAGGCCCGCGCCCATGAGCTTGAGCTCCGCGTAGACGTGCGCGAGCTCGTTCACCGCATCCTTCACGCGCCGGATGTCCTGGAGCTGGCTACCCGGATGGCAGTGCACCAGCTGCAGGCAGTCCTCCATGCCTTCCTCGCGCAGCACGCGGAAGAGCTCGAGGATCTCCGTGACGAACAGCCCGAACTTCGACTTCTCGCCCGCCGACTCGCGCCAGCGGCCAGCGCCCTCGCTGGCGAGCTTGACCCGCACCCCGATGCGCGGGCGCACGCCGTAGGCGCGGGCGTGCTTGAGGATCAGCCCGAGCTCCTCGAAATTCTCGACCACCGGGATGATCGTGCGGCCGAGCTTGGTCGCGAGGATCACCGCCTCGATGTAGCTGTCGTCCTTGAAGCCGTTGCAGACGATGAGCCGCTCCGATTCGCCCTCGGTGATCGCCATGACCGCGAGCAGCTCGGGCTTGGAGCCCACCTCGAGGCCGAAGCCGAACTCGCGACCGTAGCCGTATACCTCCTCGACCACGAGGCGCTGCTGGTTCACCTTGATCGGGTAGACGGCCGTGTAGTGGCCGCGAAAGTCGTTCTCGGCGATGGCACTCGCGAACGCGTCATGCAGCCGCTTCAGGCGGTGGCGCAGGATGTCCGAGAAGCGCACGACGACCGGGGTCGTGAGGTCGCGGGCCTCGAGGCCGCGAATCACCTCGTGCAGGTCGATCTCATGGTCGGCCGTCTGGTCCGGCCGCACCACGATGTGGCCGGCCGCGTTGATGCTGAAGTAGCCGTTGCCCCAGGCGTTCACCCCGTACAGGTCGAGCGAGTCCTCGATCGTCCAGGCACTGCCCGGTCGCGGCTTGAAGGCGGGATTTTCCAAGGCGTCGGCACTCCGGCCCGGGCGGGGAAAAAAGTGGCGCGCACGATAGCAGAAGCGGTCCGGAAAATGTCGTCTCGCCGGGCCGTGGCGCTCAGGGCAATTCGCCGGTGCGGACGGGTCGCGAGGGATCGCTCGACCACTCGCTCCAGGAGCCCGGGTAGAGCCGCGCGCCCCGGAACCCGGCGTGCTCGAACGCGAGCAGCAGGTGGCAGGCGGTGACGCCCGAGCCGCACATGGCGACGGTGCGTTCCGGGGGCAGGCTGTCCAGCGTCGCGGACAGCGCCTCGCGCAGGGCCGCCGGCGGCAGGAAGCGACCGTCGCCGGCGAGACTGAGGCCGAACGGGTGGTTGCGCGCGCCCGGCACGTGGCCGGCGACGGCGTCGATGGGTTCGACTTCGCCGCGATAGCGCTCGGGCGCCCGCGCATCGAGGATGCGGACGCCTGCGTCGCTCGACGCCCGGAGCACCGCCGCGGCATCGACCGCCAGCGCCGTGCGCAGCCGAACGGCGAAATTCCCGGCCGCCGGCTGCGGCACCTCGTCCGTGAGCGGCAGGTCGAGCTGCAGCCAGCGGCGCAGGCCACCGTCGAGCACGGCGACCTCGTCGTGACCGACCCAGCGCAGCATCCACCACAAGCGCGCGGCGTACATGCCGTTGCCGTCGTCGTAGGCTACGACGAGCGAGTCGGCGTTCACGCCCCAGGAGCGCAGCCGCGACTCGAATTCCGCCGGCGCCGGCAGCGGGTGCCGACCGGAGGTCGCCGTGACGGGCGCCGACAGGTCGCGGTTGAGGTCCGCGTACACTGCCCCCGGCAGATGCTCCTCGAGGTAGCGCGCGTGGCCGTCCGCCGGCCGCGCGAGGTCGAAACGGCAGTCGAACAGTCTGAGCCGTGGATCGCGGAGCATCTCTGCGAGCGCCTCGGCGCCGATCAGCGTGCGCAAGTGCATCCGGAGCACCTCCTGGCTCCGGAAGATACCGCGCCGCGAATGTGGCCGATACAATCGTATCGTCGCACCCGCCCGGGACCGCGGCGGTGGCAAGGAGCCAGCATGGCACTCGAACTCTACTGGGGCAGCGGCAGTCCCTACTCCTGGCGGGTGCAGCTCGCGCTCGAGTACAAGCGGCTCTCCTACGAATCGCACCTCCTGCAGTTCTCGATGCAGGAGCACAAGTCGCCGCAGATGCTGCGCATGAACCCGCGTGGCCGGGTGCCCGTGCTCAAGGACGGCGACTTCATCGTGTTCGAGTCGCTCGCCTGCCTGCTCTACCTCGACCGCAAGTACCCCGAGCCGCCCCTCTTCGGGCGCACCGCCGAGCAGGCCGCGACGATCATGCGAGTCATCTGCGAGTACCAGGCCTACGCCGAGAGCCATCTCATGCGCATCGTCTACGCCGTGTACTTCGAGAACATGGACGAGCGCGGCGAGGAGGTCACGCGGGCGATGCACGTCGTCGCAGGCGAGGCACGCACCATCGAGGGAAGGCTGAGCAATTCCGACTGGCTGGTCGGGGCGCACGTCTCGGCGGCGGACATGGTGGTCTTTCCCGGAATCATGCTGTTGCTGCGCGCGATGGAGAAGCGCGAGGCGGGCGACCTGCGCTCGCGGTTCCTGCCGCTCGAGACCACGCACCCTGCGATCGCACGCTGGATCCGCCGCGTCGCTGCACTGCCCGGCTATGAGCGCACGGTCCCGCCGCACTGGCGGGATGGCGCGCCGCGAGGATGAGGCAGGCGGCACCGGCCGCGACTGGCGAGGGGTGACCGCAATTGGAATCCGGGTAAACTACCGCTCGTTCGCTTCATCCCATCATCCAGTCGTCGCGAGGCGTACCCGGCAGGTCATGAGTCACTACCCCGTGCACGTCGCCTTCCCCGGGCGACTCATCATCGTCGGTTTCGGCAGCATCGGGCAGGGCGTTTTGCCGCTGCTCCTGCGGCACGTTGGCATCAAGCCCGACCAGATCACCATCGTCTGCGCCGACGACCTCGGCGAAAAGGTCGCCGCGGAGTACGGCGTCCGCTTCATCCGGCACCCGCTGACGCGGGAGAACCACAAGAACGTGCTCGATCCGCTGGTGGGCCGCGGCGACTTCCTGCTCAACCTGTCGGTGGACGTTTCGAGCCTCGCGCTCGTGCAACTGTGCTGGGACAAGGGCGCGCTGTACCTCGATACCTGCATCGAGCCGTGGGCCGGCGGCTATACGGACCCGACGGTCTCGCCCTCGCGGCGCACCAACTACGCGCTGCGGGAATCCGCACTGGCATTGCGCGAGACCAAGTCGCGCGCGCCCACCGCCGTGCTGACCCATGGCGCCAATCCCGGCCTCGTCTCGCACTTCGTCAAGCAGGCGATGCTCAACATCGCCGCCGACACGGGCGTGGAGCACGGCGACCCGAGTACGCGCGCGGAGTGGGCCGCGCTCGCGCACAAGCTCGGCGTCAAGACCATCCACGTTGCCGAGCGCGATACCCAGGTCGGGTCGCGTCCGAAGGAGCCGGGCGAGTTCGTCAACACCTGGTCGGTGGACGGCTTCGTGGGCGAGGGATGCCAGCCCGCCGAGCTCGGCTGGGGCTCGCACGAGAAGAACTGGCCGCGTGACGGCAAGAAGTACGATTTCGGCCGCGGCAACGCCATCTACCTGATGCAGCCGGGTGCCGGCACGCGGGTGCGCACATGGACGCCGCTGGCGGGCCACTTCCACGGCTTCCTGATCACGCACGGCGAATCCATCTCGATCTCCGACTACCTGACGATCAAGCGGGGCGAGCAGATCGTGTACCGTCCGACCGTCCACTACGCTTACCACCCCTGCGACGACGCCGTGCTGTCGGTGCACGAGCTCGCCGGCCGCAACTGGGTCATCCAGGATCGCAAGCGCATCATGATGGACGAGATCGTCAAGGGCATGGACGAGCTCGGCGTGCTGCTCGCGGGCCACAAGAAAAATGCCTACTGGTACGGCTCGCAGCTGTCCGTGCAGGAGGCGCGCCAGCTCGCGCCGCACAACAGCGCGACCTCGCTGCAGGTGACGGTGTCGGTCCTCGCGGGTCTCGTGTGGGCGATGGAGAACCCCAACAGCGGAATCGTCGAGCCCGACGAACTCGACTACAAGCGGATCCTCGAGATCTGCCGGCCGTACCTTGGGCATGTCGTGGGCGAATACACCGAGTGGCACCCGCTGGTCGAGCGCAACCGGCTGTTCCCCGAGGACCTCGACGAGACCGATCCCTGGCAGTTCAAGAACGTCCGCGTGATGTGACACACGAGCCCGAATCGGCCTCCGGTCCCACCGGCGCGGCAGCCGGCGCGCGAACGGGTGGCTGTCTCTGCGGCGGGGTGCGGTATCGCATTGGACCGGCGCCCCTGTGGGTCGCGCACTGCCACTGCTCGATGTGCCGCCGGGCGCAAGGCGCAGGGCTCGTCACGTGGGCGGGCTTTTCCGAGGACACGTTCAGTCTCATCGCGGGTGAGGACCTGCTCGCCCGATATGAATCCTCCGCGGCGGCCGTGCGCAGCTTCTGCAGCCGTTGCGGCACTCCGCTCTTCTTCCGGTCCAGCCGCTGGCCCGGCGAGATCCACGTCACCCTGGCGAGCCTCGACTCGGCCGAGGGCCTCGAGCCCAAGGCGCACGCCTACTGGGCGAGCCGCGCTCCGTGGCTCGGGTGGGACGGCGGCGGGCTGCCAAAGGTGGAGCCTTCTGGCGAGTAGCTCCAGCCGTCGGGGCTCCCTCGTGGGCATCGAACCTCAAGTCCGCCGGTTCCTGCCTTGTGCGCGGCGCGTCGATTGCGTGCCGCCGGTCGGCAGATCGAGCGGCGAAATCGCCTCCACCGCAACGCAGCGCGCAAATGCCGCCGGAAAGGCGCGTACGAGACGTGAGTCGCTGCTTTGACTCACGGGAAGTTGTCTGAGCAGCGAGGGCGAGGGAAGGGGTGGCTCCGCTTCTAAGTCACCTCCACGAGCCGGCCGGGTGCGCAGGGCACCTCCCATGGAAGCAGCGCCGACAAAGGGGGCGAACGATGAATACGATGAACGGGACCATCCGGCTGCTCGGCAGCCTCATGCTGCTGGCAAGCTCACCGGCCCTCGCCGATCCGCTGTCGTTCAGTTAAAGCGCTGACCGCCGCTGTGCGGGTGAGTCCTGCGCCGCGGTGTTTCGAGGGCTGACCACTTTCTTTGATCGCAACCTGCATGGTCTCGACGCCAACGGTCGCTCCTGCAACGACTGCCACATGGTGACCGATCACTTCCATCTCTCCCCGGCCAGCGCGGAGGCCAGGTATCAGCTGCTGCAACGACGGCGTCAATGGAATCCGACAGCCGACGATCCGCTGTTTAGGCCGATCGATGCCGATGACTTTCGCGCCAACGGAGCCGCGGCTGTGGACTTTCGCAACCTGCGCGAGAACGGCTTGATCCGCGTCGAGTTCACGCTGCCGGCCAACTGGAAGCTCATCGACCCTGCGACCAACGCGGTCTCGACGGAGACCACGGTCGACGTCTGGCGCATGGTTCCAACCGTCAATGACGTGGCGCTCACGGGCCCGGATGGCGTCAACCCGTGGCCGCGGGGGCCCAATGCGTCGGGCGGGTACCAGCTGGATTCCCGCTTCACCACTCTTCAGGATCAGGCGCTCGGCGCGTTGCTCGTCCACGCGGAAATCCAGAATGCACCGCGCCAGCGGCTGCTGGACGACCTGGCCTCGTTCCAGCGCAACCTCTTTACCAACAAACGCGTGCGCGAGCTTTCCGAAGCCGTGAGCGCTGGCACCGTTCCGTTGCCCGACCCGGATCCGCCGCTCGATGCGCTGGAGCAGCAGGGCAAAGTGGTGTTTGTTCGGGCGCGCGCCCAGTGCCACGGCGGCCCCGGAATAATCGACGCCGCAGCTTCCCGTGGTCCGCTACCACGACATCTCGACGCAGTGTCCACGACCGGTCGACAGCGTCACGCCTGCCCGTTTCAACTTACTTCCATGCCCGCCGCGCCTCGCGCGCAACGCGCGGACCTACCCGATCACGCTGCCGACCGGCGCCACGGTCCGGCGAACCAGCTCGGATCCAGGCCGCGCGCTGTTGACCGGCTTCGCGGGCGGACCGGCGGCGGCAGACGACTGGAACAAGCTGGACATGAACGGGCTGCGCGGAATTCGCAACACCGCGCTGTACTTCCACAACAACAGCGCGGACACGCTGGAAGCCGTGGTTGATCACTACGTCGAGTTCTTCAAACGAGTGCGGGTAAGTGCCCCGCCCGGCGTCGTTCCGCCGATCCTCGCCACGGATGGCGTGAATTTCGACCGCCCGCTGACCGCGGAGGAGCGACCCGCCTTGTTGGCCTACTTGAGGAAGCTGTAGCGGCACGCTACTCACGCAAGTCCCGCATTTCACACATCACGCGGTACAAGCGGCCCTGCGCGTTGCCGTTCATCGCATCGACGATCATGCCGTCCGGATCGCACGCGGCGGCGCTGCGCAGCAGTCGCTCGAAGCTCCGGATGTAGGTCTCGCAATGCTGCTGACGGATCGGCGTCCCGTAAAACAGCGCCCACGCCTGTCGCGGATCGTCCAGCCGCACCCGCAGGAGGATCATGCGCCGGCTGAAGACCGACGACTCGCCGGAACTCAGCCGCGCGAACATCAGGTCGACCTCCTCATCCGGGACGACACCATCGCCGGGCGTGCCCTGGCTCGAGATGAACAGCATCCCGGCGATCACCTCGAGCTGGCTCATGACCAGCTGGGCCACGTCCATGAAGGTGTCCTGCCGCGCATGCAGCTCGTTGGCGGCAATTGCGCGCGTCTGGATCTCGGCCTGCTCGGCGGTACGCTGCATGATTTCGAACTGGCGCTGGATCGCGAAGTTGTTCGCCGCCAGCTCGCGCTGCTGCAGGAACAGCCCGAGCACCAGCCAGAGAAACGCCAGCGGTGCGAATGCACCGCCGAGGAAGTCGCCCACGTCGCCGAGCGGCAGCCTGAGAAAGCCGGTCCAGCCCAACGAGGTCGCGATATACAGCAACCCGATACCCAGCCAGAGGGCTGTCAGCACCAGGCCGACCCGGATCTGCTGGCCGCGCCGCGCCGCGAGTCCCGTCGAGTCCCCTTGGCTGGTCATGTCGCGTTTCCCCCTGTCTTGTGGCAGGGATCTTACCGCTGGCCACCTTCCGCGGGCTCTTCATACCGAACCTCCGTCACGACGTACGTGCGCCGCCCGCCGGGCACTTCCACGCCCACCTCGTCGTCGCGCCGCCGGCCCATCAGGACGCGGGCGAGGGGGGAGTCCATGCTGACGTGCCGCCGGGCCGCGTCGATTTCGTCCGGGCCGACGATGCGGATCTCGACCTCCCGGCCGTCCTCGTCCTCGAGTCGCACCCACGCCCCGAAGTAGATCCGGCTGCGGTCGTCGGGCGGCCGGTTCACCACCACGAGCCCGTCGAGCCGCTTGCGCAGGTAGCGCACGCGACGGTCGATCTCGCGCAGCTGCTTCTTGCCATAGATGTACTCCGCGTTCTCGGAGCGGTCGCCCTGGGCGGCTGCCTCGGCCACGGCGCGCGTCACCTGCGGCCGGTGCACGCGCCACAGGTGGTCGAGTTCCTCGCGCAGGCGGCGGGCGCCCTCGGGGGTGGCGTACTTGGAGCCGGCTGGCTCGGCTTTGCGGTAGCGAGTCATGTTTTCCGGGCCTCGGGGCGACCGCGCGCCGGACCGTGCGCATCGTCACGGAAACCGGCCGACACCCTGAGTAGCCTGACCTCCCGTGAGCATCAAGTACTACGCACACTTCCTCGTCGACGAGCCCGATCCGCGCGGCCTGCAGGAATACCGCGGCGTGGTGGAGCTCGACGGCCAGCCGAGGCGCGGCGGCCGCGAGCTGCGCGAGGTCGCCCTGATCATCGCGCGCAACATGGGCCGCCAGTCGCAGGACGTGAAGGTCCTGCAGTGGGCGAGGTTGCACTGACGCTCCGAACGGCAGATCCCCTGGCGGACTCGTCCCTTCCCTTAGACCAGAGTCCGCAACTCGACCCCGGGCCGCAAGCCCGG
>Ga0209254_10003839_pt1 | contig 13718 bp, 17 predicted proteins | sample FrelakmetDIP11DI_FD_187148 | JGI IMG/M metagenome (GOLD analysis project Ga0209254, IMG submission 187148) | Freshwater lake sediment microbial communities from the University of Notre Dame, USA, for methane emissions studies - DIP11 DI (SPAdes)... | ecosystem: Environmental > Aquatic >...
GAAGTAACCCTGACCGGCGATGTAAAAAAAGCAGATCTCCAAAAAGTCATGCAGGTTGCCAATGAGTCAAAACCGAAGAAAGTGGTAAACCAGATGAAGATCATTAAGTAACCAATTCTAATACTGAAAAATTTATTTTTATGGCATTACAAGATAAATACCATGATTTAATCAGCTTCGCAACAAATAGCGGAGCAACTAACCTTAGCGTAACAGAGCAGAACAGTGTTTTATATGTTACCTGCACAGTTCCCACTAACCAGGTAAAAGATCAGATTTGGGATGTGTATGAAAAACTGGATCCTGATATGCGTTCAGCTGATATGGTTTTGAACGTTAGCGTTGATCAGAGTGCCCCCGAAACCTATGAGGTAAAATCAGGCGATAACCTGTCTAAAATTGCCAAGAAATACAGCGGTATAAGCTGGAAAGATATTTATGAGGCCAATCGCGATAAGCTTAGCGACCCGGATAAAATATTTCCCGGCCAGGTTCTTAAAATACCGGTTTAAGCTAACAGGACAAAACCTCAAAAAAAACCAGGCAATTGCCTGGTTTTTTTTGAACTTAATTTTCAGAGTTTCAGGTCTGAAAGGATTTTCTGAATGCGGTCATCCAGGGATGCCTGTACTGCCTCAACATCTTCTTTACTATTGAGCTTACCTTTAACACTGAAGTAAAATTTAATTTTAGGTTCCGTTCCTGAAGGCCTGGCACTGATCTTACTGCCATCTGCCAGAACAAATTGAAGGACATTGCTTTTAGGCAAAAGTATAGGAGTAACGGTGCCGTTTATCAGGTTACGGGCTTCCTTTTTTTCATAATCCAGCAATTCAGTCACCGCAATGCCATTCAGCATTTTTGGCGGATCTTTCCGGAACCTTTCCATCATATCCGCAATTTGCTGCTGGCCATCCATTCCTTTTTTGGTGATTGAAACAAGGTGTTCTTTATAAAATCCGTATTTAATGTACAGGTCGATCAGTTTTGCATAAAGGCTTTTGCCTTTATCTTTTTCGTAGGCTGCCATTTCGCAAAGGAAAGCTACAGCACTAATGGCATCCTTGTCTCTTAATTGATCTCCGATCATCAGGCCATAAGATTCTTCTCCCCCGATTATGTATTGCTCTTTGCCTTCTTTTTCCTTGATAAGTTCAGCTATCCATTTGAATCCTGTGAGCACATTATAACAATTAACACCGTTCTGACGGGCAATTTCATCGATCATATCGGTTGTGACGATCGTTTTAATGACCATGTCACCAGCCTTTGCGAGTCCTTTTGATTTGCGCGCCTCAATCATGTAATTGAAGGCCAGCACGGCGGTCTGGTTACCATTAAGCAGTAACCATTCTCCTTTATCATTTTTAACGCCAATGCCTACCCTGTCAGCATCGGGATCAGTACCCAGGAGGATGTCTGCATCTATGGCACGAGCTTTGGCAAGTCCAAGGCTCATGGCTTCGCTTTCTTCCGGGTTGGGATATACAACCGTTGGAAAGTTACCATCCGGGGTAATTTGTTCTTCAACCAGGTGTACATTTTTGAATCCAAATTTTTCCAGGATCTGCGGAACCAGTACAATGCCGGTGCCATGGATCGGCGTAAATACAATTTTCAGGTCTTTCTGCCTTTCGATTACTTCAGGATAAATGCTGAGTCCTTTCACCATGTTTAGGTATGCCTCATCCAGCTCTTTTCCGACCAGGGTGATATTCTGCTCTCCCCCACTCCATTTTACCTCATTCACGGAGGAAATTTTTTGCACTTCCAGGATCACATTATTATCATGTGGCGGAACCATCTGGCCACCATCATTCCAATATGCTTTATAGCCGTTGTATTCTTTGGGATTATGTGATGCCGTGCAAACAACACCCCCCTGGCATTTTAAATGACGGATCGCAAAAGACAATTCGGGTGTTGGCCTTAAGGCTTCAAACAAATAAACCTTGATACCATTTGCAGCCATCACATTGGCTGTTATTTCAGCAAATGTGCGGCTGTTATTGCGGCAATCGTGGGCTATGGCAACATATACCTGCTGGCCGGGGAAACTGGCTTTCAGGTAATTGGCATAACCCTGGGTAGCCATTCCGATGGTGTATTTATTGATCCTGTTGGTCCCTACTCCCATAATGCCACGCAAGCCTCCGGTTCCAAATTCAAGGTCCTTATAAAAAGCATCAGCCAGTTCTTTCGGGTTTTCGGCCTGTATCTTTTCAATTTCCTTTTTGGTGGCTTCATCATAATTTCCATTCAGCCAGATCTGTACTCTTTCTTGTATAGCAGCATCCATAATTACTCAATGTTTTAGGTTACAGGTTTACAGTTAGTTTTAGTATCTCTTCGTAAAATTGAAGTTATTGAATAAAAATAAAATGAATAAACGGAATTATATCTTTAACCATTTAATTTCCATTTATCATGTTTAGGCTGTTTAAGTGGGTTTAAGCACCAGAGGAAAAAACAGTGACGCCGATAAACCCAATCACGTGTTAATGAAACAGAACTGTAATTTTATCGTTTTATCAGCACTTACCGGAAAAAAGAACCATAACGACATTTGAAGCGATTCCTATACATAATAGTACAATTAATGCTTTCCATGCCTTTTGCCATGGGACAGGAATCCAGTCAATTGCTAAAGGACACTGTTACAGCCGGAACCTTTCAATCAACCGGTTCTGCAGGAATTACCGGGCCGGATAAAAAAAGGATATGGATCGTAGGAGGAAGCCAGGCTGCTTTATGGACGGGTTCATTTATAGCCTTGAATAAAGCCTGGTATGCAGATTACCCCAAAGAGTCGTTTCATTTTTTTAATGACTGGGGGGAGTGGCAGCAAATGGACAAAGCCGGACATGCGTGGACGTCTTACCAACTTAGCAGGCTGTCCGGGGATATGTGGCGCTGGACAGGCATAAATAATAAAAAAGCCATCTGGCTGGGAGGTATCAGCGGAGTGGCATACATGAGCATTATTGAAATTTTAGATGGATTTTCCGCGGAATGGGGTTTCAGTACCGGAGATATGCTGATGAATATTGCCGGAGCGGGTTTATTTGTATCGCAGGAACTCGGCTGGAAAGAACAACGGATACAGCTAAAAATGAGTTACTACCCATATGCCTATGATCCGCAGGACAAGGCAAGGGCATTGGACCTTTTTGGCGAATCTACCGCTGAAAAAATCCTCAAAGATTATAATGCGCAAACGTACTGGCTGAGCGCCAATATACATTCCTTTTTCCCGGATAGCCGTATACCTCGGTGGCTTAACTTATCCGTTGGTTATAATGCCCGGGTAATGCTGGGCGGAACGGAGAATATCTGGACGGACGAAGCAGGAAATACAATCGATCGTACGGAGGTTGAAAGATACAGGAGGTTCTTTTTGTCGGTGGATGTTGACCTTACCAGGATACGCACCCGCAGTAAGTTCCTTCGTTCCGTTTTTTCCGTGGTTAATATGGTTAAAATTCCGGCGCCTGCTTTGGAATGGGATTCAAGGGGAAATTTCCGGGGACACCTGTTCTATTTTTAGTACAAGTTCAGACCAGGTATGCACCTGTGATCTCATTATCTTCTACTTCAACATAGATATGATCCTGAAGTGTTGTTGCTAAGGTTAAACCTACATAATCAGGGTGAATGGGATAGGTTTTATGGCTTCTTTCAACCAATACAAGGGTCTGGATCTTGCGGGGATAGTATTCAAGGAAAGGCTTTAGCGCATACAACAGTGTTTTTCCGCTGTTGGTAACATCGTCAATGATGATGATTACTTTATCAGTGAAATCAGTTTTTGGGCTGACGTCTATGGCCGAAGGATGTTTTTTATCAAAACTGATGGTGATCAATTCTGTGGAAATATTTGAAATCTCCCCCAGTACAGCCTTAAGTTGTTGTGCAACCACAAAACCACTGTCCTGGATACCTGCCAGTATAAGATGTGTTTCACCGCGGTTGTTTTCGAGAATTTCATAGGCAATTCGCCTTAATTTCATCACGGCAGCAGCACTGGTAAGAATATATTTTTTTTCCATCACATTAATATTCAACAAAAGAAACGTTTTACCCTAAGTCATGTAAATTAGCAAATCTAATCTAACCGTATGCAATTTATACAGCAAATAGCCTTTGTGCTTCTGGCAGGAGTTGCCATTCAATTCTTTGTCCGGAAATTAGCGGACATCAGGCGGAATATCCTGCTCGGTAAGGACGAGGACTTCAGCGACCGTAAGCCGGAACGCTGGAAAAATCTTGTGTTGCTGGCACTTGGACAAAAGAAAATGTTCCGGAATCCACTTGTTGCACTGATGCACCTGGTTATTTATGCCGGTTTTATCATTATTAACCTGGAAGTGCTGGAAATTTTCCTGGATGGTGTACTGGGTACCCACCGTTTATTTGCCCGTTTCTCCCCTAAATATTACACATACCTGATAAATGGGTTTGAATTACTTGCCGTTGGCGTTATTGTTGTCTGTGTGATCTTCCTGGCCCGAAGGAATTTCATCCGTTTGAAAAGGTTTGCCAGTAAAGACCTCAATGGATGGCCCCGCAGTGATGCCAACCTGATCCTTATAACGGAGATTGTACTGATGTTTTTATTTCTTTTCATGAATGCCAGCGATACACTTTTGCAGAAAAGATTTTATCCGGGCTTTCAATCCCATCCTACCGGCGACTTTCTTTTTTCCGGGATGCTTCAACCTATGTTAAACGGGATGAGCAGCAGTTCACTGGCTATTTTCGAAAGATCTGCCTGGTGGCTTCATATCCTGGGTATTTTTGCATTCCTCAATTACCTGCCATGGTCTAAACACCTGCATATACTCCTGGCTTTCCCAAATGCATATTATGCAAGGCTGGATGCATATGGGAAAATGACCAATATGCCGGAGATCCAACGGGAAGTTTTATATGCAATGCAACCCGAAACAGCACCTGCTGCCGGCACCGAAGAAGCACCTAAAAAATTTGGCGCCCGAGATGTGTTTGATTTGAGCTGGAGAAACCTGCTTGATGCCTATAGCTGCACGGAATGTGGCCGGTGCAGCACTGCCTGTCCGGCCAACCAGACCGGCAAATTACTTTCTCCCCGTAAAATTATGATGGATACCCGAGACCGGCTGGAATTGGTGGGACAAAATATCAATCTCAATGGCGAATTTAAAGATGATGGAAAAAGCCTCTTACGTGACTATATAACAGAAGAAGAATTAAGGGCCTGCACCACCTGTAATGCCTGCGTGGATGAATGCCCGGTAAGTATCAGTCCGCTTGATATCATTTTACAGATGCGTCGTTACATGGTTATGGAAGAAAGCAACGCACCACAGGAATGGACCATGATGTTTGGTAATGTTGAAAATAACTTTGCCCCCTGGAAGTTTGCGCCTGACGACAGGGCCAGGTGGACCGAAGATGTTTAATTAAGCTGTTTTTCCCTGAAAATAGCCTTAAATTTTGGGGAGTTTTGACCCCTCATCATTGGCCTTCAAGGATGAAATAGCGTCTTTTTGGCTAATCATTTTCCAAAACTGTAATAGGGCCGTAAAGGCGAAGACACAGCCAATAATTAATTGTAACAGGTCCTGGTTTGCATTCAGTTTATCAACAAGCAGTTTCCCACCAAATATAAAGAGGCTGTTTCCGATAAGTGTTCCAATCCCAATACCCGCAATATAGGCATTGAAATGGCTTTCTTTAGGCTGTAAAACATTACGGGTAAAAAGGACAGAACTCCAGCCAAACCAGAAAGGTATCTGAACAGGGTTTAATGCACTCATAAAAGCCCCCAGCCAGAATCGATGAACCGTATTGGAGAGAATTGGGTTTTTGTGAACATCAGGTTGAGTTGCCGCATAAAAGCTGGCTACAGCCAGGGCCACAATAATTAGCAGTGTAACCCATTCCAAAATCAGCAATAAACGCTTCTGTTTTATTACCCAATTCATGGCTACCAGCGACAAACGAACATAAATCATCTCAACCAACAAAGCACCGATTGCAAAATAAAATGCCGGACGAACCCCATCACTCACCGAAATCTGCATGGCAGAAATATTCAGGGTGCCCAGGGGAAGCGTACCCAGAAAACTGATAAACATCCCGGTAAAGAAAATGCGTAATAAAGGCATTCGACAGATTAACAATCAAAAAAGCTGTTCGGAAAAAATACCATGAAAAGAAAATGAATAAGAACCTCAAATTGACATTCACATACTAAACAGGCATACGATCAAGCTTGGCGGAAATTTCCCTGTCTTTTCTGAAAACCTCCCTTCCTGCTGAAAAACTAAGATAAGGTACACCCCGCTTATTATTCATTCTGCTGATCTTATTCATGATATACCAGTGACGTACAATTTCTTTCCAGGCAAAAAATATACTGTGCCGGGGATCGTACATATGAGTAGGTTCTGAACCCGCACCATTCACCTCAATTAATATAAAGTCCTCCCCGTTTTTCAGCGACTCCCAATCCCGAAACCTGATATCCAATCGCCCAAAATAAAACTCAGGAATCTGGTTTGCAATCCTGTCCATTTGTTTGGTCAAAGCCTGGTCAATCAGATGGCTGTCATCAAGAAATAAGGAACCCCGGGCATGGTTTCCAAAAGGAGAAACAATACTTATAACTCCATTTTCAAGTACCTGGTTCAGTTCTTCAGTTGTGTTTGTAGACTGGCTGTTGAGGTAGATTAATCCACGCTTATCGGATGAAAGAAGTTGCTTTATGGTGCTCGTTCCATCACCAATTACTTTGAGGAATTCCTTTCTAACGATGCCGCTGATGTGCCCTCCGGATTCTCCAGGAAAACGATAGTAGAAAATTCCAACTTCATTTTCATAAGGTACAAATTCCTGAAGATGAAAGTCTAATGTAGCATACTTAATATAAAATTCAAGATCTTCCCTTGAGCTTAACTTTTTGATTCCTCTTCCTCTACCTCCAACATCAGGCTTACCCATTACGGGAAATTGAAGTCCCCTGGAAACCATTTCCTGAAAAACCACGTGTGGTACTGCCGGAGTGGAAAAATGCAGACTTTGGGGGAAAAGCCCTTCAGGAAGTATTGCATGAATGTCCTTCTTTGATTCATTCAGCAATCCCCCGTTTTCAATTTTAGGATTGGAAGCATTAAAGAAAAAAAAGGAACGACTGCGTAAACAAAGGATGAACCAAAAGGGCATTACCCAACCATAAACTGCGTTAAAAGGCCAGTATTCCCAGTTGAATAAACGGATAAAAAAAGGGGTATGAAAAAAATCCGGTGATGACTTCATTAATGATGCAAAGTAAATTTCCTGAAATTGATTTCCTGAATATAGTGCATCTTGTTTTTCAGGTCGATATATTTCATCAACCCATCATTTGCTCTTAACTCCAGGCCGGTGATGCTTACCGTGAATACCTGCCCGTCTCTGTTCATCATCAGGTCGTTATGACTGTCACCATCCCCGGTAAACTGGTGAAAATCCAAAATTTCTTCCAAGCCCGGTGCCGAATGCCGGCTTTTCCAGGTATTAAACCAAACTTTTCTTTTTTCAATCACTGTTTCATCATACAAGGTTGCAGATGACCAAATATGTGGTTTTTGGGCATCCATTTGCTGTGAATTCTTCCGGATACCGTCCCAACGGCATTCAAAAAGCCTGCTTTCATCCCAAATAACTGCCGTAAATGGCTCGATGCCCGACAGATCCATGGCTAAAAAATGCTTTACAGGAGAGGTTTCTCCAATCAGTTCAAGCAAAATTATACCGCGGCTCAGTTTGTATGGGGGTTGGGGAATGTGCCTGAAAAATCCTCCGTTAAGAAAAATGATGGCATTACCATTGTCATGCAAAGCTATCCAGGTTCCCCCGGCATCACCGTCTTTTGGGTAAAGGAGTTTACCAGTGCCGGAGTCATATATAATGGGGGGAATGGCGGCGGAACGAAAATGTTTTTCATCCCTGTTGGAAGTAAGGAATACTTTATCCTTAACCGGGATAAAACTTACTGTGCACATGATTTTTTATGCTTAACCGTAGCTGACGCCATGCCATAACTATCAGGAAGATCCATAGATGTGAGTTCTTTTAAACCGACTCTGATCAATGCCATATGGTGAATGGTATGCTCCAGGTTATAAACGATTTCGCGATAGTAATTTGTTGCAAATTGCATGAGATGGGCAGAGTCATCGTTATAAACACCTTCCAGTATCAAAGATTTGTCCTCTTTGCCCAGTCCAGCATGAATTTCCTTTAAAAGGCCCAGTGCAAATTCCTTATCTGTTTCAATTTGCTGATCACGCTTACGTTTTTCGTAATTGACCGTGCCAGACTGATATCCGATTTCAAGACACTTAAACATCTCAATAATATGGCGGACGTGCTGTCCAATGGTTGAATTGGTCAGATTTTTACAGGGTAAGGTATATTGCTCTGGTGACAACTGTTCCATTGATCCTGCCAATTGGATGAACACATTGTTCACTGCTTGTTGCAATTGCATCAGTTCGGGTCGTTTATAGAGTTAATGTGATGATTAAGAAATCAATTGGTACTAATCGACAAAGATACGGTCAAATTATCACTCAGTGAAATGCTGGAACTTCCAACATTAAAATCCCTTCGATTGATGGTAAACGATCCGACAAACCTGTATGCTCCGCCTGTCAATGTTTGTACATTAAAGGGTATCTCAATTTCCCGGGTGGTTTTTTTAAGGGTAAGCATACTCCTGGCAATATAGGTCCCGGTTTTCGAGCCAGGCCGAATATCGGTTGAAACAATGCGGATCTTCGGGTATACTTCAACATCCAGATAGTCCTTTTTCTTCAAATGATTGTCCCGCGAATTCATACCGGTATTTATAGTATAGGCGTCCACGCTTACATCAAATGAGCTGTTTTTCAAATCGTCCGAATTAAAAATGATTTTACCACGTAATCCAGAAATCCTTCCGTTGACAGCAAGGCCAAAATTTTTAATGACGAACTTTACGGAGGATGCAGAATCGTTTGGATCTAATATAGGGTTAACCTGGGAAATACCTGAAATACTGATCACTAACCATAAAAGAATCGCACCCATTATTAAATTTATTTTTAATGTCTTACTAATCTACCTAATTAAGGTGATAAACGATTCCAATACCGGCATTGTTCGCTTTATTCCGGAAACGGTCTACCATTGTACCGTCAGGTGCTGTCTGTTGGATAGTAGTTGTTTTATATTCGGCAAAAACAAACTGGTACAAAGCTTTTATGCTCCATTTTTTGTCAAACTTGTACCTGATAAAGAATTCAGAATTCAAACTGCCCTGGTCATGATCCCCGGTCAACAGTAGGTTAAAGGGTGATGGTTTTGCCACCGGTTCCGTTTGCGTAATTCCGTTGCTTGTAAGAATGGCGCTGCTTTTACGGCCAAAACTGAAGCCTATAACATCAATATTAATACCACCGTAAAAGCGTGGGCTGAACTGATAGCCCATGTTAAAACTTACATTCAGGGCATTGATCAGTGGCCTTTGAACAGAAAGAGTATCAATATTCTCCTCTTTTTGCCCTGCAAATACGATCAAAAAAGGAAAGGTGAAAGTCCGGGTGAGTGATGCCGGTCCCGCAGTGACAAAATCTTTCTTAGTTCCAAAATAGGTGGTCCACCTTCCGCCAACACCCAGTTCAAACTTTTTACTTTTACCCATTCCCCAATTATGTACATAAGACATTGATACGGTTCCCTGGTCTTCACCTATCGTTCCACTTAGATCTATAAACTCCCTGGAAGGGTGCTTTTTAATTTCCTGAGCAAACGGGCTATTGATGCAAAATAAAACCAGCACCAGGGCAAAGATTATCCTTAATGGCCTCATTGTAATTTTTTTACTGTAATTCAGCCGTGCCAAAACCAACGCCAAATTGCTGGCACCAGATTAAGACATATTTATATTGGGCTATATCTGGCATTCCCGTTAGGGTATAATTCTGGTTTCCTGAAAATGACTTTAAATTACCCAGGTTCATGAATGAAGCTGCATTAATATCTTTAGCCAGGTATACTTTCAGGTCGGGTCCGTTAGTGGAAGAAAAATTTTCAAGCCTTAGCGTTTTTAAGCCGGCAATGTCCAGCAATTTTGCACTTCCTGTTACAGCATGACCTCCCCTGCCGCTGAAATTTCCCTGAACCAATATAGTCCCGCCATTAGCAGGATCATTTATTGGTGCTGACGTTGTAACTTCCTCTTTACTACAGGAAATTATAATCAGACAAATCATAAATAAGACAATTAATTTTTTCATGATCATGTATTTTATTTTTTCAACTTGATTAAATAGGAAGAAATTTGTTTTCGCTGTAGAATAAGCAATAGTAAGCAGGCGATCCAGGTAACCAGACCATAAACAAATAGGAATGGGTCCCCATCGAAGTATATACCGAGTTTTGTTAAGTGAAAGAAAAGGGCACCTGACATGAGCCCAAGCCCTAATAACGCACCTAACCAGTTAGTCCTGGGTATCAGTAATAGAAATGCGGCTACCAGTTCCATAGAACCGATCCCTATCCTTCCCCATGGTTCCATACCCAATGCCGTGAATAATTTCACGGATTGTTCATGCCCGGTAAATTTGAAATAAAGCGTCTGCAGCATAATGCCAGCTGCAATTATGCTGAAGAGCCATTGGAGCATTTTAATCTTATTCATGTTATGGGTTTATTTTAAGTATTGCTGCCAGTATTGGTCTGCTTTGGCTTTAAGCGTAGCCTCATCTTTGTTCCATAAAGGAAGTGTGTTATTGAAAAAGCGGTTGTAAAACAAGTATAGTTTACCATTGATTATCTTAAACGTTTCAGGGTCGATATCCACTTTCTCACCTTTGGCACCCATAGCATAGGCACACCACCCACCATAAGCGGGTTCATATTTTGAAGGGTTCTTTTTAAAAGTTTCGAGGTTTTTTGCAGTGGAAAAAAAATAGACTGCGCCATTGTAAGAAAGAGAAATTGATTTTTTCCCTTCAAGCGGTTTATCATCCGCATAATAAGATACAGGGTCATATCCCTCAATGGCCACTCCTTTTTGGAGATTAAACTGAGCTGCTTTATTAACCGTGCTTGTTTGCGCGTTAAGTGTTTTGATGCTTATTATAAAAATCAGCAGAACATAAGATAATTTAAACATGCAATGGATCATTTAGAACCAAAGCTAATACCGCCTTAATTGGGGAAATGTCGGCTAAAAGACACCGTATGCTTTTAGAAGTAATTTAACATCTTTGATTTCTATTTGCTGTCGGCTGAAGCTGAGCATTCCTTCAGCTTCCAGCTCGTTAATGATGGTTGTAACTGTTTGTCGGGATGATCCTATCAGGCGTGCTATATCATCGTGGGTAAGAAAATTTTCAATGCTGCAGGAAACCTGGTCCTCCTTACATCCATGCTGCATCGCCAGTTGATAAAAGAATCCTATCAGGCGGGTGCGTACATCTTTGTTCAGCAGGTTGAGTATCCTGTTCTCTGTATTTCTCAACTTCTGGCCCATCTGTTTGCTATAATGAATGGCCAGTTGAGGTTTCCTCAAAAGGATTCGTTCAAAATCATCGATATTAAAAGCACAGAGGCTGACATCTGATTTGAAAGCCTGTGCAAATTCGCCGTTGAGGTTATTTTTCAATAATGTGAACTGCCCAAAAACCTCCCCTTTTTGGATGATCTCCTTGACAACTTCCTCGCCCTTTTCATTTATATAGCCTATGCGAATGAATCCGTCTTTGATGAAAAATAATTTATTCAGGAGATGAGAATCAAAATAAATGAAATCACCCTTCCGGGCTTCAATGAAATTATGCACCAGGCCCAGTTCTTCATACTCTTCATCGGTCAGGTACGACCAGAGGTCATAATTCCTGATCAGCAACATCTTGTCTTCAATCATCTTATTCCATATTTTCCTCCACAAATTAAGTAAAACAAACCCTTCTGCTTTATATTTGATCCAAAGAAACAAATTATGCAGGTACCCATAATGGCAGAACTTTTTGCAAAAGGTGATACCCCGGAAGTACTATTCTGGGTTGGCTGTGCAGGAAGTTTTGATCAGCGTGCACAGAAAATCACCAAGGCCTTTGTAACAATTCTCGACAAAGTGGGAATCCGGTATGCCATTCTTGGCCAGGAAGAGATGTGCACAGGGGATCCGGTAAGAAGAGCTGGAAATGAATTCATGTTCCAGATGATGGCTTTTCAAAATATCCAGATCCTGAATAATTACGGGGTTAAAAAAATTGTAACGGCATGCCCGCACTGTTTTAATACCCTTAAAAATGAATATCCTGAATTGGGTGGTAATTATGAAGTTATCCATCATGCCAGTTTTCTGCAACAGTTAATTGATCAAGGCAGGATCAAGATCAAAGAAGGCGGTGCTTTCAAAGGTAAAAAGATCACTTATCATGATTCCTGTTACCTCGGCAGGGCCAATAATATTTATGAGGCCCCCCGTAAAGTACTGGAAGCTCTTGATGGTGCATTGGTAGAAATGAAACGTTGCAAGTCAAACGGACTTTGTTGTGGTGCCGGCGGTGCCCAGATGTTCAAGGAAGAAGAAAACGGCTCTACCAGGGTTAATTGGGAGCGAACAAATGAGGCTATTGAAACAGGTGCAAGTGTTATAGCTGCAGCCTGCCCTTTTTGTAATACCATGTTAACAGATGGCGTCAAAGTGAAAGAAAAAGAAGAATCTGTTGAAGTGCTTGATATTGCGGAAATGATCGCCCTGTCTATCTGATTGGCATAGATTATTTTTAAGCATTATCGATAACCTGTAATTTTGTACCATGAATACGCAATATAAAAACCTGTTGCCCGCTGAATTTGCAGATAGTTCCAAAGTGTGGATTTATCAAAGCAGCCGACTATTCAGTCTTCAGGAAGCGCTTCAGTTGGAGGAGCTTTTACATAATTTTACTGCAGGCTGGCAAACGCATGGTACGCCTGTCAAAGGGTTTGCCACTTTATTTTTTGGCCGGTTTATCATCCTTATGGCAGATGAAACTGATGCCGGCGTGAGTGGATGCAGTACAGACAGTTCTGTAAGACTGATAAAGCAAATTGAAAACCAATATGGTGTTTCCTTATTTGACAGGCAAATGCTTGCCTTTATTATCAAAGAAAAAATTGAATTACTTCCGTTGGGCCAGTTGAGCTATGCCGTGGAAAATGGTTTTATAACACCTGATACGATATATTTCAATAACCTGGTTCAGAATAAGAGAGAACTGCTCGATAAATGGATGATACCTGTAAAGGAAAGCTGGCTGGCTGCAAAACTGAAATTGGTTAAAGCAGTTTAAATAAAGCCTTAAATTAACAGTTTACAATTTATTTTAATCATTAGCCCACAGAGGACAGCAGAGAAATATTTGAGAACCACAGATGTTATCTTTTATTTCTCTGAGGCCCTCTGTTTCCTCCGTTGCCCACTGTGGCCTTTATTGTAGGTTTCACATTGTCGTTTCACCTTTTTTAAATCGCTATCTTTTTTTTAATCTCTGTGGTTCTCTTTTTCCTCCGTTGCCCTCTGTGGCCTGTATTTTAGATTTCAAAATTGTCATTTCACCTTATAAATCGCTATCTCATTTTTAATCTCTGTGGTTCTCTTTTTTCCTCCGTTGCACTCTGTGGCCTGTATTGTAGGTTTCAACATTGTCATTTGA
>Ga0209254_10003840_pt1 | contig 13718 bp, 13 predicted proteins | sample FrelakmetDIP11DI_FD_187148 | JGI IMG/M metagenome (GOLD analysis project Ga0209254, IMG submission 187148) | Freshwater lake sediment microbial communities from the University of Notre Dame, USA, for methane emissions studies - DIP11 DI (SPAdes)... | ecosystem: Environmental > Aquatic >...
AACATGGCCCATCGCATCCATGACAATATCAGGCACGCTCTGGCTTCCCTTTTCGGCACTGTTCAACCTCCAACTCGGTCGGAAACTCGACCCTCCGTTGTCCGATCGAGTCAAATAAACGTCATACGTGCCTTCCCGTTTGTCTTCCCATGCAACGGCCACATGTCCTTTTCCCCAGGCCGTGATGGTAGGATAAAAATATTCAAATGCTGCCGGGATCTTCGCATCGTTTATCTTTATTTCAGGCTCGAAGGAATCCCCTTTGTCCAAGGAGCGAGCCATAAATACATCTCTTCCATTTTTCTTGTACAAGTTTCTGCTGTCGTTCCAGACGATATAGATGACTTCATCCTCGTCCAATGCCATCTCTGGGTAGCCCTGGCTCTGCTCCGTATAGTGATTGACTTGGACATTTGCTGAGAAAGAATCTCCACCGTCAGTAGACTTGGCAAAATAGACGTCAGAAATACCCTCATTTCTTCTGTCTGTCCAGGTCACATAGACATTGCTATTTCCCACCTTGATACTTGACTTGTACTGCCAGTCAGAGCCGTCGTTGACTTTCACATTAGGTCCAAAGGTCGCCCCTTCATCTGTCGATTTCGACATGTAGACGTCGTAATCGTACTGCTGTAAATCCTCGTCATAGTAATAACGGTTCCAAGACACGTAGATATTGCCGCTGCTGTCGAGGGCAAGATCAGGTTCGTATTGGTCCACACCGGAAATATAATCATTCACCTGGACACTCGGCAAAAAACTTTCTCCGCCATTCACCGATCGCGAAAGATAGACATCCCAACTGTCTGCTCCAGCCCGATTTTCGTGCCACACAACATAGAGATTGCCCGAGCTGTCTGCTGCAATCTTAGGAGCATTTGCAAAGAAGGTTCCGTCGTCACTCACGAGAACGACAGGATCAAAACTCTGGCCACCGTCTGTCGATCTCGCAAAGTAGATGTCCGTGTTGGTCTCACAGGTAGGATCGTTTCTGCAATCCACCCAGACGATATATGTTTGGTTGCTCGGGCCGAGGGCAATGGAAGGGAGGTGCTGGCCACTCGGAGTGACCTCATTCACGAGGATATTCCTGGGAGCACTCAGAGCGCAGTCGTATTGGCCCCCCAAAAGGAGTACGATAAGTATTGGAAGAAAAAAGAAAAATACCCCTCTCATAAGAAACTTATACTAGCCAAATAGACTCGTTATATGGGGTTGTCGGGAGGTTTGATGCCGTACGGAAGATTACCTTAATTATACCTTTTTACCTAAGGAAGTCAATTCTTTACTATATAAAAAACTTGTGGACATATAGGAGCTGTATTATATATAATCCTATACTTCAGAAATACCTTCCGATTCACGAATAGATTGCTTGAAGTCACGTTAAAATTGCGTAGCCAGATTCTTTTGGAATATCTTAGCTCGTGTTGGGACCGAGGGTGAGCTCTTGCTAACGGTGGGGGGGGAATCGGGGTGATTCACAGCTTCCGTGTATCGAGTTCGAAGAAGAGCGAGTTGATTGATATCACCCGGCAGGTAAAAGAGATTGTTGAAAAGAAGAGGGTGCGAAGTGGCCTCTGTATCATCTATGTTCCGCACACGACGGCAGGGGTCACCCTCAATGAAAACACCGATCCCCATGTGGCTCAGGACATCCTCCTGGGGCTGGACAAAGTTGTCCCTTCCCACGACCGGTATCTCCACAGCGAGGGGAATTCTCCTGCCCATATTAAGGCAAGCCTGATCGGTTGTTCAGAGACGGTCCTCGTGGAATCAGGAGAGCTGGTGCTTGGAACCTGGCAGGGAATCTATTTCTGCGAATTCGATGGACCCAGAAATAGGACCGTTCACGTGAAGATGACCTCTCATGAGGGGTGAGGATGAATTGGGAAGAGCTGTGTGAGAAAGCCGCGAAGGAACTTGAAGGGGAACCCAAGTTAATCCGGTTGCCTTCTCGCGGAAGAGCGGTCTTTGTCGGGGACACCCACGGAGATCTTGATGCGACGAAAAAGGTTCTCCGCCGATATCTCAAGCCGTCCTATCGGATTGTGTTTCTGGGAGATTATGTGGACCGCGGAGAACAGTCTGAAGAAAATCTTCAACTCCTGTTAGAAACCAAGCTGGAACATCCGGAGGACATCACCCTCTTGCTGGGGAATCACGAAGGCTTCATGGTGAAGAAGTTCTATCCTGCCAATTACTGGGAGTCCCTGCCAGAGGGGCAGCGGGAAATGCTAGGGCGGCTCTTCTCGACATTCCCCTTGGCAGCCACTTCCTCAAACGGCCTGTTGGCCCTCCATGGGGCACTTCCAGAGTTAGGATCCTTGGAGGAGATCAACCAAGTAAAACCGGGAGATGACCAATGGGAGAGAATGATTTGGGGAGACTTCGTGGAAAGGGATGGGGAATTTCTGGGAGAGTGGGGCGGGAGGCCTCAGTGGGGTGGCCCATACTTCAAACGGATGATGGAGCGATATCAATTGGCACTGCTCATTCGCTCCCACCAACCGAATTCGCCACCGCGGATGTTCAACAAGAGCTGTATAACGATCTTTACCTCTCATGCGTACCTTTCAAACCGGACGATTGCCAGCGTGGATCTCGAGAAAGAGAGACTTGACTCGAAGGACGTCACTCTCGAGAGGATATAGAGGCAGACGATGGCGAAGATTGTTTCCTTTGACATGGATGGGACGCTGATCGACTCCGAGTTCACCGATCGGGTGTGGAAGCAAGGAGTCCCCTTGCTCTATTCGGAGAAAACGCGGACTTCATTTGAAGAGGCGAAAGCCCATATCGAAGAGGAATATGATAAAGTTGGCGAAAGCGCCCTTGAGTGGTATGACATTAAGTACTGGCTGAGATTTTTTCATCTCGAAGAGGATTGGCGGACGCTGTTAAGGCAATATGCTGACAGAATCAGCGTCTATCCCGACGTTATTCCAACCCTCGAGCGTCTTAAAGGCAGATTTCCTTTGGTTCTGACGTCCAACGCTGCGCGAGAATTCATTGAGGTCGAATTGGAGACGACGGGTCTCGGGAGGTATTTCGACCAAATCTTTTCAGTGACCTCTGACTTTGGGGCTGTCAAGAAGATGACGGAAGTGTATCGTCGGATATGCAAGACCTTGGTTGTCGATCCCGGGGAAATGGTTCATGTGGGAGATCATTACGAATTCGATTATCTCGTCCCACGAGCCTTAGGGATTCAGGCCTTTTTCCTCGATCGATCGAAACAGAGGAAGGGAGACTTGGTCCTCTGGGATCTTGGAGGTTTAGATCAGAGACTTCTCTGTGACTTTAGACCCAAAGAATCCTTCAATGCTGAAGGAGGATGAAGATGTTCAGTCCGAGAATCTTGGTCGTCGATGATGAAATGATCGTCTGTGAGAGCTGTCAGAGAATTCTCCAGGAGGAGAACTATGAGGTCGAATGCGTGTTCAGCGGACAAGAAGCCATTGAAAGGATGAAGGCGAATCCTTTTGACATTGTCATCACCGACCTCAAAATGCCGGGGATCGACGGGATGGAAGTTCTGAAGTCCATTCTCGAAGACTACCCAGATACCGTGGTGATCATGATCACGGGATTCTCCACTGTGGAAACGGCTGTGGAAGCGATGAAACTCGGTGCTTTTGATTATATTCCTAAGCCGTTCACTCCAGACGAGGTGTCCATTGTCGTGAAGAAGGCGCTCGAGAAGAGAAGCCTCCTTCTAGAGAATATCTACCTCCGTCAGGAATTGCGGGAAAAATATGGGTTTCACAACATCGTCGGGAAGAGCAAAAGGATGCAGGAGATCTATAGGATCATTGCGAAAGTGGCGATGACCGATAGCACTGTTCTGATCTACGGGCAGAGTGGAACGGGAAAAGAATTGATCGCCAGGGCCGTCCATTTCAATAGTCCAAGGAGAGAAAAGCCATTCGTGCCCGTGGACTGTGCAGTCCTCTCGGAGAATCTCCTTGAGAGTGAGTTGTTCGGCCATATCCGAGGGTCCTTTACGGGTGCCGTCTCGACCAAGCCAGGCCTTTTTGAGGTCGCAGACGGCGGGACACTCTTCCTAGACGAGGTGGGTAATATCAGTTTGGCCATTCAGGCGAAACTTCTCCGAGTCTTGCAGGAAAGGGAATTCACGCCGGTTGGGGGGACGAAGGCCAAGAAGGTAGATATTCGTCTGATTGCAGCGACCAACAAGGAATTGGAAAAGATGATCCATGAGGGAACCTTTAGAGAGGATCTCTACTACCGATTGAACATCGTCCCGATCACCCTTCCCCTTCTCAAAGATCGGCAGGAGGATATTCCTCTCCTGGCCAGCCACTTCCTGAAGAAATATGCAGAGGAAATGGGGAAGGCCATCAAGGGGTTTACACCGGAAGCGATGAAAAGGCTGATGAAATATCCTTGGCCAGGAAATGTCCGGGAATTGGAGAATGTGGTTGAGCGAAGCGTGGTGATGATTGACGATGAAATGGTTCGTCCGGAGCATCTCATTCTGCCGCGGACACAAGAGAAAGAGGAACCGGTAGAGGTTCAGGCTCCCCATACCAGTGACGAGCTAAAAGAAATCAAGAAACACCTGCGCGAAAAGGCGGTTGAGGATGTGGAGAGAGCGTTTGTCATCAGTGCCCTGGAACGGAATAAATGGAATGTCACGCGGGCAGCAGAGGAAGTGGGAATGCTTCGTCCTAATTTTCAGGCCCTTATGAAGAAATACAATCTAAGGGTTCGCGAAGATTAGGAAGTGCTAGCTCAAGATAGAAAGGAATTCTCAAAGAACAGGGTATCAAGACCATGTCGGACTTTTTCCAATGGTTGATCGTCGGGTGGTCTATCGTCGTTGTGGGGATTGCAGGCCTGGGGACAATCCTTATTGTGAAATTTGGGGAAGTGAAGAAAATTGAGACTGACGATATATCCCTTTGTTTTATTATAGCTTTTTTCTGCTGGCTCATCCCCGTTGTTGCCTTTTCCATTCTTGCCAGAACGTTGGGCTTTTAATTCTATCCTTCCTGTATAAATATTATATTCTTAAAAAACCCAATAAAACATGAACCCTATGAGGACTGTAAACTCAAGAGGGTGCTTTTTGTATATAACAAATATACATTTATGGGGTGTCAGGTGATTTTTAAGTTTTCAAGATTGTCAATATATTTTAATAAAATCGAATAGTTAACGATATTTTTATTTGTTTATTCCCATTGGCACAATAAATGCTAACTCTCAAGTGAAGTATGAATAAGGAGGGATGAAAAATGATAAGCGCGATTAAGAAATGGGTGATGATAGGAATGGTTGGCCTGACGACCCTATGCGTAGCTTCTCCCGCGTTTGCCAGGTCGATTAGTTTGAAAGATGCAGGTGTAGCGCTCTGGATCTTTGTGGTGATCGGGGCTGTCATTATTCTGCTTCAGCTTATTCCGGCAGCGATTCTTTTCTTCTCCTTCATCGGGACAACTTCTGCGATGGTATTCAAAGGCAAGAAAGCTGAAGAGGAAAAGAAAGCTGAGGTGGGAGTGCTGACCGAGGTCGAAACCGCTAAGGCCAACTAGCAAATGTCGAAGAAAGCTTTTGGGAAATCCATAAAGGCAAAGGAGAAATTAATGTCTGAGGGTATGAAGAAGATCGCATTGATTCTTAGCTTCGCGCTGGTGGTAGCAATCTCCCTGTTTTCTGTAGGCATTGCTTACGCCGGAGGCGTTCGAGGGATCGGACTGCTGGGCATTTGGTTTTTCATGACGTTTGGCATCGTCGTGGTACTGGCTCAAGTCATCCCCGCAGGGATCCTTTTTGTGGCGATGATTAACGGGGTTTTTACTCCCGCTCAGCGGAATGAAAGGCCCGTAGAAGTCGTGTAGGGAGGGGAGCAATGGTATCTCGGAGGATTCTTGTTGCTTATCAAGATGACCATGTGGCGCAGTCGGTCTTGACGTATTTTCAGGACGCTGGTTATCGGGTGGAGTCGGCAACGATGGTGAGCGACGTTCTGAGGAAGGTGAAAGGCGGAGCCATTGAAGTTGTCCTCATGGATGATGAGCTGGAAGGGATCCGGGCCTACGATCTGGTCCCAGTCCTCAAGGGGATGAATGGTGGGGTGCAGGTCATTGTGGTTTCCTCAGAGGAGCGGCTCGGGTTCGTGAGGCGTCTTCGTGGGGCAGGGATATTCTACCATGCCATGAAACCGGTCGACCTGGAAGAACTGAAGTCTGCGGTGGAATGCGCCTTTGAGAAGGTTGAGAAAGAAAAATCATCGGGAAGGGGTTTCTTGTCCTTACTTGTCCCCGGGAGGGTCCCAGCATGAGAGGTAAAGTTGGGGCTGTCCTTGGAGTGGCAGTCCCCTTTGTCCTCTTGTGGGTCTTGGTCGGTGGGGCTTGGGGAGCAGACAATACGCTCTGCTTCGACTGTCACAAGGACGAGGCTCTGTCCAAAGAGGACGCAGGAGGGAAAAAAGTGTCCCTCCATGTCCCTGAGGCAGATTTCAAGGCGTCGGTTCACAGAAAACTTTCGTGCTCGAATTGTCACACCCAGATCACCGACGATACTCACGCTGCCGGGGGAAAGCAGGTCAGAGGTCATGTAAAGTGTGGGGTTTGCCATGCGGAAGTGGAACGAGTGTATCGGCAGAGTCTTCATGCCCAACCCATCATGAAGGGGACCGAGAGGGCAGCCCAATGTTATGACTGCCACGAACATCACGCCATTTTGCCGAGCAGTGATCCCAAATCAGCAATGCATCTGAGCAATGTGGCCAAGACATGCAGTCGGTGCCACTCGGACAAAGATTTCGTCAAAGCCCATGCCTTTGGAGCAGGACCCACACCAGGAGAACTATTCAAGGGAAGCATTCACGGTCAAAGCGGCGAAGTGACGTGTACGAGCTGTCACGGAAGCCATGACGCCAGGTCCTTGCTCGACCCGAAATCTTCGATCTTTCGTTCAAACATCCCTCAAACGTGCGGAGTTTGTCACCCCGAGATTACCGAACAATTTGTCGTTAGCATTCATGGAACCCTTGCAGCCAAGGGAATGAGTGAGTCTCCAACCTGCACGACGTGCCATGGTATTCACGGGATCAAGGCAAAGATCGATCCGGATTCTCCTGTGAATGAGCGACGCATTGCGCAAACGACGTGTCCACAGTGCCATTCGGCCGAACAGATCTCGAGAGAATACGGAATTACAAGGGCCCAGGTCAAATCGTACTACGACAGTTTCCACGGTTTGTCGTACCGAGGAGGGGATACCTTTTCGGCAAACTGTGCGAGCTGTCATGGAGTCCACGACATTCTTCCCTCCAGTGATCCAAAGTCCATGATTCACAGGGACAACCTGCAAAAAACCTGTGGGAGTTGTCACCCTGGCGCGTCGGACAATTTTGCGAAAGGGAAGATTCACGGAGTGGCATCGATCAGGGGAGAAGAGTTTGGGGAGAAGGTGGTCGGATGGGTGAGGGTGATCTATATTTTCTTGATCGTCATGACCATTGGAGGGATGACCTTCTTTAATTTCACAGACTGGCTGAGAAAGACGATCGAACGGAGACCGTAAGATCGTTTTGAGGGACAGGGTGATGAAGCATTGCCCAAACGCCTGAGGAAAGAGTCCCCTTGGCGATTAGGCATTGGTTTGTCGACCCGTGTTTTCCACAGTACGGAGTGACCCCTATGGATGAGGGCAGAACAAGAATGAAGAAATACCCAAGGATGACGCTCAATGAAAGATTTCAGCATTTCAACCTCTTCATTAACTTCACGATTCTAGTCATCACGGGATTTGCTCTGAAATACCCGGAGGCCTTCTGGGCTTCTCCGATTACCGACGTGCCTATGGGGATGACCTTCCGGGGGATTTTGCATCGGCTTTCCGGCGTGGCGGTTGTGACTCTGGGAGGGTATCACATCCTCTACATGATTTTCACAGCACGGGGGAGAGGGATTCTTTGGGGCATGATTCCCAGGTGGAAGGACGCCCTCGATCTTTGGGAGACCTTAAAAAACAATCTCTTTATTAACCGTCCGGCCAAAATGATCCGGATGGATCGGTACAACTTCCGAGAGAAGTCCGAATACCTGGGATTGATCTGGGGAACAGCCGTCATGACCGTGACGGGGTTCATTCTCTGGTTCAAGGGAGAGTGGCTGACCTACTTCCCTATGTGGACGTTCGATGTCGCCCGTGCCATCCACTTTTATGAGGCGATTTTGGCGACCCTCACAATCATTGTCTGGCATTTCTACTCCGTTGTTTTCAATCCAGATGTGTACCCGATGAACTGGGCCTGGATTACTGGAAAGATGACAGAGCATGAGATGGAGTTAGAACACAGTCTGGAGCTGGAGAGGCTGAAGAAAGAAGAACGGGGGGAATTGGTCGGAGTCAAAGCGGCGGCCGCCATGGGAGGAGGTAGGGTTTATCCTCTCCGTCGGGAAGGGGAGAGAAAGGTTTCTCCGATTGGCAAACTGTATGGCAGTTTCCTTGATTTCAAGCGGGGAATTAAGGACTGGAAAGGGGAGTAGAGTAAAATCCTTAACCGGAAGGTGAGGGACTATCTTTTGGGCAATCACATACCTTTACGGTCCCTATCGGAGAAAGCGAGATAAGAAAGAGGCAGAGGCGAAAGAAAAACGATCTTTTGAGCGGCGTTATCAGTGGTTGTACTGGAAGGTTTTGAAAAAAGGAGGTTTCCATTTCGCGTCCCCTGTTTAGATCACGCATGAATTGACCAATAAGACGGCAACTGCCTGGGCCTAATAGCCCTATATGTCCTCTGTTTCCTACCATCCAAACCCCACCCATTTGGACAAGGACATGTAGGGCTTTTTTCTTCTTATTGTCGAGAGGGAGAGAAAGTGTTAAAATTTATTTGGTAAAAACCCTTTCTAAATCCAATAGTTTCGAACGATGGGCAGAATGAAGGACTGGGTGATGACTCCTCCAGCAAGATTTACTAGATTTAAGCTTTGGGCCTTTATTTTGTTTGTTCTCCTCGTGGCAGGTACGAGGGGAGCCCAAGGTATGACCATCGAAGAAGAGAAGAACATGGGGAGGAAGGTGTTTCTTGAAATAGAAAAGAGCTCAGAGATTATCAAGGATATCCCCCTCCAAAAGTTTGTAGATCGGATAGGTCGTTCTCTCCTTACTCAAGCCGGTTCAACTCCCTTTGACTTTAATTTCTACATTGTCAAGGCCCAGGACCCCAATGCGTACGCCATTCCTGGCGGGTACATTTTTTTGACGACCGGATTGCTCGTCTTGGCCGATAGCGAGCAGGAGATTGCGGGGGTTGTGGGTCACGAGATTGCCCATGCCACGGAAAGACACATTTCAGAGCTTGTGGATCAGTCAAAACGTCTCACCCTTGCCACGTTGGCTGCTGTCCTGGCAGGGGTTTTGCTTGGAGGAGGGAAAGGCGCGGAAGCTGTGGCAACGACAGCAGCGGCTGGTGCAGCCGCACTCACTCTAAAATACACCCGAGAACATGAAACTGAGGCAGATCAAGTGGGTTTTCATACTCTCGTCAAAGCAGGGTATGACCCCCAAGGACTTCTCACCTTTCTTAACAAAATGTACAAGAGCAGCCTCGCGGTGGCTCCGAAGATCCCTCCCTATCTCAGCACCCACCCCGCCATTGAAAACAGGATCACTCTTTTGGACAGTCTCATCCAGATTGAGAAGGCGCCTGAAGGTCCCCCTCGGCGAGTCGGAGATTATCGGTGGATTCAAACCAGAGCGTTTGTGGCGGAGAAGGAACCCGATGTGGCAGTCAGGCATTTTGAATCCATGACAAAGACGAATCTTCAAGACGGAGTAGGGTATGTTGGCCTCGGTCTTGCTTACAGAAAGATGGGGAGGCTGGACCGATCCATTGAGGCCCTAGAACGTGCGAATACCTTGTCCCCTCAAGAACCCGAACCACTGAGAGAGTTGGCGATCAGCCAATTCCTTGCTGGCAGAGTCGATCTGGCCATTCAGATTCTGGAGAAAGTTGCCTCCTCTTCAGGCCAGGGAACAGGACAGGTCGAGGATGTGTTAACGCTTTATTATCTGGGGCGCGGGTATAAGGAAAATGGCGATCTCTCCAAGGCCTTGTCCCTTTTTTTGAGAGTTCAGCGAGAGGAACCTGATTTTGACGAAGTCTATCAGCAGCTCGGATCGGTTTATGGGCGGACAGGGCAAAAGGGACTTTCCCATTTTTATTTCGGGAAATACTTTAAATTGAGAGGAGATGAACGGAGCGCCCTTCTCCATTTCAGGACGGCCTTGGATTCTCTTGAACGAGGAAGCCCCGAAAGAGAGGAAGCTCAGCGAGAAATCAAGGCGCTCACTGCTCCACCGCCCTAAATATCCTGGGGAATGGAGCAATCTGACATTCGGATGGAGATTGTGGATGAAGTCATTGGAGGGTTACTGCAAGAAGGCGCTCGAAATGGGATTTGATGGCGCCAAGGTGATCGAACCCCGTTCCATTATTACGGCAGAATGGGTGAGGATGAAGTGTCAGTTTGGGTGTTCCGGGTTCGGACAGGGGCACTGCTGCCCACCTTACACTCCGACTCCTGATGTCACGCGAAGGGTGATCGACAGCTATCACAAAGCGATCTTGCTTTATCAAAGACTGCAGAAAGGAGAAAGATCACGGAGTTTGACCCAGAAAGGGGTACGCCTCGAGCGAGAGGTTTTTCTTGATGGATACTATAAGGTTTGGAGCATGGGGGCTGGACCGTGCCGTCTGTGTCAAACCTGCGATACGACGGCTCCTTGTCAACACGGGTTTGAGGCAAGGCCGTCCATGGAAGCCTGCGGAATAGATGTTTTTAAGACAGCAAGAGACAACGGATTCCGGATCGACGTCGTTCGGTCCCATGACGACGAACGAAACTGTTACGGCGTGATTCTGGTGGAGTGATTCGAAGGGAATACGATGGCAAAGACGACCCGTAAGTTAGAGGAAGAGGTCTCGAGGCTTAACCGAGATTTTTCTATCCTCAGTGCCATCAGTCAAACGATCAATCAGTCTGTGGATCTCCACGAGATCCTCAATAATAGTCTCGATCAGATCAAAGAATTGACCGGAGTGAGCTCGGTAGGTCTCTTTCTACTTGAAGGGGAGGAAAACGTCCTGGTTCTCGCGGCTCAACGTGGGTTGTCCAAACCGCTCATGAAGGGGTTGCGGAGAACCAGTCTAAAGGATGGGATTCCCGGTCAAGTGGTTCTTTCGGGAGACGCCGTGTTCATCGAGGACTATCCGCGCCATCCAAAAGCCTCTCCGCCCTTGGTTGAAGAGGGAGTGAGGTCTCTCATGGGTGTACTCTTGGGTTCGAAGACGAGAGCCCAGGGAGCGCTGACGGTTGCTTGGAACGAGTCCCATCCTTTTAATTCCTCCGAAATGAATTTTTTTGCCTCCATTGCCCAGATCATGAGCGGTGCGTTGGAGAGGGTTTCTCTCTACACCGAGAACGTGAAGCGGCTTGAAGAACAGAAGACCCTTTATTCCATCAGCCAAGAGATTGCCTCTCGCCTCGAGTTAAAGGTCATCCTTCAGAAAATCATGGAAGGAGCCATCAGTCTCCTGACCGCCGAAGCAGGAGAGATCGCCCTTTGGGACAATCGGAAGCAGAAATACATCAGCGTGATCGTTCACGGGTTGCCTTCGTCATTCATCGGCAGGGAAGTCGGTCCTCCCATGGAGGGGATCGTCGGAGACATCTGCACCCAAAAGGGACCGGTCCTCTATGAGGATTACGAGCGCCATCCCAAGCGATGGCAAAAACTTGATGTCTACCACTTCAAACAGGTCGTAGGCGTTCCTCTCAATGTGAGGCAGATGATTATTGGGACGATGGTCGTGGGTTCGTGGGATCCACAAAAGCGGTTCCAAGTCGAGGAGATTGAACTCCTTTCCAGTTTCGCTCACCAAGCCGCTATCGCCATTGGGAATGCTAAGCTCTATGAGGATTCAACGGCAAAGATCAAACAGCTTACCAGTCTCTACGAGATTGGGAAAGCCCTTTCTTCGACGCTGGATGTCGACGAATTAGTGCAAAAATCCTTGGAACTTCTCCGAGGTTCCCTAGGTCATTCCCTGTGTAGTATCCTTTTATTGGATCCACATAGGAATGAACTCTACATCAAACAGATCATTGGAAGGGATCTTGAAGAAATCAAGGAGAAACGATTCAAAGTCGGCGCCCATGGGATCGTAGGGTGGGCCGCCCAGACCGGATCCCCTCTCTATGTGCCTGATGTATTGAAAGAACCGCGTTATATCTCTGGGGTGCCGGGTGTTCGTTCTGAAGCCGTCTTCCCTCTCAAAATCCGGGATGAAGTCATTGGCGTCTTGAATGTTGAAAGCACGGAAATTAATGGTTTCGACGAAGAGGACCTGAAGGTCCTCTCCTCTTTCGCGAGCCAGCTCAGCATCTCGATTGAGAATGCCCGGCTTTTCGCTGAATTGAAGCAGACTCTCAAGGAGTTAAAACAAGCCCAAGATCAGATCATTCAGGCAGAAAAATTGAGGGCTTTAGGAGAGATGGCGAGCGGAGTGGCCCATGATTTTAACAACGCCCTCGCGGTTATTCTCGGTAATATTCAGTTGCTCCTTTACCAGTTGGACCGACTGGGGGTTCAGGAGGTCCGCCAACAGTTGAGAAACCTCGAACAGGCGGCCAAGGATGCCGCAGAGACGGTCCGCCGAATTCAGGAATTCACCGGGTTGAGGAGGGATCGGGAATTCGTCTCGGTGCCCATCGGAGAGATGATCAAGGAGGTTGTAACCATTACACAGGTTCGATGGAGAGATCAAGCTCAGGAAAGAGGGATACACATTGAGTTGACGACTCAGGGTGACGAGACCCCCCTCGTCTTTGGGAGCCCTTCGGAATTGAGGGAAGTGGTGACGAACATTGTGTTTAACGCCATTGAGGCGATGCCTGAGGGAGGAACGATCACGCTCTCCTCCCAGCCCCATGGAAACTGGGTCGAAGTCAGAATCCGCGACACGGGAACAGGAATGCCTGAGGAGGTGAGGAAGAGGATCTTTGATCCGTTCTTCACCACCAAGGGGGTCACCAATTCGGGTCTCGGCCTGAGCGTGTCTTATGGCATCGTGAAACGCCATGGAGGCGAAATTCTCGTCGAAAGCGAGCCGGGCAAGGGGACAACCTTTGTTCTTCACCTGCCTATGATTCATAAGGAGGAACAGGTCAAAGAGGAAGTGATCCCGGCGAAAGAAGTACGGCCTGCAAAAATCTTGATCATCGACGATGAAGACGCTGTCAGAGACGTTCTCTCTCGGATTCTGAAAACCCAGGGCCATGAGGTCGTATCGGTCTCGAGCGGTGAGGAAGGGATTGACCGCTTCAAAACAGAAACCTTTGACCTCGTCTTCACAGACCTCGGGATGCCGAAGATGTCAGGATGGGAAGTCGGTCGAATCCTAAAAGGGATGAATGGAAAGGTCCCCCTTGCCATCATCACGGGGTGGGGCATGGAACTCGATCGAGAGAAGATGAAAGAGAGCGGGGTCGATCTGGTGATTTCGAAACCCTTTCAATTTGATCGAGTCCTTCGGCTGGTCTCGGAGGCGTTGGAGTTAAAGGAGGGGATGTGAGTCCCTCGATCACAGACCCCCTTGCACTGGCGAAAGAGGGTCGTGTGAAACATCTTTTTGAAAATTGGGAATCCATCCGAGCGAAAATTCATCAGGCCCA
>Ga0209254_10003841_pt1 | contig 13718 bp, 13 predicted proteins | sample FrelakmetDIP11DI_FD_187148 | JGI IMG/M metagenome (GOLD analysis project Ga0209254, IMG submission 187148) | Freshwater lake sediment microbial communities from the University of Notre Dame, USA, for methane emissions studies - DIP11 DI (SPAdes)... | ecosystem: Environmental > Aquatic >...
GGTGGATGGCGACCATGTTGGTCCCGCCGTTGATGCCCTTTACGTCCTTGATGGTGCCGTCCACCAGGGTCCCGGCCTTGAAAAACTCCGGATTCTGGGCGAGCAGCACGATGGCGGCGAAGCCGATGATGAAGGTCAGGATGTAGAAGTAGCCGATGAAGCCGGTGGCATAGAAGACCGACTTTCGGGCCTCCTTGGCGTTCGGCACGGTGAAGAAGCGCATCAGGATGTGGGGCAGCCCCGCAGTGCCGAACATCAGGGCGAGACCCAGCGAGATGGCATTGATCGGGTCCTTCACCAGGGTGCCCGGGCCCATGATGGCGTCCGCCTTGGGATGGGTCGCAACCGCTTGGCGGAACATCTCCTCGGGGGAAAAGCCGAAGGTGGACAGCGCCGCGACCGCCATGAAGGTGGCACCGGAGAGCAGCAGCACCGCCTTGATGATCTGCACCCAGGTGGTGGCGGTCATGCCGCCGAAGATCACGTAGGTCATCATCAGGACGCCCACCACCACCACGGCGATCCAATATTCGAGGCCGAACAGGAGCTCGATCAGCTTCCCGGCGCCGACCATCTGGGCAATTAGGTAGAAGGCGACCACCACCAGGGAGGAGATTGCCGCCATGGTCCGGATCGGGGTCTGACCGAAGCGGTACGAGGCGACGTCGGCGAAGGTGAACTTGCCCAGATTCCGGATCTGCTCGGCGATCAGGAACATGATCACCGGCCAGCCCACCAGGAAGCCGATGGAGTAGATGAGCCCGTCGTATCCGGAGGCGAACACCAGGCCGGAGATACCCAGGAAGGAGGCCGCGGACATGTAATCGCCGGCGATGGCCAGCCCGTTCTGAAAGCCGGTGATCCCGCCGCCGGCGGTGTAGAAGTCCGAGGCGGTACGGGTGCGCTTGGCCGCCCAGTAGGTGATCCCCAGGGTCCCGGCCACGAAGATCAGGAACATGATCACGGCGGTGATGTTCAGGGGCTGCTTCTCCACGGCGCCTGACACCGCCGGGGCGGCCACCAGCACGAAGGGGGTCAGCAGGGCGGCCAGGAGACCCCAGGAGGTGAGACGCCTCATTGCAAGTCCTCCCGGATGGCCTTGGTCAAGCGGTCGAACTCACCGTTGGCACGGACCACGTAGATCCCCGTGAGGACGAAGGCGGAGACGATGATCAGCACCCCCACCGGGATGCCGATGGTAGTGACGGATCCGGCCGAGAGGGGCACGGCGAGAGATTTGGGGGAGAAGGCGATCACCAGGATGAAGCCGTAATAGATGGCCAACATCAGGAGGGTCAGGATCCAGGCGAAACGTTTGCGCTTGGCCACTAGCTCCGCGTAGAGCGGATGTCGCTTGATTCTCTCGACCGAGTCAGTTGTCATGGGTTCACCTTGTTGTTCTCAAAGAGGGCGAGGGGTTGTGATTATCCCGCGGGGGCGGTGCCGCGTCTGACCTGGGGTGGATCGGTGCCGACTGGCTGGGGCGCGCGCGTACACCCGGTTTCCGGCCGGGGGACTCGGGCTGGAATAGCCGTAGATTGCGAGCAGCGACAGGGAATCGAATCCGCCGTACGGTAGCGAAGGACACAGAAGGTTACTGCTGCACTGCATCCGCGGTCAACACAGCGGGGGTGCTTTTGCTCAATGTGAAGGATTGGGAAAGGCCAGATGCTGTCCGCCCCGATTCCTTCCCCCTCGAGTGCGCGCCGGGCGGTTTTGCCAAGGCCCAGTGGCTCTCTTAAACTGCTAGACCAGCCGCCGCCCGAGGCAAACCAGACCTTTTCGCCCGGAGCCCCGGGATGGGCGGCGGCCAGGCACAGGACCCTGAGCGATGAACTATGTCAGCACCCGCGGCGGTATCGAGCCTGTCGGTTTCTCCGACGCGGTGATGATGGGGTTGGCCACGGACGGTGGTCTTCTGGTGCCCGCGCAGATCCCGACGGTGGATCCTGGCACCCTGGGCCGTTGGGCCAGGTTGAGCTTTCAGGCACTGGCGCTGGAGGTTCTGTCCCCCTTTGTCGGCGACGACATCCCCCGGGAGGATCTGCGGGGGCTGATCGAGCGCTCCTACGCCGGTTTCAGCCACCCCGAGATCACGCCCGTCGTCAGGGTGGGCGCTACCCCGATCCTGGAGCTCTTCCACGGGCCCACCGCCGCCTTCAAGGACGTGGCCCTGCAGCTCCTGGGGAACCTCTTCGAGTATCTGCTGGAGCGCGACGGCGGGCGCCTCAACATCCTGGGAGCTACCTCCGGCGACACGGGCTCCGCGGCCATTTACGGGGTACGGGGCAAGGAGCGAATCGACATCTTCATCCTGTACCCCAAGGGCCGTGTCTCGCCTATCCAGGAACGGCAGATGACCACGGTGTTGGACGCGAATGTCCACAACGTCGCCATCCGTGGGACCTTCGACGACGGCCAACGCATCGTCAAGGCCCTGTTCAACGACCTGGCCTTCAAGTCGGAATACCACCTGGGGGCGGTGAACTCCATCAACTGGGCCCGGATCCTGGCCCAGACCGTCTACTACTTCTACGCCTGGGGGCGATTGAGCGGCGGCGACCCGGAGCGGCGGGTGGGCTTCTCGGTGCCCAGCGGAAACTTCGGAGACTGTTTCGCGGGCTATCTCGCCCGACGCATGGGGCTGCCGGTCGGGCGCCTGCTCATCGCCACCAACCGAAACGACATCCTCGCCCGCTTCGTGCACACGGGGGTCTACGGGGCGGGTCCCGTGTACCAGACCCTGAGCCCCGCCATGGACATCCAGATCGCCTCCAACTTCGAGCGCTATCTGTATTACCTGCACGACCAGGCCCCGGCAGCCGTGCGTGACCTGCTTTCGGGTATGGAGCGGACCGGCCGCCTGGCGGTGGATGCTAACCGGCTGGCCCGGGTCCAGACCGACTTCGAGGCGCGGGCGGTGTCGGATGGCGAGACCCTGGACCAGATCCGCGAGACCTTCGAGGCGACGGGCTATATCCTCTGCCCCCATACCGCCGTAGGCGTGAGGGCGGCCCGCGGGGATGCGGATCTGGTCTGCCTCGCCACCGCCCACCCCGCCAAGTTCGTCGAGGCGGTGCGGGAGGCGATCGGTCGGGAGGCCCCACCGCCACCATCGCTGCAAGGGCTCATGGAAAAGGAGGCCCGCTGCGTCGAGCTCGACGCCAGCGCAGACGCGGTCGAGGGCCACATTCGCCACACCCTGGCCCGCTCCGGGCCCTAAGCCACGACCATCCCGAGCTCCCGGCCCTCGACAACGGACGCCGCCATGACTGAGCCGCCCCATTCCGTCCTGATCCTGGACACGACGCTGCGCGACGGCGAGCAGACCCAGGGGGTGTCCTTTTCTCCGGACGAGAAGGTCAACCTCGCCAAGGTCCTGCTGGAGCTGGTGCGGGTCGACCGCATCGAGGTGGCCTCGGCCCGGGTCTCCGCCGGGGAGCTGGAGGCGGTGGCCCAGATCATCGCCTGGGCACGGGAGCGGGGTTTGGCGGATCGGGTGGAGGTGCTGGGCTTCGTGGACGGCGGGCGCAGCATCGACTGGATCCAGCGCGCCGGCGGGCGGGTGCTGAATCTGCTGGCCAAGGGCAGCGAGCGGCACTGCCGGGCCCAGCTCGGCAAGACCCTGGAGCAGCACGCAGCCGACGTCGCCGAGACCGTCGCCCTGGCTCGGTCTCGGGGTCTCGCCGTCAACCTCTATCTGGAGGACTGGTCCAACGGCTATCGGGACAATCCGGGTTATGTCTACGGCCTGGTCGAGCGGCTCGCCGATGCGGGCATCGGTCACTTCATGCTGCCAGACACCCTGGGGGTCATGACTCCCGAGGGTGTCTTCTGCGCCGTGACCGAGATGATCCGCCGCTTCCCTGGGCTCAAGTTCGACTTTCACCCCCATAACGACTACGGGCTTGCCACCGCCAACGTGCTGGCGGCCGCCCAAGCGGGGGCGGCGGCCGTCCATTGCACCGTCAACTGTCTAGGCGAGCGGGCCGGCAATGCCTCCCTGGCCGAGGTTGCGGTCAACCTGCGGGACCAGCTTGGCCTGCGGATCGGGATCGACGAGACCCACCTGGTGCGGGTGAGCGAGCTGGTGGAGTATTTCTCCGGCAAGCGCATCGCCGATAACGCCCCTATCGTGGGGGACGACGTCTTCACCCAGACCGCGGGCATCCACGCGGACGGGGACAAGAAGGCCGGTCTCTACCACACCCGGCTCTCTCCCGAGCGTTTCGCCCGGCGGCGCAAGTACGCCCTGGGCAAGTTGGCGGGCAAGGCGTCCCTGGCCAAGAACCTGGAACGGCTGGACATCAGCCTATCGGAGGAGAACCAGCGACGCGTACTGGCCCGCATCGTGGAGCTGGGCGACTCGAAGAAGACGATCACCATCGAGGACCTCCCTTTCATCATCGCAGAGGTGCTGGAGGCCAAGGACTACGACCACGCGGAGCTCCTGGCCTGCACCGTCTCTTCCAGCCTGGACCTGGAGTCCACCGCGAGCATCAAGCTGCGGCTGCGCGACGAGGTCTACACCGCTGCTGGCAGCGGCAATGGCGGCTTCGACGCCTTCAACAATGCCCTTGCTAAGGTAGTCAAGCGCCAGGGGCTCAGCCTGCCGGAGCTGGTGGACTACGAGGTGCGCATCCCCAAGGGCGGACGCACCGATGCGCTCACCGAATGCACCATCACCTGGGCCACGGAGCGGGGCGAGCTCAAGACCCGGGGTGTCCACGCCAACCAGGTCTTCGCCGCCATCGGCGCCACCCTGCGCATGCTGAACGTGCTGATTCACCAGCGCTTTGCCGAGCCCAGCCCCCTACCAGCCACCACCGCGGCCTGACCCAGGGCGAGCCGCCCTGGGTTCGTCCGGGGCTAAGGGTCAGCCCGCCCGTCCCGCCGCGGTGGCCTCCGGCACCTCCACCAGCCGGCCGCTCTTCACGTCATAGATGTAGCCGTAGATCGGGATCTCCTTGGGGACCAGGGGGTGCCGGCGGATCCGGGTCACGTCCTCGACCACGCTCTGGGTGTTATCGGCAATGGTCAGCCAGTCGATGTAGTGGCCTTCGTCGGAGCCCGGGCCCTCGCCCGAGTCGCGCCAGCCGGAGGCGTCCACCGAGGCGGTCTTCAGGCTGCTCGCGAGCAGTCGCCGCATGACCTCGTCGGTGAAGGTTTCCATCCCGCAGTCGGTGTGGTGGATGACGAACCACTCCCGGGTCCCCAGGAGCTTGTAGGAGATGACCAGGGAGCGGATGGCGTCGTCGCTGGCCCGTCCCCCGGCGTTGCGGATCACATGGGCGTCGCCCTCCGCGAGCCCCGCGTACTTGGCCGGGTCCAGCCGGGCGTCCATGCAGGTCAGGATGGCGAAGTGCCGGCCCGGCGGCATGGGCAGGTGGCCCTTGTCGAACCCCTCGGCGTAGCCCGCGTTGGCCACCAGGACCTGGTCGAGTATCTGACTCATGGGGGATCTCCTCCGGTGGTCTGTCGCCGCGTGAGTGATGGGGACCGAGCCTCGCCGTCGCGGCGTCCGGCGGGCCCGAGGAAGAGAATGGGTCCGAGCTGGGCCAGGGAAAGGGGTGAGCAGATCCGCGACGATCTGGGTGCCGGTCCCCCCGGGGGCGGCTAACGCTCGAAGACGGTCCGACCCCCCAGCAGGGTCCAGCGGACCCGCCCGCGCAGGGCGACGCCCAGGAAGGGCGAGTTCTCCCCGTGGCTCAGCAGGGTCTCGCGGCTCGGCACCCAGGATTCCAGGGGGTCAAAGACGCAGACGTCCGCGGGGCGGCCGGGGCGGATGCAGCCCAGGTCCCGACCCGGCGGATGACCCAGGATCTCGGCGGGTCCGGTCGTGAGCCGGGCGATGGCGTTAGGGAGGTCCAGCACGCCCTCGGCCACCAGGCACAGGGTTAGCGGCAGCAGGGTCTCAAGGGCCGAGATGCCGGGGGCGGTCTCGGGGAAGGGGGCCTCCTTGGCGTCCGCGTCATGGGGCTGGTGGTCCGAGCACAGGGCCTCGATGACGCCTTCGGCCACCGCGGCGCGCAGGGCATCCCGGTCGGCCAGGGTGCGGAAGGGGGGGATGACGTGGCAGTCGGAGTCGAACCCATCGAGCTCGTCCTCCGTGAGGAAGAGCTGGTGCAGGGCCACGTCGGCGCTGGCGAGGATGCCGCGCGCCTTCGCCTCGGCGAGCATCTCGGCCCCCCGGGCGGTGGAGAGCCCCCGGAAGTGGATGCGCGCCCCGGTCTGCTCCGCGAGCGCCAGGGCACGGGCCACCGCGACCGTCTCGGCGGCCTCGGGTATACCCGGCAGCCCGAGCCGGGTGGCGATCCGTCCCTCATGGGCGCAGCCCCCCTCTCCCAGGTCCGCATCCTGGGGCTGGAGGAACAGGGTGAGGCCGAAGGTGGCGGCGTACTCCAGGGCCCGGCGCAGGACCTGGCTGTTGCGGATGGGCCGATCCGCCTGGCTCAGGACCGGGCACCCGGCCGCCTTGAGGGCCGCCATCTCGGTGATCTGGCAGCCCTCCAGCCCCTGGGTGACGGCGCCGGCGGGCAGGACCTGGGCGTACCCATGCCGCTCGGCGATTTGGCGGACCAGCTGAGCAACCGCCGGGGTGTCGATGACGGGCACGGTGTCCGGCGGACAGCAGAGGGTGGTGATCCCCGCGGCTGCGGCGGCGCGGGTCTCGCTAGCGATGGTGGCCTTCTGCTCGTGACCGGGCTCGCGGAGTCGGGCGGAGAGGTCCACGAAGCCCGGGCAGACGATGAGCCCCCGGGCATCCAGGGTGCGGTCGGGTTGAAACCCCGCGGGTGCCGCCCCCACGGCCAGGATGCGACCCTCCCCGATGTGCAGGTCCGCCTCCTGGTCGGTCCCGCTCGCCGGGTCGATCAGCCGGCCGTTGCGGATGCTGAGCTTGGGCCCCCTAGCCATCCATGCCTCCCCCTTCCCCTTGGGTCTTCTGGCCTCGTCGATTCTGGGCGCCGAGACAGATGGCGATCACCGCCATGCGGATGGCGATGCCGTTGCTCACCTGCTCCAGGATCACGGAGCGGGCGCCGTCCGCTACCGCCGAGTCCATCTCGACGCCGCGGTTGATGGGCCCAGGGTGCATGACGATGGCATCCGGCTTGGCGGTGGAGAGCCGCTCCTCGGTGAGCCCGAACAGCTGGTAGTACTCGTGCGCGCTGGGCAGCAGGGCCCCGGTCATGCGCTCGCGCTGCAGACGCAGCATGATCACCACGTCGGCATCACGCACCCCCTCGCGCAGGTCGTGGTAGATCCGTACCCCGAGAGACTCCGCCTGCGCGGGGATCAGGGTGCGGGGGCCGATGATGCGGATCTCTGGCGCGCCCAGGGTCCGCAGGGCCGCGATCTCGGAGCGCGCCACCCGGGAATGGAGCACATCTCCCACGATGGCCACGCACAGGCGCGTGAAGTCACCCTTGTGGCGGCGGATGGTGAACATGTCCAGCATCCCCTGGGTGGGGTGGGAGTGCCGTCCGTCTCCGGCGTTGATGACGCTCACATGGGGGGCGGCCTGGGCGGCGATGAAGTGGGCGGCACCGCTCGTGGCATGGCGCACCACGAACATGTCCACGTACATCGCCTCGAGGTTGCGCAGGGTATCCAGCAGGGTCTCGCCCTTGGTAGTGGCGGAGGTGGCGATGTTGAGGTTGAGCACGTCCGCCGACAGGCGCTTGGCCGCCAGCTCGAAGGTCGTGCGGGTGCGGGTGCTGGTCTCGAAGAAGAGGTTCGCCACCACCTTGCCCCGGCACAGTGGGACCTTCTTCACCGCCTGCTGGGCGATCCCCAGGAAGCTCTCCGCCTGGTCCAGGATCTTGGTCAGGAGCGGACGGCCAAGCCCCTCGATGGTGAGGAAGTGCTTCAGCTCGCCTTGCTCGTCGAGCTGGGGGTCCGGGGCGCTCATGGCGTGCCCCCGCCTGCCTTCTTCGCATCGGGACGCGCCGAGCCGGCCGGGGGACGCCCACGTATCAGGACCAGGGGATCGGGACCGGCGAGCTTGATCTGCTCGCCCCGATCGAGCCGCGCATGTAGACCCACGACTTGGGGCTCGATGGGGAGCTGGCGCCCGTCGCGCTCCGCCAGTGCGGCCAGGATGACCGATTTGGGGCGGCCATAGTCGAACAGGACGTTGAGCGCCGCGCGGATGGTGCGCCCCGTCTGAAGCACGTCGTCTACCAGGATCAGGTGGCGGCCGTCCACCGCCACCGGCAGGTGCGACGGGCGCACCTGGGGGTGCATCCCGATGCGGGTGAAGTCGTCTCGGTAGAAGGAGATGTCGAGGTTGCCGAGGGGCTCCCCGAGTCCGAGCAGGGCATGGAGGCGCTCGGCGACCCAGACCCCGCCGGTATGGATGCCCACCATGAGCGGGGCGGCGATCTCCCGTGCCGCGAGCAGGGCGCGCAGCTCCTCGGCCATGCCCCGGAGGCTGGCGTCGATGGCGGGGGCGTCCCGCCAGGGTTGAGTGTCTGAGGGCCGCTCGTCAGGCATCGGGGGCTTGCTCGCTGAGCCAGGTTTCCAGGATCAGGGCCGCGGCCACGGCGTCCTCCAGGCGATGATCGGTGGACTTGGCGCGGGGGCGGGGCCCGAGTTGGCGGCGTGCCTCCACCGAGGTGAGGCGTTCGTCGATCAGGTGCACCGGGAGCCCGAACCGGCCCTGAATCTGGCGGGCAAAGCGGTGGATCTGCCCCGCCCAGTCCACCTCCGTGTCGTCCATCTTCAAGGGCAGGCCGAGGACCACGGCGCTCGGGCGCCATTCCCTGACGATGGCCTCGATGCCGGCCCAGTCGGGCCTGTCGCCGCGGCTCCTCAGGGTCTTCAGTGGTCTAGCGGTGCCGGTGACGGTCTGGCCTACGGCGACGCCGATCTTGCGCGGCCCAAAGTCGAAGCCGAGGAGGGTCGACATCAATGACTTGGTGACCGCGTGGCTCAGGCGTGGCCCGCCTCGCCACTCAGCAAGTTCAGGTCCACCCCGAGCAGCCGGGCGGCCGCCAGCCAACGGGCCTCCGCCTCGAGCCGAAAGATGATGTCGTCATCCGCCGGACCGCTCAACCAGGCGTTTGCGCTCATCTCCTGCTCCAGTTGACCACCGCCCCAGCCCGCATAGCCCAGGGCGATCAGACTCCGTTCGGGTCCCTGGCCGCTGGCGATTGCCTCCAGCACGTCCCTCGAGGTGGTGACGCTGATTTCCGGGGTGATGTCGAGGGTGGAGTCGAAACGGGGTCCGGCGCTGTGCAAGACGAATCCCCGGTCGGTCTGGACGGGCCCGCCCTGGTAGACGGGGGTGTCGCGCACCCAGTCGAGGCGGGTGGGGATCTCGAGCTGGGACAGCAGCTCCCCCAGGGTGACGTCCGTCGGGCGGTTGATCACGATCCCCATGGCCCCCTGATCCGTGTGCTCGCACACATAGGTAACCGTGCGCGCGAAATTCGGGTCCTGGAGACCCGGCATCGCGATCAGGAAGTGACTGGTCAGTGAGGTGCTGAAGCCCATGGGGCTAGTATCCCGATCGCCGGAGGGGGTGGCAAGCTTGAGAGTGGCGAGGCGGGTCGGTCGGGGTCGGGCTTGCCCCGCTTACGCCGGCCGGGGTTACTGCTCCCAGCCGAGCTTGCCGCCGCGCTGGAACTGCCAGGTGCGGATAATGTCCAGCACATCGGTCTCGGCGGCGATCTCGGGGGGGAAGGGGGCGTAGGGGGCGGCCAGCTGCACGATGTTGACCGCCGCCTGGTCCAACAGGTCATGGCCAGAGGAGCGTACCACCCGAATGGCCTCGACGCTGCCGTCATTGCGCACCGCCACGTGCAGGATCAGGCTCCCATAGATGTGCTGCTCCTTCGCTGCCTGGGGGTAGTTCAGATTGCCGATGCGCTCCACCTTGCTGGCCCAGGCCCCGAGGTAGCTCGCGTAGCGGAACTCCCGGGTGCTGGCGCTCACCGACTTGCGCCGCTGGCGGCTGGCATAGGCTGCGGTGCGCGCCTCCAGGCTGGCGGTGAGCCGGGCGATCTCCTGGTTCCGGCTCCCGAGGATCTGGGCCGCGTCGACCACTGGGGCGGGTAATGCCTCCAAGGGGTCGGTGGGGGCGGGCTCTGCCGCCAGCACTTCCGGCTCGGGGAGGGGCTCCGGCGGGGTCTCGAGCTCCAGCGTCTCCGCTGCCTGCGGTTCCGGCGCCGCCTGGACCTCGGCGACCATGTGCTCCGACCGCTGAGTCGGCGCCTCCGGTGCCGGTGCAACCTCCTCCAGGGCGACCGCATCTCCGGGCTCGAAAGGCTCCGTGAGGTCCTCCGGCGGCAGAGCCTCCGCCTCGGTCACGGTGATGGCGCCGTCCCCCTGGTTGGACTCGCCGAACCGGGAGCGCTGGGAGAGGGCCGCATCCGCGTCTGGAGAGTCGGTCGCAATGCCCTGGTCCTTGAGGATGAGGACCTCGAGTGCCTCGTCGGGCGCCCGGGACTGTCCTGGCTTGGGCATCTCGAAGGTCACGGCGAGGACCAGGAACAGGTGCAGCAGCCCCGCGCCCAGGAGGGCCAGCAGGAAGGTGGGGGACCGGGGCTCGGCCCCGGGGTGCGTCAAGGCGCGTGGTATGGCCGAGCCCGTGTTCGGCGATGCCATCCTCAGCGCCCCCCCTCCACACCGGTGGACTTGCCCGGGCCGGGACCCGAGCCGCCATCCACAGCCGCTCCGGCATCGGGGTCTGGGCCACTTAGGGGCTGACTGATCCGAACCTCCGCACCGGCGTCCATCACCTCGAGGCGCGCCTGCATCTCCGGGCTCATGTGAAGTGCGCCTCTGCTGTCGACCAAGAGGACATAGCGGACCCCCATCGCCCGGGCGACCGCATGCCAGTGTGACGGTCCCGCGACGAAGAGGGCCGTGGCGGCGGCATCCGCTGTGGTGGCGTCTCCGTGGGCGACGGTCACCGCCAGGGTGTCTTGGGCTGGCCAGCCGGTGCGGGGGTCCAGGATATGGTGATAGGTGGTCCCGCCATAGATGAAGTTGTGTTCATAGGCGGCGGCGTTGCCGATGCTTTCATCCCCCCGTATCTTGAGGATGGCGAGCACTCCCGAGCCGCTGGGGCGGCGGATCGGAACCCGCCAGGGCTGGCCGCTGCGGTCTCCGATAGCCCGCAGATCGCCCCCGATCTGGACCAGGGCGTTACGCACCCCGAGGTCCCGCAGGGCGTCGATCGCCAGGTCGATGGCATATCCCTTGGCTATTGAACCGAAATCGAGCTTCAGGGCCCCATTGGTGCCCTGGAGCTCCAGCCCCTGGACGCGGATATCGGACATCTGGGGATTTGCCCTCACGAGGCGCTCGATGGAGCGCTGGCTGGGGGGTGGCTGGCACTCTGGGGTGTCCGAGTGGAACCCCCAGAGGTCGATGAGATTCCCGATGGCCGGGTTGAACAGCCCTCCGCTCTGCTCGGCGTACTGCTGACTGAGCTTCACCAGGGGCATGACCGAGGGGGGTGCCACGAACGGCTCGCCTTTAGGTAACAGCTGATTGATCCGGCCCATGGGGCCGGGTTCCCAGGCATGCCAGGCCCGGTGCATGAACTCGAAGTCCTGCTGGATCGCGGCCGCCGCGCGTTCCGCCTGAGCGGGGTTTACGCCCACCAGGCTCAGATCTACCTGGCTGCCAAAGGCGTTGAAGCGTGTGGTGCTGACCGGGGTCTCACCCCGGCAGCCCCCGAGCAGGAGTCCGAGCAGTAGCAGGGACGCGCCAACGAACCGTTGGCTGGCGGGGAGACTGGCGGTCATGGGCAGGGGGTACGGCATCGACTGCTCCGTGGGTGTCCCAGCGCGCGGGGCGAAGCCACCGCGATCGAGCCTCAGCCGGCTGCTCGGCAGGCGGCGATGGCGTCCATCAGGTCGCCGGCGATGTCCAGACCGAACTGGGCGTCCAGTTCGCGGATGCAGGTGGGGCTGGTAACGTTGATCTCGGTCAGGTAGTCCCCGATCACGTCCAGACCGGCGAACAGGATACCGCGGGCGCGCAGCTCTGGCCCCACCTGGGCGGCGATCCAGCGGTCCCGATCGGTGAGCGGGCGACCCTCGGCGGAGGCCCCTGCGGCCAGGTTGCCCCGGGTCTCACCCGCTGCCGGGATCCGCGCCAGGCAATAGGGTACAGGCTCCCCATTGATCATGAGCACCCGCTTGTCCCCGTCGCGGATCTCCGGCAGGAAACGCTGGGCCATGCAGAAGCGCCGCCCCCGCTCGGTCAGGGCCTCCACGATCACGCTCAGGTTCGGGTCTCCGGGACGCACCAGGAAGACGTTGGCGCCCCCCATGGCGTCCAAGGGCTTGAGGATGATGTCGCCCTGGGCATCCTGAAAGGCGCGGATGTCCGGTAGTCGGCGGGTGATGAGCGTGGGCGGGGTGCAGTGGGGAAAGTCCAGGGTGAAGACCTTCTCGTTGGCGTCCCGCAGGCTCCTAGGGTCATTGATGACCCGTGTCCCGGACCGCTGGGCCCGTTCGAGGAGGTAGGTGGCGAACACATACTCCATGTCGAAGGGCGGGTCCTTGCGCATCAGAACCGCACCGAGGGTGTCGAGGGGCCGAGTCTCCTCCCCGATGAAGTGAAACCAGCAGGCCGGATCGTCCGTGACCTCCACCCTGCGCATCCGCGCCCGGGTGCGGTTGTCGAGGACGAAGAGGTCGCCCACCTCCATGTACCACAGCCGCCAGCCGCGCCGTTGCGCCGCCAACAGCATCGCAAAGGTGCTGTCCTTCTTGATACTGATGGACCCCAGGGGGTCCATGACGACTCCGAGCTCGACTGCCATGGATTCGAGTGTACCCCACCCCCCGGAGACTTTCAGGGGATGATGGCGGGGACCTGGTGGGCCGCCCCGGGGCATCGCTGGCGCTTTCGCTCAGGGCAGGGGGCCTCCGGAGTCTCGGCTCAGCTGCCACGCCGGCCGGGCTGGCGCCGGATCCCCCGCGGGTCACAAAACCTCGGCCCCCGAACCCACGACTTACTGGACGGTGACGCCGTTCTCATCGGCGCCCATACCCCCCCGTGGTACAAGAAAGGCCGTTCCTCGGGGGCGGTCGGCGGGCTTAGATGGGGCTTGCCGGGCGCGATTTAGGTGGAGTCGCGGTGTTGGCCGCGCCTTGGGCCGCGCAATCTGGAGGGCTGGGGTTGAGCGATCAGGGGCTTCTGGGGGCGGTTGGCGGCCGGGCCAGTGAGGGCCCCGGGCGCGCTGGCGCCGGTGGGTCTGGGGGCGGAGGGCGTCCGTGATGGGCGGGCCAATCGATGGCGGAGCGATTGCCGGGGGGCGGGTGCTGGTCATCGACGACAGCAAGACCATCCGCCGTACCGCCGAGACCTTGCTCGCCAAGGCCGGATACGAGGTACAGACTGCCGAGGACGGATTCGAGGCCCTGGGCAGGGTGCTTGAGTTCCGTCCCGACCTGGTCTTCCTCGACATCATGATGCCGCGCTTGGACGGCTATCACACCTGCGCCCTCATCAAGGGCAACGCGGCCCTGCGCCATATCCCGGTGGTGATGCTCTCCAGCAAAGATGGGCTCTTCGATCGCGCCAAGGGGCGTCTGGTGGGTGCCGAGCTCTACCTGTCCAAGCCCTTTACCGGCGAGGAGCTGCTGGACGCAGTCAGGCGGCATTTGCATTCGGAGTCGAGACAACGGGCCTGAGTGCCGCCGCCGGTCCGGTCCCCAGCTCAGGCCTTCCGGGGCGCCATCCACCAAGAAAGG
>Ga0209254_10003842_pt1 | contig 13718 bp, 12 predicted proteins | sample FrelakmetDIP11DI_FD_187148 | JGI IMG/M metagenome (GOLD analysis project Ga0209254, IMG submission 187148) | Freshwater lake sediment microbial communities from the University of Notre Dame, USA, for methane emissions studies - DIP11 DI (SPAdes)... | ecosystem: Environmental > Aquatic >...
CGTCGTGCCGCTGGATGCCGAAAGGATGAGACCGCTGCCGCTCTGGACTGCGGTTACGACAATCATCTTCAACCTTGCCGTGGCTGTCGCAGCTGTGGCAGGCATCTGATCGAGGCCCTTTCATGACCGTGACGCAGGACGATCAGTTCATCGAAGGGCCGGCGGCGAAGAAGGTCGTCTATGTACTGCAGCAGCCGGAACCGGCCGCGGGACATGACGAGATCGACGTCGAACAGCTTGCCGGAGTGCTCTGGCGCAGGAAGTGGTGGATCGCAGGGTGGACCGGCCTGCTCACGGCGCTGGCTGTCGTGTACGTGCTGGCCGCCACCGAGTGGTATCGGGCCGAAGCTGTGCTGATGCCGCGAGACAGCAGGTCGGGATCGGGGCTTGCAGGGCAGTTGACCCAGTTCGGCGGCCTCGCTGACCTTGCGGGCCTGAGTCTCGGGCAGAACTCGAAACAGGAGCCACTCGGCGTACTCAGGTCCACGGGTTTTGCACGGCGTTTCATCGAAAAGAACGGCCTGATCGCAACGCTTGCAGATGAGAAATCGATGCGTGTGCCGGGCGGTGGCCAGCCGGAGCAGGGCCTCGGCGAGGTCGCGCATCAGTTCGTGCGGTCCGTCATGACCGTGAGCGAGGACCGGAGAACCGGCCTGGTGACAGTCGCGGTCGAGTGGAAGGATGCGTCGACTGCGGCGGACTGGGCCAACAAGATTACGCGGCAGGTCAATGACGAGATGCGGCTGCGAGCCCTCGACGAGGGAACACGCAACGTCAGCTACCTGCAGGAACAGCTTGCGGTCACGGATGCAGTCTCGCTGCAGCAGGCCATTGCCCGGCTGCTCGAAGTCGAGATGCAGAAGGTGATGTTGGCCCAGGGCACCGACGAGTATGCGTTTCGCATCATTGATTCGGCGGAACCACCGGTGAAGCGATCGAGACCGAAGCGCACGATGACCGTGCTGTTCGCGTTTGCCGCGGCACTGTTCCTCTCGACGCTGGGTGCCATACTGACCGACCCGATCCGACGTCTCGTGCGGTCCGCTCGCAGTCCCTGAGCCGTTCCGGCGTGGCGGACCCTGCAGGCCATCCCGGATGAGGCTAAGTGGAGAAGAAATCGCTGATCAGGTGAAACTTTACGAACACGGAGGCGCACAAGAACACCAGCGAAAGGTAGTTCCTAAGCGTATGTCGGCAATTGCCGACGACGAGCACAAGCGGGACCAGGAAGAACTCGAAGAAACGGTTCTGCATGTCCAGTACGGATGCAAAGGCGAGGTAGAGCGCGAAAGCCAGCGCGATGCTGCTCTGACTCAGGAAGATCGTACGGGCACGAATCGAGATGCCGGGACTCTGGGTCACGTCGGGTTTCAGTAACCAGAGCGACAGCAATATGACGAAGGCAACGATCGAGACGTTGCGGAATCCGAGGTAATCGCCGGCGTCGGCCAGGTGGATGTACTTGCCGACATCCGAGGACGCGTCGTAATCCTGGCCCGTGAGGAGACCGTATCCGGCCGCGAGACGATCTAACTGCGGGAACAGGCCCAGGGCTACCAGCAGCAACAGGACGGAAATCGTCGCAAGGAACGGCAACCGGTCCTTCAGCCATCCCGGCGACAGCAGCAGCAGGGCCGATGGCGCGGCCTGGATGTGTGATCCGATCGACGCCGCGCCGGCCAGCGTGGTGTTCAGCCGGTTCGATCGCGCGGCGAAATAGATGGCCAGCAGGAAGAAGGCCAGTGCCAACGACACTCGGTACTGAGTCAGGTCGTGCAGGAAATAGAACACGAACGTGTAGGTGCAGAGCGCATAGATCTTGTTCGACGACAGCTTGTAGATCACGAACAGCTTCACCCCCAGTGCGATGGCCGAGATCAGCTTGATGACGAAGAACTCGCCGTTCGGGGGCGCGAACGAAACCAGGAAGAACCAGATGAAATCGCGACTCAACGACAGCACGCCGTCGCAGGCGAAGCTCGTGCATCCTTGGGCGGCCAGCTCCACGTAGTTCAGGTCGTCCGGTGTCGTGCCCAGCGGCTTCAACAGCGCGAGAACCGACAGCGCCACGCCATAGACCAGGTAGATTCGGGGGGACAGTCTGTCCAGCCGGGAGATCGACACCAGCACGAGAAGACTGATCGCGAGAAATCCGTAGACGAAGATCATCCAGCATGCCTTACGCTGGCACCTGGAAATCGCCCGCGCCCGACGAGCCGAGAGCAGCCAGCTCGAGCGACGGCGTCGCGCCCACTCGCGCGGTGCAGGCCGCTGGCATCATCGCTGATAAATCCGGCGACTCAAGCCGAACAGGGGTGCCGACCATTTCCGAAGCACCAGTACCGTCAGGAACAAGGCAATCGGCACGGGATGCGACATCAGGCCGAGTCGGTTCAGCTCGCTTGCCAGGGCGAGCAGGTCCCGAATGCTCTTGTGCGCGTAGCTCTCGAAGACGTGGAAGGAAAGCCTCGTCTTCAATTCGTAATGAATGTCGCCGTAAGAGCTCGCGCCGTGATCCCGGTCGATGTCGCGCGCGATGCGCAGGATGTCGGACCACATCCTGGCGCGAGCTTTCGCCGAGTAGCCGCCCGGTTGGTGCGAGCCGGCCTCCGTGCTCGCGACGCCGAAGAGCGGCACGCCATCCGTTCGCGCGCCGACGACCGGCTCGTAAAGGTAGCCCACGCCGGTTTCGAAGTACGCGCAGCCGAACAGATAGAGCTGGTAGTAAAGCGTGCCGTCGTACGAGCTGCATTCCTTGCTGAGTGCCCACGCGCGATCGAAGACGAGCCCGCCGAAATAGGCGGACAGTCTCAGATACATTCTCGGCTTCGAGTTGTCGGCCGCGAAGACGCAATCCCGCGTCGCGAAACGCGAGACGCCCGAGCAGTTGTCGAGGCTGTCCGCGAACTTCACGAAGCTGCGGGAGAATGCCTTCAGGCGAGGATTGGCAACGATACAGTCGTATATGCGGCTGATTCCGGCGCTGGTGAATGCGTCGTCGTTGCCAATGAACACGACGTACTCGGACGAACATTCCCGGACAAGCTTCTGCAAGTTCCTGTCATAGCCGAGATTGACGTCGTTCTGGAGGTAGCGCAACGCGGTCGTTGAACCGGCGAAAGCATTGCGCCACCTGTCGATTACGCGCCCGATCTCCTGGCGGTCGGGCGAATTGTCGTCGCAGATGACGATTTCATCTGGCAGTCGACTTCCGGCATGGATCGTTCGCAGCAGGTAATCGAGGTCGTGAGGTCTGCTGTATGACGGTATAGCAACAGAGAGCGTAGTCCGGCTCATGGCTTGGCGACGGATGCCCGAGGTTGTCCGACGATGACCTTCCACCCTCGCGGGGAAGGATCAGTCGCGGGTGCGCCTTCGGCCATCATGCGTAATTCCTGCTGAAATTAGCGGCGATCCCGTCGTGTACGCCTCGTATAAATGATCGTAAGTGCGAAATGCGAGCGTCGAGGTACGGCAGCGTGACAATCAGCTTCAGGAGGCTCGTCACCGCCTCCTTGATCTTCCACTGCTTCGGTGCGTCGGCATGAAAGATCAGGTAGAAGAGGTTCCTAGTCGAGAAGTACCGTCGTCTGAAGCTGTGCACCGGAAGATTGCGTCCGAGTACTCGGATCGTTGCGTCGCCAACCGAGTGCCTCATGTGATTGTCCGAGACTCCGATAAGGCGGTATCCCTTGGCGATGGCTCTAAGGCACCACTCCGTGTCGACGTGATCAATGAAAAGAGACTCGTTCATGAGGCCGATTGCCGGAAGGAGCTTTAGACGGAGCATCGATCCGGAAGCAATGATCAGGGATACGTCTGCGTATTGCTCCGATGGCCTGAATGTGTGAACGCCAAATCGGCTGAATCGGACGAACGGATACAAATAGTCGGTGCATCTGTCGACATAGCTTGGTGCCACTGCCGCAACCGTCAGGCCGTCTGGGTCGAGGCATTGGAAAGCCCGAAGTGAGTTTTGTACGAAACAGTCTTCGGGTTGGGAATCCTGATCAAGGAGTAGAGCGAACTCGTAGTGACCGGCGAGTGCCGTCCTGATGCCAATGTTCTGTGCGTATGCAATGCCGTAATTCCTGTCCAACCGGACCAGAGCGACGTTCGGGTCATCGGAGAGCTGCCGCTGGATCTGCTCGACGTTGTTGCTGCAGTTGTCAATTACAACCGTATCCACGGATTCCGCGCGTAGGCAGGACAACAGCGCTCCAAGATCACCGACGTGGGGGTTGAAGGTCACGACTATGGCCAATGTGGACGACATTGAAGCCTTAATCGCGAATCGGTCGCATCACTACGATTGTGTTGACCGGATGAGATCGGCTGCGTCCGCAATCGCCCGGCACATTATAGAATTGTGTCTGTTCAGCCTTGCATACAGCAAGGCCTTCCTGGCGACTGGAAGCTTCGACTCGTGATTGTGAAATCCGAGCCGAAACAGCCGCGTCGAATATCTCGGGGATTCATCGAGCGTCATGACCTTGATGCCACATTTCCATGCGGCGTACGGAAAGGAGATCTGATCGCGTCTGCCGCTTTTGTCGTACTCGATATACCATGCTTCCATGAGTCTGATTATTTCTATTGAGAACGACTTCCTGAAAAGCAAGCCGCATTCGTAAAGTCCGCTGTGCGTGGGGAATCCGGCACGTACATATTCGGTTATCGTGCTTTGAAGTCTGGCGGGGTCGCCCTTGCCCGCTCTTATGCAGGCCGCAGCTTCTTCGTAAATGCAATTCCTGGTCGGGTGTCTAGGCGCAGCAATTTCAGTAAGTCGCGAGTACTTCTCGAACAGTCCGTCCAGGCGGCCGAGGATTTGTATGTTTCCGTCCACGTATAACGAGAAGTCGTGTGCGGGAAGATACAGGTGCGGGTTCATCTTCACACGGCGATTTAGGTCGGTGTTATTGCCACGGGAGTCCAGATGAACGAGTTCCCAAGCCTTGCTCGCCGCTGTCCTGTCGTCTGTGAAGCATATGAATCGGACGCGCGGAGACGTAGTACGTGGCTCCCGCAGGACGTCGTACTGGCCGAGAATGCACGTGTAAACGACGTATCTGCTGCTGGTCGAAGCTTGCATGGACCCGGCGGCCGTTTTCCCGGCGACTCCTGTGCGTCTAGTGCCGTTCGGATTCAAGAAGCTTTTCCGCAGGTATCGCAATCGTATTCGACGACAACAAGATATCGAGAGTGGAGGTGCGAATCAGGGAAGCATTGTTTCCTACGAAAAAGAATGCGTAACCCAGGGGCGTGAGGTAATGGAGTATCTTTGCGTAGATATCAAACCCGCGCGATTCCCGGAATGATTCCAGAGTTTCAAAGTAGATTATCGGACGATGCTCCTCGATTGTGCGCAACCCACCTTTGATGACCTCATATTCCATTCCTTCAACGTCAATCTTGAGGAAGTCTAGGGACCCGAGTCCTGTAGATTGAAATAATGAGTCCAGCGTAGTGACGCGTACCGCAGTTCCGACGCCGTCGAGCAGCCCAGCGTTGCCACGATTGTTCTTGTCTTCAGCCCAAAGCAGTTCGCCTTCCTCGTCCCCCAGGCCAACTTGGTAGGGCCTTACGTTCCTGCTGATCGCAGGATTCAGCTGCAGGTTGTTTCGCAAGCGGACAAAAGTCGGAGGGCCTGGCTCGATGGCTATGGTCACTCCGTCAATTGCTATTTTGGCCATCAGCAATGTCAAGGCGCCAACATTCGCGCCAACATCCATCGATACAGAGTGTTTCGTAATGAACCGCTTTATGATCTGACTTGTCGGTGGGTCGTACTCGCCCGTGAGCATCTCGGTTTCGATTGGATACAGGGTGTTGACGAATACGCTCAAGCTGCCCTGGTACTCGTTGAACTGAAGCTCGCGGTTGAGCGGAATCACGAAACGAAATCGTCTATCCAAGCGCACCAGTTTGAGGAGTATCGGAAACGGCACAAATGGCAATCGCATTACGCGCTTGATCAGATACACCATTGCGTCTTTCAGCATGTCGTCGGCCTTGTGTCAGCAATCATAAGTGCTCTGATGTTGTTGAATTCAGAGGGGGCTGAGGGCCGTTCGACGCCAAGCACCGATAAATGGCCAGTATCTTTTGGACTGATTGGTCCTCTGTGAATTCAGCCATGAATCGGCGACGTGCCCCCTCGGAAAGGCGGGCGTGTTCGTGGTCAGAGTCAAGAATTCGGTTGCAAGCGCACGCGAGAGCCTGCGGGTCACCGACCGGCACGTTGAATCCGCTCACGTCATGCTGATTGACCCAGGGAACGCCGGATCCTGGTATGTTTGTGGCGACAATTGGCAGTCCATAGGACATCGCTTCCAGAAGAACTACGCCGAATGCTTCGGCTCGCTGCAGTGAGGGTAGACAGTAGACAGATGCCCGATCGAACAGCGCATGAAGGGCTGCGTCGCTTAACCGGCCTGCCAAATGGACTCGCTCAGCCAGTCCGTCACCGTCTATTTCCGCCTGGAGTGATTCCCGCAACGGTCCATCGCCGACGATAATCACGATTGCGTCGCCGCGCAGATCCATCGCCGCCTTGATCAGCACGTCGAATCCCTTGTAGGCGACGAGCCGCCCGACGGCCAGAACCAGCCTCTTTCCCGCGAGCCTAGCCTGTAGGTCCGATGGCATCGTATCGCGGTCAATGTCAGGTGACCCGAGTGCCTTGGCATGAGGGACGCCGATCGGGACTACGGTGATTTTCTGACGGTACGGCGTAATTGTCGAGGAAGCCTCCGCATAGACGGCGGAGGTCACGACAATGCAGTCGGCCCGCCTCAGCAGCGCGGTTTCCAGGGGCCTGAACGCCTGGCCGAGCCATCCTTTGTCAATTACGTCACTGTGCCAATGAACCAGAAGCCTGGGCCGCTTTCCGGCCAAAAGGCAGCACAGGGCGCCCAGCATGTTGGGTGCATGTAGGTGAATAACGTCCGCATCCCGTGACTCTCTAAGGCAATGCCGGATGTACTTCGCGCCGAGAGGCTGCGAAGCGATCGACCGGGCGATGGGCGCTCGAACTACCCGGACACCGTCGATCACCTCGTCGCCGCTCGCTTCCGTCTTCTTGAAGCAGACGACGGTGACGCGGTGTCCGGCCTCGGCGGCGCCCCGGGCGAGGCTCGCGGTAACGCTCTCGATTCCGCCGGTCTCCGGAAGGTAATACTTGCCGAAATGAACGATATTCAGCATCGAGTCAGACACTCAATCATCGGAGAGACCGCATCGACTGCCGGCCAATTCCGACCCTTCGCCGTGCGACGCCGTCGCGGGTCGCCCTGCAGTACCGCCGGCCGCCAGCCAGGTCTGGAGAGTGATGACTGCCCACAACTGAGGCGACGCGTCGTCGACACCCGTCATATGCTCGTCGAGCAGGCGGCGGCATGCGCCGAGGTCGAGAACCTCCGGACCGCCTCGTCCTGAATCGAACACGGAGTACGCCCAGTCCCGCAGTTCGTGTCGCAACCATCGTGCCATCGGCAGGCAGAAACCCTGCTTTGGTCGGTCGACGATCTCCCGGGGCACGTAGCGATAGAGGAGTTCCCGGAGTGGTCGCTTGCCGCCGCGCGCGTCGACCAGAAACGCATCCGGTAGCTGCGTCGCGAACTCGGCTAGCCGGTGATCGAGCAAGGGCGCACGGCTTTCCAGGCTGACTGACATCGAAGCCCGGTCGACCTTTGCGAGCACGTCGTCCGGCAGGTAGATCGCTGCGTCCTGGGTCATCGCGGTGCGAAGAAAGCCGAATCGCGGGTCGACTTCAGGCGCCGCCACACCCGCCGGCCCGAAGGATGCGCGGAATCCGGCGGCGAGAAGTCTGCTGGGTGACCGATTGACCCGGGAAAGGCGCTGCCAGAGCTCCAAAGGGGTCCGGGCTCCGAAGAGAATCCGGACTGATTCGATTCGCGATGGACGTAATTCCGTGACCCGCCTTCCAACAGCCGCGATTACTTCATCGGAAACTGCGGAGGCGAGTGTCGCAATCAGGCGGCGAGCTGGGACCGCGTCGATCCGTCTGCCGAGCCCGTACTTTCGATAGCCCCCGAACAGCTCGTCGCCACCATCACCGGATAACGATACGGTCACCGAGCGGCGCGCCAGCTCAGCGACAAAGAAGGTCGGGATTTGCGAGGAATCGGCCAGCGGCTCGTCAAACATCAGAGGCAGTTTAGGGATCAGGGCGAGGGCTTCCTCCGGCCTGACGTACAGCTCCGCGTGATCCGTGCCGAGGTGCGCTGCGACACGCTTCGCGTGTACCGCCTCGTCCATCGACTGATCATGAAACCCGATGGTGAATGTCTTGATCCGGCGGGTGGACTGCGCCTGCATCAGCGCCACGACGATGGTCGAGTCGATCCCGCCGGACAGAAAGGCGCCAAGTGGCACATCGGCCTGCATCTGCAGCCCAACGGCGTCGCGCAGGAGGTCGTCAATTCGATCGACTGCGTCGGTCATGGAGCCCGTGTACGGCGTCTCGAAGCCGGCCCGTGCGACATCGAAGATGCTCCAGTAGCGCTCGGTGTGGCACGAAGGCGGGCTGCCCGAATCATTCGTCGGGCCCGATCGTGGGAATTGCCACGTGACAATCGATCCAACGGGCACCTTGGAGATACTGCGGTAGATGCTGCGCGGTGCCGTTATCCAGCCGTACTCGAGGAGTTCCGTGACTGCTTGCGGATCGAGCGTCTGGTCGAAGGACGGATGCTCACGCAGCGCTCGCAACTCCGAACCGAAGAGCAGTACGCCATTGCAGGCCCCGTGATAGAGGGGTTTCTCGCCGAATCGGTCGCGCGCGAGTTGCAGGCGTTGATCGAGTCGGTCCCAGACTGCAATGGCGAACATGCCGACGCATTGCGGCAGGGCACGTGCCAGTCCAACCTCCGAGATCAGCGCGAGGAGGACTTCGGAGTCGGAGCGGCCGGCAAACGTGACACCGCGTTTCTCGAGATCCGTGCGCAGGGCGCCGTGGTTGTAGATCTCCCCGTTGAAGGACATGACATAGCGGCCGCACTTCGAGCTCATCGGCTGGTGTCCTAGCGGACTTAGATCCAGTATCGACAGCCGGCGATGGCCAAGCGCGATCCGGTCGTCGAACCAGGTTCCTTCGTCGTCGGGCCCTCGGTGAGTGATCGCGCGGAGCATCGAGGAAAGGATGCGGGATCGGGCGGAATGCTCCCTGTCATCCAGAAGTACGAACCCGGCTAGACCACACATAGAATTCCCACATCGTTGTCGGGCAGCATTCCCCGGAAACCCTCCCATAGCTGGCCGGGTGCCGCGTGCAGCCCACCCATACGCACCACAGGGCATCGGCCGGGTTCCACGACGCGCGGTGGCGTTTTCGCCTGATCGGCTTGTGTCGGAGCGCGGCTGAATCGCGTGGCCCGGGGCGCCGTGCCCAATCGACGAGCATCGTCCGGAATCCGAGTGCGGCGCCTCCTTCCGGCCCGGGCATTTTCTCACGATCCTGCCGCAATCCCAAGTGCCGACGACGCCTGGACTCAACGGAGCAAGCGGGCGAGAGCGCTGCGGTCGACCTGGTTTCCAGGTCACCTCCGGTTCCGCGCGGCGTCAACTCGTGGTGCGGAAGGGCAGTGGCCGGCTTTGCCGTCATACGCGTCGCGGCACGAATCGGTCAGAGACGGCTGAGAGACGGTGACTCCGGCCGGCAGCGCAGGGGAGAGGCTGGCTCCCGACGCGATCGTGTGAACAGCGCATCGCCTCGTGGCAATATGCGCGCGCCCCGGTGCTTCCCTTGTCGTTGCGGTGCCCTGATCTTGTCAAAGCCTTTCCAAAGCAAGTGCAGCTCAGGGAGTCAGGGCCAGCGCGCGTCGAGTCGAGTTGCTGGTGAAGACACGAGCCTGGTCCGCCGATCGCCGTGATCATTCCTTCGGTGAGCGGGTGAAGTCGACTTTCCGGGGCGAGGCGGGATGTAGCCGCTCCGTGACACCGCGGGTGATCTGGTCTCCAATCATGATGCGCGACCAGTGCACGCACTGACGCTGAAACTGGTCGCGCTTTCGACGGGCAACCTCGGGCTTTCGGTCCTGTTCCATTGGTACGTGCTTACGCAGGTGGGGCCGGGAGTGGCGACCGATGCCCTGTTTGCCGGCATGGCGGTGCCCCAGGTCATACTCGCGATCGTCGCCAACTCGCTGACACATGTACTGGTTCCGCTGCTCGCGGGCGAAGACGAAGCGATCATGCGCCGGGACGCATGGACTTTCCTGTGCCTGACTGGCGCAGCGTTCGGCGGGATGGCCCTGCTGTTGATCGCCCTGGCGCCCGCGTGGGTGGGCGTGCTTCTGCCCGGCTTCTCTGCCGATGCGCTGGGTCTTGCGCTGACTCTGACGCAGATCCAGTTGATCGGCATGGTGTTCGCGGCAATCAGTGGAGTGCAGACCGCGCTCCATCATGCCCAGGGACGTTTCGTATGGCCCGAGCTGTCACAAGCGGTGATCGGAGCCGGGATCTTCGCCGGGCTGGTGATCGCCTTGCCGCGTTTCGGAGTCTTTGCGGCCGCCTGGCTGGCCACCTTGCGCCTCATTCTGCAAACGCTGGCGCTCATGCCTGCGATGGGGCGTCCCCGGCGGCTGACCCTGACGAATCCGACGGTCTTGAGCGCATGGAAGCGCATGCAGCCCCTGATCCTGGGCACTGCTTACTACAAGACCGACCCGCTGATCGATCGCTTCCTGCTGTCCTATGCGGTCGCCGGGAGCATGTCCCTCTACTACCTCGCACAGCAGCTCTACGGTGCCGTGGCGCAGATCCTGAGCAAGGCCGTCGTGGCTCCCTTGGTGCCCGTGCTCGGCCGTTTGTTCAAGCAGGGAGACCTGACGGCGTTCAGGCAAGCTTGGCGCAGCCGTCTCGCCGCATTGATCGTGGTGTGCGTTGTCGCCGTGGCCGGGCTCGTCCTGGTGGGCCTGCCATTCTTGCGACTGCTAGTCGGGCATGGCAGCGTGACGGAAAGCAATGTCACGACGCTCTGGTGGATCATGGTTTGGCTGGCGGGGATGTTTGTCGGGAGCGTCGTCGGACAGCTCGCTGCGACGACGTTCTACGCGCAGGGCGAGACCCGTACTCCGACGCGAATCTCGGTCTGGACCTACACGGTCTATATCCCCGCGAAGATCGCCGCGTTCTTTCTTGGTGGCGTGGTGGGCCTGGCCGTGACTACGAGCGTCTATTACATGCTGAATGCCCTCTTGTTGCTGTATGGCCTGCGGTCGAGGGACGGTTCCGGTGAAAAGTGAGTTGAGGCCGGTCAGTGAGAACGCTGCGTGTCCTTTGGGCTGCGTGCCAGACGATGAAGCGCTGCTCGTAGGACGGGATCGCCTGCATGACCTGCCGGGGGAGTTTCGGGTCGTTCGTTGCCGTCGGTGCGGGCTGATCCGCACCAATCCCCGGCCAACCCCGAAAACTATTGGGGCGTACTATCCCGACGACTACGGTCCGTATCAGGGAACGCTCGTCGCTGCCGGTCGACCGCCTAGGGCTATCGTGCCGGGTTGGCTGCGACCGATCGTGCGGACGCTCCTGAATCAGAACACGAACCGCCTGCCGCCAGTGCCCGTCGGACGCGTCCTCGAAATCGGGTGCGCGTCCGGAAGCTTCATGTATCGCATGGCGACCGAGGGATGGAAAGCCAGCGGCATCGAGTTTTCCCCTTTGGCTGCCGAGGCCGCGCGGGCGCTCGGGTTTCAGGTGCATGCCGGCTCGCTCGAGACAGCCCCCGCGCCCCAGGAGCCCTACGATCTGGTCGTCGGCTGGATGGTGCTTGAGCACCTGCACGATCCGGTTGCGTGCCTGCGCAAGTTGCACAAATGGGTGCGCCCCGGAGGATGGATGGCGATCTCGGTCCCGAATGCCGGTTCGCTCGAGTTTCGCCTGTTTGGCAACCGTTGGTATGCGCTGCAAGTGCCGACGCATCTTTATCACTTCACGCCGGCCACGCTCACTGCATTGCTCGCGAAGGGAGGCTGGCGCGTCGAGCGGGTCTTCCACCAGCGAGTGCTGTCAAATCTCCTGGCGAGTGTCGGTTACTGTCTGGAGGATGCCGGATTCGCGCGATTCGGGCGGTGGTTGATCGCCTTTCCGGACCGCGCTGGTCGGCTGCAGTACCTGCTGTTCCCGTTGGCGTGGATAATGGCTGCGGTCGGGCAGACCGGGCGCATGACAGTGTGGGCCAGGCGAGACTCATGACCCGCGCTCCGGTGCTGGTCACGATCATGATCCCGACCTACAACCAGGCTGGATTTGTCGGCGAAGCCATAGCTTCGGCGCTGGCCCAGACGTACCCGGCGCTAGAGATCCTTGTTGGCGATGACGCCTCGACCGATGGCACACCCGCCATCGTTGGCCGCTTTCTGCGTGACCCGCGAGTCCGCTACGTCCGGCAGCCCCAGAACGTCGGACGAACGGCGAATTACCGTTGCCTGCTGCACGAACATTCTCGCGGCGAATATGTAGTCAACCTGGACGGCGACGACTACTACACCGACCCCGAGTTCATTGCCCGGGCAATCGCGGCTATCGGCGCGAGCGAGGAAACGGTTATCGTCGCAGCGCGTACCCGCTGGCACCAGGGCGAGCATCAATTCGTATCGGGCATTCCGGGAAATCGTCGCCTGTCCGGCCTGAAGGTCCTCTCCCGGATGCCTTCGTCCGGCTATCACTTCCAACACATGGCCACGCTGTATCGGCGGGAGCCGGCTTGTGAACTGGATTTCTACCGGCACGATTGCATCAGCTCGGACTGGGAGTCTTTGTGCAGGCTCGCACTGCGCGGGCAGGTCGTTTACCTGGATCGCGTGGTCGGCGTCTGGAGGCAGCATGCGGGTAACGCCACGAGGACCGGGCGCACTCCCGAGATCGCGGACGACTTGATGGTCTGGCGCGGCGTTTACGCTGCAGCGATCGCTGCCGGGATGTCGGCGTGGCTAGCCTGGATCACGTGTGCACGGCTCGAGTGGGCATTGCTGGGCGGGCACTGCGCCATGCTGTCGCGGACGAGTGGTTCCGCCCCGGCCGAGCTGTCGATAGGCTACATTCGCCGGGCGGGTTGGCGTGCGATGCTTGGTATCTTCGCGCCATTCGGCGTGGCGCGAGTGATCGCGAGCCTGATCGGATGCTATCGCTGGCGGACGCCGGCGTGATGGCTCCAGCCGGGGTCGAATGTCTCCGCGTCCACAAGTGGAGGCGCTGCGGCGTCCTTGCCCGACAGCCTGGGCTCGCTGTCCGTTAGCGGCCACTGGATACCCAGGTCGGCGTCATTCCAACGAACCGCACGCTCCGCGCGGGGAGAGTAGTAATCCGTGGTCTTGTACAGGAAGTCGGCGGTTTCGCTAAGCACGAGGAACCCGTGCGCGAATCCCTCTGGGATCCACAGCTGCCGATGATTCTCCGAGCTCAACTCGACACCAACCCATCTCCCGAAGTGGCGGCTGTCGCGCCTAATGTCGACGGCCACGTCGAAAACCCGTCCGGACGTCACTCGTACGAGCTTGCCTTGCGCGTCGGGCGGCAATTGGTAATGCAAGCCGCGCAGTACGCCGCGCTCTGAATGCGAATGGTTGTCCTGCACGAACCGCACGTCGTAGCCGACTGCCTCGTTGAACGCGCGCGCGTTGTAGCTCTCCATGAAAAAGCCGCGCTCGTCGCCGAACACCCTGGGTTCCAGGATCAAGACCTCCGGCAGGTCGGTG
>Ga0209254_10003843_pt1 | contig 13718 bp, 12 predicted proteins | sample FrelakmetDIP11DI_FD_187148 | JGI IMG/M metagenome (GOLD analysis project Ga0209254, IMG submission 187148) | Freshwater lake sediment microbial communities from the University of Notre Dame, USA, for methane emissions studies - DIP11 DI (SPAdes)... | ecosystem: Environmental > Aquatic >...
CCCGTGCGGCTTGAGGTGCTTCAGGAAGACCTCCCAGCCCTCGATGGTGTACAGCGCGTTCTCGGACAGGACGAAGGCGCCGGCGGCCGTGGCCGCCCAGGTGTCGATCAGGGACGACTGGATGATGTCGTAGGACCGGTTCGACCGGGCGATGTAGCTCCTGGCCTCGTCGTTGACCAGCCGGACCTTGGGATCGCGGTCGAGGTGCCCGGTGAACTCGCCGAACGGCCCGTTCACGGCCTTGAGGATGTCCTTGTTGATCTCGACGCCGACCACGGACCTCTGGCCGAAGGCCAAGGCCGACAGGACGTCGCGGCCTCCTCCTGCGCCGATGACCAGGACCTCGGCCTCGGGCCGGATGTGATGGGCGATGTTGGTGACATCGTGCTTGAGGTAGGCCACCCGGTTGAGGTCCCCCCCGTAGTTGGTCAGGACGGTGAAAGCGCTGCCGTCGATGGTCAGCCCCAGCTGCTCGACGGGAGGGATGGGCGACGGGGCTGTCGGGCTGAGTCCCCAGCCGAACGGCTTGGTGAGACCGGTGGGATCGCGGAAGATCCGAACGCGGGAATAGGAGTTCCATTTCTCGAGGAGCGCCCGTGGCTCCCGGTTTCCCTTGACCCAGGTCAGGCGGAAGAGCGAATCGCCCCGGTGGGCCAGGACGGCATTGGCCGCGCCCAGGGCCAAGAGGAGCAGGCATCCGGCGGCGGCGACGCCGACCCATGCCCGCCTTTTCAAGCCGAAGCCGAACAAGGCCGCGCAGAGACAGGCCAGGAAGGCCGTGAGGACGACCGCGGTCAGCCCGTCGGTCAGGTTGAGGGTCACGACGAGGAGGATGCATCCGGCCGCGGCTCCGGCCAGGTCGGCGGCGTAGAGCTTGCTCACCTGTCCGGGGAACTTGGTCAGGGCCAGGCAGACGGCGATCCCGCTGAACATGAACGGGATCGAAACAATGGTGTAGGTCAATGCCAAGGAGGAGAAATTCTGCGCCGATCCGGCCGCGCCGGGAGGGAAGCGCAGGTGGAGCAGGAAGCTCAGGAGGATGGTCAGGGCAAAGGCCAGGGAGCTGAGGGTCAGGTGAAAGCGGACCCGCGCCTCGGAAAAGAACTTGGGAAAGAGATAGACCAGCAGGGCTCCGACGGTCATCCCGAACATGGCCACGGAGATGGCCATGAAGGCGAAGTGGTACCACATGGTCACGCTGAAGATGCGGGTCAGGAGGATCTCGTACATCAGCGTGGCCAGGGTGACCAGGAACAAGCCGGTGTAGGTCGTGGCCCTCGCCGGGCCGGGTGAAGTCGCGTCTGTCGTGGTCATGCTCGATTTTCTCTCAATGAAGATATAGAACCGCCGCCGGGCTGTCAATAGAAGAAGACGGTGCGATCGGGCAGCGCCAATTGGGAAAAAGCATCTCTGGCACCGATTCAGTCGGTTTCGAGCTCGACCTTCTCCAGATAGAGATCGGTCCCGGCGGCCAGGGAGAGGTCGGTCGAGCCGCACTCCCCGCACTTGAAGACGAGGCCCTGGGGCTCGGTCTCCGCCCCGCAGGAGCGGCACCGGACCCGGACCGGCGGCTGGACGATGGTCAGGGCCGCGCCGTCGGCGACGGTTCCCAGCTTGAACATGTCGAAGGCTTCCTGGAGGAGCTCGGGCACGACGCCGGAGAGCGGGCCGACCTTGAGCTCGACGGCCGTGATCCGTGCCGCGCCATGGTCGCGGGCTTGGGATTCGAGGGTCTCAAACAGGCTGGTGATGATCGACAGCTCATGCATCGGGAGCGGCCGCCTTCTCCCGGGCGCGATGGAGATACTCGAGGAACGGCTCCAGCCCGTCCCCGGTCAGGGCCGAGAGCACGAACACGGTCAGCCGGGGGTTGATGTCCAGCGCCTCCCGTTTCACTCCCTCCAGGTCGTAGGCCAGGACGGGCAGGAGGTCGGACTTGGTGATGAGGAGGCAATCCGCGGTCAGGAAGGCCTTGGGATATTTCTTGGGCTTATCGTCCCCTTCCGGGATGGACAGCAGGACGCAGCGCAGGCTCTCGCCCAGGTCGTAGGCGGCGGGGCAGACGAGGTTGCCCACGTTCTCGATGAACAGGAAATCCAGGTCGGACGGGATCTCGGGGAAGACCCGGCCGATCATCCTGGCCTCGAGATGGCAGGCCCCGCCGGTCGTGATCTGCCAGGCCGGCACTCCCTTGGCCCGGATGCGCTCCGCGTCGCGCTCGGTCTCGATATCGCCCTCGATGACGGCCAGACGGTGCGTCCCGGCCAGGCGCTCGGCGATCCGCTCCAGGAGCGTGGTCTTGCCCGCTCCGGGCGAGCTCATCAGGTTGACGCCCAGGATCTTTCTTTGCCGCAGCATGCGGCGCACGTCGGCCGCAACCTTGTCGTTCGACCCCAGCAGGGCTTCCCGGACAAGGATCTCTTTTTTAGTCATGTGTCGTTCGGCGCGCCGCCGATCACGCGGAGCGCATGGCTCGAGCGGCGGTAGTCCCGCCCCCGCTTACTGGTATTTCCCCAGGATGTAGTCCTGGAGATGGGCGATCGTGACCTTCTGCTCGGTGATGATGGACTTGACGATGTCGCCGATGGACAGGACGCCCACCATCCGGTCCTGGTCGAAGACCGGCAGGTGGCGGATGTGCTTGTCGGTCATGAGGGCCAGGCACTCCTCGGCCTTGGTCTCGGGATGGACGACGAAGACATGGCTGGTCATGATGTCCCGGACCGGCGTGCCGGTGGAGCTCTTGCCCATGAGCATGACTTTCCGGGCGTAGTCGCGCTCGGACAGGATGCCCACCACGCGCTCCTTCTCCATCACGACCAAAGCGCCGATCCCCTTGTCGGCCATGAGTTGGAGGGCCTCGATGACCTTGGCTTGGGGCGGGATAGTCCACACCTGAGGTCCCTTGCCCTTGAGGATGTCAGCTACGTTTGCCATGATCGAGCTCTCCTTGACTGGGATTGTCTCTCGCCTTTTGCCCTGCGGACCAGTGATTTTATACGCCATTCCGGCGGAGTTGTCAATCGGGCCCGCTTGTCTTCAGGCGCTCGAGGAGGAACGCGGCCGCCCCGTCCAGTCCGCGCGAAGCCTGCTCGGACAGCCCCTCGCCCAGGCCGAACGAGCGGCCCCGGATCGCGAGGATGTAGGCTTGAGGCGACTTGCCGTAGAGCTCCCGGCACAAGGCCAGGACCGACCCGGGCGAAAGGGAGTGCGTGGAAAAGGAGAAGCGCGCGGAGCTTCGAATCTTCCTGAATTCGTAGGGCTCCCGGCCCCGGCGCGATGCGTCCACGAAGATGACCAGATCGAAGCCGGAGACGGTCAGGGCGTCCTCGATGTTGAGCTGGAGCCGGGTTTCGGTCCGGATGTCCGTCCGGCGCCGAAGCCGGCTTTCGGCTTCCAGCCGGGCGACGAGCGCCGGTCCCAGCCCGTCGTCGCCTCGGCCGGGGTTGCCGAAGCCGCAGACGAGGGTCTGTCGGCGGCCGGGCCGGGAGCCCGGACTCACCGCGTCCGGCGGTCGACGACCCTTCCCCGGCTGTCGCATAGGACGACCTCAAGGGGCATTGTTCCCAGGGCGTGAGTGGCGCAGCTCAGGCAGGGGTCGTAGGCCCGGATGGCGACCTCGACGCGATTGAGCATCCCCTCGGTGATGTCCTTCCGGCCGGCGAGCTCGTTGTCCGCCACCCAGCGGACGGCCCGGTTCATGGCTTCGTTGTTGTTGGTCGTGGATACGATCAGGTTGGCCATCACGACCTGGTCGTTGTCGTCCACCCGGTAGTGATGGAAGAGCGTTCCCCGGGGCGCCTCGACGAGGCCGATGCCCTCCTGGGCCTTGCGGCCGGTCCGGACGAGGTCCGTCCCCTGCAGGTCCTTGTCCCGGAGCAGGTCGCGGATGACTTCCGCGGAATGCAAGAGCTCGATCAGGCGGGCCCAGTGGGTGTGGAGCGACATGCCGTTGGGCTTGCCCTGGGTGTAGGCCCGGAAAGCCTCGAATTCCTTCTGGGCCAGGCGCGTGGGGATGAAATCGCAGGTGTTGAGCCGGGCCAGGGGGCCGACCCGGTACCAGCCCGCTTCCGGTCCCTCGGTCTTGAGAAAGGGGAATTTCATGTAGCTCCAGGACCGGACTTCCTCGCCGATCCAGCGGAGATATTCGCGGTAATCGACGTCGGGCAGGATCTTCTTCCCCTCGGCGTCGACCGCCCGCAGGGGGCCGTGGTAGAAATCGAGGGCTCCGTCCTTGCGGACCAGGCTGAGGTTGGTCGAGGGGAAAGAGGCGAAGCCGTCGATCCAGTCCCGGTGCTTGGCGTGGTAGTCCTTGAAAAAGTCCACGGCACCCTGGGCCCAAACGACCATGTGATCGGCGTTGTACGGGTCAGGTCCTTTGAGGAGCCGGTCCCGCTCCTCGGGGCTCAGGTTCTTGTTGATCCCGCCGGGGATGGCCCCGGTCCCGTGGATTTTCTTTCCGGCGGTGAGCTCGATCGCTTCCTGGCCGAACTTGCGCATCAGGACGCCCTGCACGGCCAGGTCCTTGTGCTTCAAGGCGACGCCGATGATGTTCCGGATGGCCGGGTCGCCGTCCGGGCCGAAGAGCAGGTCGGGCGAGCAGAGATGGAAGAAATGCAGGGCATGCGACTGGAAGACCTGCCCGTAGTGCATCAGCCGCCGCATCTTTTCGGCGACCGGGCTGAGGCCGTCCGGCCCGACGCCGACCAGGGCATCCACGGCCTTGGCCGCGGCCAGGTGGTGGCTGACCGGGCAGATGCCGCACAGGCGCTGGACGAGGACGGGCATCTCCCAGAACGGACGGCCCTGGGCGAACTTCTCGAATCCCCGGAATTCCACGATGTGGAACCGGGACTGCCGGACGCGGCCGTCGTCGTCCAGGTGAATGGTCACCTTGCCGTGGCCCTCGACCCGGGTGACGGGTTCAATGGTGATTTTGCGTGCCATGGGCTCGTCCTTAGTCGAATTTGATCTGAGTGTAGGGAATGTCCAGCGGCCGGCCCTCGATGAGCGAGGTCAGGGCGTTCCAGATCAGGTCCGCCGAGGGCGGGCAGCCGGGCAGGAAATAGTCGATCTTGACCACCTCGTGGCAGGGGTAGACCTTGTCCAGGATGGCGGGCAGCTCCGGGTCGTTGGGGATGATCGTATTGCCTTCGGTCGTGGGCGAATGGAGGTAGGCTTCCTCGAGGCACTCCCGGACGGGGATGCCGTTGCGCAGGGCCGGCAGGCCGCCCATGATGGCGCATTCCCCGAGGGAGATGAGGACCTTGCAGTTCTTGCGGAAGAGGCGCAGGTTCTCCACGTTCTCGCTGTTGCAGCAGCCGCCCTCGATGAGGCCGATGTCGCACGGCTTGGAGAATGTCTTGATGTCGTCCACCGGCGACTTGTGGAATTCGACGAGCTCGATGAGCTTCAGGATCCGGTCGTCGATGTCGAGGATGGACATGTGGCAGCCGAAACAGCCGGCCAGGGACGCGGTGGCGATGACGGGCTTGCTCATGACCGACCTCCTTCCGGGGTCTGCTCCAGGTCGCTGCCGATGGGCTGCTTGTCGAACTTGCGGCGGCCTATAGGCACGGCGAACCCGGTGCGCTTGCGGATGATGGACCCCACCGGGCAGAGGTCCATGGCTTTCCGGGCCTCTTCGTCGCTGAGCCCGGCCAGAAGGGCGGGGTCCTTATCGATCCGGACGGCCCGGGAGCGGTTGAGTATGCCGAAGATGTTCTTCCCCTCGCCGGATTTGATCGACCGGACGCAGCGCCGGCACTGGATGCAGCGGTTCCGCTCCAGGAGGATCCGGGGGTCGGACCCGTCCGGCCGCCGGAGGGGAAACTGGTAGGGAAAGCGCGGGACGACCATCCGGAAGCGGTAGGCCAGGGCCTGCAGCTCGCAGTTCCCGCTCTTTTCGCAGGACGGGCAGAAATGGTTGCCCTCGACGAACAGCATCTCGATGAGCGCCCGGCGCAGGTCCTCGAGGTCCGGAGTGTTGTTCTCGACGGACAGGCCCTCGGTCACCGGCTGGGTGCAGGCGGAGGCGTAGCGCCCGTTGCAGCGGACGGTGCATACCCGGCAGCTTCCGGCCGGCTTCAGGTCCTTGACGTGGCACAGCACGGGGATGTAGATGCCGTTGTCGCGGGCCGCTTCAACGATGGTCTGTCCGGGACGGGCCGTGCACTCCCGGCCGTCTATGGTGAACTTGATCTCGCTCATCGGTGCTCCTCCTCGGACGGGACTGGCCGGCCAGCGGCCCGGCACGACGCTTCCATGGCCGCCCGCAGGTCGAAGAACGGCGGGTCGTCGTCCCGGGCCTTGAGCTTCTGGCGGTACAGGTCCGGAAAGTTCTGCATGCTGGTCAGCAGGGGATTGGGCGAGGTCTGGCCCAGGCCGCAGCGGCTGGCGGCCTTGATGATCTTGCCCCAGTCCTCGATGTTCTTCAGGTCCCGGGGGGCGCCGTGCCCGGCCAGGATCTTGTCCAGGGTGTTTTTGAGGATCACGTTGCCGGCCCGGCAGGGCGTGCACCAGCCGCACGACTCCTCGACGAAGAAGTCCATGAAGTTCGAGACGACTTCGAACAGGTCCCGGTCGGGGCCGATGACAATGACCGAACCGCCGGTGGGCAGGTCCTCGAAGCACAGCTTCCGGTCGAACCCGGACGGCGCCACGCACACTCCGGACGGGCCGCCCACTTGGACGGCCTGGGCTCCGGCCGCTCCGACCTCGGCTAGGAGGTCGCGGACGCTCAGCCCGAACTCGACTTCATAGACGCCCGGGCGCTCGCAATCGCCGGAGACGCTCAGCAGCTTGGTCCCGGCGGACTTGGCCGTGCCCAGAGACCGGAACCAGTCCGCGCCCCGGACCATGATCCGAGCCGCGGCGCAGAGCGTCTCGACGTTGTTGACCGTGGTCGGCTCGCACTGATAGCCGCACTGGACGGGGAAGGGCGGCCTGTCGCGCGGATCGCCCCGCTTGCCCTCGGCCGATTCGAGCAGGGCGGACTCTTCCCCGCAGATGTAGGCTCCGGCGCCCAGTTTGATCTCGATGTCGAAGTGGAAACCCTGGCGTCCGCCCGCGTTCTGGCCCAGCAGGCGCGCTTGGCGCAGGCGGGTCAGGACGTCCTGGAGATGGGCTTCGAGGTAGGCGTACTCGGCCCTGAGGTAGAGCACACCCAGCTCGGCGCCGATGGCGTAGCCCGCTACGGCCATGCCTTCGAAGAGCAGAGCGGGAAGCTCGGTCAGGATGACCCGGTCCTTGAACGTGCCCGGCTCGCCCTCGTCCGCGTTGCAGACGACGAAGCGGCGGCCACGCTGCTCCTTACGGCAGAATTCCCATTTCAGGCCGGCCGGAAAGCCCGCTCCGCCCCGGCCGAGGAGGTTGCTCTTCTTGACCTCGTCGATGACCGCCTCGGGACTTATGGTCAGGGCCCGGCCGAGGGCTGTCCCGGACTGGAAGGGCGCGAACAGGACCGGGCCCGGCCGACGGATGTTGTTCCGGACCATGGACCGGATGAGCTCCGACTGGTTCGCCCCGTCGCCGGACTCGGTGACGAGCTCGGAGACGCTTCGGCCGGCCTTCATTCCGGCTACGATCTCCCGGGCCCGGGCTTCGGTCAGCCGGGTGAAGACGATGCCGTTGATGATGGCCGAGGGCTCCTGGTCGTTCATGCCCTGGCAGGACGTCTCGTGCAGGCCGATGAGGCCGTCGGCCGTGACCTGGCCGAAGCGGCAGCCGGCCGCCTGTTCGAAGGCCCGGGCCACCGCCGCCCGGCCGCTCATGACAGAGACGATGTTGGTGTTGAGATAGACGGCGTATCGCCCGACGGACCGCTCCGAGAAAAAGTGGTAGAAGCTCGCCACGCCGCGGACGTCCACCTCGGACAGGCCGAGGCCGGAGGCGATTTCGGCGATGGCTTCGGGGGAGACCCGGCCGTCGCGGGCTTGGACGTCCCGGAGGATGTCGAGCAGGCGCAGCCGGTCTCCGCCGCGGCGGTGGATGATGGACTTCGTATTCTCCATGGCATACTCCTCGGAATCGGAGCTTTGACCCCGGTCGGGTCGTGACCGATTAGGGTAGCAGAGAGCGGGACAAAAGACAATAGCCGCGCGGCCCGGCGGGGAGGCCGGAGGAAGGGCCGCGGCCTCCCCGGCCTGGGGGCCGGCCGGGAAAAATTATTCGATACGACCGGCTTGCTTTTTCCTCTGGAATAAAAGTAAAATCTTCTTCGAGAAAGGAATATTTTGCCTGGAAGGAGGATTTTATGGGTAGAAAGTGTCTCTATGTCTTAGCTGCCGTGCTCGTTCTCGTCTCTCTCCAAGCCTGCTCATCCAAGCCCGAACAAAGCCTTTTAAGGAGCTATTTTCACGCCATCGCGCTGAAAGACGTCTCGACCATGTCGACTATGGCCCTGGAACCGATGGACATCGATGCCAAGAGCTGGAAGGTCGTCACGTCCTCCGAGGAAAAGATCGAGGCCGCGACTCTCAGTCAGCTGAACGCCCAGGAGCTGGAGTCCAAGAAGAATCTGGAGGAGCATGTCGGACAGACGCTGGACGCCAAGGACGCTCTGGACTCCGCCTCCGAGACCTACAAAGCCACCCGGACCAGCGCGGCCAAGGCGAAACAAGCCGAGGCCCAGGCCGCCTACGATAAGATCTACGGCGAGCACAAGGACATGCAGAAGGCCTATAACGACGCCAAGACGGCCGCCGCCCGCGAAGAGGAGATCACCCGGTTCTCCCTCGCCGGCGACATCACCAACATCCGCGAGCTGACCGGCCAGGTCCACTCCAAGGATGTGGAAGTCGCGGCGACCAGCAAGGACGGCCAGGTCAAGAACTACCGGTTCAACATCCGGAACTACGACCTCAAGGACGAAGCGGCCAACTATTCGCGGCGGGGGCGCTGGATCATCATCAAGATCGAGGCTTTGTCCTGATATTGACTCCCGGTCCCGATTCGTTTATAAAAGAACGTCATTTTTAGCGGCCCGTTAGCTCAGTGGTAGAGCACCGCCCTTTTAAGGCGGGTGTCGCTGGTTCGAGCCCAGCACGGGTCACCAGAGACCTCGTGCCCCTGTCGTCTAGCCCGGTCAGGACATCGCCCTTTCAAGGCGGCAACACGGGTTCAAATCCCGTCGGGGGCGCTTCTTAGAACACCAATTCTATCGTCTTGATCTCCGACTTCCCGAACTTGAGCCCCATCCCCGCGGCCTTCGGGTCGAGGGCGATGGGCTTCAGCCTGTTTTCCATCAAGTCGAGCTCGAAGGCTTCCTTGGGCGCGCGGAAGAACGACAGCCGGGCGTCGACCGGGCTGCCTTCGGCCTCGTACAGCCGCAGGACGAGGCTTTCCCGGTCTTCCGCCTTCTTGATCGCGGCCAGGACGATGTTCGAGGGATCGGCCTGGAAGAAGGAGAACGCCGCGGGCAGCTCGCCGCCGTGCGCTTCCGTGAACCGGGCCAGCAGGGGAGTGTTGAACTCATAGCCCTTGCGGACCGTGTCGGCTTCGCGCCAAGTGCCCGGGTGGGGGTAGAGGCTGTAGCTGAATCGGTGCTTGCCCTTGTCGGCCATGGGGTCGGGGTCGAGCGGCGACCGCAGAAGGGTGAGCCTCATGACGTTCCCCTCGACGTCGTAGCCGTACTTGTTCTCGTTGATCAGGCTGACGCCGTATCCGTCCTCGGACAGATCCCCCCAGCGGAGGGCCGGCACCTCGTAGCGCGCCTTTTCCCAGTCGGTGGCGCGGCCTGTCGGCCGATAGATGTAAGCGCAGGGAATCTCGTAAGCGGCCTGGGTGTTCTGGACTCCCACGGGGAAAGCCGCCTTGAGCAGGACGTGGTCTTCCCACCAGTCGGCGCTCATCTCGACATCCACCCGGGGCAGGCCGTTCCAGAGCACGATGTCCTGGGTGAAGAACGAGGACGGGAAATCGCTGCCCGGTTCGCGCCGGGCCTTGGCCAGGCCGAGGAAGCTCTTCTTGACCCTCAGCACGGCCTTGACCGGCCCAGAGCTCGCGAGCTCGACGCTGTCCGCTTTATCGATGGTCCAGCTTCGGCCGGTGTAGCCGATGTTCCAGGCATCATACTCTTCGGGGATGTCCTCCAGGAGCTGGAGGGAGTTGGCCCGCGCCCCGGCCGGAAGCACCTCGCGCTTGTTGACCTTGTCGTACAGGCTCACGATGTCGCCGCTCGCGGGATCGACCTTAAGGGCGAAGTATTCATTCTCCAGGGACGAGGCCGCCGCCCGGAGCGAGGACGCACCCTCGGCCGGCTTTCCGCCCTGGACTTTGAACAGGCGAAAGCCGCCGGCCGGGACATCGCGGGCCACGAAGATGAGCGACCGCTCCTCGGCCAGGACCTGGGACGGGACCTCCCGCCCCCGGTCGTCGACGACCCTGACGCCGCCCGTCGTCTCGCGCGGAAGGTCCGCCGTGACGACTCCGTCGCGGTTCCAGGACAGGGTGTTGAACACGAGAAGAGGCCGGCCTTCAGGGCCTGAGGCCGTGTCGACCCGCTTGGCCAGGGCCTCCAGGCTCTGATTGAGCGCGCCTCCCGCCGTCCGCCGGACTTGCTGGTACTGCTCGGCCGCGTCCCGGTAGACGGGGTTGATGCTCGAGCCGGGCAGGATGTCGTGGAACTGGTTGAACAGGACCTTTTCCCAGGCCGAGCCGAGGTCCGCCTGGCGGTAGGGCTGGGCGAAGAGCATGGCCAGGGACGACATCTTTTCCGCGTTGGCCATCAGGACCTCGGACTTGCGGTTGTTGTTCTTGGTCGCGGCCTGGGTGGTGAACGTCCCGCGGTGGTATTCGAGATAGAGCTCGTCCTTCCACACCGGGAGGGACTTGAGGGTCCGGGGCGCGAATCGGCCCAGATACGAGGCGGCCGTGGTCGGCTCGATCTTGGGAAAGATCTTCTGCTCGGCCAAGCCCCGGGCCCGGTCGAGCATCCGGCGGTTCGGCCCGCCGCCGTGGTCGCCCAGGCCGTAGAGGATGAAGGGGTTTTTCAGGCCGGTGTTCCGCTCGAAAAGCGATATTCCCTCGACGAGCTCCGAGCTTTCGAGGCTGCCCACGTAGCCCGTCGGCGGAAAATAGGTCAGCAGCCGCGAGCCGTCGGGGCCTTCCCACCAGAACAGGTGATGGGGAAAGACGTTGGTTTCGTTCCAGGAAATCTTCTGGGTGACGAACGAGGTGAACCCGGACTTGGTCAGGATCTGGGGCATGTTCCAGTTGTAGCCGAAGGAGTCCGGGTTCCAGCCGACGGTGATGTCCCGGCCGAAGTGGAGCTTGAAGAACCTCCGGCCGTACAGGATCTGACGGACGAAGGACTCGCCGTCGATGAGGTTGCAGTCGGGCTCGGCCCACATCCCGCCCACGATCTCCCAGCGGCCGTCCTTGACCCGCTGCTTGATGCGCTCGAAGACCTCGGGGTAGAGGTCCTTCATCCAGCGGTAGGTCTGGGCCTGACTCTGGAGGTAGACGAGCTCCGGATACTCGTCCATGTTGTTCATGACCGTGTCGAACGTGGCCCGGGTGACCTCCACGGTCTCGAGCCAGCGCCACAGCCAGGCCAGGTCGATGTGGGCGTTCCCGGCGACCGACACGGTGCGCTCCGCGGCGAAAGCCGAGACGGGCTTGACCCGTTCGTAGAACCGGGCGATCTCGTCCCGGGCGGCGGAGCGGCCGTCCCGGCTGAAGGGGCCGAGGTCGAGGCCGAACAGCCCCGTGGTGAAGATGCCGCGGAGCCTCTGGAACCGGGAGGATGCGGCCAGCCGGGCGTAGTCCGCGGACACGGGACGCGTCTGGCGGGGCAGGAGCGGCGGCTCGGGAAGCAGGTTGAGCAGGGCGGCGCCGGTTTTGAGGTCGACCGCCAGTCGCCGCAGCTCCGTCACGGCCTCCTCGGCCGCGTCGATCTTCACCCGGGCGGTGATTTGGAGATAGGTCCCCGGCTCGGCCTGCGGGTGCTCGATGATAGGCGATTTCCCTAGGTTCTCGAAGCGAAAGGCCAGGAGGCCGTCCTCACCCGGCCGGAAAGCATCGAACACGGGAAAGGTCCGCCCTTCCTCCCGATGCGAGTTGCCGAAGTCCAGGCTGAAGGATTCCCGGAGTTCGCCGTTGACGTAGAACCGTCCGCGGAAGGCGCCCACCCCGCGGAATTCGCACGCGAGCGTGACCGGACTGCCGGCGGTTTTCGCCCCGCCCAGGGCTGCGGGGATCTTCAGCGGGTGGCGCAGCCAGAAGACCTTGTGGATGAGGCCCGGCCAGCGGCTGTATTTTAGCCAGGCCGAGTCGTCAAGCGCCCGACGGCCGGCGTCGGGCTGGTCCTGGTTCAGGACCCGCCAGGCGTTCAGGGTGTTGTCTCCCAGCGACTCGATGAGCGCGATCCGGTTTCGGATGTCCCGGGGAGTCTGGCCCAGGGCGAGGGAGGCGCCGGCCAAGATTAGGATTGCGAGGGAAATGAGAGCCAAGGCTTTAGCGCGATTCATTCTGTTCTCCTGATTCCGCTTGGGATTCGGCCTGGCCGGGGGCTGGGGGCGCATGCCTTCGCCTCCAGCCCTGATACAGGCGGAAGACGAGGACCGCCGGGAACTGATAAACGGCCAGGATCACCGGCGAGAGGATCAAGTAGAAGATGTTGAGGTCGAGCAGGAAGAGATAGACGAATGCCGCCATTCCGGCCAGGGACAGGAGCCCCGAGCCGGCGAGCCACAGCGCGGACACCAATTTGAACATTAAGGGGTCGCGTCTACACTTTCCACTTTCAGCAGAAATAGAATCTTAAGCCTTTCTTTGGCAACAATCTCGCTAGGATTTTTATCCATCCCTATTAGAATATGCTTCTTGGGCAATTTAGAAAAGACGAAAATCATGGACGCCGTCCCAATTGTTAAAGTAAGCTCGAGGTGAGAACAAAGATGAACTTTCGGACTTGGGAGAAAAAGTGGAAAGTGTAGACGCGACCCCAATGATTTGGGAGGACAGCTACCGCGTGCGGGCGTACGACGCCGATCCTAACGGCCGGGCGTCGCTGACCGCGATTTTTTCCTACCTGCTGGAATCCGCGGGCAATCACGCCGAGGCCGGCGGGTTCGGCTTCACGGGCATGCTCGCCCGGGAGCTCGTTTGGGTCCTGACCCGTTTCAAGCTGGTGATGGACCGCTACCCGGACTACGGCGGACTGGTGCGGGTCCAGACCTGGGGCAAGGGCCGGGAAGGCCTGTTTTACACGAGGGATTACACCCTCCAGGACGACGCGGGCGGCCTTCTCGGCAAGGCCACGAGCTCCTGGGCCGTGCTGAACGCCGTCACCCACAAGCCGGAGAGCGGCGACGTGTTCCTGCGCGAATTTCCTCACAGCCCCGACCATCACGCCCTGGCCGAGAAGCTCCAGAAACTTCCGGCCGTGGAAGCCCCGGACCTTCAGGACGAGTACCGGGTCCGGTTGAGCGACCTGGACTTCAACCGCCACGCCAACAGCATGCGCTATGTCGAATGGATCCTGAACGGACTCGACCCGGAAACCCGGTTCGGACGGACCTTCCGCTCGCTCGAGGTCAACTACCTGGCCGAGGCCAAGCCGGGGGACGAAGTCGTCATCCGGACTCAAAGAATCGCCGGCGGGGCGGCCGCGCTCCTGTCGGCCGTCACCTCCAAGGCGGACGGCCGGGAGCTCGCCCGGGCCAGGATCGAGATGGGATGATGGCCAATGACGCCTTCCTCGCCGGAAACGCCTT
>Ga0209254_10003845_pt1 | contig 13717 bp, 11 predicted proteins | sample FrelakmetDIP11DI_FD_187148 | JGI IMG/M metagenome (GOLD analysis project Ga0209254, IMG submission 187148) | Freshwater lake sediment microbial communities from the University of Notre Dame, USA, for methane emissions studies - DIP11 DI (SPAdes)... | ecosystem: Environmental > Aquatic >...
TATATGCAATGTCGTTGGTTCCAGCATACCAAGGGAAACCGATGCCGGGGTTTATACCCATGCAGGTCCTGAAATAGGAGTGGCATCAACAAAAGCTTTTACGACCCAGGTTATGGTACTGGCAATGATGGCATTCGAAATAGGATATCTTAAGGGAGTGATCTCGTCAGAAAACTATAAGAAGCTTATTGATGAGCTGGTTTCAATACCGTCCAAGATCGAAAAAGCTCTGATGGTAAATGAACAGGCCCTTGAACTTGCAAAGAAATACCAGCAAACCCACAATGCACTTTACCTTGGCAGGGGATATCTTTACCCGGTGGCACTTGAGGGGGCATTAAAACTTAAGGAGATATCATACATCCATGCCGAGGGGTACCCGGCAGCCGAAATGAAACACGGCCCTATTGCCCTGATTGATGAAAACATGCCTGTTGTTGTCGTTGCCACAAAAGACGATACATATGATAAGATTGTAAGCAATATCCAGGAGATTAAAGCCAGGAAGGGAAATGTAATAGCTATTGTAACTGAAGGAGATGAATTGATCAGAAAGATGGTTGATCATGTACTTGAAGTTCCCGAAACGTTGCCGGCATTCTCAGGAATACTGGCTGTAATCCCGCTTCAGTTGCTGTCATACCACATTGCTGTCCTGCGAGGCTGCAACGTTGATCAGCCAAGAAACCTTGCAAAATCTGTTACCGTAGAATAAGGAACTATAAACTCATCTGAAATGAATCAATCAATAAAATACAGAAAACTTACCTTACCGGATATCAGCAGGCTGGTTTCCAACGGATGCAGCTGCGATGACTGGAACAATGTCAGGGTTTCAAAAGGATTTGATCCTTCAGGATGTCAGAATGTTATCTTTTCAGGCAAAGTGAAGCTTGGAAGCTTCAGCAAATCATTTAACGATGAGTCAGGTGTAAGTATCAGGAGCGGCATATCAAATGCACATATCCATAACTGCGATATTGGTTCTGACGTACTGATTAGCAATATCGGAGATTATATTGCAAATTACCGGATTGACGATGATGTAATAATAAAGAACTGCGGAAAGATACATATTGAAGGGGTGACTACTTTCGGAAACGGAACAGACGTTGCAGTACTGAATGAAACAGGCGGGAGGTCGGTGAGGATATGGGATCAGTTATCAGCACATCAGGCTTATATAATGGCTCTTTACCGTCACAGGGTAAAAGCAATTAAGAAAATGGAGCAGATGATAACCGATTACTCCAGGTCTAAAAGTTCTGATACCGGAACGATTGGAACAGGTTCGCGGATAGAGAGCTGCCGGCATGTAAGGAATGTAAGAATCGGGCCGTACAGTCACCTGGAAGGGAGCATCAGGCTTGATGAAGGATCCATCAACAGCTGTGTTGAGGATCCTATCCTCATCGGACCAGGAGTGATAATGGAACACTTTATTGTCTGTTCGGGTTCAATAGTTACCGAATCGACACTTATAGATAAATGCTTTATCGGACAGGGTTGTGTTCTGGGTAAACATTACTCAGCAGAAAATTCACTGTTTTTTGCCAATTGCGGAGGTTATCACGGCGAAGCATGTTCAATCTTTGCAGGGCCCTATACTGTAACTCACCACAAATCAACCCTGTTGATTGCAGGTATTTTTTCATTCATGAATGCGGGAAGCGGATCGAACCAGAGCAATCATATGTATAAGCTGGGTCCTATCCACCAGGGTATCATGGAAAGGGGTTCAAAAACAACAAGCGATTCGTATGTACTCTGGCCCGCCCGTATCGGGCCATACACGCTGGTGATGGGCCGGCATTACAAGAATATGGACACATCGTCGCTTCCTTTTTCCTACCTTATTGAAAGCAATGATGAAAGCATACTTGTTCCGGGCATAAACCTGAGAAGTGTCGGAACAATAAGGGATGCTCAGAAATGGCCTGTCCGCGACAGGAGGAAAGATCCCATAAAGCACGACCAGGTAAATTTCAATCTCCTAAGCCCGTATACCATTCGTAAAATGTTTGAAGGCAGGGAACTCCTTCTCAAGCTTAAATCGATATCAGGGACAGTATCTTCATCATATTCTTATAATAACATGATGATAAAGGGAGCTTCGCTGGAAAGAGGGATAGAGCTTTATCAGACAGGAATTGATAAATTCCTTGGAAACTCACTTATCAAGAGGCTTGAGGAAAATAAAATAAAGTCGAACAGTGAATTGCAGAAAAGATTAGCCCCTGATCAGTCATTAGGGAAAGGCGAGTGGGTTGACCTTGCCGGATTGATTGCGCCAAAACAGGTTGTCAGCAAGCTCCTTGACGACATTGAATCAGAAAAAGTGAATTCAATAGAGGGCGTAACGGATGCATTCAGAAAGATGCATGCAGCGTACTATAAATGGGAGTGGACATGGGCATGTGAAAGGATAGAGGAAGAAGCAGGAAAGTCTGTTAAAGATTTCACAGCTGACGACATCGTCAGAATGGTCGAGAAATGGAAGAAAAGCGTTATAACCCTTGACAAAATGCTATATGAAGATGCCAGAAAGGAGTTTACACTTTCCTCGATGACCGGATTTGGCATTGATGGGGGAGAGGAGATCAAGAAACTTGATTTTGAGCAGGTCAGGGGGGACTTTAATTCAAACAGTGTTGTTGCCGCAATACAGGATCATATAAAGCAGAAGAGTGCACTTGGCGATGAACTTATTAAAAGGATGAAAAGAATAAAAAACTGAAGATATCTATCTTCCTGAGTACATATTATCGTAATATTTCTCATAATCTCCCGAAATAACTCTTTCGAGCCATTTGCTGTTCGAAAGATACCAGTCGACTGTTTTTTCAAGCCCTGCAGCAAATTCAGGAATAGGAGCCCATCCAAGCTCACGTTGGAGCTTTGATGAATCTATGGCATAGCGAAGGTCATGTCCCGGCCTGTCTTTAACATAGGTTATAAGTTTTCCGGAGGTGCCCTCAGGCCGCCTGAGTTTTTCATCCATAATTTTACATAGAAGCAGGATAAGGTCGATGTTCTTCCATTCGTTATTACCACCAATATTGTAAGTCTCTCCTCTTTTCCCCTTATGAAAGATCAAATCGATTGCCGAGGCATGGTCCTCAACATATAACCAGTCACGGATATTTTCTCCTTTGCCGTAAACAGGAACCGGCTTGTTGTTTTTGATATTATTTATGGCCAGGGGTATAAGTTTCTCAGGAAACTGATTCGGGCCGTAATTATTTGAGCAATTGGAAATAACAACCGGAATGCCGAATGTATGCCCGTATGCTCTTACCATGTGATCGGAGCTTGCTTTGGAAGCCGAATATGGACTTTTAGGGTCATAGGCTGTTTTCTCAGTGAACATCCCTTCTTTTCCAAGCGATCCGAAGACTTCATCGGTTGAAATATGATAGAACAGTTTTCCCTCAGTGTTGTCTTTCCAGATATTCAGAGCCGAGTTCAGCAGGTTGACTGTACCTACTATGTTTGTATGAACAAACTCATCAGGAGCCGATATTGAACGATCAACATGTGATTCGGCAGCCAGATGGATTACTGAGTTAAACCGATGCCTGGCAAAAAGGTCGGCGACAGCCTGCTTGTTTACAATATCGGTTTTTTCGAATGTGTAATTCTTTTTTGATTCAATATCAGTAAGGTTTTCAAGATTTCCGGCATATGTAAGTTTGTCGGCATTTACAATCCTGTACTGCGGATACCTGTTTACAAACAGCCTTACAACATGTGAACCAATGAATCCGGCGCCACCTGTAATGAGTAATGTTTTTTCATCTTTCATTTTTCCTTATCTTTTCTGATATAGTTTTCCCATTTCCAGGCTGTTTCCATCGACTCATCAAGGGTGCTTTTAGTGCTCCATCCGAGTTCCCGGTTCGCGAGCGACGGGTCAGCCCATATTTTCTCAATATCTCCGGCCCTGCGTCCGGCAATTTTGTACTTCAGCTTTATCCCGGTAACACGTTCAAATGATTTTATTGCTTCCAGGACTGATACCCCTTTCCCCGTTCCCAGGTTGAAAACCTCGTAGTTTGCCTTATTCTTGTTTTCAACCAGTCTTTTAACTGCAATAACATGGGCTTTTGCCAGATCGACGACATGCAGGTAGTCTCTGATGCATGAACCATCGGGAGTATCATAATCGTTTCCGAATATTTTTAATTCCTCTCTCAACCCATAGGCAGTCTGAGTAATATATGGAACAAGATTCTCAGGCACACCCCTTGGAAGTTCACCGATAAAAGCCGTGGGATGAGCTCCTATCGGATTGAAATACCTCAATGATATTGCATTGATTTTTGGGTTTGCAGCAACAGTGTCTCTGATGATCTCTTCCCCTATCTGCTTGGTATTGCCATAAGGTGATTCAGCCGGCTTTATAGGAGCATCTTCGGAAACAGGCAGTTTGTCGGGCTGGCCGTAAACAGTGCATGATGAAGAGAATACAATACCAGGAACGCCAAAAGCTTTCATGGCTTCAAGCAGATTGATCAACGACACAAGATTATTCCTGTAATACTCAAGCGGCTTATTAACTGATTCTCCGACAGCCTTGTATGCGGCAAAATGAATCATGCCGTCAATACCGCTGTGCTTCCTGAAAAATGAATTGAGCTTTTCCTTATCACAGATATCAAAGACATTAAGTTCGGGCTTAACCCCGGTTATCTGATATATTCGATCAATTACTTCTGCTTCTGAGTTATACAGGTTATCAACAATCACTACATCGACCCCTTCTTCTATCAGCTCAACTGTTGTATGTGAACCGATATATCCGGTTCCACCGGTTACCAGGATTATCTTTTTCATTACAGACTCAAGTTTATGTTATTAGTTTTCCCTGCCGGGAATATTAAAAAGTTTATAAATCGACAATTACTTGTTTTTACTTAAGGGATGGTAATCCCCGACCAGTCCTACCGGATTGGAATTACGGATAGTGAAAGCAGTTATTACTGACTGGCGGGCATCCTGAAGCCCGAATCCCTTACCATTTAATATCTCTTTATAAGATTCGGTATGAAGTTCGCCAAACCCTTCACTGAATTCTATCTCCTCGCCCTCGATCACTATTGATCTGAATGTCCTTTTCCCGGTTGCTTTTGCAGCATCAGGAAGGTCGTTGTGATCAATACTCAGAAACCACCGCACCCTCGCATTTTCAAGCTCGAGATATCCGGCTGCTTTGTCAGGCTGCGAAATATGAACAATATTCTTTGTGGTGTCGCCAAAAATCCAGCTCAGCATATCGAAAAAATGAATGCCTATGTTGGTTGCAACACCGCCAGATTTCTGGACATCGCCTTTCCAGGAAATAAAGTACCAGTTACCCCTGCTTGTTATATATGAAAGATCAACATCATAGATCTTGTCTTTTGGCCCGTTCCTGATTTTTTCCCTGAGTTCTACAATTTTAGGGTGAAGGCGAAGCTGCAGGATAGTGTATATTTTCCGTCCGGTTTCATTTTCAATCTCCTGAAGTGCCTCCACATTCCAGGGGTTGAGTACAATAGGTTTTTCACAAATTGCCTCGGTCTGATGTCTTAATGCAAACCTGATATGGGAATCGTGGAGATAATTGGGGGAGCAAATGCTGACATAGTCTATTTTTGTGCCTGTTCTTTTTAGCTTGTCAAAATGCCGGTCGAACCTTTCAAACTCAACAAAAAAATCACTGTGGGGAAAATATCCGTCAAGCAGGCCTACGGAATCAAATCTGTCGAGACTTGCAAGCAGGTTATTACCTGTATCTTTTATTGCCCTGAGATGGCGGACAGCAATATAACCACCCACACCTATCAGTCCGAAGTTTTTAGGAGTCTCTTCCATCATGGTTTCAATTACAGCAGAGGTTTATACTATTTAATTATTTTCGAAACATTACCATCCAGGATTCGGTATTTATCTCCGCTTTCGGGGCATATTGCAACACCGGCTTCATCAAATTTAAGCTTGTGTCCGTATTCGCTCATCCAGCCTGTTTGTCTGGCAGGATTCCCGACGACCAGCGCATAGGCCTTTACCTCCCTGGTTACAACAGCTCCTGCCCCGATAAAAGCGTACATGCCAATCCTGTGGCCGCATACAATTGTGGAGTTGGCTCCGACAGTTGCTCCCTTCTCGACAATTGTGGAAACATAACTGTCTTTTCTGATGACCGCACTCCTGGGGTTGACAATATTTGTGAAAACCATCGACGGGCCGAGGAATACATCGTCCTCACAGATAACGCCGGTATATATAGAAACATTATTCTGAACCTTGACATTTCTGCCAAGTTTTACACCTGGTGATATTACTACATTCTGTCCTATATTGCAGTTTTCGCCTATTTCGGAGCCTGACATTATATGGCTGAAGTGCCATATTTTAGTTCCTTTCCCTATTTTGCATTTTTCGTCAACGACAGCAGTTTCATGAGCAAAATACTCTCTTTCCATTATTATTGTCTTTCAAAGAATTTTAAAATGTTACGGGTTATATGATCAAGCTGCTCCTCATCCATTTCGGTATGTATGGGTAACGACAGCACCTCCCTGCACAAGAGGTTTGTAACCGGAAAATCAGACTCCTTATAACCGAGATACCTGTAAGCTTCCTGCATGTGAAGCGGTCCAGGGTAATAGACCATCGAGGGGATCTTTTTTTCATCAAGATACTTTTTAAGTTCATCTCTCCTGCCATTTTTAATCCTGATTGTATACTGATGAAATATATGGGATGAATATTTTTCTCTTTCCGGAACAGCAATTTCATAACATCCTGCAAGGGCTTTATCATAATAATCCGCGGCAACTTGCCTTGAACTGTTGAACTGGTCGAGGTGTTTCAGCTTCACTCTCAGAATTGCAGCCTGCAATGTGTCAAGTCTGGAATTTACGCCAATATCATTATAGTGATAGCGTATTTTCATTCCGTGGTTGGCTATGCTCCTTAACTTTTTTGCCAGTTCTTCATCATTTGTATATATTGCTCCTCCATCGCCAAAGCAAGCAAGGTTCTTGGAAGGGAAAAAAGATGTGGTACCAGCATTTCCTATTGTACCAGCTTTTCTGATCTCACCCCCGGGCAGGATATAGTCCGTCCCGGTTGCCTGGGCGGCATCTTCAATTACAAACAGGTTATTCTCCTTTGCAATCTTCATTATCCCTTCCATGTCGGCACACTGGCCAAAAAGATGAACCGGGACTATCGCTTTTGTTTTTGGGGTGATCGACTTCTTTATTTCTTCGACGGAGATATTGAATTTACCGGGTTCCGGATCTACAATAACCGGCTTTAAGCCAAGCAAGGCAACAGTTTCAACAGTGGCTATAAAGGTAAAGTTCGTTGTGATAACCTCGTCTCCGGGTTTAAGTCCCAGCGACATCATTGCAATCTGAAGTGCATCAGTGCCGTTCGCACATGAAATTACATGCTTTACTCCAAGGTAAGACTGCAATTCTTCCTCAAACAGTTTAACCTCAGGACCTTTAATAAACGCTGTTGAGTTTATAACCGAAAAAATTGCATTATCAATTTCTGACCTGATGTTTTCATACTGGGTTTTCAGGTCAACCATCTGAATTTCCCTCATGTGAGATGAAATTATTAAGGTTACGAAGATACTGTTTTTCGGCTTAATTTTTCATAACCCTCAAGAAGTCATCCCATTTAAAATGATGTTCATTTATTGCTGATAAAGTTGTGTTAAAATGTTAATAACATAAAATTGATTTCTTAGGAAAGACATATAGATTGATCTTAATTTGTTGAGAATAAATCAGCATTTTTTTTGGATATAAAAGCTTTCATAAGGGAATTGTTGTTCACACACGACTGCGTCATTGTGCCGGGGTTTGGAGGATTTATCGGTAACTTTTCCCCGGCCCGGATTGACAATGTCACCGGTACTTTTTATCCGCCTGTCAAACAAATCTCCTTTAACAGGAACCTTAACCATAACGACGGACTTCTGATCAGTAAAATTTCACTGGCTGCCGGGGTTAATTACGGTGATGCAAGGAACATGGTTGAAGAGTTTGTAAAAGTGCTTTCGGCCAGGCTTGCAAAAGGTGAAAAATTTGTATTTGACCATCTGGGGACCTTCGAAAACAATAGTGAAAATAATGTCCGTTTTGAGCCTGAGCCAAATATTAATTACTTCCCGGGTTCTTTCGGACTTGAGTCATTTCAGTGCAGCCCGTTAAGGGAATATGATGTCAGAAAACGTGTAGCAAGGCATATTGACAGAGACCCTTTAGCTCGTTCTTCAACACGGAGGAACCTGTGGAGGGCAGCAGCGATAATCCCGTTGCTGGCGCTTTTAATTGCAGTGCCTTTGAAGACGGACCTTTTTAAAGCAAAAGTTGAGGTAACGACTCTGAATCCTCTGATTGCAGCTGAATTTGAAAGTAATAAAAAAGCAGTCGATGAGGCGATTGTTATCATACCTGACAGCAGTACCTCAGTCATAGACGAGCCTGCTCCCGCCATTGTTCAGGCTCCTTCACCGGCTCCTGCCCCGGCTGAACCAGGCCTGTACAGCATTATAACCGGAAGCTTTAAATCGGAACAAAATGCATTATCGCACGTAAACAGCCTTAAAGCCGAAGGTTTCAATCCTGAGATTAGCCAGGCTTCAAATGGTTTTTTCAGAGTTACTGCAACGACATGCATTAACATGGAATCGGCAGTGACGTCAAGGGACAGCATTTCAAAAAAATTCCCCGGTACCTGGATCTCGAAAAGAAAACCTATTTGATCAAACTCCCGTTGCTGACGTTATCAACGGGCGAAACAAGCACCAGTTTCCCATCCTTATCTTCAGCCATAAGGATCATCCCTTTTGATTCAATGCCCTTTATCTTCCTCGGCTCAAGATTTGAGACTATCGAAATCTGCTTTCCGATGATTGATTCAGGTTCATAATACTCAGCAATTCCTGACACAATTGTCCGGATATCAAGTCCTGTGTCAATTTTAAGTTTCAGGAGCTTTATGGTTTTTGGTACTTTTTCAGCTTCAAGAATTGTTGCAGTCCTGATATCGACTCTCGAAAAATCATCAAAAGTTACAGGATCTTTTGATGGTAAAATCTTTAATGATGCAGTGTCATTTGCCTTCCTGGATGATTCAAGCTTGCTGATCTGGCGGTCGATCTCTTCCTGCTCTATCTTTTCGAACAGAAGACCGGGCTTATTAATAAGGTGATCAGGCTTCAGCAGGTCATCCCTCCCGGCATCATCCCATGCCATCTTCCCTATGTCAAGCCATTTTCTCAGCTTATCCATTGAAAAGGGAAGAAATGGCTCAAGGACAATTGTAAGATTGGCGGTTATCTGTAAAGAAATATTCAAGATGGTTTTTACCCTGCCAGGATCGGTTTTGATGACTTTCCATGGTTCGGCATCAGCAAGATATTTGTTCCCGAGCCTTGCGAGATTCATGGCTTCCTTCAATGCTTCGCGGAACCTGAATGTTTCGAGGCTGTTTCCGACATTTTTCTTAATTGCTGACATCTCTGCCAGCACTGTATTGTCATTTTCATCTGATATTCCTCTTTCCGGGACTTTCCCGCCATAATAGTTATTTGTCAGTACAAGGGTGCGGTTGACAAAATTTCCGAGGATAGCAACAAGCTCATTGTTATTCCGCGCCTGAAAATCTTTCCAGGTAAAGTCATTATCTTTTGTTTCGGGAGCATTTGCACAAAGTGTATACCTAAGTACATCCTGCTTCCCCGGGAAATCCTCGAGGTATTCGTGCAGCCAGACAGCCCAGTTCCGGGATGTTGAGATCTTGTCATTTTCGAGATTAAGAAACTCATTTGCAGGAACATTGTCAGGCAGGATAAATGAACCTTCAGCCTTAAGCATTGCAGGAAAGATAATGCAATGAAAGACTATATTATCCTTCCCGATAAAGTGAATCATTCTTGTTTCCGGATCCTTCCAGTATTTTTCCCAGTCAGGAGTAAGTTCCTTTGTAGCTGATATATATCCTATTGGTGCATCAAACCATACATAAAGCACTTTCCCCTTAGCACCTTCAACCGGCACCGGAACGCCCCAGTCGAGATCGCGGCTTACAGCCCTGGGCTGCAAACCCTGATCGATCCACGATTTACACTGCCCGTAAACATTGGTTTTCCATTCTTTGTGATCTTCGAGTATCCATGGTTTCAGCCAGCCCTGATATTTATCGAGAGGCAGATACCAGTGGAGGGTCTCCCGCAGAACAGGTTTTCTTCCGCTTATGGTAGAATGGGGATTTATAAGATCGTTCGGACTCAGTGATGTACCGCATTTTTCACACTGATCGCCGTAAGCGTTTTCGTTGCCGCAATGGGGACAGGTACCCATTATATACCTGTCGGCAAGAAAGCATCCGGCCTCCTCATCATAATATTGCTCACTTGTTTTTTCAATGAATTCACCCTTATTATAGAGATTCAGGAAAAATTCGGAAGCCGTTTCATAATGCACTTTATTAGATGTCCTTGAATAGATATCAAAAGCGATTCCGAAATCCTCAAAAGCCTTTTTGTTCAGTGAATGATATCTGTCAACCACTTCCTGCGGTGTAATCCCTTCATTGCGTGCTTTCAGTGTTATAGGGACTCCATGTTCATCCGATCCGCATACTGAAATGACATCGGCTCCTTTCATTCTGAGATACCTCGTGTAAATATCAGAAGGCACATAAACTCCTGCCAGGTGACCAATATGCAAAGGCCCGTTAGCATAGGGAAGAGCTGAAGTGATAAGGTACCTTTTATAGTTCTTCATAAATCTTAAGAATGCTTGACTATTTTTAAAATTGAACAAAGATAATGTTTATTCATCCAGTTGGCCGGGATGACAATAAGGATTATTTTTACGTGATAATTATATATAATGCCTCCAAAAAAAATTCTGCCTCCTTTTCTCAAAAGTGGTGATGAAGTTGCAATAATTTCTCCCTCCTGGGCAATTGATTTAGATAAGATCAATCGGGCCGTTGTATTACTTGAAAAACAGGGACTCAAAGTCAGGACGGGGAAAAATATTTTAAAACGGTCGGGACCTTTCGCTGGTACAGATGATGAACGCCTTCATGACCTTCAGAAAACTGCAGATGATCGCGGCATCAGGGCCGTCTTCTGCTCAAGGGGAGGTTACGGCATGCTCAGGATAATTAGCAGGATGAAATTTTCAGCTTTGAAAAGAGCACCCAAGTGGTATATCGGATTCAGTGATATTACAGTTCTGCATCTCTGGCTTAGTGAAGTATGCGGTATTATTTCAATTCATGGAGAAATGCCTCTTAATTATACAGATAAGGAAAAATCAGAATCTACCTTTGAAACTCTTAATAACGCACTCTTCGGAAACTATAAACCAATATCGTGGGAGGGAAATTTTCTTCGCCCCGGAGAAATCGCAGGTGAAGTGACCGGGGGTAACCTGTCGTTGATTTACAGCCTTATCGGAACAAAAGCTGAACCAGTAACCAGGGGAAGGATCCTGTTCATTGAAGAGGTGGGGGAGTACTATTATCATCTCGACCGGATGATGACATCGTTAAGGCTTGCGGGAAAGCTTAAAGGACTTTCGGCATTGGTTGTAGGAGGACTGACAAAAATGGAGGATACAAAGATCCCATGGGGCAAAAGTGCCGAAGCAGTTATTGCTGGAGCAGTTTCGGGTTACAAATATCCTGTTTTCTTTGATTTTCCGGCCGGTCACATAAATGATAACAGGGCCTTCTACATCGGCCGGCCGGCTAAAATCACTCTTATTGGCGATAAAGCAGTTCTTGGATACATTTAGCAAGCACCCAGCACCAGTCAACTTGTATTCAGAAAGCTGAAATGAGTAGATCCAGATCCTTTGAAATTGCACCAAATTTCTGGCCTAATGTCTCGTTTGTCAGGATCCCGTTGAAGAGATAAACTCCGCTGCGAATCCCGCGGTCATTTTTAAGCAATTGTATGATGCCTCCGGTTTCTGCAATGTTTTGAAAGAGAGGATTGAAAATATTGCTGAGTGCGATTGATGCCGTGCGGGCCACCCTGGAGGGCAGGTTGTACGCTGAAAAATGGATCACACCATGCTTCTCGTAAACAGGATCTCTCAGAGTACGGCATTCAGTCGTTTCGATACAACCTCCGCGGTCGATACTCAGATCAATAACCACAGCACCTTTCTTCATGGTTTTGATCATTTCCTCCGTGATGTAGTACCATGGGCGAAGGTCCTCAAGCTCAATGGCACCGATCAGAACATCAGCTGATTTCAATGCCTTTTTAAGCACCTGGGGATGAAAAACAGATGTCTGGAGACGCTGATTTATAAGGTTCTGAAATCTTCTCAGGTTATGAAGGGAAGGGTCGAAAATCTTAACTGTTGAACCTAATCCAATTGCGGCACGTGCTGCATATTCTCCTGCAGTATTGGCTCCGATTATCACAACCTCGGTCGGTGTGATACCTGTAATTCCTCCCAGCAGAACACCCTTGCCTCCATGGTGGTTGCTTAAATAATCAGAAGCAATTAGGACAGATGTCACACCACTGATCTCATTCATCGATTCCATAACAGGCATGACACCGTTACTGTCGCGCATTTTTTCGAGGGCAATTGCCGTTACTTTTTTCCTGATAAGCTTTGCCAGAGTCTCTTCACTCAGCTTCAGGACATTGAGAAAGGACATAACAATCTGGTTGCCTTTAAGATACTCGGCCTCCTGCGTTGTAAAGGGTGCAACCTTGATTACAGCGTCAGCACTAAAAACCCTTGCGGGGGACTCTGTTATTATAGCTCCGTTTTCACTGTAGTCTTTGTCAGAATAGTTTGCTCCCGCACCTGCACCTTTCTGAAGAATAACCTCATTTTCATTTTCAACAAGCAGATTTACAGCCTCAGGAGTAAGAGCAACTCTTTTCTCATCGTTTTTCTTATCATTTGGAATTCCAATTGAGATCTTCTTATGCCGGACGGCTGTCTCAAGCTGTTCTTCCTTCGGCATGAAGGTGGTATTGCCAAAACTCATATTCCCGTTTTTAGCTTTCTCATTCATAATAGAAATGTGGTTATTTTCTCAAAGGTAAAAAAATTGCAATACAGGAGCAACATAAGGTAAGGTTAAGAAATATCAAGAATCCTTTGTTCCTTGTCGTCAACGGTAATTTTAATATTGACAGTTTCAGGAGGAAGAATTTCACCGATTAGTTCAGGCCATTCCATAAAGCAATATGAATCGCTGAAGAAGTACTCCTCAATGCCAAAGTCAAACACCTCTTCTTTCTTTTTAATCCGGTAAAAATCAATATGATAAAGGATCTCTCCTTTCCCTGTTTTATATTCATTGACAATGGTAAACGTAGGGCTGCTTATCAGATCACCAGCCCCGAGAGCCCTGCAGACTGCTTTTATGATAGTTGTTTTACCTGATCCCATCGGTCCGCTGAATGCCAGAAGCTTTTTACCGGATGTATATTCAAGTAACTTTTTTACTGCAGTTGGCAGATGTTTTTTGTCTTTAATAAGGATCCTCATTTTGATCCGTAGTTTATCATTAAACGGGCTCCAGACACGCAACAGGAAGCATTATCTCCTGCATGGAAATCCCTCCGTGCTGAAATGTGTCCTTGTAAAAACCTGCATAGTAATTGAAATTGTTCTGGTAAACCAGGAAATCCTTGTTCAGGGCAAATATGTATTTTGAG
>Ga0209254_10003846_pt1 | contig 13715 bp, 12 predicted proteins | sample FrelakmetDIP11DI_FD_187148 | JGI IMG/M metagenome (GOLD analysis project Ga0209254, IMG submission 187148) | Freshwater lake sediment microbial communities from the University of Notre Dame, USA, for methane emissions studies - DIP11 DI (SPAdes)... | ecosystem: Environmental > Aquatic >...
ATCATGCTGCGCGAAAGCGCGCAGCGGTGGGTCGCGCGCGCAGTCACCGGCGAGGTACGCGTGGAACTGCGTCGGGGCAACGACTACTCGATCCTCGACACCTCGTCGCCGAACCTGACGTACAAGCCGGAGCGGTTGACGATGGAAAAGGGCGAGTCGGTGTTCTCGCCGGCCGACCGCATCGGCCAGCTGACGATGCGCAACCTCGACATCACCGACACGCGCGACAAACTGATGACCTACACGCGCATCGGCCTGCTGTCGGCCGGCAGCGGCTCCGCCTTGCCGAAACTCACCGAGGACAAGGGCGGCAAGTAGACCGACCGGATGACCGACGACCGGCTGAACGGATGAATGCCGGCTGGCGGAACCTCTGCCTATAGTTTGATCGTCTTCTGCGCCGGTGCTCTTCCAGGTTCCTCAATCCCGGATCCGAGCTCTCCGGCCGGCGCGCTGAGACGACTGCAGACACCTCGCAGACACGGGTCCGCTGATCGCGGGCCCGCTTTTTTCACAAGATGCCCGGTTCGGGTTCGAGTTCGATGCCGAAGCGCGTCCGCACTGCGTCCTGTACCTCGCGCGCCAGCGCGAGAATTTCCCTGCCGGTGGCGCCCCCGAGGTTGACCAGCACCAGGGCCTGGCGGGGGGAGACTCCCGCGCGGCCGCGAACCACTCCCTTCAGGCCGCATGCCTCGATCAGCCAGCCCGCCGCGAGCTTGAAGCGACCACCCCCGATGTCGTAGCTGACGAGCGACGGGAACCGGTCGATCAGTTCCTCGCGCTGCGCGCGGGGCACCACGGGATTCTTGAAGAAGCTGCCGGCGTTGCCCACCTGCCCGGGGTCAGGCAGTTTCCGCTGGCGGATCGAGACGACGGCATCGAACACATCGCGTGCCGCCGGTCGGGTGACGCCGCGCGACTTCAGTTCGTTCTCGACGTCTGCGTAGCCCGCGACGGCGATCCACTGCATCGGCAGGGCAAGGGTGACGCCGACGACGACGCGCCCGACGGCGCGGTCATGCTTGAAGACGCTGTCCCGGTAGCCGAAGCGGCAGGCGGCGACGTCGAGGGAGTCCAGCGCTCCGCTCGCCGGATCGAAGACCTCGACGTCCTGGAGGCGCTCGGCCAGTTCGAGCCCGTACGCGCCGATGTTCTGGATCGGAGCACCACCCACGGAGCCGGGAATGAGCGCCAGGTTTTCGAGCCCGTGCAGGCCGTCGTCGAGCAGCCGCGCGACCGTGCCGTGCCACGACTCGCCTGCACCCACCCGGACCAGCCAGCGGGCACCGTCGTCGCCGATCCGCGCATAGCCGGGAATGTCGATCTTCACGACCAGGCCGTCGAAGTCACGCGTGAACAGGATGTTGCTGCCCCCGCCGAGGATCAGGCGCGGCAGGTCGACGACGCGTGGATCGGCCAGCGCATCGCGCAACTGCTCGACGTCACGCACCGACGCGAAGAACGCGGCGCGTGCCTCCACCCCGAACGTGTTGAACTTCCCGAGCGAGACGCCGGTTTCGATCGCCGCTGCCATGGCGCGATTGTAGGTGGCAGGTCGCTAAACTCGCCTCGTTCACCTGGAGAGCGCCGATGCCTTCGTTCGATGTGGTCTGCAAGCCGAACCTGGTGGAGCTGCGCAACGCGGTCGACCAGGCGAACAAGGAAATCGCGAACCGGTTCGACTTCAAGGGGTCGGACGCGCGCTTCGAGCTGAAAGAGTTCGAACTCACCGCCTACGCGGACGACGAGTTCAAGCTCGGCCAGGTGCGCGACGTCCTGATGGGCAAGCTCGCCAGGCGCGGGGTCGATCCGCGCCTGCTCGACTTCGGCAAGCCGGAGAAGATCGGCGGCGACAAGCTGAAGCAGGTCGTCAAGGTTCGCAACGGCATCGACTCGGTGCTCGCGAAGAAGATCGTCGCGCTGGTCAAGGAGTCGAAGCTGAAGGTGTCGTCGAGCATCCAGGGCGACGCCGTGCGAGTCGCCGGCGCGAAGCGGGACACTTTGCAGGACGCGATCGCCCTGCTTCGCAAGGAGGTCACCGAAGTGCCCCTGACGTTCGAGAACTTCCGCGACTGAGCCGATCGGGCGATCCCGGTAGCCGCACCGCCCATTCAAGGCACGAGCGCGGCCGGCAGTCAGGAAATGGCTTGGCGCGGGCATGAGATCCACGTACCATCTTCACGGTATGAGGACGTCGCCCTCCCGATTCGGCAGCTTTCCCGTCCCTTCCGGCTCGAACCCGGCGTCGGGTTCCGGCACTGCCGCGGCGCCAGCCTCGGCAGCGAATGCCCGGGAATTGTCGGTGCTCGAGAGCAACCATCCCGGTGTCGTGCGAACGATCTCGCTTCTTTGGGGGCATCCGGAACTGACGGACTTCCTCGCGCGTGTCGCGGCGGGCCTCGACCCGCGGCTCGCTCACATCGAGCCGGCAGCCCTGGCTGAACTGATGCTGCTGGGCGAGATCCACCGCTCGATCTGCCCGCGGCACGACCGCAAGATCGTCGAGACCCACTCGATCAGCCGGCTGGGCGGCGCGTGGCGCCCGGTAGTCCACCGCGGCTGACCGCCTCGGCGGGCCCGATCAGCGCCTGAGCCCCCGCGCCCAGCGATCGTAGAGCCGCCAGGCGAGCGTCCTCATCGCCTCGCAGCGTCGTTCCACTTCGCGACACATTTCCTCGGGCGACTGGACGCCGGGTCCACCCGTAAGCGCCCGCTCCGCCTCGACTTCCTCGGCGGCGCCGGGGTCCCTTGCCCACGCGGTCACCAGTTCGGTCGTCATCTCGATGTGGAACTGCATGCCGACGTGCTCGGCGTTGCCGCGCTCGACGACACAGGCCTGGTTCGGCGCCAGCGAACTCGCGAGCAGCCGGCGCGCTCCCTGCGGCAGTTCGAAGGCGTCGCCGTGCCAGTGGAACAGTTCGCCCATCGCCGTGGCGCCGAACCACTCTTCCACGCCAGCGGGATCGACCACATCGACAGGCAGCCACCCCATTTCCTTGCACGGGTTGCGGTGGACCGCCGCGCCGAGCGCCTTCGCCAGCAACTGTCCGCCGAGGCAGTGACCGATGATCGGCACGCCGCGCGCGACGGCATCGCGCATCAGCGCAAGTTCCTCGTCGATCCACGGCAGCGGATCGTTGGCGCTCATGTTTCCGCCGAGGGAACACAAGCCGGCATATGGCTCGGCCGACGACGGCACCGGCTCACCGAGGTGAACGCTGACGAGGCAGTGCGGAAGCGATCGCGCGGCGAGCCACGAGGCGAAGTGCCCTGCGGACACACCGGCCTCGTGCTGCAGGATGACGATCCGCCTCATGCCGGGCACCGCGTGACGCCAGCGTCAGGCGACTGACTTCACGCGCGGCTCGCGCATCAATTCCGGGAAGCGACGGCGAACCGCCGCGGCAACTCCGTCGGCATCGAGGCCGCACTCGCGCAGCAGCAGCGCGGTGTCCCCATGGTCGACAAACTGGTCCGGCAGGCCGAGTCGAAGCACCGGGTGCTCGATGCCCGCGGCGGCGAGCGCCTCGAGGCAGGCACTCCCGGCCCCGCCGTCGAGCGCATTCTCCTCGACGGTGACGAGCGCATCGTGCGTGGCGGCGAGGCGGCAAACGAGTTCAGCGTCGAGCGGCTTGACGAAGCGCATGTTCGCGACCGTCATGTCGAGCGCTTCCGCGGCCGCCAGCGCGGGCGCGACCATCGTGCCGAACGCGAGAACCGCGATGCGCCGGCCGGCCGGCGCGGCGGACTCGCGGCGCACTTCGCCCTTGCCAAGCGGAAGCGCAGTCATTTCCTGGACGATCGCGACCCCCGGTCCGGACCCGCGCGGATACCGGACGGCGCTCGGTCCGTCCTGCTTGAAGGCGGTGAACAGCATCTGGCGGCACTCGTTCTCGTCGGCGGGCGCCATCACGGTCATGTTCGGGATGCAGCGCAGGTACGACAGGTCGAACGCACCGTGATGCGTGGCGCCGTCGGCCCCGACGATTCCGCTGCGGTCGAGCGCGAACACGACCGGCAGGTTCTGCAGCGCGACGTCATGGATCAACTGGTCGTAGGCGCGCTGCAGGAACGTCGAGTAGATCGCGACAACCGGCTTCATGCCGTCGCACGCAAGGCCGGCGGCGAACGTCACGGCATGCTGTTCGGCGATCCCGACGTCGAAGTAGCGGTTCGGATACTCCTGCTCGAAGCGCACTAGCCCGGAGCCCTCGCGCATGGCTGGAGTGATCCCGATCAGCCGCTTGTCCGCAGCCGCCATGTCGCACAACCAGTCGCCGAAGACCTGCGTGTACGTCGGTTTGCCCGCGGCCGCCTTCTTGATGCCGACGATCGGGTCGAACTTGCCGGGGCCGTGGTACAGGACCGGGTCCGCCTCGGCGAGCTTGTAGCCCTGCCCCTTCCTCGTCACGACGTGCAGGAACTGCGGCCCGGTCAGGTCCTTGATGTTCTGCAGCGTCGGGATCAGCGACTCCAGGTCGTGGCCGTCGATCGGGCCGATGTAGTTGAACCCGAACTCCTCGAACAGCGTGCCCGGCACGACCATGCCCTTGGCGTGCTCCTCGAACTTGCGCGCCAGCGCGAACACGGGCGGGAAGTTCTTCAGCACCTGCTTGCCCGCGTGCTTGGCCGCCGCGTAGAACTTGCCGCTCAGCAGGCGCGCGAGGTAGCGGTTGAGGCCGCCGACCGCCGGCGAGATCGACATGTCGTTGTCGTTCAGGATCACCAGCAGGCGGATGTTCTCCGTGACGCCCGCGTTGTTCATCGCCTCGAAGGCCATGCCCGCGCTCATCGCGCCGTCGCCGATGACCGCGATCGAGTGACGCTTCGATCCCTGGTTGCGCGCGGCCACGGCCATGCCGAGCGCCGCCGAAATCGACGTCGACGAGTGCGCGGTGCCGAAGGTGTCGTACTCGCTTTCCGAACGGCGCGGGAAACCGGAGATGCCTCCGTATTGCCGCAGGTGCGCCATTGCCTCGCGCCGACCCGTGAGGATCTTGTGCGCGTAGGTCTGGTGGCCGACGTCCCACACCAGTCGATCGTCCGGCGTGTCGAACACGTAGTGCAACGCGACGGTCAGCTCGACGGTGCCGAGGTTCGAACTGAGGTGCCCGCCTGTCCTCGAAACCGACTCGAGCAGGTACCCGCGCAGCTCGACGGCCAGCTGCTGGAGCCGGGTGCGATCGAGGCGCCGCAGGTCAGCCGGGGAAGACACGCTTTCGAGCAGTTCGTACATCCGTCGTTCCGTCGGTTCAGTGTGACCGGCACACCATGAAGTCGGCCAGTTCCCGCAGCCGGGTGGCTCGCGCGCCCAGTCCGTTCAGCGCCTCGAGCGCCTGCGCGCGCAATCGCAGCGACCAGGCCTTCGCCGCCTCCATGCCCAGCACCGAAACATAGGTCGGCTTGCCATGCGCGGCGTCCTTGCCGGCGGTCTTGCCGAGGTCCGCGCTGGTGGACTCGACGTCGAGGATGTCGTCCACGACCTGGAAGGCCAGTCCGATTGCGTCTCCATAGCGCGCCAGCGCCTCGCGGGTGCATTCGGTGAGCAGCGGCGCCTGGCCGGACAGCGCGCCCATCAGCACCGAGGCCTTCAGCAGGGCGCCGGTCTTCATGCGATGCATGCGCTCCAGGTCGGCGAACGTCATGTTCATGTTGCCGACCGCCGCCAGGTCGATCGCCTGCCCGCCGCACATGCCGGTCGTGCCGGACGCCTGCGCGAGTTCGCGCATCAGCGAAGCGGCCTGCGCTGCCGGCAACGTGCCCTCCGCCAGGACCTTGAACGCCTCGGCCTGCAGGGCATCGCCGGCGAGCATGGCGGTGGCCTCGTCGAACGCCACGTGAACCGTCGGCTTGCCCCGCCGCAGCACGTCGTTGTCCATGCACGGCATGTCGTCGTGCGCCAGCGAATACGCGTGCACGTACTCGACGGCCAGCGCGGCGCGGTCGAGCGCCTCGTCCTCCGCGCCGGTCACCTCGCCGCCCGCAAAGACGAGTAGCGGGCGAACCCGCTTTCCACCGTCGAGCACCGCGTAGCGCATCGCCTCGTGCAGCCGTTGCGGCACGGCGGCGGCGAGCGGCAGCATCCTCTGCGCCGCGGCCTCGAACCGTTCCGCTCTCTCCGCAGCCCAGGTGTCGAAGGAGACGGTGCCCGCGCTCGTCGGCGACACCACCGCCGCGCAGCTCATTCCGTTCCGCCTTTCAGCTCGCCGAGATCCAGCGGCTTCAGCAGGTCGCCTTCGAGCTGCTTGATTTCCTGCTCCGCGTTGGCGAGCCGTCCCTGGCAGTAGCGCGCCAGTTCGGCACCCCGACGGTAGGCCGCGATCGAATCGTCGAGCGACAGTTCGCCCGACTCCATCTTGCGCACGAGCTGGTCGAGTTCGTCGATCGCCTGCTCGAAGGAGAGGCTGTCGACGGGTGAGGACGCTTTCTTGGTCATGCCGGCAGTATGGAGTCGCAGACCGGGATTCTAGTGCAGTGAGCGCGGCGCCCCGGACGGGACCGGCTCGGCGCGCCCACTAGAATCACCGCGATGAACGCACTGTGGATGTTGGTGGCGTCCGTGCTGTTCTCGGTGATGGGCGCATGCGTGAAGCTCGCCAGCCGCCACTATGGCGTCACCGAGATCCTGTTCTATCGATCCCTGATCGGCGCGGCCTGCCTGTTCGCGTTCGTTCACTTCCGCGGCGTGTCACTCTCCACGCCGCTCGCCGGCCTCCATCTGCGTCGAGGTGTGGTCGGCACCGCTGCCGTCTTCCTCTGGTTCTACGCCACGACGCTGCTGCCGCTGGGAACCGCGCTGACGCTCAACTACACCTCGCCGCTCTTCCTTGCGCTGCTCGTCATGGGAGTGGCCATGCGTTCGCGCGGGCACATCGACTGGCCGCTCATGGCCACCGTGGGCATCGGGTTCGTCGGCGTGATCCTCGTGCTGCAGCCGAACTTCACGCCCGGCCAGGCGATCGGCGCAGCGGCCGGACTGTTCTCCGGCGTGCTGTCGGCGATCGCGTACTGGCAGGTCAAGGGACTCGGCGAACTCGGAGAGCCGGAGTGGCGGGTCGTCTTCTACTTTTCGCTGACCGGCGCCATCCTGGGCGGGATCGGAAGCCTCGCGATCGGCTTCACGGAGCACACGCCTGGCGGCGCCTTGCTGCTGCTCTTCATCGGCATCTCGACGCTGCTGGCGCAACTCGCGATGACGCGCGCCTACGGCCAGGGCCGCACCGAGACGGCGGCGAGCCTGCAATTCTCCGCGGTCGTGTTCGCGTCCGTCCTCGGGGTATTGCTGTTCGACGACGAGATCCCGCTGATCGGCTGGGCCGGCATCGCGGTCATCATCGCGAGCGGCATCGCCTCGACCGCTCTGACCGCGCGCCGGCGAGCCCTGCGCACCACTTCCACCGAGTCTCCCGACAGGAGTTGAACATGCCTTTCACGACGCTGGTCACGGTCGAGCAGTTGCAGGAACACCTCCAGGATCCCGCGTGGCGCGTGATCGACGTGCGCCACGACCTGATGGACGTCGAAGCCGGTCCGCGGGCCTACGAGGGGGGTCACATCCCCGGCGCCGTGTTCGCCCACACCGACGACGACCTGTCGGGAAGGAAGACCGGCCGCAACGGCCGCCATCCGCTGCCGGAGCGCGCCGATGTCGTGCGGGCGTTCCGCCGATGGGGCGTGAACGACGACACGCAGGTCGTCGCGTACGACGCCAATGGCGGCAACTTCGCGGTGCGGCTGTGGTGGCTGGCACGCTGGCTCGGCCACACGCCGGTTGCGGTCCTCGACGGCGGGTGGCCGCGATGGGTGGCGAAGACCGGACTGTCGAGCACCGGAACCGCCGCGCTGGCGCCAGGACGATTCACCGATCGCTCGTCCTCGATGGCGCTGGTCGGGGTCGACGCCGTCGTGCGCAACCTCGGCACGCACGGACGGCTCGTGCTCGACGCGCGCACGCCGGAGCGCTATCGCGGCGAGCAGGAACCGATCGATCCGGTCGCGGGACACATCCCGGGAGCGCGCAACCGTCCGTGGCAACGCAATCTCGAAGCGGACCAGACGTTCAAGTCGCCGCAGGCGCTGCGGCAGGAGTTCGAAGCCGCGCTCGCATCGACGCCTCCGTCCCGGGTGATTCACCAGTGCGGATCCGGCGTGACGGCGTGCCACAACATCCTCGCCATGGAGATGGCGGGCCTGGCCGGCTCGGCGCTGTATGCGGGCTCGTGGAGCGAGTGGATCGCGGACCCGGGCCGGCCCGTCGCGACCGGCGACGAACAGGCCACCTGACGCTAGTGCGCGTGCACGCTGCCGGTGGCGACGGCGGCGATCACCACGCCGAGCAGCACGAGTCCCACCTCAGGCAGCGACTTGGCAAGCGACGAGCGCCGCATCATTTCCGGCAGCAGGTCGGACAGCGCGATGTAGATGAAGCTCGCCGCGGCGATCGCCAGCGCATACGGCAGCAGCGACTGCGAGGCCTCGAGCACGAAGTAGCCGACGATGCCGCCGACCACCGCCGACATGCCCGACAGCAGGTTGAAGGCGAACGCGCGCCGCCGCGTGAAGCCGGCGTTCAGCAGGATCATGAAGTCGCCGACCTCGTGCGGGATCTCGTGCGCCATCACGGCCAGGGTCGCGATCACCCCGAGGTGCACGTCAACCAGGAACGCGCCGGCGATGACCACGCCATCGGCGAAGTTGTGGAACGCATCGCCGATCAGGATCGGCACGCCGCCGCGTCCCGCCTCGTGGCGATCGTGGCCGTGTGCGTGGTGATGCAGGTCGCCTTCGTGGTGGTGCGTGTGATGGATCAGCGAGAGCTTCTCCAGCAGGAAGAGACCCAGGATTCCAGCGAGGATGACCCATCCAAGCACGTGCGGATCGGCCTCGCTGTGGAATGCCTCGGGCAGCAGGTGAGTGATCGCCGTCGCCAGCAGCAGCCCGGCCGACACCGGCACCAGTTTGTCGATGACCCGCGCGAGGTAGTTGAACCCGAGCCACGCCGCGAGCGCGACCGACAGCAGCGTCGACAGCAGGTTGGCGAGGATGATGTAGCCGAGGATGGTCATGAGGGGCGGGCACGAGGAGCGGCGCCCGCTCGCTTGCCGACGGCAGTGTAGCGGTGCGCGACGCGGAGGTCGGCGCCGGAAGCGGCCCTCAGCGCGCCTCGACGCGCGCGAGGTTGTCGTCGGAGTTGCGGTCGATGCGCTTGTTGTATGGATCGACGCCGACGAACTTCGGCGCGCGGTCCACCACCAGTGTGACCTGCTGCGTGCCCGACTTCATCGGCCGGCGCTCGAACGCGAGCACCGAGCCCGAAGCGAACTCCTTGCCTCCCGGCTCGTCCGCGAAGACGCCGATGTCGAAGGCTTCGTCGAGGGCGGCCTCGGTCTCGCGTCCCTTGCCGTCGGCGTAGAGCTTGCGCCCTTCAACGATGAACGTGACCTCGTAGCGGCCGTCCGGGCGCTTCGTCACCACGGCATCGCGCGCCTTCATGTCGTAGAGCGTGATGCGCTCGAACAAGTCCTCGATGAGCTGGGCGTGCTGCGGTCCGGCCTCCTCCCGCAACAGCGTCAGCAGGTCGCGCGTGTTCGGGTACGGCGCCGGCTTGAACGCGTGCTGCTCGATCAGGCGCTGCAGCGCGCGGTTCACCGTCGCCTCGCCGACCACCTCGCGCAGCCAGTACATCGCGAGCGTGCCCTTCTGGTAATGGATGTACGGCTGGTTCTCGACGCGCGCGAGCGGCAGCTCCTCGACGACCTCGCCGCCTCGCGCGCGCAGGTAGCGGTCCAGTTCGTACTTCAGGAAGCGGCGGACCTGGTCACGCCCATACATCTGCTCCATCACCAGCAGCGCCGAGTACTGCGCGAGCGACTCGACCAGCATCGTCGCGCCCTGCTGGTCGCTCGGCACGACCTGGTGCGCCCACCACTGGTGCGCGATCTCGTGCGCGGTCACGTACGTGACCATGTCGATCTTCTCGGGGCTGGCCGCGTGGTTGAAGACGAAGCCGATCGTTTCCGAGTACGGGATCGTGTTGGCGAACGACTGCGCGAAGTTCGCGTAACCCGGAAACTCCAGGATCCGCGCCTGCCTGAACTGGAAGGGGCTGAAGCGCTCGCTGAAGATCTCGAGCGAAAGTTTCATCGCCGACAGCATCCGCTCGACGTTGTATTCGTGCGCCGGGTGGTAGTAGACGGCGAGGTCGACGTCGTTCCAGCGTTCGCGCTTCACCGCGTACCGCGCCGATTGCACCGAGAAGAAGGGAATGATCGGCGCGTCCGTGCGAAAGCGGGCGGTGCGCCGTCCGTTCGCGGTCGTGTCGCCGACCGTCGTTCCGGGAGCGATCGGCGTCTGGTCCGCGTCGGTCGTCACCGTGATGTCCGCGGTCACCCACTCGGCATCGCCGCGCAGCACGTTGCGCGCGCGGGCGCTGTCGTCCTCCAGCTTTGCGGGCCGCAGCTCGGGTTCGAGCCCGTGCTTGCGGCGCTTCGCGCGCTCCTGCAGCAGGCCGTCGCGCGACATGCCCAGCGACGGCGTGATCTCGGTGTTGTCGACGAAGGTCCCGTTCTCGACGATGCGAGTCAGCGGCCGGCTGTTGCTGAAGCCGCGCTGCTCCAGCGTGGTGGCGAACGTCATCGTCCGCCGCTCGCCCGGCGCCATCGCCGGCTCCAGACGGTAGATGCGGTAGGCGTGCTGCGCGTACTCCTTCGCCAGGACACCGCCGGGAACGGACAGCGCGTCCATCTTCAGCCGCTGCGGCCAGCGCACGTGCACGGCGTCGAGCGGCTTGCCGGTCCGGTTCTCCAGCAGGTACTCGCCGCGCGTGACCGCGCGCGCGTCACGCGGGAAGAGCTGGACGTCGAGCCTGACGTCGACGATCGTCGGCTGCGGCACCGACTCGTAGCCGATCAGCGCCTTCTCGAGTTGCGCCAGGCGCTGCTCCCGCTCCGGCGTCGTCACGTACTCGTTCAGGACGTTGGTGTTGTAGTAGATCCAGCCGCCGAGACCGATCGCGCCGGCGGCGGCGACGCTCAGCACCGCTGCGGGAGTGCCGCGCAGGCGCTGCGGCAGCCGCCGCAATCGCGTTCGCAGCGGCGCGCTCGCGCCGCGCACCCAGAGCCCGTAGGCGAGGACGAGCAACATCAGTGCGACGAAGCCCCAGTAGGCGAGGAACGCGTAGCGCCCGATCGCGAACCGCCCCATGCCGTTCATGTCCGACAGCGGGACTTCCGGCGCGCCGGCGTACTGGTACAGGTTGTGCTCGAGCCCCATGTTCTCGAAGGCGACCGAGGCGACGAGGTACAGCAGCATGACGGCCCAGCCGAGAAACTTGTGCGGCACGAGCACCTGCACGAACACGGAGAGCACGGCGAACAGGACGGCCAGCGCCGCTCCCGGCAGCACGAACCACCGCAGGTAGTTCAGCAGTTCGAAGTTCGCATAGCCCTTCAGGGCCTGCACCGCCACGCCGGCCAGCATCGCGACGAGCAGCGTGGCCGTGAGGACGAGCGTGATCGCGAGAACCTTCGGAACGATGAACGCCCAGTCCGGCGCCGGCGTCGCGTCGACGATCTCGTGGACGCGGCGGTCGCGGTCGCGCCAGACCAGTTCGCCGGCGTAGAAGATCGCGATGATGATCGGGATGATCGTGAAGGCGCCGTTCAGGCTGGCGACCATCAGCCGCGTCACCGGGAAGACCTCGCCGCCGTAGAACTGGCCCGCGTACCAGAGTGAGCCGAGCGAATTCAGCATGCCGATGCCGAGCAGCACGAAGAACGCCGGGCTGCGGAACACGAACGCCATGTCGAACCGCGCCAGCCGCCAGAGCTGCTGCCAGCGGGTGGCGGCATCGGGCGCCGGCACTGTCACGCCCAAACGCGTCGCCGACGGCCTGCCCGCCTCCTCGCCCTTCGCCTGCTTCCTGCTCGCGCGGGATCCGGCGGTTCCCGCCTGCGTCATCGAAAACCGTGCGTAGGCGATCGCGAACAGCGCAACGCCGACCCCGAGCCAGAGCGCCCGGTTGGCCAGCATCACGCCGGCAATCTCGGGCAACTGGCCGTTGCGTTCGGCCGCCGTCCAGTACTTGGTGACCACCGACAGGGTGGCGAGCCCGAACGGGTCGGCGAGCGCGGCCAACTGGTCGTGCTGTGGCTCGCGCAGCAGGCCGCGCAGGACGAAGTAGCCGACCAGCAGCGCCAGCGCGCCGACGTAGGTCCACATCAGCGAGCGCGTCGCGGTGGCGAGCGAGAAATAGATCGCCGACACGATCAGCAGCGTCGGAGCCGCGAAGAAGAAGAGCGCGTAGCCGTAGTCCCACGGCCTGAACGGCCCCACCTTCTCCGGGTCCAGCCACGGCATGACCGATCCGGCCAGGATTCCGAGCGGCATCACCGCCAGCACCAGCAGGGCCGCCGCCGTCGCGCCGACATAGCGGCCGACGAGGTAGTCCCGCTTGCTCACGCGGGTCGACCGGATGATCGGCGCAAATCCGGTCTCGTCATCGCGCAGCACGACGTTGGCGACCAGCGCGACGATGACGAACGTCGCGAACAGCGTCATGATCGCCATGACCTGCAGGATCGCGAACGGCGCGTTCACGTGCACGTTGCCGCGCGACCCGATCTGCACCTGGTCGACGGTGATCGAGCCGAAGGTCAGCAGGAAGAAGATCAGGCAGCCGACCCAGAAGACCGGGCTGCGGAGCTGGTAGCGCAGCTCGAACGCGGCGATGGCCCGCAGCATGGCGTCAGGCCGCGGCGGCGAGCGGCGCGGGGCGGCGGCGCTGCTCGGCCAGCGTCGCGAAGTAGACGTCCTCCAGCGTGCCGTCGACGCGCTCGAAGCCGGCACCCGGCGAACTGTCGGCAATCACGTGGACCATCGTTCGCCCTTCGCTCAGGCGGGTCGAGATCACCTCGTGCCCGGCGCGGAAGGCCTCGAGCTCGGAGCGCTCGATCGTGCGCCGCCAGATGCGTCCGGCGAGGCCCGCGATCAGGTCGTGCGGCACGCCCTCGCGCACGATGCGCCCGCCGGCGATGATGGCCATCCGCGAGCAGAGGTCGGTGACGTCGTCGACGATGTGCGTCGACAGGATCACGACCACGTTCTGGCCGATCTCGGCCAGCAGGTTGTTGAAGCGGTTGCGCTCCTCGGGGTCGAGTCCGGCCGTCGGTTCGTCCACGATGATCAGCTTCGGACTGCCGATCAGCGCCTGCGCGATCCCGAAGCGCTGGCGCATGCCCCCGGAGAAGCCGGCCAGCGCCTTCCTGCGCACGTCCCACAGGTTCACCTGCGCCAGCAGGCCTTCGACCACTTCCTTGCGCACGCGGCGCTCGCCGATGCCCTTCAGCACGGCGAGGTGGTCGAGCATCTCCAGCGCCGACACGCGCGGATAGACGCCGAAGTCCTGCGGCAGGTAGCCGAGCAGCGCGCGCAGTGCCTGCGGCTCGCGCAGCACGTCGACGCGCCGGCCGTCGGTCTCGAGCGCGATGCTGCCGCCGGTCGGGATCTGCAGCGTCGCGATCGCCCGCATCAGCGTCGACTTGCCGGCGCCGTTCGGCCCGAGCAGGCCGAACATTCCGCGCGGCACGGTGAGGGTGACGTCGTCGAGCGCGCGCGTGCCGTTGGGGTAGACGTGCGACAGGTGCGCGATGGACAGCATGGACTCCTCCGACGGTGCTTGCGCGCGACGGCTGCGAGCGCGGGTCGCACTGTAAACG
>Ga0209254_10003847_pt1 | contig 13713 bp, 13 predicted proteins | sample FrelakmetDIP11DI_FD_187148 | JGI IMG/M metagenome (GOLD analysis project Ga0209254, IMG submission 187148) | Freshwater lake sediment microbial communities from the University of Notre Dame, USA, for methane emissions studies - DIP11 DI (SPAdes)... | ecosystem: Environmental > Aquatic >...
CGCCTTTGCCGAACTCGAAAAATTCATCGACACCCCCGTTAAGAAATACTCCAGCGGCATGTACATGCGCCTCGCCTTTGCCGTCGCTGCCCATTTGGAACCGGAAATTCTTCTCGTCGACGAGGTCTTGGCTGTGGGCGATGCAGAGTTTCAGAGGAAATGCCTCGGGAAAATGGAAGGCATCGCCCAAGGTGGCAGGACAGTCATCTTTGTTAGTCACCAGATGAATGCTGTTCGAAGATTGTGTGACCACTGTATCTGGATGAATGGTGGGAATGTTCAGGAATATGCGAGCACGGTAGAAGTCGTAAGTGAGTATGAAGCCTCAATGAGTGCCATGAGTTTGGATTCCTCTGCAAGGGCTATTGACACATCTGTTCCTGCCCGCTTTCTGAGTTGGGAGATCGTCGAACCTAGAGGAGATAAAGGAAATGTTCTAAACACTAATGGGGCTTTAGCCTTCGAAACAGTTGTTCAAACAAACAAAGAGATTCAGAACGCCGAGCACGGCATCGCCCTTTGGAATCGTGATGGACAGCTCTTATGGGCATGGGCAGTAACCAAACTGACTCTAGCTTCAGGATTAAACCATCTTGTCTACACCCTACCCGGTTTGCCTCTCCGCCCAGGCGTTTATCAGTGGCAGGTCAGTCTTTATGAAGACGGCGCCTTGATTGACAATTGGTTTTGCCAACCGGAGTTGGTTATTACAACACAATCGCACAGCCACCCTCTTGATCAGTGGACTGGGCTTTTGAATTTGTCTTGTGGCTTCAGGATCCAACATTCGGAGTGAACTAGATGCCAACTGCCCATACGGTCTTTGAAGGTTATGGACTTATCAATGAAAGCCGCAAGAACTTTCTAAAAGAAATCATACCGCATCTCATCGCTGAATGCGGTCTGAACACCGCGCTAGATGTTGGATGCGGAGTTGGGTTTTTCTCGCAGTGGCTATCCGAAGCAGGGCTGAAAGTGAAGGCTTTCGATGCACGTGCTGAGAGTGTTCAAGAAGCCAATAAAAGATACCCCAGCGTCGAGTTCTACGTCGATGATCTTGAGAAGCCTAAGCGGCTTGAGGTCAGCGCTTCAGACTTGGTGCTGTGCTTTGGTCTCCTTTACCACCTTGAAAATCCATTTCTCGCCATCCGTCACTTGCATTCTCTCACCAAAAAGGTCAGCGTCATTGAATCAATGATTGCTCCCTATTCGTCTCCTTCAGCAGTCTTGATCGATGAAACGAAAGGAATTGATCAGGCTTTGAATTATGTCGCCTTTGTTCCTTCCGAGGCGTGTCTAGCCAAAATGATATACAGAGCGGGTTTCCCTCACGTTTACCGCGCCGCACCATTGCCAGAGCACACAGATTTTGCGACAACTCTAGAACATAAAAGACGGAGAACCATTTTAGTTGCCTCTAAATCACGATTGAGCCCTCCGATGTTCCAAGAGTTGCAAGAAGTATTTGTTTCAGATGTCTGGCAGAGGAAAACGTTTCGCATGATGAGAAAAATAGTAAACCTACGAGCACGCTTGATAGGCAAATAGAAGATAATCAGTTATCCTTATGCTTGCTAATATTCTAAGATCGATCCTCGATAGAACCTTTCTCATTAAGCTGCACAATCGACTGTCTGCTACCCGCTATGTGCCGGCTCCCGAGGTTGAGATTGACGACCATCTGTTAAGACATTACCGGGGACAAGGCTGGAGAAATCTGTCACTCTCCGCAAGGAGGGCATGGGTAGATTTTTTTCCCTTATTCTCTGCCATCAAGATTCACACGGTTGTTCATGTGGGAGCGCATGATGGCGCCTTTGCGTTGAGCCTCAATGAAGCTTTCCCTGACATCATGTTCCACCTCATCGAACCAGTTCCGAGCACATTTCAAAAGCTCTTAGCTAATGTTGTATCGCACCCAAACATGAAGTGCCTCAATCTGGCTGCCGGAGACAAGGAAGAAATCCTAGAGATGTTTGTCGACGATTTCTCACCTGCGAGTTCCCTCCTGCCTTACGAAGACAGAGCAATTCAGGAATTCCCTTTTCTTGGCAAAGGCCATGCCATCGAAGTTCAAATTTTGCCCCTTGATCAAATCCTCAAGGGCTGTAAGGCAGTCGACGTAGATATGCTAATATTGGACGTGCAAGGGTATGAAGATAAAGTTATCCAGGGAGCAGAAAAAACACTTAGGTCCTGCGATGTAATTATGAGCGAGCTGAGTCTGCAGGACCTATACAGGGGTTCATCCAGCTTCAATTCCGTCTATCAGGCTCTTGTGAAAAAGGGGTTTCACTTAAAGCACCTCTTGAACCCCATAAAAGGTAACACGCAAACGATCCTACAGATCGACGGTATTTTTGTGCGCACACATAACACAGGAAACTGAAGATGGGGAAAATTACTCGTCTAATAAACCACATCCAGAGGGGGACTCTGCCCGATCGGATTCAAAGGGGATGGCGAGAACGAACCAAGAGAAGGCGACAATTTCGGTGGAACACCCGAAACGGTAAACGAGATTACCTGGAAGCAAGAATTGAACACGGTCTCATAATGCACCTGCATTTCGACAGCGAACTAGCGCGCCTCATTCACTGTGAAGATTTTGAGATAGGAGAGCGTCACTTCGTAAATGCATTTCTAAGACCGGGGGATGTATTCGTTGACGTAGGCGCCAACATCGGTCTTTTCTCTCTCATCGCAGCGAATCGGGTAGGCGATTCAGGGATGGTTTATGCCTTTGAACCGTCAGCGAAGACCTTCCATAGACTTCGTGAAAATACGAAACTCAATAATTTCCAAAATGTTCAGTGCTATCAGTTAGCCCTTTCCGATGAATTCGGTAAATCCCCTTTTTACACCTCCGAGGACGGTTTTGATGCCTGGAATTCCTTTGCCCACCCCATTGCAGGAGAGTTCTTTGCCAAGGAGATAATCCAATGCGAGACATGGGACCGTTTTGCACGCACCCATGGGCTTCTTGGCAGGGTTGCCATGATGAAAATCGACGTAGAGGGTTGGGAGAGCAAAGTCCTGCAGGGGGCAAAAGAATCGCTTTCAAGACAAGATGCGCCCGTTTTGCAGGTGGAGTTTACAGATGAAGCCGCCGTTTCCGCAGGCTCCTCGTGCAAATACCTTTATCTTGCCCTAGAGAATTTCGGATATCGGATATTCACTTACGAATTCACGAGAAGGAAACTCATGCACGACCCTCTTCGTGAAAACTACCCGTATATTAACCTGATAGCGACAAAAAGCCCAGAAGAAACAAATCGCAGATTGCGAAAAAATACCTTTTGGCGATGGACTCCAGGAAAGTAAACCTTAAGGGTAAATGTTAATCCATGCGCTGCCCGACACTGAAAGATCTACCCCTTCCCCCGCCAGGCAAACATGGCTGGCCGTGGACGGAGGAGGCCCCTCAGCTGCCAGATAAAATGCCGGATGGATCCCAGTGGCCAAGAATTAGCATTGTCACACCAAGTTTCAATCAAGGGCATTATATCGAGGAGACCATCCGATCTGTTCTTCTGCAGGGATATCCTGATTTCGAGTACGGCATTATCGATGGAGGCTCAACGGACGGATCTACAGATATCATCCGCAAATATGAACCCTGGCTAGGCCGCTGGGTAAGTGAACCTGATCACGGGCAAAGCCATGCCATTAACAAAGGCATGCGCGTCGCTACGGGAGAAATCAGCAACTGGATCAACTCTGACGACTGTTTGCTTCCCGGCGCTCTGAAGGTCGTCGCCGAGACTTATGTATCCCAGCCAGGTTCTCTCGTTGTCGCCGCAGGAGTCGACTGTGACGACACCTCCCGGAAAGAAGTCTTTGTCTCACCCAGAAGCATCTCCGTTCAGAACATCATCCGGTTCTGGGAGGGCTGGTTTGACTGGTTGCAGTCATCTATCTTTTTTTCAAGAGAGAAATTTCTCGAGGTTGGCGGTTTAGATGAAAAACTTCACTTCTCTATGGACATAGATCTATATTGCCGCTTAATGCATACCTCTCCTGCCGTTTATACTTCAACTCCTATCTCCCGGTTTAGAAGGCATAGCGCAGCGAAAACCCAGTCGCAATATCATGCCACCATGTTGGAGCACATCAAGGTCGTCTCCAAATACAAACAACTTCTGAATCAGCAAGACACGAGGACCTACAAAGCCCACACTATCGCTTTTCTTTTAAGAAGAATGAAAAGGCTTTTGCTCGATGGCCGGTACCGTCCATTAATTCAGTATTTGCATTACACCTTGGCCATTGGCCGATTACAGACCGTTAGGATTTCATTGGATTTGGTTTTGAGCAAATTGAAGATCACCAGAGGAGGGATCACTTTACTCTGAATTCTAGGGTGCCCTTTTGACAACCGCCAGCCCACAGTATCCAGGAGGTCTCTCCAAATTTCAGGTCTCTCTCTCAGAGGCATATGGAGAAAAATGGTCTGCTCTTCTTGAAGAAAAGAACTTCGCAGAATTTATTGTTCAACACTTAGAAAATAGACATCATTTTTATGATCTCATTCAGAGGTATCTCACCGAGGTGAATGGGCAAAGAATACTGGAGCTGGGCTGCGGTACCGGGATAGACATCAATGTAATTGCAAAAGAAAAAAAGAGCTCGAAGTGTTTCGGCAGTGATATCTCGCCTCAAAGCATTAAGGTCTGCGAGCATATCACCAAAATTTTTTCAAATGAGATTGAACTTTTTGTCGCTGACACACAGCGGCTCCCCCTTAAAGCCCAGACTTTTGACCTCGTCTTCAGTCAGGGACTCGTCGAGCACTTCGAAGATCCTGAAGCCGTGATTGCCGAGCAGGTTCGTGTTCTGAGAGAAGGCGGCATCTTGATCGTCAACGTACCTCAGAAATATACGGGCTACACGTTGATGAAGAAAAGGGCCATGAAGAAAGGGAAATGGAAGCTAGGCTGGGAGAGCGAGTTCTCTTACTCCAATCTCAAAAGAATCGGAAAACGATTAGCCCTCATAGAAAAAGATGTTCTCGGGTATCAGTACTGGAAATCCTGGAGAGAGCCGGTTTTTGTCCTAAGAGATCTTTACAATAAACTTCACAGAAGAAATCCTCTCAGAAACCACCCGCTCTTCCTAAGACTCACTAGATGCTACGAATCTTTTTGGAGACAAATCGAGAACCGCTGGGGACAATATTTTCTTCAAAACATAGTTATTGTTTACGAGAAACCTTCTAGATGAAGATACTCCATGTCAATATGACAAGCTCGGGAGGAGGCCTGGAACAATACCTGCTCCGCCTTTCGGAAGAGCTGCATTGCCGGGGACATGAAAGCTTTCTCTTGTTCGGGGAAGCCTCTTCCGGTCCACCCCTCCCCTTCAGAGCTCAGCTTTACTGTATTGACAGCATCACCCATCCCCACTGCAAAGACCTAGCCGATAAGCTTGCAGCGACCTCCGAAATCCTGGATCGGGAACGACCCGATCTGGTTTTCTTTCATCAGGTCCTGAATCCGAGGTTGGTAGACCTCTTGAGTAAAGCATACCCTTCCATTCGCTTTGCCCATGGATTCAAGATGGTCTGCCCGGACGGGAGAAAAACCCTCAAGACCAGGAAGGTGTTTTGCGAGTTTCCTTTGAGCTATCTGTGTCAGCCCAGAGCCTACCGCTACAGATGTATGCCGCGAAATATCTTTCAAGGAGTGCCGGCGATTTCCGGATCAAAGAGGATTGCTCAGATACACAAAGAAAGAAGCTATACGATCGTTGCGAGCCAATTCATGAAGAAGGTAATGCTTTGCAACGGCTTTAATGAAGAGAGAATAGCTGTCATCCCTCCTTTCACCACCCTTCCTGACTTGGAATCGCGCAATTCGTTCAATGATCCTCCAATGATTATTTCTGTCGGCAGAGTCGTCAAAGAAAAAGGAATGGACCATCTCCTCCAAGCCTTTGTATCACTAAAACAAAAGGCAAAGATTGTGATCATTGGAGATGGGCCCTTCCTGAATGAGCTAAAATCCCTGGCACAAAGACTGGGAATCATTTCTGACGTATCATTTCCCGGCTGGCTTTCGCCGAATGAGCTGAAATCCTACTACCAGAGGTGCAGAATGGTTGTTGTGCCATCGACATGGCCTGAGCCTTTCGGCATGGTCGGGATTGAAGCAATGTCCTATGGCAAGCCGGTCTTGGCCTTTGATGTCGGGGGAATCTCGGAATGGCTTAAGCATGAGGAAACAGGATTCCTTGTAAAGCCCAAGGACTCGGTCGCTCTTGCTGAAAAAATATCTTTTCTCCTTGAGCGACCGGAGTTGGCCAGCAAGATTGGTAATAAAGGACGGGAAGCGGTCAGGGTTCGATTTGTCCCCGGCGTTCACGTGGATCAACTGTTTTCGGTGTTTCACCGGGCCATAGACTTCTTTAAACAAAACCCAAACTTGCGCAGCCACTCTGCGAGATAACGATGTCGATATGTTAGAATCCCTTGCGAAAACCTTCCTGGACTTGGAAAAAACGCGCTTTTTCAGAGCGAGGCTGACTCAACACCAAGCGAGGGATATTAATCTTCATGGCAGGAGTCGTATTCTCTGCATCCAAATGAACGCCATTGGGGATGCCATCATGACGCAGCCCGCGTGGGCAGCACTCAAAGACTCAGATCCCGAGAGGTGTATAGATCTCCTCTGCAGATCCCACATAGCTCCTCTCTTCAAGCAGGACCCCAGCATCAAGGACATCCTCACTTTTAACCCTCGCAAATTCCGATCCTGGCTCTTCGAGGGCGGCAAGCAATTATCGGACATCGTCGCCGGCGGAAGATATGACGCCATCATCGATTTTACTGCGCTCCCTTTGACTGCCGGGCTTTGCGGACAAAAGAATGCCCCTCCCTCAGTAGGGTTCCGCCGTCCTATGAGGTTTCGGGATAAAACCATTGACATCGGCTGGGCGTATGACCTCGCTTTTTCTTATTCGGAAGAGGAGCCACTAAGAAAGCTGATGGTCGATCTGGCGGCACCATTCACAAAGGGGAATGGGCGGCCAAAAAGGCCCAGCTTATGGATTGCCGACCACGTCGAGGACAGCGCAAAGGAACGGCTCAGTATGGCTGGGATCGCAGGCTCTCGCTTTGTGGTCATCCATCCGGGAGCTAAATGGCCCCCAAAGCATTGGCCCGTCACCCACTGGAGGACTTTGATTCACTTCATTACAAAGGAATTGCCTATTCCCATTCTTGTTTTGGGTGGCCCAGGCGATGATGCTTTGGTTCGCGCAATCGCAGAGGGCACGATTTCCAGGGCCGTGAAAACCCTTATTTCCACAGAGATTGACGCAACCGCAGCAATCATAAAGCAAGCGGTCCTTTGCATCGGCAATGATTCCGGGCCGATGCATATTGCTGCAGCCGTTGGAACAAGGTCACTTGCACTGTTTGGCCCAGTTTTGCCGATTCGCTCGGCTCCACCGTCGGACGAAGGCTGCACTGTTCTATATCACCCTATGTTCTGCAGTCCCTGTGAACTCTACTACTCAAGAAATCGGTGTCGCAGGGGGCTTAACTTTTGTATGCATGCACTTGAGCCTGAAGTGGTTCTGGGGGAAGTGGTTCGAATTATAAGGACGGAAGCCAATGCTTAAGTGCAAAATTAAATGGCAAAAGCCAGAGTTTTGATGCTTATGGGCATTCTCAGCACTCTTTATTACGATCTACCCAGAAAGCTTTTTCAAGGCAGGGCTCTTCCCTGTCGTAATGTCGTATTCGAGTTGACCTATCGATGCAATCTCTCATGCAAAATGTGCTCGATTATGAATGAAATTGCCAATCGGGAGCATCTAAGAAAAGATACTGAGCTCGACAAAGATGAAGTCTTAGAAATCATCAATCAACTCCCGTCCGGGAGCAATATTACTTTTACGGGCGGCGAGGCTCTTCTCAAAAAAGGAATTGATGAAATTCTTGAGAAGACTGGGAAGAAATACAAGATCACGATCGCAAGCAACGGCGCTTTGCTCAAACAGCACGCGGAGCTCCTGGTGAAGGCGGGAGTGCGGGCGCTGGGCGTTTCACTGGATGGTCCTCCAGACGTTCATGACCGCATCCGAAACCAGGAAGGTCTCTTTCAGAAACTGCAGAATGGTCTACAGGCCTTGATCGAAGCCAAGCGAATTCAGAGTTCACCCTTCCCAGCGATTAATGTCAATGCAGTCATTCTGAGAGAGAACCACAGATTCCTCCCCCAAGTGGTGAAAATAGTGAAGGATCTGGGACTGGACTCCTGCACCTTCCAGATATTCGATCCTTCGCTCAGGCGTTCGGGAATTGCGCCCAATGAAAATCTGAATGATCAAGAGAATCCCCTGTTTAACGTTGAAGGGATAGAGGCCTCTTCCCTGAGAACATGCTTAAATGAGATCCTCCAGGAAGGGCGAAAGCGGCAAGTATCCGTCGCTTTTTCTCCTCCTCTCTCAACTGATGAAATTGTTACCTACTACGGGAGGGTTTTTGATCTAGGGGACTGGCGCTGCCGTTTCCCTTGGCAAGTAACTAGGGTTTCTCCTTATGGGGATGTTTATCCCTGTCTCAATTATCGAATCGGCAACACGAGAGAGGGCCCGTTGAGAGACCTGTGGAATCACGAAAGATATATCCGCTTTCGCCAGACATTGGGAAAGAAGGGTATCTTCCCTGCCTGTATCGGCTGTTGCAAGATGTTCCCCCTGAAGGGAAAAAGGCTCTGATGGGCAGCACGCTTGCAAGAAAGGGGCGATGACCCATTTGAAGATCGCCATTATCTGTCAGAATTATCCTCCGGCCCGCTTTGAGGGGGGAATCTCCCATTACAGTGCCCTACTTGCAAGAAGACTTGTTCACATGGGCCATGAGGTCCACGCTTTCACCTCTTCTGAATTTTTGGAGCCTATAAGGGACAAGGCATCCCAGTTCGGTGTTGAAATAACGAGAATCGATGGTCCCTGGAACCACACCACGGTAGCGACCATCAAAAAACTGGCTGAACGCAACAAGCTGGATGCGGTGGTTCTTCAGTATGCTCCTGCCTCCTACAAAACTTCTTTCCGCATCCGATGGGCTCTGACACGATTTACCTGTCAGAAGATAACTGCGTTTCATACCCTGTGGGGTCAGGGCATAGACAAGCTTGTTGCCCTTTTCTTGCTTGTCGGCAGCCCCAAAATCATTGCAACAAATTCGGAAATCATGGCCATTCTGGAGAGGCATATCCCCTTTCTTCTGAGGAAGACCTATTGGATCCCGATCGGGAGTAATATATTGGTGTCCAATAGGGTGACTGCGGCAAACGATCAGTCACCACCGATTGTTTCATTTTTTGGAATGATCTACCCCGGGAAAGGACTGGATATGCTTCTCGATGTGGCAGAGGCTGTAAAGAACAAGGGTTACCAATTCCAGTTCAAGCTGATCGGAGGAAGCATCATCTATCATCCGGCCTTCCACGAGGAGTTCCTGAACAAAATCCGGCAAAAGCCCTTGGAAGGTGCCGTGGACTATCTGGGGTTGCTCCCTGCGGAAGAGGTCTCCCAATGGCTGCAAACCAGCAGATTCCTCTTTTTGCCTTATGACAAAGGACTCTCGGACAGACGTGGCACCTACATGGCTGCCTTAGCGCATGGAAAGCCTGTTCTGACCGCTCCTCCTGTTGTGCCGATGCCTTTTATCAAAAATGGGCTCCATGCTCTGTGGCCGGAAAAAGGCGATGTATCGAACTATGCCGAGCTCTTCATAAAACTGCTTACGGACAACGAGTTGATCCGGCGTCTTGAACAGGGGGCTAAAGGTTTATCGTCATGTTTCACATGGGAAAGAATCGCTTCCGAATTAGATCTTGTGTTGCGAATGTAACGTCTCAAGACCTAAGCTTGGTGCCTGTCGCCATCGCTCCCTAGCCCTTTTATGCTTTAAAGAGATGGTTCGATGCACAAAACATTTTCAGATCAAGAAAAGACAAAGGTAGCTTTTGTGTTCAATCACGCTTTCTTCCTGGGTGGGGGAGAAATCAGCTTTTCTGAGTTGATTCGAACTCTGAATAAAGACTTCTTTGAACCGACCATCATGGTTCCGTCATCAGGCGAAATTGAAGCGTTCTTTGAGAAACAAGGAATACAAGCTCTCGTGACCCCTTTTCCCCCTTTGAAAGAGGCCTTATTCCACCCCCTCACTTCCACAGGAAGTTTTGTTACCGGCCTGAAACAGAGCAAGCCCGACATTATTCACGCCAACGGATCGAGGGTCTGCTTCTACAGCGTCCTCGCGGGACGCGCCCTTGGCATACCCGTCGTATGGCATGTGAGAGAAACCTTGAAGGATCTCTTTTTCTATGACGCCTTCCTCGGTCTAGCCTCCAAGAGTATTGTGTGTGTGTCTAAGAGCGTAGGCATCAAGAGATTTGGAAGATTCGGCCCCCTCTTAGAAAAGAAAATTTCAGTTGTTTACAATGGAGTCGATACCTCCAAGTTTGTGCGAGATGAACAAGCAAGAGACCATATGAGAAATCGCCTGGCGATACAGAGCGGCAATGTTCTTTTCGGCGCTCTTGGGAATATCATCCCCAGGAAGGGATACGAGTTCTTTTTACAGGGTCTTGCAGAAGCGAGAAATCTCAACCATCAGCTTTCCGCAAAGGCGCTTATTATAGGGCGGCGCCTGGACACGGAGTACTATGCTATGCTGCTGCGATTGATCTCTGATTTGCACCTGCAGGATAGTGTCCTCTTTCAAGATTACAGTGAAAACGTACGAGCCCTTCTTTCAGCGATGGACGTATTTGTCCTATCGTCCAAGAGTGAAGGCTTCAGCAGAGCTCTTTTGGAGGCTATGAGTTCCTCACTGCCCATCCTGGCAACCAGAATCAGTGAAATCGAGGAGGCCGTTGCCGATCAGAAAAACGCCCTACTCATTAATTTCGAAGATGTCCAGTCCATGGCTTCTGCTATCGTCACCCTAGCGAATGATGAGGCCTTGCGGAAAAGGATGGGAAAAAAGAATAGGGAAAGGGCCATTGAAAAGTTCGACCTCAAGGGGCATGCTGTTGCCGTGGAAAATCTCTACAGAAAACTGACTTCCAGAAAGCCATGACAACGACCAAAGCTACGATATTGATTGATGCCCGAGAGTTCGTCCCAGAGAGGCGTACCGGCATAGCCCGAGTCCTGGAGGGCTTGATCGATGCATTGCAGCAAAGCGTTGGCATTGGCCTTCTCATCCTTGCCGTAAAGTCATCGGAATCCATCCCTGGGCGGCTCTGCAACAGAGACAACATCAAGCCTGAAATAGTTGACTCTTCTCTTCTGAGATCCGAGCACCAGTTGTCGGTGCTCAGCGGTCTGAAAGTAGATCTTTTCATAAGCCCTTATCCGAAGCTCCCTTTGTTCGGATGTCGCTGCAAAGCGGTAAACATTGTCCACGACGTTCTTGATCTTACACACCCTGCTTACAAAAAAAGAGCGAAGGCTTACTTTGATACCTGGCGTCTCAAGAGGGCTCTTAGGAGGGCGGATCTGAGCTGGTATGACTCTCAATGGAGCCTCGATCAAACAAGGATTTACGCGGACCTTGTGGGAAAGAAACCCAAGGTGAGGTATCCCGGCCTCGATGATCGATTCGTCCCTGATAGAAGTGAAAAAGATCCATCTGTATGGAAAAAGCATGGACTCCAAAAGGGATACATCCTGGCTCTGGGGAACGGTCTGCCTCACAAAAACCTCGGAGTTCTGCTCGAGATTGCTGGCCAGTTGCCCAGGCAGATAGTGCTGGCAGGTGTTTCGAGCAGAAACCAGATGTACTGGACGGCGAGATACCTTTCAGACACGGCAGTTTGGCTTCACTACGTCCCGGATGAAGATCTCCCCTCTTTGCTCAGAGGCGCATTTTGTCTTGTGCAGCCTTCAACTGCAGAGGGCTACGGCTATCCTCCTTTGGAAGCCATGGCCTGTGGGATACCTGCCGTCATCAGCGGTATCCCTGTGTTGAGGGAAACCACCGGCAATAATGCCATCGCCGCTGAAGAGGATAAGCCGGAGAGATGGCTGGAAGCCCTCAGAGCTCTCGAAAATAAGGCATTTTACCGTGAGCAAGTAGAAAAAGGTCTGCGTTGGGTGGAGCCCTTAAAAGGGCGTAAAGCGTGGCTCTGCTATGTCTCAGATGTTGAAGAACTTCTTAAAATGAATTAGGAGACAGCTGTGCAATCCAATCAGGTCGCTGTAAGAATTCTGGTTATAACCATCGGCCTTTATGCACTGGCAAATCATCTTCACGCCTTCTTAAGGCAAGCCCTTGTTGAGCCAAATTTCCTGGACACGGCTTACTACTATGTCTGGGGCGATCTTTTGCGCAAAGGCATTGATATCTACCTTGTGCACCCTTTTGACACAAAGACACTGGAATTCCTGTCAACGCCTGCCGGATTGCCCATTCCCCACCTGAGTCACAGGCCATTTCTTTCCTTTATCAATACAGGGGTACTGATCTATTCCCCTGCGTTCATTAGCCTTGTCTCGCTGCTCTCCCTCATGACTTTCAAAATCGCTGCGGTGGTTTGGACGCTGCTCAATTACGGGGCATTGGTTCTATCCATTTTATTGATTCTTAGAACTCTCAGAATCAGGCCAGATGCCGTGACTCTTTCTTTAGTGTCTTTCATGGTGTTTTCATTCCAACCATTATTAGAGTGCACCGCCCTCGGCCAGTCGAACCTCATTCTCCTCTGCATGCTTTCTGTGTCACTATGGGCGACGAAATCCGAAAAGCCTTACTTGGCGGGCCTATTTCTTTCTCTTGCAATTCATATCAAACCCCAGTTTGCCCTTCTTGTCTTTCTTTTCCCACTGAATGGCATGAACCGGCATTTCGCATCCACCATAGTATGCTACTGCCTAATAGTTGTCGCGTCTCTGCCCTTTGCTGGGCTCAATCTTCAGCTAGACTATTTTAGAGCTCTCCTAAGAACGGCAACTTACGCTCAAGACACAACAATGCTGGAGTGGGGCAAGAACCTGTCCCTACTATCAGCAATGACAAGATTTCTGGGTGCAAGTAATATTCCAGAACTTCGACTTCTCAACGCGGCTTTCGCAGTTGGGGTTCTTGCGTATACATTTAAGAAATTTCGGATGCCCTATAATGCCAATTTGTTCGTCCAGGAGTTCGCTTACATGACTGCCCTTGTCCTCCTTCTGGTTCCTGTGTATGAAGAGCATTATCTGGTATTGCTGTACCTGCCAATCCTGTGCCTTTTTTCAAACCTAGCGAACATGGCTCGGTTTTGGCAAGCTGGATTCGGTGTTGGCTATCTTCTTCTCGGATTAAAATATTCTCTTGGGAGTTTCCCGGCATTCAATTTTGGCTTTCTCAGTCTTTTCTCCAACGGGAAATTGTTTGGTCTTCTCATCATCACCATGACAACCTTCTTTTGTTGGAAGAAGAGCTCCACCGCAGTGGACAGACATGTCTGACGAACGAAGAATATTATGCCCCATATGCAAAACACCAATTCCGAATGAAAGTTCTAAATAGCAAGCAAGAAGGTTTTTACGCCAAGTGGTACCGCAAAGGAGAACGCTCATATGAAGAAGGCATTGATAACCGGCATCACAGGTCAGGACGGGAGTTACCTCTCCGAGCTTCTGCTTGAAAAAGGGTATGAAGTCCACGGGATCGTCAGACGCGTGGCCATCGAGCATCCCCAGTCACGG
>Ga0209254_10003848_pt1 | contig 13711 bp, 14 predicted proteins | sample FrelakmetDIP11DI_FD_187148 | JGI IMG/M metagenome (GOLD analysis project Ga0209254, IMG submission 187148) | Freshwater lake sediment microbial communities from the University of Notre Dame, USA, for methane emissions studies - DIP11 DI (SPAdes)... | ecosystem: Environmental > Aquatic >...
CTTAGCGACCCGGGTTCGGTATTTCCTGCCCTTATGCGGTTGCGGATTGTCCTGATTTGACCTTGGAAGAAAAGGTGCGGATGCTGCGCTCTTGGGAATGTGATGCGACGCAGCTCGCAGTTGCGGAGCAGCAGGGGGCGGCAGACGGTCTGGTGCAGCGCATCCTCTAGGCACCGGTGAAGCTGACGGGCGGAAACGAGGTCGAGCACGCGGCACCGACCAAACAGCACGGATTGCTTTGAATGTCAGGCAGCCGGGAGCGACGCGAGCGTACTCGGGGGGACGAACGCATCATAGGCATCGGTCCTGCTCTTGTCGCTGCGGTCCGCTTTGACGACCTGGAGGGGGTATTGTTTGCCGTTCGATTGAGAAAAAGCGCGGCGGCGATTGCGCTCGGATTCAGCTTTTGGCCCGGGGCCGGCATGTCGGCATCCATGGTGAACCAAGGCTGGCCTCAGCTGATCCGTCTTCGCCGCCAAACGGAGATCCGGAATGCGAGTTGAGCTTGACGCTGATTCACGGGCAGCCACTCCGCAGGAGGCGTTGCGGAGTCAGTCCGCCTTTATGGGGACCGCAGCCTCTCCGGGTGTCGCGATCGGTGTCCTGTTTGCACCTGCCGCGCTTTGTCCCTTGGAGGCCGTGCCGGACCAGCCAGCGAGCGATCCCCAGGCGGAGCTTCGGTTGTTGGAGGAGGCCCAGAGTGCGCTGCGCCGCGAGCTGAGCACTCAGGGGGCGCGGGAGGCGGGTCAGGTTCCCGCTGAGTTGCACAGTTTATCCGGCGTCTATCAGTTGCTTCTGGACGATCCGGTGCTGTGGGAAGAGCTGACAAGACGGGTTCTCGACGGCCTTTGGGCGCCAGCGGCCCTGCGGGACGCGATCCACAACCTCTCTGCCCAGTTCGAGGCGATGGAGAACGCCTATCTGCGCGTCCGGGCCGAGGACATCCGTGCCGTCGGCCGACGCTTGCTTCGCCACCTGACGGACTGTGACGACAAAGGCTGGCAGCCTCCCGAACAGACCCTGCTGATGGGCGAAGGACTGGGGGTTGCCTGCATCATGGCGATTCCACGCGAGCGACTGGCGGGTCTGGTCTGCACCGGCGGATCACCCCTGTCCCATGGCGTGATCATCGCGAAGGCCTTGGGTATCCCGGCGGTGGTCGGTGTCGCTGGACTCCAGCTTACGAACGGCGACGGACGCCGGCAGGCGATCCTCGATGGCTACCGGGGGCGTGTCATCCTCGACCCGAAGCCGGAGGTACTGGCCGAATACGCCCGTCTTTCGGCGGAGGAGCGTCACCGCGCGGCGGATCTGGCCGTGGACCGCGACCTGCCGGCCCGCACCACCGATGGTGTGACCGTCGATCTCCAAGCCAACGTCGCGCTGCTTGGCGAGATCCCGATGGCGAAGGAGGCTGGTGCCCGGAGCGTTGGGCTCTACCGCAGCGAGATCCCCTTTCTGATCCAGGATACGGAGCCGGATGAGGAGGCGCAGACCGTCATCTATCGGGAGCTACTGGAGTCCTTCGCCCCGCACCCTGTCACCATCCGCACCCTGGACGCCGGCAGCGACAAGCCGCTGCCCTATCTGCCCCAGTCGGAGCCAAACCCCGCCCTCGGCCAGCGCGGCATCCGGCTGCTGCTTGCTAACCCCCAGCTATTCCATACTCAGCTCAGGGCGCTCCTGCGGGCCAACGCGGGGATCGGCAATCTGCGTCTCCTCCTGCCGATGGTCACCCTTCCCGCGGAGGTCCATGCCGCCAGGTGCCTCATCGATCAAGCCTACCGCGAGGTCTCGACGATCATCGCCGAGTGCGTGCGGCCCTCGGTGGGGATCATGGTGGAGGTGCCCGCGGTGGCGCTGCGCATCGACGCGATGGCTGGACTTGCCGATTTCGTGTCGATCGGAACCAATGACCTGGCCCAGTTCGTCCTCGCCGCGGACCGGACCAACACGAGCCTCGAGGCCTTCTGTGACCCCTTGACCCCGGCGGTGCTGAGCATGATCGCGCTGGCGGTGCAGGGCGCCAGGCAGCGGGGCATCCCAGTCGGTGTCTGCGGTGAGATGGCCGGAGATCCTCTGGGTGCCTTGCTGCTTCTGGGTCTCGGGGTCGACTCGCTCAGCGTCTCCGCGATCGCCCTGCCGTGGATTCGCCGCCTGATTCGGGCCTGGTCGAGCCGGGAGGCTAAGCGACTTTGGGTGCATGCGCTGGCTCTTGACAGTGCGGAAGCGGTTCGGGCGCTCCTTGGCCAAGCGATTGCCGAAAAGGCCGGTCCGATGGGGCCAATCGCCCCTTCGTATTTGTTGGGGACCGCGGGAATCTAGGCAGAGATCATTGCGGATGGACGGCTGTATCCCCGAGATCAGCCCGGCCGGGCATTCGCCGAACAAGGGGACCGCGGGGACTGGACCCAGCGGTCTGCTCCCGACGGCGCCTAACCTGGTTACAGGGCCTTCTTACAGAAGTACCAGTCGGTGCACTCGTAGCCCTCATCCATGCGCGACGCGGCCGCTTCCGCCGTGGCAGGCGGCGGGACTATCACCTTGTCCCCGGGCTGCCAGGCCTCCGGTGTTGCCACCTTGTACTGGTCAGAGGTCTGCATGGCCTTCACCAGACGCACGAATTCGTCGATGGAGCGGCCGTTACTCATGGGGTAATACACCATGGCGCGCAGGATGCCGTCCGGATCAATGATGAAGGTGGCCCGCACGGCCGAGGTATCGCTTGCCCCCGGCTGGATCATTCCATACGCTTTGGCTACTTGCATCGACAGGTCGGCGATGATAGGGAATCCGATCTCAACACCGAATTTCTCCTTGATGTTGCGCTCCCAGGCGATATGCGAGTAGTGACTGTCGATGGACAGGCCGAGCAGCTCGCAACCGATTGCCTGGAAGTCCGCATGGCGCTTGGCGAAGGCAATGAACTCGGTGGTGCACACGGGCGTGAAGTCGGCCGGATGCGAGAACAACACCAACCATTTGCCACGATAGTCCTCGAGCTTCTTCCGGCCATGGGTGGTCGGTGCATCGAAGGCGGGGGCCGGTTCGTTGAGACGCGGCAGAACGGGAGCATTCTGAGCGGTTGTTTCCATGATGAATCTCCGAGATGGTCTTGGGGTTTCACTTCCGGGCCCGCGGCCCGGCGTTGAGGAGGATGGTAGATAACGCCGGTGCGCCTGGCTAATCGTTCTTCCGAACTAGGTGCATCGGTCATCTCTATTGCGAATTCGCAATCCGTCCCTGGCCCAATACCATTCCACATCTAACGAAATCATCATCAGTCGAATCGACAGCGACGGTGACAGGATGACCTCGGTTTGGGCTCGGTGGCCGGGCCGGCATTATTGGATTGTAATCCCTCGAGCCGCGTACCAGCCACGGTCGAGGACCCAGCGAACGGCCTTGACCTCCGGCTGCCCTTCGACGATCGCCTGGGCGCGCTTCTGGTGGTGAGCCAAGGCGGCCTGCGCCGCCATCACGTCAGGATGGTCTGCCTCCCTCCCCACCAGTTGCGGATCGATGACCGCGAGGAAGCGGATCACGGGGACGTCGAAAGAACGCGGGCTCTTCAGGGTCGCCACGCCGTCCTTCAATGACTCCGCCCGAAACTGATAGGGGTATGCGGCGAGCTCGGCGTCGCTCGCCAAGAGCGCGTTCAGTTTCGAGGCGCCTGGATCCCAGCTTGAGAGGATCCAGACGACCGCCAGTGCCCCAAGGACCACGCCGAGCCCGATTGTGTAGTTGCGTGTGGAGCGATCCACCATGCCCTCCCGCTGCATAACGGCCAAGGGGCGCATCCGCGCCCCTGGGAGACGGCTAAACTTCAGATTGCCGCGCCAGTTCGGTCTCGGCTCAGCCTTGCCGCAAGGCCTCGACCCAACCGGCGATGACCTGATTCGGTCCTTCCAGGTTCAGGCGGACTTTGCGGTACTGACCTTCAAAGGAAGGTACATCGGGCACCAGCCCACCAGACCGGTGATCAGGGGTACGAGGCCGACGGCCCCCCACCAACTCTGGGTGTAGAGGCCCATGGCGACCAGCGCCAGGCCGAGGAGGATCCGGACGATACGGTCGATGCCGCCCACGTTCTTGTTCATTGCGCGAGGCTCCAATTCTTGAGGTTAGATCAGAGGCCGCCGAACCCGACACTGGTAGACGACGACCGCTTGAACTGCATTCAAGCCGGATCCTCGGGCCGCCGCACTGATAATTGTCAGAGTGCGCCACTTGGTAATGCAGATGGCAAAGCAGCGGGTGGGGTGACGCAGCAGGGTAGGGGGTGGGATCAAGGGTCTTGTGCAGCGGGCGGCCACGCCACGCTCTAAGGGCGGGCGTGATCCTACATTGACCAGGTCCCCCGACAGCGCCGAAACTATCGCGCCGTCCGCCCACACCGAACCATGGAGCGCCCCATGTTGGAGCGTCTGATCGAACGTCTGCTCTTCTCCAGCCGCTGGCTGTTGGCACCTATCTACCTGGGTCTGTCCCTGACGCTCCTGGTTCTAGGAGTCAAGTTCTTCCAGGAGCTTTGGCACCTGCTCGGGCACATCTTCGAGATGGCCGAGTCGGACATGATCCTGGTGATCTTGGCCCTGATCGATCTGTCCCTGGTGGCAAGCCTGGTCGTGATGGTGATGTTCTCGGGCTACGAGAACTTCGTGTCGCGGATCGACGTGCGCGGGACCGGGGATAAGCTGGACTGGCTGGGCAAGCTGGACGCAGGCACCCTTAAGCTCAAGGTCGCCGCATCCATCGTGGCGATCTCCTCCATCCACCTGCTCCAGGCCTTCGTCAACGTCCCCCAGATCCCCAACGACAAGCTGCTGTGGTACGTCATCATCCACCTGACCTTCGTAGTCTCGGCCCTGCTGCTGGGAGTGCTGGATCGCTTGGCCTTCGCCTCACACCGCGGCCATGGGCCGGACGAGCACGAGTCGACCAAGTCCTTGTAGGACCGGGCGGGAAGCCGACCTTGGCCAGGTCTCAGCTTTGACTGTGGCGGACGATTCGGTCTCGGCCGGCGGTCTTGGCCTGGTAAAGTGCCGCGTCCGCCCGGTGCAGCATGGCCGCGCCGAGGGCGGCCGGATCCGCCGACCGGCCCCCTGGCTCCAGCTCGGCGATTCCGCCCGAGAGTGTGACCTGCAATAGCTGGCCCTCCTGGAGTTGAATCGGCGTCTCCGCCACCCCGCGTCGAATGCGCTCGGCCACGCCCAGGGCGTCCTGCTCGGTGGTGCGGATCAGGAAGACCACAAACTCCTCGCCCCCGTAGCGCACCCGCAAGTCGCTGCTGCGCAGCTGGCGCTGGATCCGGCCTGCAACCTCCCTTAGCACGGCGTCACCCGCCGGGTGGCCATAGCGGTCGTTGATCTGCTTGAAGTGGTCCAGGTCCAGCATGAGGCAGCACAGGGGCTCGCGATAGCGCAGGGCCCTGGCCACCTCCTGGGGCAGTCGCAGGTCGAGATAGCGCCGGTTGTACCAGCGGGTCAGGAGGTCCGTGTGGCTGCTGAGCAGCAGCCGCTCCCGGTTCAGGGCGTTTTGCAGGCACAGGGAGGCAATGCTCGCCAGGCGCACGTGAAAATCCCGGGCGTGACGTTCCGTGTAGCGGCTCCGATCCGAGCTCGCCAGGTTCAGGCTGCCTACCAGGGAGCCCTGGGCCACCAGTGGGAGCAAGGCGACGCTGCCGAGGCGTTTCCCCGGGGTGAACAGCTCCGCATGTCCATTGCGATAGGGTCCGAGCCAGGGCAGAGGCCGCGGTCCATCGGCGATCTCCGAGGGGAGCGCGGAATCCGTCAGACGCACGCCGGGAGGGACGCGAAGGGGGAGGGTGTCCCCCTGCAACAGGCCCCTGATCTCCTGCCTGGGGTCGTGGAGGATCAGGGTGACCTGGTCGAGTCCGAGAATCTCGCGGGTACCTTGGACCATGAGTCTGAGTAGGTCCGGCAAGGACCCGGCGTTGAGCAGTGCGAGCTCCAGGTCGTGGAAGCGCCGAAAGATGGCCTCGTTCTTTTCCGCCTCCCGGGCCAGGCGAAGTAGCTCTTCGCGCAGGCGCAGGTTCTCCGCGCGCAAGGCCTGTGCGCCCCGATCCCGCAACCCCGGCGAGGGGCCGGGGAGCGCTTGTGCAGCCGTATGCTTGTGCGTGGGCTCGGGCACGGCTAGATCGCAGGAAAAAGGCGAGAGCCCACGCGAGAAAGACCCCTTAGGATGCTGTTTTTAAGACGGGCACAAGAACGCTACCATGGCGCCACATCGAGGAGTGTGCTTTGGTTCGAGGAACTTGGGCCGGTCGGCACCATCCCGCGCCAGGATGACTCGGATGCGATCCGAACGGATTGGCGGCAACGCCGGCTGCCCAGGTCAGGGTCACCGCCGTTCAACCTTCTTCTGGTAGGCACCTGGTCTCTCATGACGTCCATACGCATCACCCGCCAGCCACTGGCGTCCATCGACCACGGCGCCAAGCAAACCGCGAGGCCCCTGACTCACCATCAAATTCTCGCCCTGGTGGGCCCGTTTTCCCGCCGCGGCCGGCACCTGGACTTGACGGCAAGCCAGCGTGAGGAACGGCGCCTGGTCTTCAGGCCCTTGGATCACCCAGCCCCGGGCGAGAGACTGCCCGCCCTGCGCGAGCTGCTGATGTTAGAGGTTCAAGAAGAGGGCAACTTTCGATTGGTGCGTACTCTCACCAGCAAGGACCCGGCAGGATCTTCTGAAACCCACCCGACCGCGAGTCTCACTGCTTCGGGTCCTGACCTGGACCTGTTGCTGGAGCAGATGGAGCGGGTCCCGGTGGAGCGCCATTTCCGACTTTGTGGGGGGGTGCCCATAGCCCTCAGTTTCTCGCTCGAGAAGAGACCGAAGGGGACGGAAGGCAAAGGGGCCTCCTGGCTCGCCGCCTTTACCCAGGCCCGCGCCCAGGTCAGGGGCGTGGTGCTAGAGGTCGACGCCGACCCCGACCCCGGCATGCCGCTCAAGCTTCGGCTGCGGCCTGCCCCGGGTCAGCGCCTCCAGATCCCCCAGGACCTGCTCGCGGTGCTCGGCGGGGGCTGGCGTCCCCTGGAGGAGCTCACCGGCTACTGGCGCGGAGCCCTCAAGGTCAGGCTCAAGGAGCCGGCGCGCACCCCGGAGATCGAGTCCCGGCTCTGCCGGGCCTTGGCCCACCTCAGCGAGACCCTCGAAGCGCCGCCCGAGCGCTTTCACGAGCGCTTCCGACGAATGCGCTGGAAGGTCACCCTCGTGCGCGCCATCCCACTGCTCACCGCCCTGGGGATCATCGCCGCCACACCTGCCGTGACCCTCCTGCCTATGGGCGAGGGATCGGTGCTGCGGATGCTGATCTTCCATGCCCCACCGCTAATGCTGATCGCCTTCTTCGTCTTCAAGGAGCTCCCCCGGATCGAGATCCCGCCCTTGCCCCGGCGCCTGCGCAACACCACCTGGCTCGTACGCAGAGCCTGAAGCGCGGCCCGGAGCCTGCCTTGAATGGCAACCCCATGAACATCCCGCCGGTGTCGATCGCGGCCGCCAAGCGCGCCCTGATCGAGCAGTACGCCCACCCGGTCCTGCGGCGGCGTGCATCCATGCTGTGGGGCGCCCGGGGGGTGGGAAAGTCGTCCGTCGTGCGCCAGGTGGCCGAGCACTTCGGCGTGCCTCTGGTGGACCTGCGGCTCACCACCATCGAGCCGGTCGATATCCGCGGGGCCATCTACGCGGACGAGGTCCAGGCCAAGACGGTCTGGTTCCCGCCCGAGTTCCTGCCCACTGCCGACCAGCCTGACGGGATCCTCTTTCTCGACGAGCTAACCGCCGCAGACCAGCGGCTGCAGATCTCCGCCTACTCGCTCATCCTGGACCGACGGGTCGGACACTATCGGCTCCCCGACGGCTGGCTGGTGGTGGCGGCCGGCAATGCGGCCTATCACGGGGCCGTGAGCCATGACATGGGCACGGCGCTCGCCGACCGCATGTTCCATTTCAATGTCCAGACCGTCATCGAGGCCTTTCTGGAGTACGCGGCCGCACACAACTTCGCCCCCGAGGTGATGGCCTATCTCAAGGTGCGTCCAGACAAGCTCGACGACACCCAGGCCCAGCTCGCCAACGACCATCTGATCGGGGCCAGCCCCAGGGGCTGGGAGGACATCTCCAACGTCATCCGATCCGATCTGTCAGATGGTGCCAAGCGCACCTTCGTGCAGGGCAGGATTGGGGCCGCCAACGCGGCGGAGTTCTTCGGCGTGCTGCGGGAGATTCAGTCGGGAACCGACGTGGTCCGGCTGCTGGCCGCGAAGCCGGGTTCGGAGACCGCGGCATTGCTGCCGAGGTCACTTGACGCGCTCTATGGCATGACCTACGCGCTGCTCGGCGCCGCGACGGAGGCCGAGACCCTGACCCGCGCCCTGGAGATTATCGAGCAGCTTCCCGACACCCAGTCCAAGGTGGCCCTGCCGATCCGGGAGGCCCAGACCCTCGCCATGGAGCTCCTGTTCCAGAAGGCGTTGGAACGGGGTCTGGAGGGGGTGGTGCTGGAGAGTCCGGTCTACGGGCGCTATGCGGCGCACCGGGAGGAAGATGGTGGGGGCTGAGGTGGCGGAGCCTGGGTCCCGGCCCGAATCGTCGGCGGGACCGCCCCGGCACGGCCATCGGGGCACCCGGGCGATCCAGCGCCTGGCGGAATATGCCCCCTCCACCGGCGGGTTGGCTCTCTGGGTGCATCATTACGATGTAGCGCAGCTCGATGCGGCCCTGGTTGTCGAGAACGATGGGGCCACCATCCGCTACGGCCCAGACTTCGAGCAGCTTCCGCTGGCGATCCAGACGGGCCTGGTGGCCCACGAGGTGCTGCACGTGGCCCTGCGCCACGCACCGCGCTACCTGGAGCTCCGCCGGCAGATTGGCGATGTGGATCTGGAGCTCTTCAACATCTGCGCCGACGCCATCGTCAACAGCACCCTGAGCCATTTGAGCTGGTTGGAGCTGGACTCCCCCGTGCTGTTGGAGGACCTGCTGGCCACTGCACTGAAGATCCGCCAAGACCTCGCGCGGTCTCTCTTGGAGTGGGACCTGGAGCGTCTCTATCGGGCGGTGGACGATCGCCTGCCGCCGAGTCCGCGCAAGGCGGAGCAGGGTAGGGGCCGGGCAGACCAGGATGCCGCCGCGGTGGGCGAACCGTCCAAGACCGGAGCCCAAGGGCAACAATCGCAGGCGGGGGAGGCACGTCAGGACGGTCCCCGGGCCGCCCAGGTACGGGCCCTCGGCCGCCACAGCCCGCGGGACCTGGTGCCTGATGCGGGCGCAGAGTACCCGGAGCGCGCGGCGGAGCAGGCGCGGGAATGGCGCGAGCGCATTCTGCGCGGCCACGCGGCGGATGGGGTCCACTCCATGCTGCGGGAGCTCCTGGCCGATCTGCCCAAGGTCCGCACGCCCTGGGAGCAGGTCCTGCGTACCCAACTTGCCCGTGGGCTTTCAAACAAGCCGGCCCTCTCCTGGTCACGCCCCTCGCGGTCCTACCTCGCGAACCATGGTCGCATGGGCCCGCGCCGGGCTGAGAGCGCGGGGGAGGGCAGGCGCATGCCCTGGGAGCCGGGCCGCTCCTCCTCCTCGGCCGTCGCACGGCTAGCGGTCTTGGTCGACGTCTCCGGCTCCATCGATGCCTCGCTGCTTGCGCGCTTCGCCCGCGAGATCGAGGCCATTACCCGCCGCATGGAAGCCAAGACCCTCATGGTGGTCGGTGATGACCGAGTCCGACAGGTGGAATGCTTCGAGCCCGGGCGCTCCAACCTGCGGGGGATACAGTTCCAGGGAGGAGGCGGCACCGACTTCTCCCCGCTTCTCGAGGAAGCGGAGCGGTGGAGGGCAGATCTGGGCGTGTTCCTGACGGATCTGGACGGCCCAGCGGACTACCGTCCCGCGTTCCCGGTGCTGTGGGCCGTGCCAAGCGCATGCGCTGCCATGCCGCACCCATTCGGCCGCAAGCTGGTTCTGGACTGATAGCACCCCTTGCGCCAGCGCCTAGCCGGCGCTCGCCAGCTCAACCACCGCGTCCATGGCCCGGTCGAGGACCGGGATCGGTGTGTAAAAGTGCGGTGAAAAGCGGATGCCGCCGCCCCGCTGGGCGCACAGGACCCGCCGCCCCATCAGGCCCCGATAGAGCTTGGCTGAATCCCGCCCCGGGATGCGGAAGGTGACGATACCCGCGCGCCGATCGGGCGCGCGGGGCGACAGCAGCTCCAGGCCCAGGCGATCGATTCGATCGATGAGATAGGCGATTCGCTCCCCAATGGCCGAGGCGATTGGCCCGATTCCAGACTCCTCGATCAAGGACAGACTGGCTTCCAAGGCATGAATTCCGAGGAAGTTGGGGCTGCCGCACTCGAAGCGCCGGGCATCCTGGGCAGGCGACCAGTCGGTGCGATCATAATCACCTCGGTGCTCCACCATGTTCCAACCGAACTGATGCAACCGGATCCGATCCCGGACCTCGGGGTGGACATAGAGCAAGGCCAGACCCTCGGGACCCAGCATCCATTTGTGTCCGTCCGCGACCACGAAGTGGGCCTGGGTATCGGCCAGGTTGAAGGGCAGGGCGCCCAGACCCTGGATGGCGTCCACGCAGAGCAGGATGCCTCGCGCCCGGCACAGGGCCCCCAGTCGAGACAGGTCGAGGCGCAGCCCCCGAGCGTATTGGACCCAGCTCACGGCGATGAGCCGTGTCCGTTGGTCGCACAGGGCCAGCAGATCCGACTCCGGCGTCTGCGAGCCGTCGAGGGTCAGCCCCCGCCAGAACACGCCGCGGTCCGCCAAAGACTCCCAGACGATGCGGTTGGACGGAAACTCCTCGGCGATCCCGACGATACTGTCGCCAGGCTGCCAGTCGAGACCGTAAGCGATGATCGACAGGGCCTCGGAGGTGCTCTTGGCCAGCGCGATGTCCGCGGGTGTTCCAGCCCCGATCAGTCGGGCCAGGCGCTCCCGCAGCCGCCGCTCCACGGCCAGCCACTCCGCGTAGGGCTCCGATCCCAGGGTCCCGTTGACCTCCGCGAAAAGCCGCACGGCCTCCACTGCACGCCAGGGCCAGGGGGCCACCCCGGCGTGGTTGAGGTGACAGAGTCCGGGATCGAGTGGAAACTCGTCGGAGATCCGGTATAGGTTATCGATGGGCGCGGGCGCCAATGCAGGGGACTCCTTCAGGCTCGTGGGACAGCAAGCGAAAGCAGCTTAACAGCGACAGTCCGATGCCTGTAAACGTCATGGGGTGCGCGCGCCATTTTCTAAGGAACGCACAAGCCCGGGAACTAAGGTGACCATCGATCTAACCTCGGACACCGTCGCGTATTTCAAGGCGGCCGCGACCCGGCATCACATGCTGTGCCAGAAGATGATCCGCCAACTGCTCGATGATTACGTCGCACACCAGAAACACGCGGAGCGGTGAGTGCCTGGCTGTCTCGCCGCCTCGCCGTGCCGCAGAAAACCGGTGGGCAGCGCAGCGACGGTGCAAGCATGCCGAGGCAGGACTACGCATAATGTATATTATGTCAAGTGCGAGAGATCGAACGGTGCGGGTACTAGGGCACATGGATTAGAGAGGTTTCGCACGATCCCCCTGCCCCGCGACGCCAAAGCGAGTCAGGTGTCGCTCGTGGAGCTTTGCGGTGAGTCCTACAGCCGCACCAATTCGCCACTTGGCGTGCGAACGTCGTCTCCACGTTGCGGAAGCGCGGACTTCGCTGTCCTTTGCAAGAATGACATACGGCATGTCCCATGAGCCACTACGGCAGGTCTCGATGGCCGGCACGAGTGCCCAGGAATCCCACCAGGCCCGGTTGTCTGACCTTGCATTATTGGCCGGTGCTGCGCCAAGCTCCGGAAAAATGGACGATGGCGCCATATTTGCCTAGACTGGATGCCATCTGGCATTTCGGAGCTGATCAATGAGCGCTTTGGCTGCGGCATCCGCCCCATCTACCCGCGCGGTCGACGACTTGCTTGGGGGACCGCGCGTCCTGTTGTCCACCCCCCGGTCCACGCTCGACTGGGTGGCCCTGATCCGTCGCGGACTCCCCTCCTCCGCCGTGGACGCCCTGACAAGGTCCACGCGCTTGTCCCAGGGCGAGCTGGCTGCCGCCGTGGGCATTCCCGAGCGGACCCTGGCGCGGCGCAAACGCGAAGGAAGGTTGACCAGCGAGGAGTCGTCCCGGCTGCTGCGGCTCGCGCGGGCGGTCACCCGAGGGGAGGAGGTGTTCGAGGACCTGGATGCGGCCATCGACTGGCTCCGGTCGTCCAACGCCTCCCTAGGGGGAGTCACCCCCCTGAGCCTTCTGGACACCGACATCGGCGCCGAGAGCGTGGTGGACACCCTGGGCCGGATTGAGCATGGCGTCTTTGGCTGATGTCCGTCGTCTGGCGAATCGTGACCGCACGCTTCGCCGCAAGCGCATTTTCTGGCGAAGGCGCCCACCGTCACGGCGGGCGGTGGAACCGCAAGGGCGTACCGGTCGTGTATGCCGCCGGCAGCCAATCGCTCGCGATGCTGGAAATGCTGGTGCAGGACCAGCCCCTGCGTGCCCGCTATGTGACGATCCCGGCGGAGATCCCCTCGGACGTCGAGATCGAGCCGGTGGACGTCGCGCGCCTCCCTCCGGATTGGCGTGACTCGGCCGCCCCGGAAGCCTTGCGGGCGATTGGCAGCGACTGGGCCGCCGGCCTTGCTACTGGTGTGCTCGCGGTACCCAGCGCGGTGATCCCTGCCGAGACCAACTACCTGCTCAATCCGCGACACCCCGTCTTCGCCCACATCGTCATCGGCGAGCCCCAGGAGCTGATCACCGATCTTCGGCTGATCAAGAGCTGGCCGCAGCCAGGCTAAGGCGACCCCTCCCCGAGCACCAACCGATAGATCAGGGTACCCGAATCAGGCCAAGACGAATGAGCAGACGGTTCGCGGGGAACGGGGACCTACCGGAGCCGGGCTGCAAAGTCCTGGCCGGTTCATCCCCGCGCTCGCGGGGAACGGTACGTCGGGCGCGCCAATCAGCCGCTGCCGAGCGGTTCATCCCCGCGCTCGCGGGGAACGGAGAGGTCGCACCTGCCATCCCTTGTTTCGGAACGGTTCATCCCCGCGCTCGCGGGGAACGGGTAGAGCTTGCCGTTGCGGAAGCTGATGCCAGCGGTTCATCCCCGCGCTCGCGGGGAACGGCAATGTTGTTCGTGGCAGCGGCGCTGGAGAGACGGTTCATCCCCGCGCTCGCGGGGAACGGCGGATGGTGCGCCCGCTGATGATAAAGTCGGTCGGTTCATCCCCGCGCTCGCGGGGAACGGGTGACAGCTGTGGACTTCGAGACCGTCACGAGCGGTTCATCCCCGCGCTCGCGGGGAACGGTCATACTCGCGATGCGGGGCCGCGGTGGTCACCGGTTCATCCCCGCGCTCGCGGGGAACGGCAATCGAGCCTTGTCTCCTTCCCATCCTGTGCCGGTTCATCCCCGCGCTCGCGTGGAACGGTGGGGCCCTGCGGATTTTCCAGATAGACGATACGGTTCATCCCCGCGCTCGCGGGGAACGGGCCGAGGCGGAGCGGCTGGTCGCGCTCAAAGGCGGTTCATCCCCGCGCTCGCGGGGAACGGACCAGCAGTTTGGCGGAGCACGACGTGGCATCCGGTTCATCCCCGCGCTCGCGGGGAACGGGCCGGCCTGGCCATCGGCAAGCTGA
>Ga0209254_10003850_pt1 | contig 13709 bp, 9 predicted proteins | sample FrelakmetDIP11DI_FD_187148 | JGI IMG/M metagenome (GOLD analysis project Ga0209254, IMG submission 187148) | Freshwater lake sediment microbial communities from the University of Notre Dame, USA, for methane emissions studies - DIP11 DI (SPAdes)... | ecosystem: Environmental > Aquatic >...
TTGTCGGTGCCGAGTACATGGTAGCCGGCGGCAAGGCTCGCGGTGACGCAGAGCGTGACCAGCGCGGTCGCGATGGCGGCGAACAGGACGCGGCTGGGATAGGGCCCGTCGCCGCGGAGCAGCCCGGCGGCGGACGCAAGAACGGAGCCGCCGGTGCGGCGACTGCGCCGCCACCCGGCCAGCGCCAGGATCAGCAGCCAGATGAACGCCGCGATCGCGATCCCCTGCCCCACCCGCACCGCGACGTCGCCGGCCCAGTCGCGCTCCGGATCCGCGAGGTGCGCGCCGCCATGGCGCAGGCGCGGGTAGCCGCGCTCCGCACCATCCGCGCCCTCCACCGCCTCCCTCGTGTGCAGGTGCGTCGCGAGCGGCGCCGAGTAGGTCTTCTCCTTCTCCAGCCGCAGCGGGCCGACCAGCACGTCGAACAGGCTGAGCACTTCGGTGGAATGCGTCATGTCCGGCCGCTGAGCCTTACCGTCCAGGCGCGGATGGAAATGCACGGAATCGAGCAGGCCGATGGCAGCGTAGCTGCCGAGGACCACAGCGGCAGCGACCGCGATACGACTGCGCGCCACCACACGCCAGGGGGCGCGGAGGTGCTCGCGCCGACGCGCCACCAGGACAAACGCCACCAGCAGCAGGAAGAGCGTGAAGAACAGCACGTCGGTGGCGAGCAGGACGGGGGCTGGCATCAATCACCTCATGCCAGGCGAACCCTGGGATCGACCAGGGTGTAGGAGATGTCGGTGAGCACGAGGCCGAGTATGTAGAGGACGGAGCCCAGAAAGACCATGACGCGGACGATGGCGAAGTCCTGCATGTCGATCGCGTCGATCGTGTACGACCCCAGCCCAGGGATGCCGAAGAAGGACTCGGTGAGCAGGCTGCCCAGGAACAGCAGCGGCAGCACCACGACGATGCCCGTCAGGATCGGGATCAGCGCGTTGCGCAGGACGTGGCCGAACATCACCGCCGCCTCGCCGAGGCCCTTCGCGCGGGCGGTGCGGACGTAGTCCTTGTTGACCTCCTCGAGAAACAGCGCGCGATACAGCCGCACGGAGGCGCCGATGCCGCTGACGACGCCGATCAGCACGGGCAGTACCAGGAACTTCGCTGCCGCAAGACCGGTGTCGTAGCCCGAGATCGGCACCAGTCGCAGCAGCTTGCCGATGAGGTACTGGCCGCCGATGATGTAGAAGAGCCCGGATACCGACATCAGGACCACGCAGAGCACCACCCCGCCCACGTCGATGTAGGTCGCCCGGAAGAACACGATCAGCAGCGCGACACTGATGTTGATCAGCAGGCCGACGAGCAGAACCGGAACGGCGATGGCCAGGCTCGGCCACATGCGCTGGCTGATGTCGTGGCCGATGTCGCGTCCGCTGTCCGACTGCCCGAAGTCGAACTGGAACAGCTTCACCGATTTCTGGAAGAAGATCGTGTCGGTCACCGTGGCGAGACCACGCGCCTCGGTATTGACGAGCAGGGGACGATCGTACCCGTGCTCGCGCTTCCAGCGTCCGATCGCCTCCTCGCTCACGCGCTTCTGGCCGAGCTGCATGCGCGCCATGTCGTCGGGCGAGTTCACCACGAAAAACAGCACGAAGGTGATGACGTTGACCCCGAGAAGGATCGGTATCGCATACAGCAGGCGGCGCAGGATGTAGCCGATCACCGCAGGCTCCGTCGCTCGTTGCGGCGGTACGCCGCGACGGCGGGCACCAGCAGGCCGAGGAGGAGCACCACCACCCCCGCCGCGAGCGGCCAGACCACCGGGTGGTTCCAGCGCTCCTGGCTCGCACTGCGCAGCTCGGCGGCGACGGCGACGTACTTGAGCGTGTTGTTCGCCATGAGGTTCGGCTTCACGTTCCGGTACCACGCATGGTGCAGCGTGAAACCGGTCGGAAAGAAGCCCCAGGCCCAAGGGCCGTCACGACGCACGATCTCCGTCATCCGGTCGATGAGCTCCTGCCGTTCGGGTCCGTCGGCCAGGTTCTTCATGCGGTCGAACAGCGAATCGAACTCCGCATTGGCGTAGTTCGACGCATTCTCGCCACCGTAGTCCGTCTTGCCATGGGGACCGTAGAGCAGGAAGAAGAAGTTCTCCGGGTCCGGGTAGTCCGCGTTCCAGCCCCAGGAGTACAGCTGCGCCGTGCCTTTGCGCATCTTCTCCTGGAAGCGGTTGTAGTCCGTGGCGCGCACCACCAGCTGGATGCCGAGCTTCTGGAACTGCTTTCGGTACCAGTCGAGCTGCGCCTTGCTGTCCGGGCCGGTCGCCGCGGTGTCGTAGTTCAGCACCAGGGGTTGGCCGGTGGCGGCGTCGACGCCGTTCGGAAAGCCCGCCTCGGCGAGCAGGGCCCGCGCCGCCTCGATCGACTTGCGCCTGGGCCGGCCGTCCGCCAGATCGTAGACGAACGGGTTCAGACCCTCTGCCCCGCTTCGGTGACCATAGATACCGGGCGGCAGCGGTCCGTGCGCGGGCACGCCGCGGCCGTTGCGAAAGATCGAGATGAACTCCTCGAAATCGAGGGCGATCGCGATGGCCTGACGCAGCAGGCGGGCCCGCTCGCCGTCACCGCCGACCACGGGATCCTTCCAATTGAAGCCGAAGTAGAACACCGAGGTCTCGACGGAGGTCACCAGCCGGATACCGCGCCGCTGCATCTCGTCGGTCAGCGTGGCCTCGCCGCCGCTGCCGAACTGCACGGCCTGATCGAAGCTGTCCGACGAGATGCCCGAGGCGTCGTAGTAACCCTGGAGGAATTTGTTCCAGCGAGGAATCGCCTCCTTCTCGAGGCTGTAGACGGCGCGGTCGACCAGCGGCAGCGACCGCCCGGCGTCGCCCAACAGACCGGCCTCGCGATCGCCCCCCTCCCCCACGTCGGGATAGACCTCGCCGTGGAAGTTTGGATTGCGGGCTAGCACCATCCGCAGGTTCGGATTGTTCTCGGTCAACATGAAGGGACCGGTCCCGACCGGGAACCAGTCGAGGCTGATGTTCTTCTCCCGCAGCCCCGGCAGATGGTGGAAGCGGTCGACCTCCCAGGGCACCGGCGCGAAGAAGCTCATCGCCAGCCAGTACCGGAACTGCGGGTACTGTCCCTTGAGTCGGATGCGCAGGGTGTAGCGATCGTCGACGGCGACGCCGGCGAGGGGGTGCTCGCGCAGATCCAGCCAAGGCTGCTCCTGCCCCGTGCGTTCGCGCAGGGCCGCCAGTGCCGCGTCGGTGGCCTTGCCGAACTCGGTGAAGCCGACGATGTAGCCCGCCATCAGCCCGGCAATCGGCGAGTGCAGCGGCGAATAGGCAAGCCGCTTGATCTGATAGGCGTAGTCGTCGGCGGTCAGCTCGCGCGTGCCGGTCGCCGGGAAATCGGCGAGGGTGCGCACCCGCGACGCGAGCCCGTCGGGCAAAGCGTCATAGACGAGCCGGCCCGCCGTGTCGCGCGCCAGGGCCGGGTGCGGCTGATACCGGATTCCGGGGCGGATGCGCAGCCGGTATTCGGTGAAGGCCACCTGCGCCGGCGGTGCTCCGTCCGGCAGGGGGCGCCCGTCGGCATCGAGCAGCGTCACCTCGGGCAGCGCCTCCGCCGTCAGCGGCACGAGCTCCGCGGGGCGCTTCAGATAGTGGTACTGCAGCGGCGGCTCGTAGATCTGGGCGATGAACCGCTGCTCGTTCGAGCTGTACGAGCGCGCGGGATCGAGGTGCTTCGGCCGCTCCTCGAAGGAGCTGTAGGTCACGCGCTCGCCGCCGGCGGCCGGCGCATGGGGGTCGTTCCAGGGCCCCGCCGTGCAGCCGGTCAGCGCCAGCAGACTCAGCCCGAGCGACGCGGCCCGCGCGCGGCGCGTCGGCGCGGCAGCACTCATCGGCTCGGCCCTCTTTGCCCGTCGCGGGTGATTTCGATACATTGCCGGCGCACACGCGGCTTCTGCATCTTCGCATCCCCGGCCGGCCCTGTCAGCCGCGCCTCAGCCGGCACCAGCGAGGTCATCGTTATGGGATTTCTCCAGGGCAAACGCGCACTGATCGTCGGCGTCGCCAGCAATCGCTCCATCGCCTACGGTGTGGCCCGGGCCATGCACCGCGAGGGTGCCGAGCTCGCCTTCACGTACCAGACCGACAAGCTGAAGTCGCGCGTCGACGAGGTGGCGCAGGAGTGCGGCTCGGACCTGGTCCTGCCGCTGGACGTCGCCGATGATGCGCAGATCGCCGAGGCTTTCGCGGCGCTCGGCGCACGCTGGGACGGGCTGGACTGCATCGTGCACTCGGTGGCGTTCGCTCCGCGCGAGCAGCTCGAGGGCACCTACGTCGATGCGGTGAGCCGCGAGGGTTTCCGCATCGCTCACGACATCAGCTCGTACAGCTTCGCGGCGCTCGCGAAGGCCGGACGCGCCTTGATGCAGGGCCGCAACGGCGCGCTGCTGACCATGAGCTACCTCGGCGCGGTGCGCGTGGTCCCCAACTACAACGTCATGGGGGTCGCCAAGGCGAGCCTGGAGGCCAACGTGCGCTACCTGGCGGACGCCCTCGGGCCGGAGGGGATAAGGGTCAATGCGATCTCGGCAGGCCCGATCCGCACGCTCGCCGCCGCCGGCATCGCCAACTTCAAGAGCATGCTCGCCGAAGCCGAGAAGAAGGTGCCGCTGCGCCGCAACGTCACCATCGACGAGGTGGGCAACGCCGCCGCGTTCCTTTGCTCCGATCTCGCCTCCGGCATCACCGGGGACGTGCTCTACGTCGACTCCGGCTATCACATCCTGGGCATGTGAGACCCGGGGCGTTGCCGCGCTGCAGCGCGCGGCAACGCCTTCTCCGGCAGCCCGTCAGTCGACGGCGCGGCCACGCTCGGCCGACAGCGGCTTGACCTCCAGCGCGGCCCGCTTGCGCAGCGCCTCCTGGAACCTCAACAGCTCGACCGACCCGCGCTGCGCCGCCAAGGCCGCACGCAGCGTCGGCGGCGCTTCGCCCGTCGCGTCCCGCGCATCCTCGACCCCGAACAGGCCGGCCACGGCGACGTCGCCGTTGCCGAGATCGACGACGATGAATGCCGGCGCGGCGCCGGCCGCGACGCGAGGCAGGCTGAACACGGCCTGCGCGATCGCCGGGGGCACCCCGGCCGCACGCCGACCGAGTCGCGTGACCCGCTCGGCGCTCGACCCCGCCTCCTTCGCGAGGGCATCGAGCGCCGCGCCGGCGCGCGCCTGCCCGACCAGGTCTGCTGCCCGCGCACGGGCAGCCGCCGCCGCCTTCTCCTGCACCAGCCTCGCGGTCACCTCGCTCCGCACCTCGTCGAGCGGGCGCCGCCGCGCCGGCTCGTGGGCACGCAGCCGCAGGACCACCGTGTGCTCCGGGCCGAGCTCGATGGGGTCGCTGTTGCGCCGCTCGCCGCGGACCTCCTCGCTAAACGCCGCCGCCACCACCTTCGGCGATGCCAGCACGCCGAGGCCACCGTCACGGCCGAACCAGTCGGTGACCTGCGGCTTGAGCCCCAGCGCCTCCGCGGCGGGCTCCAGGCTGCCGGCGTTTTCGTAGGTCAGGTCGCTCAGCCGTTCGACCTGATCGTAGAAGAGCCGCTCGGCCTCGGCCCGCTGCAGCGCCTGAATCACCCGATCGCGTACCTCATCGAGGCTGGGGCTCGCGCTCTCGCGGATCTCCGTGACCTCGATCAGATGCAGCCCGAAAGGAGAGCGGACGGCCTCGCTGACCTGCCCAGCCGGAAGAGTGAAGGCAACGTCCTCGAACTCCTTCACCATCACACCGCGCTCGAACCAGCCGAGATCACCACCCTGCGCAGCGGAGCCCGGGTCGTCGGACAGCTCTTTCGCGAGCGCAGCGAAATCCCCGCCGCTGCGCAACCGGTCGACGGCCGCCTTCGCCTCGGCTTCGGCCTCCGCCACCTGGTCGGCGCCGGCGCTCGCATCCACCGCAAACAGGATGTGCCTGGCCTTGCGCTGCGGCCGCTGCACAAACTCGTCCTGGTGCTCCGCGAAGTAGCCCCTGATCGCCTCCTCGTCGGGCTTGACGGTGGCCGCAATCCGGGCCGCGTCCAGCTCGAGATACTCGATCTGGGCCCGCTCGGGACTCATGAAGGCATCGCGATGCTCCTCGAAATAGCGCTTGACCTCCTCGTCGGTCGGCGCGATCCCGCCGGCGAAGTCCGCCGCCCGCACCACGAAATAGCCGACATCGCGCTGCTGCTCGGTAAGACGCAGAGAATCGCGCATCTCGGCCGCCGTGACGAAGGCGGAGCCCCGGATGCCCTCGACGAGCTGATCGGTCACGAGCAGGCGGCGCAGCTGCTGCTCGAACGCCGCCTCCGGCATCCCCTGCTGACGCAGCGTCTGCTGGTAGACGGGCATGTCGAACTGGCCATCGCGCTGGAAGGCCGGCACGGACCGGATGGTGGTCGCAACCGTCGCGTCGCCTGCGCGCATCTTCATCGCATCGGCGGCCTGCACCAGCAGCGTTTCGCGAATCATGCCGTCGAGCACCGCCTGCCGGCGCTGCGCCTGGCCGGTGTCCGGGTCCACGGCCTCGGCCGGATCGGCGCGCTGGCGATGCAACGCCAGGTCGAGATCGCGCTCCGTGATTTCCTGGCCGTTGACCTCGGCGATGACGGGAACCCGGCCGACCCCCATGTATTCCTGGACTCCCCAGAGGGCGAACGGGACGCTGATGAGGACGACGATGGCCCATGCGAACCAGCCCTGGGCCCTCTCTCTGATCTCCTGGAGCATTGGCTTTACCTGCTGGCGTTTCTCTCGGCAGAAATGCAAACGGGGTATCCGCGGATACCCCGTTTGCCTCGCGAATGGCGGAGTGGACGGGACTCGAACCCGCGACCCCCGGCGTGACAGGCCGGTATTCTAACCGACTGAACTACCACTCCCCTTGACCATGATGGGTGCTGCAGGGATCGAACCTGCGACCCTCGCCTTGTAAGGGCGATGCTCTCCCAGCTGAGCTAAGCACCCCAAGGCAGGCTTTTCAGTTTACGGCATCCTTCAGCGCCTTGCCAGCCTTGAAGCTGGGTACGCGCGAGGCCTCGATGGTGATCGCCTCCCCCGTCTTGGGATTGCGCCCACTGCGCGCGGCACGGGGCCGCACAGAGAATGTGCCGAAGCCGGCGACCGACACCTCCTCGCCCCGCTGCAGCGCGGACACCACCGCGCCCAGCAGGCCGTCGAGCGCGCGGCCGGCGGTCGCTTTCGAAATGTCCGCCTGCTTCGCAACATGCTCGATCAGGTCTGATTTGTTCATCGAGACTATCCCCCTGTGATGATGCATGCGCCGCCGTCGTTATCGCACACGCGACGTGTTCTGTGAGTGGTCGCAACCAGAGCCCCGTTTATAGCCCGCCGCAAAAAACAGTGTCAACCGAGCAACGGTCGAACGATGCGGCCGACATCGCGTCAATGAGTCGTCAAGTCGTTGACACGCGATGCACGGCCCTCGGCCGACTTGTCCTGATCCGCCGTCTTGCCGGCTTCTGTCTTGCCCTCTTCCGCTGACGCAGCGGGCCGCGGCAGCGGCGTGCTGGTCAGCGCGATCGCGAGCACCTGATCGATCCAGCGGACCGGACGGATGTCCAAGTTCTGCTTTATGTTCTTCGGAATCTCGACGAGGTCGCGCTCGTTCTCCTCGGGGATGATCACTGTCTGGATGCCGCCGCGGTGTGCTGCGAGCAGCTTCTCCTTGAGGCCGCCGATGGGCAGCACCTCGCCGCGCAGCGTGATCTCGCCGGTCATCGCCACGTCGGCCCGCACCGGGATTCCCGTCAGGGCGGACACGAGCGAGGTACACATGCCGATGCCGGCGCTCGGGCCGTCCTTCGGGGTCGCCCCCTCGGGGACGTGCACGTGCACGTCGAACTTCTGATGGAAATCAGGCTCCAGGCCGAGGGCATCGGCACGGCTGCGCGCGACGGTCATCGCCGCCTGGATCGACTCCTTCATGACGTCGCCCAGCTGTCCGGTCTGGGTCAGCCGGCCCTTGCCCGGCACGAGGGCGGCCTCGATGTGCAGCAGCTCGCCGCCGACCTCGGTCCACGCGAGGCCGGTCACCTGTCCGACCTGGTCCTTCTCGTCCGCTCGGCCGTAGCGGAAGCGCTTGACGCCGAGATACTTCTCCAGGTTCTTGGGCGATACGACGATCTGCTGGACCGGCTTCTTCAGCAGGATCTCCTTGACCACCTTGCGGCAGATCTTCGCGATCTCGCGCTCGAGGTTCCGCACGCCGGCCTCGCGCGTGTAGTAGCGCACGATGTCGCGCACCGCGGCTTCGCGCAGCGCCACCTCGCCCTGCTCGAGGCCGTTGCTCTTGACCTGCTTCGGGATCAGATAGCGCTCGGCGATCTTGACCTTCTCGTCCTCCGTGTACCCCGACAGCCGGATCACCTCCATGCGGTCGAGCAACGCCGGCGGGATGTTCAACGTATTGGCAGTCGCCACGAACATCACCTCGGACAGGTCGAAGTCGACCTCGAGGTAGTGGTCCTGGAAGGTGTGGTTCTGCTCGGGATCGAGCACCTCCAGCAGCGCCGACGCCGGGTCGCCGCGGAAGTCCATCGACATCTTGTCGATCTCGTCCAACAGGAACAGCGGGTTTCTGACTGCGACCTTGGTGAGGTTCTGCACGATCTTGCCGGGAAGCGCACCGATGTAGGTGCGGCGGTGACCGCGGATCTCGGCCTCGTCGCGGACGCCACCGAGCGCCATGCGGGTGAACTTGCGGTTCGTGGCCTTGGCGATCGACTGGCCCAGCGAGGTCTTGCCGACGCCCGGCGGGCCGACCAGGCAGAGGATCGGCCCCTTCAGTTTCTCGACACGCTGCTGCACCGCGAGGTACTCGAGGATCCGCTCCTTCACCTTCTCGAGGCCATAGTGATCGGTCTCGAGGACGGTCTCCGCGCGCTGGATGTCGTTGCTGATCTTGGTGCGCTTCTTCCACGGCACGCCGACCAGCGCGTCGATGTAGTTGCGCACCACGGTCGCCTCGGCCGACATCGGGGACATCAGCTTGAGCTTGTTCAGCTCGGCCAGCGCCTTCTTGCGGACCTCCTTCGGCATGCCGGCCTTCTTGATCCGCTTCTCCGTCTCGTCGAGCTCGTTCGGCGCCTCGTCGAGCTCGCCCAGCTCCTTCTGGATCGCTTTCATCTGCTCGTTGAGGTAGTACTCGCGCTGGTTCTTCTCCATCTGCCGCTTGACGCGCGAGCGGATCCGCTTCTCCATCTGCAGGATGTCGTTCTCGCCTTCCATGAGCACCATCAGGTGCTCCAGGCGCTCGCGCACGTTCGCCATCTCCAGGACGCGCTGCTTCTCGTCGAGCTTGAGCGCCATGTGCGCCGCCATGGTGTCGGCCAGCCGGGTCGGCTCGTCGATGCTGGAGATCGAGGTCAGGACCTCGGCGGGCACCTTCTTGTTGAGCTTGACGTACTGATCGAACAGACCGACGGCCGAGCGCATCAGCACCTCGACCTCCTTTTCGGTCCCGCCCAGGTCCTCCGGCAGCGGCTCCATCCGCGCGCTGAAGTAATCCGCCGTCTCGAGATACTCGTGGATGCGCGCGCGGGCACCCCCCTCGACCAGCACCTTCACCGTGCCGTCGGGCAGCTTGAGCAGCTGGAGCACCACGGCCAGCGTGCCGACCATGTTGAGGTCCTTCGCCACCGGGTCGTCGACGTCGGCACTCCTCTGCGCGACGAGCAGGATCTGCTTGTTGTCCTGCATTGCGGCCTCGAGCGCCTTGATCGACTTCTCGCGGCCGACGAACAGGGGGATGACCATGTGCGGATAGACGACGACGTCGCGCAGCGGCAGCACGGGCGCGATGCCGGGTGCGGCGGACGTCTTGTCGGTGGTCTTGTCGTGCTGACCCATGTGCGGCTCCTCGCGGCGAGCGCCTCACGGTCGTCCCGACAGCGATGGCGCCGATGGTGGCACCCCTGCCGCTGCCATGCCGGCAGGTGTCGGGCTAACGTCGGCGCTGTAGGGAAAGGGCGGACGTGGCCGCCGATGGAGGCGATGGTGGGGGCTCGAGCCGCCCCAATCAAGCCCTTGGTTGGGCCGCACCTGGCAGTGCGGCCTGCGGCGCGCGGCGCAGGAATCTCAGTCCGACGCGGCGAGCTGCTTCTCCCCGCCGCTGAAGATCAGGAACGGCGGCGAGGCGCCGTTGACGACCGCCTCGTCGACGACGACCTTGGTGACGTTCTTCATCGACGGCAGGTCGTACATGATGTCGAGCAGCACCTGCTCGAGCATCGTCCGGAGGCCGCGCGCGCCGGTCTTGCGTTCCATCGCCTTGCGAGCCACCGTACGCAGGGCGTCGTCCCGGATCTCGAGCTCGACCCCCTCCATCTCGAACAGCCGCTGATACTGTTTCAGCAGCGCGTTCTTGGGCTCGGTGAGGATCCTCACGAGCGCGCCCTCGTCCAGTTCCTCGAGCACCCCGACCACCGGCAGGCGGCCGACGAACTCCGGGATCAGCCCGTAGCGGATCAGATCCTCGGGCTCGACGTCGTTCAGGACCTCGCCGAGGTTGCGCCGGTCGTCCTTGCTCTGGACCTCGGCGGAGAAGCCGATACCGCCCTTCTGAGAGCGGGCGCGGATGACCTTCTCCAGCCCGGCAAAGGCACCGCCGACGATGAACAGGATGTTGCGGGTATCGACCTGCAGGAACTCCTGCTGCGGATGCTTCCGGCCGCCCTGCGGGGGTACCGAGGCAACGGTTCCCTCGATCAGCTTGAGCAGCGCCTGCTGCACTCCTTCGCCCGACACGTCACGGGTGATCGACGGGTTGTCGGACTTGCGCGAAATCTTGTCGATCTCGTCGATGTAGACGATACCGGTCTGGGCCTTCTCGACGTCGTAGTCGCACTTCTGCAACAGCTTCTGGATGATGTTCTCGACGTCCTCGCCGACATAGCCCGCCTCGGTCAGCGTCGTGGCATCGGCGATGGTGAAGGGCACGTTGAGCAGCCGCGCGAGGGTCTCGGCGAGCAGGGTCTTGCCCGACCCGGTCGGGCCGATCAGCAGGATGTTGCTCTTGGCGATCTCGACCTCGTCCTTCCGGCCCGACACCTCGAGGCGCTTGTAATGGTTGTAGACGGCGACCGACAGGATCTTCTTCGCCCGGGCCTGGCCGATGACGTACTGGTCCAGGGTGCCGTTGATCTCCTGCGGCTTGGGAAGCTTGCTCGTGGACTCGAGCGCCCCTTCCGTCATCTCCTCGCGGATGATGTCGTTGCAGAGCTCTACACATTCGTCGCAGATGAACACCGACGGCCCGGCGATCAGCTTGCGGACCTCGTGCTGGCTCTTGCCACAGAACGAGCAATAGAGCAGCTTGCCGTCGTGGTGGCCCTTGCCGTGCTTGTCGTCAGTCATCGCCGTCCCCGCTCAACACACCAGCCGGCCCGGGATTCCAGACGGGCCGCTCGGAGCTATTTCAGCCAAATCGCATGTTAACCGGTTCGCCGCCCCTGACAAGCGCCGAAACCCCTCGACCGCGGCGGTCTTTGACCTGTGTCGACCGTGGCGCGCGGTTTTGAAGTGTCGTGCCGCCGTTGGCAGTGGCCGGCGCTCAGGTCTTGACGGGCCGGTCTGACCGGGAGGCCAGCACCTCGTCCACCAGGCCGTAGGCGACCGCTTCCTCGCCACTCATGAAGTTGTCGCGCTCGGTGTCGAGCGCCACCTGGTCGATGGCCTGGCCGGTGTGCTTCGCCAGGATGTTGTTCAGCTTGTCCCGGACCAGCAGGATCTCCTTGGCGTGGATTGCGATGTCCGTCGCCTGTCCCTGAAAGCCGCCGAGCGGCTGATGGATCATCACCCGGGAATGCGGCAGGCAATACCGCTTGCCGGCATGCCCGCCGGCGAGCAGCAGCGCCCCCATGCTGGCGGCCTGGCCGATGCACATGGTGCTGACCTGCGGCCGGATGAACTGCATGGTGTCGTAGATCGCCAATCCCGCCGACACCGAGCCGCCCGGCGAGTTGATGTACAGGTATACATCCTTGTCGGGGTTCTCCGACTCCAGGAACAGCAGCTGGGCGACGATCAGGTTGGCCATGTGGTCTTCGACCGGGCCGACGCAGAAGATCACTCGCTCCTTGAGCAGGCGGGAATAGATGTCGTAGGCCCGCTCACCCCGCGACGTCTGCTCGATGACCATGGGGATCAACCCCAGGGCTTGGGTCTCCAACGCGCCGCGCCCGCCGCCTGCCGTCATTTCGCTCACCCTTTCACTACCGTTCAGTGGGCCGTCATGGCCGCAAATGTGGTGGGTTCGTCCTCCACCTGAATCGTGTTCACGACCCATTCCGCTACTTGGTCCTCGAGCACGAGGTTTTCAACGGGTCGCAGCGCCTCGCGATTGCCGTAGTACCAGCTGACCACGTCCGCGGGCTCCTCGTAGGACTCCGCCAGGCGCTCGATCTTGCGCCGGACCCGCTCGCTGTCCACCTTGATCGCCTGGGCGCGGATCACCTCCCCGACCAGCAGGCCGAGCCAGACCCGCTTGCGGGCCTGCTCCTCGAACAGGGACAGCGGGAGCTCGAGGGCGCTCGAGTGCCCGGCGCGGGTCAGGTCGCCCTTGGCCTGCTCGCGCAGGCGCCGTGCCTCGTCGGCTACGAGCGCCGCGGGGACGTCGAGGGGATTGCGCTCCATCAGCAGGTTCATCACGCGCTCCTTGAGCGCGGCCTCGAGGCGCTGCTCGAGCTCCCGCTCCATGTTCGCGCGGACGTCGGCCCGCAGGCTTTCGATCGTGCCGTCGGCGACACCGAACGACCGGACGAACGCCGCATCGGTCTCGGGCAGCCGGGGCTCGTTCACGCGGTGCACGGTCACCTCGAACGACGCCGGCTTGCCCGCCAGCTTGGCGACCCGGTAGTCCGCCGGGAAAGTGACCTCGAGGGTCCGCACCTCGCCGTTCGCCGCGCCGACCAGACCCGACTCGAACCCGGGGATCATGCTGCCCGACCCGAGCGTCAGGGGCACGTGATCGGCCGAACCGCCCGGGAAGGCCTCGCCGTCGACGGTGCCCTTGAAGCTGATCTGCAGGGTGTCCCCCTCGCCGGCCGGGCGCTCCACCTCGACCCAGTTGGTCCGCTGCCGGCGCAGGCTCTCGACCATCGCATCGACATCGGACTCCTCGACGCTGGCCCTCTGCCGCTTGATCACCGCCCCGCTGAGATCGTTCAGCCGAACCTCGGGCATCACCTCGAAGGTGGCGACGTAGCCGAGCGCACCGCCTTCGGCGTCCTTCAGCTCGATCTTGGGCTGGGCGACGACCCGGAGCTGCTCCTGCGTGGCCGCCTCCTGGAACGAGGACTCGATGAGCTCGCCGTAGGCCTCCCGCCGCGCCTGCTCACCGAAGCGCTGCCGGACGACCCGCAACGGCGCCTTGCCGGGCCGGAACCCGTCCAGTCGGACCGACCGGGCAATCCGCTGGACCCGCTGCTCCACCGCCCGCTCCACCTGCTCCGCGGGGACCTCGACGGTCATCCGCTTCTCGAGCCCCTGGACCGATTCCACTGAAACTTGCATCTGCGCGTATCTCCGGCAACCACTGCTCTCTGACGAAAAAAACCCACGGCCGGCGGTGGCGCCGGCCTCGCTGCACGCCTGGTGCGAAAGGAGAGACTCGAACTCTCACGGGTTTCCCCACTGGAACCTAAATCCAGCGCGTCTACCAATTCCGCCACTTTCGCGCG
>Ga0209254_10003851_pt1 | contig 13708 bp, 16 predicted proteins | sample FrelakmetDIP11DI_FD_187148 | JGI IMG/M metagenome (GOLD analysis project Ga0209254, IMG submission 187148) | Freshwater lake sediment microbial communities from the University of Notre Dame, USA, for methane emissions studies - DIP11 DI (SPAdes)... | ecosystem: Environmental > Aquatic >...
TCATCGAGGCAGAGCATGACCTGCGGCAACGAGCGACATTGATTGCGGCGCCGACACTGCTGGTGTTCGGGGCAAGGGATCCGGTGATTTCGGCGCGGCAGGACGGGCGTCTTGCGGCCTCGCTCATTCCGGGCGCGAGACTGGTCGTCATGCCAGCGGGGCATGCGCCGTTCGCAGAGGTTCCGGATGAGTTCCTGGCCGGGGTGCTGCCGTTTCTCGAGCGCTGTGCGGGAGATGGAGAGACCCACGAAGGATGAACTCCAACGGCTGCCGGCGGTGGGTCCGAGTATTGCGGCTGATCTGCGGCGGTTGGGGGTGAGATCCATTCGCGACTTTGCGCGCAGGGATCCGGAGCTGCTGAAGTGGTGGAATTGGAAGGCGCGAACGCTCGCGTAGTGCTCACGGATACAGCGAAGCATCTGGCGCACGCGGTGCGGGCCGGGGGCGTCTGCTCGGGGAGAGTCCGCTCGATCTCTGGCAGCTCTACATGCAGGGGAGCAGCGTCGGCGTGCTGGCGTCGCGGTGTAGCGCAGGTTCGTCGTGGGCAGGTCGGCGTAGGCGAGGGACACGCTCGCTGCGGGGGGTGACCATGTGCCGGAATATCAGAACGTTGTTCAGTTTCGAGCCGCCGGCGACGGAGGTGGAGATCCGCGCGGCGTCGCTGCAGTTCGTACGGAAGCTGAGCGGCTTCAATGCGCCGTCGAAAGCGAATGCGGTGGCGTTCGAACGTGCGGTTGACGAAGTGGCGGCTGCGGCCTGCGCTATCATCGGGTCACTGGTTACGAATGCCGGGCCGCGCAATCGTGAGATCGAACTGGTGAAGGCCAGGGCAAAGTCAGCCGAACGATTCGGGGTACACAAGTGATCAGGCGGGTGGTGCGTCCGTCGCGATCGCGAGGCGCACCCGGCGCGGCCGCAGGCTACTGCTCTTGCTCCGTGCGCTGCGGTGCGTGGGGCTCGCCAACGGTTGCGGGTTCGGGCTGCCGGGTCATCCAGTGCATGAATGCGAAGTGAATCGCGGCCAGCAGAAGCGCCACGAACATTACGAGCGTGAGGGGCAGGAGCCAGTGCATCGGATGTACGCTCGGGTCTGGGTGATGGCGCGCTCACTCAGCGCAGGTCGAGTGCAGACTGGAACGCCTCGGCGGTGACGATCGCGCAGCGCAGTTGTCCCTGAAGGGCGAGCAAGTCACGGTCGCCGGTGACGAGGTAGTCGGCCTTGCCGTGCGCGGCCAGGTGCAGGAATGACACGTCGAACGGGTCGCGACACAGCGGGACTGCCGGCGGCTTCGGCGGGATCGTTACGACCGAGCAGTACGGCAAGTAGTCGGCGAGCAACTCGTCTCGCTCGGCGTCCGTCAGAGCGAACTTCGGGTAGCCCAGGGTGCGGATCAGCTCCTCGGTGGTTGCGCGGGACAGCAGCGGGCGAGAGGCCGACCGCTGCCAGGCGAGCCGGATGGGCGCGAGGCGGCCGCTGGCGAAAAGCAGGGCCGAGAGCACGATGCTGGTGTCCAACACCGCGCGAACGGGGCGCTTCATTTCTTCGGCTTCGTGCCGGGGCGGCGGGCCCAGCGGACCGCGTCGGCGAGGTCGGTCTCGGTGAGGTCGAGTTCAGCGAGCCGCGCCCGCACCGCATCCGCGCGCTGGATGCGCACCGGAGTCAGGACGATCTGGCCGTCCCTGGTCACGACGTCGAAATATTCGGCCGGCCCGATGGCCTGGGTGATGGCCTTCGGCAGCGTCAGCTGGTTCTTGGCGGTGAGTTTGGCGAGCATGGCGGCCCCGGGCGTAGGCGGAAAGTAAGGAAACCTTACTTTACGACAATCGGACGAGGTGGGCAACGGGCGGTGCGCGCGGCTGCGTCACCCGCCTTCCGGTGCCCTTTTCCCGGGACACGCGGCGCTAGCGAGCGCGCACCTTCCACAGCGTGCCGTGCGCGGACACGCAGCAATCTCGCGACGTCTGCCGGCTGGCGCGTGTTTCCGGGGACACGCCGTGGAGCCGCATCGCACGGGTGTCGCAGCGTCTCCCCGAGGACACGCCCGGAACACTTCCCTGTGAGCTCGCACTCGGCGTCGTGCCTCGTGACGGTCCTCGGGGAGACCCCCGACACCCGCACGCCGCTCGGAGCGAACTCGAGACGGTCCCCGGTAAACACCTCCAGTCGGCAGGCGTCACTCGAAGCCGACGGCGTGACGGTCCGCTCAGGCACCTCTGGAAGATACGCGCTCTCGTCGATCGGGGACGTCACGGTCCCGGGAATCGTCACCGGGAGGCGGGTGCCGAACCACTGCGCGGACACGTCGTGAATCGCACAACGCTACGCAGCCGGCGGGCATCGCTCGAAGCCGACGGCGTGACGGTTCCTGAGGATGTCTCTGGCCGCGAAGTACGCGGAGTACTTGCGCAGTCGGACGCCAGAGTAGACGCTCGCTGTGGCGAGCTCGCGCGCGTGGTGCGCCCGAGAGCGGTTGACCGCGGCCGGTGGAGGCAGGAGGTTGGTTTGCGCAGGTTGGCACGTGTGGTGGGCGCGGGGCTGCTGGTGTTGTCCGCGCTGCTGATCATCGTGGGGGTCATGACGCTGCCGTCCGGCGGACTGATGTTCGCGCTGCCGTACGTGTTCCTGATGCCTGGGGCACTGTTCGGTGTCGTCGGGTGGGTGCTGTTGCGGCTTGGCAGGGAGGCGAAGGATTGACTCGAAAAAAGCGACCGGACATCGTGGTGGACGAGCGGGGTCGGTCGTGTGACCTGGACGACTTCGAGTTGGACTCGCGCGAAGTCGAGGGGGATTGGCTCTGGCCGCGATTCATGGGGCGGCTGCGGGCGGGATCGGTGGCAGGCAGTCGATATGAGCGAGCTGCGCGTCGCACGTCTCCTGTGTCGGGTCAGCCGCCGGCCGAAGGCGGCACACCGAGGATCATTTCGCGCAGTCACCGGTGCGGCGTGCGCGCAGGACCTCGTGGGTCTTGCTGCCGTCCACGACCGAGTCGACCGTGATGGTGTAGGCCTCTGCGCTCTCGACCTCGAGGACGGAATCCGAGGTCGTCGTCATTCCGGCCATCTTGCAGGTGGCGGAGTAGCGGTAGGTCTTGCCGTTCTGCGTGAGCGGCTTGAACTGGCAACCGGCCTTGGCGAGCATGGCTTGCTGCTTCTTCTGGTCCGCGGTCGGGTCCGTGCACTCGGAGGTCGAGACCTTCTTCGCGGCCGCACCCTCGCCGGTCATCGTGCGATCGAATGTCCAGTGGCCGGGCTTGAAAGTCGGCCAGTCGGCGGCCTGGGCGATCGGGGCGGCACACGCCATCAGTGCGGCGAGCGAGAACACGCGGATCGATGTGCGGGCGAGGGCGAGAGTCGTTGTCATGGCTGTTGCCTCCGGTGCTGTGAGTGGCTTGCGGGGCGAGCGTTTCGATCTGCATCCCAATATACGGCGGCGGGCGGCCCGGAGGCAGGGCCGTCAGGACCTACTTGACGAGGTTGGCGGGGGCGTCGTGCCGGCGTGCGGCGCGTGCGAAGTCGCGATCGGCCGTGAGAAGGGGAATTCCGGCCGACAGGGCGACCGACAGGTGCAGTGCATCGAGCGTGCTGAGTGCGCTGGCCATTGACGCAATCAGGTCCCGCGCACGCAGGAAGTGCTCGGCACCGAGCGGCAGGCGACGATAGTAGCCATCGGCGACGTGCTGACCAAACAGGCGGAGTACTTCGGTGGCCTGGCGTTCGCTCAGTTCCCGCATGCGGCGCTTGCGCGCGATCAGCGACGCGAACTCGACTTCGGTCAACGGGCTGATGCAGGGCTCCTGCAGGCGCAGCAAGGCGGCCTCGGCCGCGGCGCTGAGCGGTTCCGGGCAGTAGTAGGCACCGAGCACGCTGGTGTCGACGTAGGCGGACTCAGCGGGCATCGCGTTCTTCGCGGACGAGTTTGACGGCGGGCGTGCCGCCGGTGCCGAGCGAGCCACGGAACTCCTGCAGCGGCGGCAGCGCCCGGGGCGTGCGGGGTGCGGGCACGAGCCTCGCTACCGCTCTGCCCTGGCGGGTGATGACGATTTCTTCGCCGGCCTCGGCGCGGTGTACCAGGTCCGGGAGGGCCTCGCGGGCCTGCTTGATGCCGATGTGCTTCATGGTGGCGCCCATAGATGTACACGCAAAGTGTACACCGACCGAAGGGTGGGTCAAGGCAATGGCATATATTGACGGGCACAGGGCCGGCGGAGACGCATCAGGGCCAGGAGGATGTGAGATGTGGCAGACGATCAAGCGTGAGGAACTGTACGAGGAAGTGTGGTCGGTGCCGCTCACGCAGCTCTGCGCGAAATACGGGCTGTCGGACAACGGGCTCAGGAAGGTGTGCAAGCGGCTGAATGTGCCGGTGCCGCGGAGAGGGTGAGCGCAGCAGCTTTCGGCAACGAGACTGAATGTCTCGTTGCGCTGCGCGAACGCCGGCACACTGACGTGCCGGCTGGTCCTTAGCGGAGCAGGACAGCGCAGCGTAACGGTTGGGCGAAGGTCCGGCTCCTAGCGACAACATGCGCGGCGGGCGTCGCTCGGAGCCAGACGCGTGGCGGTCCTCGAGCAGACCTCCGACACCCGACTAGGCAGGGCGATCGTCCGACTTGCCGCTACATCAGCGTGCCACCGTTCGTCGCTGTGCGACTCACGCTGCGGAGTGACGGCGTGCGGGTGTGGGCGTAACCCGCCGCTGCCATAGTTGCTACAGGGGCACCATAGCAAGTTGTCGGTGCTAGGGCGGGTACAGCCAAGCGCCGTTGTCGTTGATGATTACGTGCAGCTCGCGGTCCGCGGTTGGGGGTTGCGCACTGAGCAGGACGGCTTCGTCGTCCGGCTGATCGCGGCGCAGACGTCTGCCGTCTTTGTGCAGGCACAGCATGAATTTTCCCATGAGCGTCGCGAAGGTGAGCTCGTCGGCCTGACAGCTCGGCGTGCTGACGACCCCCCGGTCGAATAGTCCGGTAGTGAAGCGCAATTCGTGGCTGCCGACGGGCAAGGTGAGCGGGTAAAGAGCGCGTGGCTTGAACAGGCACCCGCCCGGTCCGTCGCCGGTGAACACTTCGTAGCTGCCGCCGGCGTTGCGGCATTCGACGTCGGACGTTCTTGAGGGTGGAATCACGGCCGGCAAGGTCAGCGACAGGGTCTGACGCTCGCCGTCGTCGAGGTACAGGTTCACCACGCTCGCGCAGAAGCCGCCCCGGTCCGCCTCGGCGAGGCGGACGGGGTCAACGCCCAGGAGCACCGTGCATGTGGGGCTTGTCGCATGCGCAGCGCGAACCTGCAGGTAGCGCCCGAGGGACATGGTCAGCGAATCCCTCGGGTAGTGGACGAACTGGAAGTCGCCGGCACGCAGGATCAGTGTCGGCGGGTCGACGGCGGCGGCGTGCACGTAATCGGAGGCCCGCGCACTGACGTTGCCATCGGCGCCGTAGATCACGAGGGTGTAAGCCTCAAGCTTGTCACTGAAGCTCGGTAGTGGCACCGGAACTGGCGCGATTGGCCAAAGAAGGTTCCGTTGCTTGCCCTGCAGGCGATACACCTCCACGCCGAAGGTCTCGCTGGCGAGCCATGGCACGCCGAGCAGTGCATGCACACCGTCGCGGTTGATCGGAAACCTGTCGATTTCGGCTGCTTGCGCTTGAGCCCCCTCGACATCGATCGTGGGTTTGCCGACCGGGACCGCCGTGGCGCAACTGGTGAGCGCACCGGCCGCCAGCACAAGCAGGATGAGTCGACGACAACCCATGGCAAACCTCCGTGCTTGTGCGTGGATGACGGACGCCGAGCTCACTCGAGCATTATCCCGCTGACACACTGGGTGGTGCGTACGTACTTCGAGAAGCGGCGCGGGCGACCGTCGCGGCGTCAATGGCTGCGCGCGAGGGCAAGGAAGCTCGCGATGGCGCCGAGCATCCGACAACGGAGTCCGAGGCCGATGAGTTCCATGCACTGAGGCTGAGGCGGGGCTGTGAGTGGCGTGATGATCGCGCCGCGTGAACTGGTGGCAATTCCGGATGTCCGTGGTCGGGGACAGGCTCAGGATCGATACGGAACCGGTGATCCAGGGGCTCGGTTATGGACAGGGCTCAGGCATGCATCGTGGGGGCGCTTACTGCGCTCGCGCTCGTGGGATGTATCGGTGTTCCGCTGCAGAAGAGCACGGTGGAGAAGGAACTGCGGCAGAAGCAGGCGGCCCTGGTGATCGGCGAGACGGAGCGGGTGCAGGTGCGGCAACTGCTCGGGGAGCCGCTGCTCGCGAGCGAGTACTGGCGGTTCGACGCGTTCGAGATCTCGGACTGGAACAGCGGTGTGTTGTTCATCGGCTATATCCCGATTCCGCTGTGGGAGAAGAACGAAGGCTTTGCGCTGGTTGCCTACCGAGAGGATGGCCGGGTGGCGGACTTTGCATGGGGCCACCGGGCCAAGGGCGCCTGGATTTGGCCCAGCGCCGATTCCGATGCGGTGGCCGAACTCGGTGATCTGCGGCTGTGGACGTCTGACGATCAGCTGTACTTGGCGGCGAGCCCGAAGCGTCGTGACGCATACCTGAGCCGATCGGTGCCCGAGGGGTCGTGTCGCGTGGTCCTTGGCTGCGAGCGAGGCGACAAGCCGGTGCACGCCCACGTCGATTCTGCATCGCTGGTCAGCGATACCGGGGCGGTGATCAATGCAAAGCCGTCAGGGCCTCCGGACATGATCGTGTGGAACGGAGCTGTCATGACGGCCCACGAGTCGATGGTGCCGCAACCGCTGACCGTACTGACACTGAATGCGGGGTCGCGCCGCATTGATGCCGTGCCGGTCGCGGGCCGGGAACCGATCCCGGCATCAGTTCGATTCGACTGCGAATCAGGGGCAACGCACTACGCGCTGCTGAAGGTCGAGTGGGCCGAGGATGCCGGTGCGACGTCCCAACGACCGCGTTTCCGGGCGGTGGTCGAGATCATGAAAGAGAGACCGTCCGTCTTCGATCTGCGGCCGCTGTTGATCTGGGGCAATGGGCAGTGGCTGGTCGAGCAGGAGCCCGGACGATGACAGGCGTGAGCGCCTGAAGGAAGAACCGGTCATGCGAACTGCAAAGCTGACTAAGGCATTCACGCTGCTGGAACCCGGGCCGGTGGTCCTGGTGTCGACGCACGATGGCAAGCGCAGCAACGTGATGACGATCTCGTGGACGATGGTGATGGACTTCACGCCACGATTCGCGATCACCACCGGCGCGTGGAACTACTCATACAAGGCGCTCAGAAAGACGCGCGAGTGCGTGATCGCCATTCCGACCGTGGACATGCTCGATACCGTGGTCGGGATCGGTACGTGCTCCGGCGCCGATATCGACAAGTTCGCGAAGTACGGGCTGACGCCGCTGCCGGGCAAGGTCGTCAGAGCACCGCTGATCAAGGAATGTGTGGCGAACATCGAGTGCCGGGTCGTCGAGATCATTCGCCGGTACGACATCGTGGTGCTGGATGCGGTCGCGGCGTACCGCGCCTCTTCGCCCCGGGAATCGCGCACGCTGCACGCCGTCGGTGACGGGACGTTCATCGTGGATGGCAGGCGACTGAGTCGGCGGAGGCAGATGGCAGGGAAGATTCCGGCGGGGGTCTAGGCAGCGGTTGTACAGGTCTGCGGACCTGTGCTGTTCGAGTGCCGCTGCCTCGTGACTTGGATGTCGTCTCAGCTGCGACGCAGTGTCCAATTTGTCACAGGTATTTCTCCGATCACCTGACTGAGTGAGTCGGAAGACGTTACCTGTGAGCAGTGGATGCTGACGTCCACGATTCCGTCGCGTGCCGCGCTTTCGTTCGAGCGGAAGCTGGAGTGGTGGAGGGAGGCGCGTGGCGTGACAGGTGCTATGCTCGACACACCATGAATAAACCGAAGCTGATCTATTTCGATGCGCCGGTGAGTCGCGGCGAGGAGTGCCGAATCGCGTTGCACCTGGCGGGAGTCGATTTCGAGGATGTGCGCATCAAGAGCGCCGACTGGCCGGCGTTCAAGGAGCGGACGCCGTACGGCGGGTTGCCGGTGCTCGAACTGCCGGGCGCGCCGGCACTCGCGCACTCGAACGCAATCCTGGTGCTGATCGGGCGCCGTCACGGCCTGCATCCGACCGACGACGTGGACGCCGCCCGTCACGAGGGCATGATGCAGCACGTCGAGGACCTGCGGGCGAAGGTGTCGCCCACTCTGCGCATGGGGGATGCCGAGAAGAAGACCGCACGTGAGGCCCTGGTGGCGGATTTCCTGCCGACGTGGGCTCGGGCGGCCGAGCGTAACATCGAGCGCGGACCGTTCTTCGGAGGGGACCGGATCCACGTGGTGGACCTCAAGATTCACATGGCCGTGCGATGGTTCAACGGTGGCAAGGTCGACCACATCCCGGCCACGATCTTCGCCGACTATCCGAAGCTCACCGCGGTACACGACGCGGTGCGTGACCATGCCGGCGTGAAGGCCTGGTACGCGAAGGCACCGCGTCCATAGGAAGGGCGATGCGAGGCGAGCACAGGCGCTGCGGTGGGCAGGGCAGATAGAAGGAGAGACTGGTGGTGACGAGCAGAGCCCGGCCATGTGCCGGGCTCGTTCGTTCTGGGTCGGGGGACGGGGTGGCACGAAGAAACGAAAGACACGCGGGCAGCACGCAGAGCATGATGAACGCAGCGGCGCGGCGATTGAGGGCGATCCGGCTACTGCACACCGCGGTGTGGGTGGTGTTCGCCGGTAGCATCGTGGCAATTCCGGTGCTGGCTTGGCAGGGCCGGTTTGGCGTTGCGACCGTGCTGGCGGCGGTGGTGCTCGGCGAGGTCGTGGTGCTGTGGCTGAATCGTTGGAGCTGTCCGCTCACCGCGGTGGCGGCGCGCTACACCGACGATCGCAGTGCGAATTTCGACATCTATCTACCGGAGTGGCTGGCCCGCCATAACAAGCAGATCTTCGGACCGTTGTATGTCGTGGGCGTGGCGTACGCGGTGGCGGTCGCTGCGACGAAGCGTGGCTTCGAGGTGACGTACGACAGCAAGAAAGGGCAAGTGATGCTAGTGGGGCATGGCGGCGAGCTGGAGCTGCGCATGTCCGAGGCCACGGAGCAAAAGACCCGGAAAGTGAAGCGGTACGACGGGAAGATGGAGGACGAGCGCTATCGGGTGCCGACCGGGCGGCTCAGGATTTTCGTCGGGCGCGGTTACGGGAAGGTGTGGACGTTCGAGGAGACTGCCGAGTCACCGCTCGAGGCGAAGCTCAATGCGCTGTTCGCGGGCATGTGGAAGCAGGTGGTGCTGTGTCGGCAGAAGACGCGCGAACAAGAGGAACGCAGCAGGCGAGAGGCGGAAGCGGCGGCGTTGCGGGCCGAGGCCGAGCGACTGGAACGTGAGGCTGCGGCTAGGAGAGAGGAAGAGAAGCGGCGGCGTGAGGCGCTGGGGGTTGCTGAACAAATGGATCCAGACATGCGCAGCTGACGCGCAATCAAGGCGGCCTGCCGCTGTGGCGCCACGCGAACGTTGAATCCGGGTTCGCTTTACGCCTCGCCGCGCTTGAGTTTGAGCTCCGCGCGGCGGCGCGATCGACCCTCGCACTTATGTCCAGTTACGCTGCAGCGCAGGATAGGCCCGGATGAATCGGGGGCGTATCGTATGCCCAGAAGCGGTCACACCATCGCGTGCGCCCGGCCCGAAATACCAGACCAGGGGAAACATCATGCGCCACGCTCGCTTGCTGCCATTCGGCACCGTTTTCATTGCCACGCTCGCCTTCGCCGGAGCGAACCCGCCCGGGCAGGTCAAGGATCCGACGATCTCACTGCCCGAGCTGCACGGGCCGGCGCGAATCCTGCGCGACGTCGACGGCATGCCCCATATCCACGCGTTCGACGAGCACGACGCGCTGTTCCTGCAGGGCTGGGTGCAGGCAGAGGACCGGCTGTTCCAGATCGACGTGGTACGCCGGCAGGCGAGCGGCACGCTGGCCGAGTTGCTCGGCTCCGCCGCACTCCCGAGCGACGTCGAACTGCGCACGATCGGTCTGGCACGCGCCGCCGAGCGATCACTCGCGGCGTACTCGCCCGCCACCGTTGCCGGACTGCAGGCGTACGCGGACGGCGTGAATGCCTGGGTGCAGCGCAATCCGCTGCCGCTCCAGTACGCGGGGCTGCAACTGAGCAAGTTCCGGCCATGGACGGCGCTTGACAGCGCGATCATCGCCAAGGCTCTTGCGTTCCAGCTGTCGTTCGACCTCGACGACGGGGCGACGCAGAGCTACCAGGCCTACGAGGCGAAGCTCGGGCCACAGCTCGCGCAGGCGATGTTCTTCGGCGACGTATTCCGCTCTGCACCCTTCGACAAGGCTTCATCCGTGCCGGATGCGACCGGCGCCGCGCCGTTCATCGGTGCACTCGGAAAGGCAAGTGTCGCAGCGTCGTCCAAGGCATCGGCCACATCGTCGGCGATGCCTTCGATCACTCCGCCGTCGCTCGACCCGGCCGTGCGAAAGGGGCTGCAGCAGCTGCGCAAACGCTACGAGGCCGTGCCTTTCCTGAAGAAAGCGCTGACGAGGCAGGAACAGCAGATCGGCAGCAATGAATGGGCCGTCGCCGGCTGGCGGACGAGGGACGGACGCCCGCTGATCGCAAATGACCCGCACCTGAGCCTCGACCTGCCGGCGAATTTCTATCAGTTGCGCCTGAACACGAAAAAGGGCGACCTCGATGCCATCGGCAGCAGCGTCGCCGGCACGCCGTGGATCGTGCTGGGACAGAACCGGTTCGTCACCTGGGGCGAGACCACGACCGGCTTCGACGTCACGGACACGTATCTCGAGCAGCTTGTGCCGGATGCTGGTTCCCCCAGCGGTGTCTCGTCGGTCTACAAGGGCACGCTCGAGCCCGTGATCCCGATCCCGGTGACGTTCAAGGTCAATCTCCTCGACGGCCTCGGCAACGGACCCAACACGGTGGTGGCGGTGCCCCCGGGCGGCGGCATCCCGGCTGCCGTACTGACCATTCCGCGCCGCAACAACGGACCGATCGTGGCTGATCTCGGTGGCGGCCAGGTGATCAGCGTGCAATACACGGGATTCAGCGGCACCCGCGAGCTCGAGACGTTCCGCTTGCTGAATCACGCCAGGAACCTCGCGGAATTCAAGACGGCGCTCAGATACTTCGACGTCGGCTCGCAGAACTTCATCTACGGCGACATCGAGGGCAACATCGGCTACTTCACGACCAGCGAAGTGCCGCTGCGCGAGGACCTGCAGGCCAACACGGTGACGGGTGCGCCACCGTGGTTCATCCGCAACGGGCAGGGCGGCAACGAGTGGCTGAAGGACCCTAACCCCGACCAGTTCAACGGCACCGGCTACCTGTCGCTGCCCGAGAGCGAGCTGCCGCAGACAGTGAACCCGAGGAACGGATTCGTCGTGAATGCAAACAACGACACTGCCGGAACCACGCTCGACAACAATCCAGTGAACCAGCTGCGAGTCGGCGGCCAGGGCATCTTCTACCTCGGCTACTCGTTCGACTTCGGCACCCGCGCGGGCCGCATCACGCAGGCGCTGAACGAGCGCTTCGCCAAGGGCAAGGTCGATCGCGGCGACATGGAGGCGATCCAGGCGGACGTGGCGATGCTCGACGCGCAAGTGTTCACACCTCATGTACTCGCCGCGTTCACGAATGCGACGCAGCCGGGTGCGCCGGCCGCACTTGCCGCGCTCGCGGCCGATGCGCGCGTCGCCGAAGCGGTCGGCCGCCTGAAGAACTGGAACTACACGACGCCGACCGGCGTCACGAGCGGCTACGACGCCGCCGATGTCGATGGCGAGCGGCTGCCGCCCACGGCGACCGAGGTGCAGCGCAGCATCGCCGCGACGATCTATTCCGTGTGGCGCGGGCAGGCGATCCGCAATGGCGTCGACACGACACTCAACGGCCTGGGCGTGCCGACGCCCGGTTCGGGCGAGGCAATCAAGGCCCTGCGGCACCTCGTCGAGCGCGATGGTATCGGCCTTTCGACGGTCGACTTCTTCGGCTGGGCGGCACCACTCGGGCTGCCGCAACCCGCGCAGCGCCGTGATTACGTGATGCTGAAGAGCCTCGCCGATGCGCTCGACCGCCTGGCGGGACCCGACTTCCAGGCGGCATTCAAGGGCTCGACCAACCAGCGCGATTACGTCTGGGGCAGGCTGCACCGGATCGTGTTCGACGGTCTCGCGGTCGGTGGGCCGTTCAGTATTCCGAACGCACAGCTGGGATTCCCGCCGTCGTTCGACGACCTGCCGGGGCTCGCGACGGACGGCGGCTTTGGCGTGGTCGACGCGTCGTCGCACAGCGCACGAGCCGCGGCGTCGAACGATTTCATGTTCGGATCTGGCCCGAACCGTCGCTACGTCGGCGTGCCGGGCATGGGGCCAGGCTCGATCGAGGGCCGGACAATCCTGCCGGGCGGCATGAGCGGCGTGCTGACGAGTCCGTTCTATGCGAACCTGCTGGGGCGGTGGCTCACGAACGATACGTATCCACTGCGCCAGAACCAGGGCGAAGTGATGCAGAATCTCGACAGCCAGCGGATGTTCAAGCCAGGCAGGTGAGCTCGCGGGTCGCGTGACCCGCCGCGTCAAACGGAGCCCCGGCCGTGTGCCGGGGCTCTCGCGTCTGAGGGCCACTCCCGCAAGTCTGTAGCCATGACGGGCAACAGTGGCAGTCCGCTGCGTCACGCGCAGTGCGCCAACTGCAGCGCGTTTCCGGGGACACGCGGTGGAGCTGCATCGCGCGCAACGAAGTCGAGACGGTTCCTGGAAACGTCACCGGAAGGCGGATGCCGAGTTACCGCGCGGGCGAGTCGCGAACCTCACAACGCTCCGCAGTTGGCGGGCGTCGCTCAAAGCCAAACGCGTGACGGTCCCTGCAAACGTCTCCAGCCAGCGGGCATCCCTCGATGTCAGACGCGTGACGGTCCTCGGGGAGGCCTCCGACACCCGCGCTGGAGACAGATCCTGGAAACGCCTCCAGCCAGCGGGATGTGGCAGCGATTGCCGGCTATAGCACCGAGTGCTATAGTGCGCCGTGCGTCGCGTGTTCAAGACCCGGACGTTTGCCCGGTGGGCCCGCAAGGCGGGTCTGCCCGATGTCACGCTGTGCGAGGCCGTGACGGAGATGGCGGCCGGGCTGGTGGACGCCGACCTGGGTGGCAACGTGTACAAGAAACGTGTGGCGGTTCCGGGTCGCGGAAAGCGGAGCGGTGGGCGGGTGCTGATTGGCACCAATCTAGGCGATCGTTGGTTTTTCCTGTTCGGGTTTGCGAAGAACGAACGGGCCACCATCGATGATCGTGAACTCGCCGCGCTGCAGAAAGTTGCCGCGGCGCTGCTGCTGCTCGGTGCGCAATTGCTCGAGCGGGCGCTCGAAGCGGGTGAGTTAACGGAGATCTGCCATGAAGAAGAGTCGCATTCTCAGTGAAATGCACGACACCGCGCGGGGGCTCCACGAGATCGGGGCACTCGACAAGCGGACGATGCACGAGATCGACGCGCTCGCCCTGCCGCCGGTGCGGGCGCTGTCGGCGAAACAGATCCGTGCCATTCGCGCGCGCACGCGCATGAGCCAGGCGGTGTTCGCCGCGGTGCTCAATACCAGCGTGTCGACGGTGCAGAAGTGGGAGGTCGGCGAGAAGCGTCCGAGTGGTCCGTCACTCAAGCTGCTCGAAGTCATCGA
>Ga0209254_10003852_pt1 | contig 13708 bp, 13 predicted proteins | sample FrelakmetDIP11DI_FD_187148 | JGI IMG/M metagenome (GOLD analysis project Ga0209254, IMG submission 187148) | Freshwater lake sediment microbial communities from the University of Notre Dame, USA, for methane emissions studies - DIP11 DI (SPAdes)... | ecosystem: Environmental > Aquatic >...
AATCAGCGCCTGGGTATAGCGCAGCAACAAGCGGAGCAGCGCCCCGTAGCGGTCGAATTCCTGCTTTATCAATGCCCCCCGCAGCCGATAGGCGTAACCTGCGCTCTGCACGACGGCCCGGTTCGGCATGGTGCCCCCGCCCATGAAGAGGGCGACGCCGACTAACCCCTCGTTGCCGATTACGGCGATTTCCGCCGACTCGCCAGACGCCAGGACGTAAAGTAGCGATACGATGCAGGTCGTGGGGAAATAGGCGTGGCGCAACTCGCCCCCGGATTCGTATATAACTTCGCCGAGCGCCATCGGGATCCGTTCCAGATGGGGAGAAAGGTGCTCGTATTCATCTGTGGGCAGGGCGGCCAGGAGCTGGTTTTCTTTAGCATTATGGTTATTAGGCATGTGCAGTCCTCTTATCCACGGGCGCAAAATCATAATCGTTATTGCCCGGCACAACAAACCAACACCATTCAGATCGGGAAAATATAAAATGATTTATACATTTGGTTTATTCTGTGAAGACATCTTTCTGAAAGCAAATAAACCATCTCCGCCAATACATCTGACCGCCTAGCTTCTTATGGCATCTGAAAACACAGGGTCTGCCTTCCCCATTGTCGGCATTGGGGCTTCCGCCGGTGGTTTAGCGGCGTTGGAGCAATTTTTCCGCCACGCGCCAACCGATAGCGGCATGGCCTTCGTGCTGGTGCAACATCTCGACCCCAGCCACGCCAGCCTACTCACTGAAATCCTGCAGCGCACCACTACCATGCCGGTGGTCGAAGCGCTGGATCAAATCCCGGTTGAACCCAACTGCGTGTATGTCATCCCGCCCAACCGCGACATGGCGATCTTCCACGGAAAACTGCAATTGAGCGTACCGAATGAGCCACGCGGGCAGCGTATGCCGATTGACGCCTTCCTGCGGTCTTTGGCTGAAGACCAACAAGAAAGCGCCATCGGCATTATCCTGTCCGGCACCGGCACCGATGGCACGTTGGGATTACGCGCCATCCTCGGAGCCGGTGGCGTCACGCTGGTACAGGAACCGGCCACGGCCAAATATGACGGCATGCCATCCAGCGCCATTCAGGCGGGTTACGCCACCCACGTTCTGCCCGTCGACAAAATGCCTCAAGCACTGCTGGCCGGCGCCCGCAGCTTTGTCCCCCACACGGAAATACCCACTGCGCCCCGGGCGGCAGGCGGGATAAGCCGCATCCTGATGCAATTGCGCACAATTACCGGCCACGACTTCTCGCTATACAAGAAAAGCACCATCGGCCGCCGCATCGAGCGCCGCATGTGGCAGCACAATATCGACGACACTGAGGTTTATGCCCGTTATCTCAAGGAGAACCCGGCAGAGATACAGATACTGTTTAAGGAACTGCTGATCAATGTCACCAGCTTTTTCCGCGATGCAGAGGCGTTTGCCGCGCTGCAAAAAGACATTCTGTCGCAACTGTGCAAGGACAAACCGGATAACTATCTGTTCCGCGTCTGGGTAGCAGGCTGCGCCACCGGCGAGGAGGCGTACTCCATTGCCATTCTGCTGCGAGAACTGATGGCGCAGACACATCAGGAATTCAAGGTGCTGATCTACAGCACCGATCTGGCTGATGAGGCCATCGCCATTGCCCGTGCGGGGCTTTATCCACCCAATATCGCGCAGGATGTCACCCCGGAACGGCTGCTCCGCTTCTTTGTCAAGGAAGAGGCAGGGTATCGGGTAAAGAAGGAAATCCGCGAGATGGTGGTGTTTGCCATCCAGAACGTGATTAAAGACCCGCCCTTCACCAAACTCGATCTACTCAGTTGCCGCAACCTGATGATTTATCTGGAACCGGAACTACAGGACCGACTAATCCAGGCGTTTCACTATGCACTCAAGCCGGACGGAGTATTGTTTCTTTCGCCCTCCGAGAGCATCGGCAACCATACCGAATTGTTCATATCGATCAACAGCAAATGGAAATTCTATCGCACCACCCATTCCACCAGCTCTTCTCCCGCAATCATGACACAAGTGGTGTCCTGGGTCGCGGAACCTGGTGGCAAAGCCCCCGAGGGAGCCATGAATAAACCCAAGGAAACCAATTTTGCCGAACTCGCCCGGCGGGTGTTGGTGCAATGCTTTGCGCCCGCCTCGGTGGTCACCGACCTGAAGGGCAACACCCTCTACGTGCATGGCGAAACCGGCAAATACCTGCGTCCAGCGCCCGGACAGGCCAGCCTCAACGTGATCGATATGGCGCGCGAGGGTCTGGAGCTGGAACTGCGCGCCGCCATTAGCGCAGCCGCCAGTGAGGGAACGCCTACGCTGAACCGGGAAACGCAGGTCAAGACCAACGGAGATTTCACGACGGTCAGTCTCAGCGTCCGACCACTGCCTGGCCCGGATGGCAGTCAGAATCTGCTGCTGGTGAGCTTTCAGGACGTTGCCTGCCCAGCCGCCAAGCCGAGGCGGAAACGTGTTGCCAAGCCGGTGGAACTGGGGCGCATCGAAGAACTGGAACGTGATCTTGCGTACATGAAAGAAAGCCATCAGGCCGCGATTGAAGAGCAGCAAGCCTCTAACGAGGAACTCAAGTCTACTAACGAGGAATTGCAATCCACCAACGAAGAATTGCAATCCACCAACGAAGAATTGGAAACCTCCAAAGAGGAGCTGAAATCGGTCAATGAAGAACTCATCACCGTCAATTCAGAACTTCAGGCCAAAATCGAGCAACTGGCCGGTATGCAGAATGACATGAAGAATCTGCTCGACAATACCAATATCGGCTCCGTGTTCCTCGACGAACAGTTGATTATTCGGCTATTCACGCGTGAGGCAACCAATATCTATCGGCTGGCGCCTTCGGACGTGGGGCGTCCTTTGAGCGACATCAAGTCCAATCTCGAAGGAGAAGATCTGCTGACCAATGCACAGTCCGTGCTTGATACTCTGGTTCCGAATGAGCTGGAGATGCGTACCCATAACGGGGCCTGGTATCTGGTGCGTATTCAGCCCTACCGCACCCTGGATAACGTGATCGAAGGCGTAGTGCTGACTTTCACCGATATCAGCAAGCGCATTGAAGCAGAGGCGGCTGTACAACTGGCGCGCGAACTGGCCGAGAGTATTGTCGATACCATACGCGAACCGCTACTGGTGCTGGATGGCGATTTGCAGGTTGTTTCTGCCAACCGAGCCTTCTACCAGTATTTTCAGGTAATGGTTGCAGATACTGTTGGACGCAAGATTTACGACCTAGGCAACAGCCAGTGGAATATCCCCGCCTTGCGCGAACTACTCGAGATCATCCTGCCCCGCGACCGGGCCGTTGAAGGGTATGTGGTGGAGCATGATTTTCCAGCCATCGGCCGCCACAAGATTAGGTTGAATGCTCGTCGTATTGTCGGCAATGCAAGTGAACCGTCGTTGATTTTACTGACGACTGAGGAAATCGTCGAACAGTCTACTGAGGAGAATAAAGCATGAACCAGAAATGGGATGGGATTGAGCGGCGCACGTCACTAAGAGCCGAGGCCGAGGCCATGGTAGGTAGTTTTTCTCCAGAAGAAATGGCGGCCCAGCCTGCCGATGTACTGATGCATGAACTGCTCGTACATAAGGTTGAACTGGAGATACAGAATGAGGAGTTGCGAAGGGCCCATACAGCAATGGAAGAAGCGCGAGATCGCTATATGGATCTCTATGAGTTTGCCCCGGTCGGCTACATCACCATCAGCCGGGAAGGCCTGATTGGCGAAATCAACCTGACCGGATCGGCATTGCTGGGTGTTGATCGCACTAAGCTGATCAGGCGTCGCTTCTCGAAGTTTGTTGCTCCCCAAGACAGAGACCGCTGGCATCGTCTTTTCATGAACATGATGGAGAGTGCCAAAGCCGAGAAGCAAGCGTTCGGTCTGGAGATGGAGGGTGCCGATGGGTCGATGTTTTATGCCCATCTCAACTGCTTGCGCAGGGAAACGCTGGATTCACCTTCGATGTTGTGGGTCGCTTTGACCGATATCAGCAACATCAAGCTGGCCGAGAAGGAATAGCGTGATCCTGCTTTCCCGGTCCAACCAACTCGACGATAATTGGTCTCTCAGCCGGGAGCCACAAGTGGACGTTAGGCGAACTCGATGCCCGTCACAGATCCAACGATTCTCGATTATGGCATTGCGCTAGGAATCGGTCTTCTCATCGGCGCCGAACGCGAACGGCGCAAAGGGATCGGTGCCACGCGCTCACCGACGGGCATCCGGACCTTCGCCACAGTTTCTCTTCTAGGTGCTGTGAGCTTAACGCTAGGCGGTTCGACGCTGCTTGCCGTGATGGCATTAGCTGTTGCAGGACTCACCGCGATGGCCTATCGGCTCAGCCACGAGCAAGATCCCGGTTTAACGACCGAAGCGGCACTGCTGCTCACACTGCTACTCGGCGGCTTAGCGATGCGCGAGCCCGCCACGGCGTCAGGACTGGCTGTCGTCCTGACCATCTTGCTGACCGCACGAACCTTCCTTCACCGTTTCGTCAGCACCGTCCTCAGCGAGACCGAACTCAACGATGCACTGATTCTCGCAGCCGCGGCGCTCGTGCTGTTACCCCTCGCCCCAGACCACTATCTGGGCCCTTTCAATGCCTGGAATCCGCGGACGATCTGGAAGATTGTTATCCTCATCATGTTCATCAGCGCCACCGGGTACATCGCGCTGCGAGCCATGGGGCCGCGTATCGGTCTTCCCATCACGGGTCTCACTTCAGGCTTTGCGTCGAGTGCCGCCACCATTAGCTCAATGGGAGCGCGAGCCGCGCAGGCGCCCAATCTCTTGGGGGGCGCCGTAGCCGGCGCAGTCTTATCGACCGTGGCGACCGTCATTCAAATGGCTGCGGTGCTAGGGGCAACCAATCAGCCAACGCTTTTGGCGCTTTGGCTGTCGCTGGCCTGCGCCGGCGTTACCGCAGTGGCCTATGGCGTGCTTTTCACCACAAGAGCCCTGCGTGAAAAAGTGCCAGACGCCGTTAATCTCGGGCAACCGTTCAGCCTCAAGACGGCCTTGCTCTTCGCTGCGACCGTTGCAACCGTCATGTTGCTCGCCGCCGCCCTTCAGCAGTGGTTGGGCAGAAAAGGCGTCATTGCAGCTGCCGCGATTGCTGGTTTCGCGGATACGCATTCCGCGGCCGTCTCGGTTGCTTCCCTCGTGACTGCAGGGAAACTCAGCGCGAACGAAGCCGTGTTGCCCATCCTTGCGAGCCTCACCACGAACACCATCACGAAGGTCGTACTTGCCGTCCTAAGCGGTAACCGGCGATTTGTCAGCGCGATCATTCCGGGACTGATCCTGGTTATTCTGGCGGCATGGATTGGCGCGGCATTCGCTCTTGGGGTTTCCACGGAAAGCAATCACTAAGAGTCAAGGACGAGGCGGCACGTAGGCCGCAGCAAGCCTCGATACCACGGTTCATGGGTCACTGAGGCATGATCTCTTGAAGGCTGATCCGATAACGCCGTGTCGCAGGGTTGGCGTGGTGCGATGAGCGACGACAGCGAATCACTGTGGGTGCGGAGATATTGCTGCGTGGGAAGCGAATCTGAATGAAACCGATCGTCAATGCCCGAATCACCGTTCGGTCGGCACAACCACGCGATGTCTCGGCCGCCGGTGCGCTGATACGTCCGTTTGTCGCCCGCGGCGAGTTGCTGCCGCGGACCGCCGAAGAGCTTGTCTTTTTTCTACCTCACGCCTTTGTTGCCGAGGTGGACGGAGAGGCGGCCGGATTTGCTGCCCTGGAGATCTATTCCCGGAAGTTGTCGGAAATTCAATGCCTGTCGTTCCCGGAGACACCACAGGGCCCGGAGATCGCTCGGCAACTCGTTCGCCACTGCGTTCACCGCGCCCGCGAGCACGCGGTGTTGGAAGTGATGGCGGTGGTTGCGACACCGCTGGAGGCAGTGCTGAAGACCTGCGGCTTCGATTATGCGCTACCCAATCAGAAGCGTGCGATGTTCGTCCGGCCGCAGCTTGTCGGGCGGCTGTCGACGAACCCGCCCTCCACGGTGACGATCGGTGATGCGGCGATTCACGATCTGCCAGCGGTCGCCGGGTTCCTGGCGCCCTTTGTGGCCCGTGGCGAAATTCTGCGTCGGAACCCGAGGGAATTAGCCCACCTGCTGCGCGACGGATTCCTGGCCAAGGCCGAAGGTCGGATAGTAGGCTTCGTCGCGCTGGAGATCTACTCGGATAAACTGGCTGAGATTCAGTGCTTGTCGGTCGATGAGGCGTATCGCGGGCAGGGGATCGGCCGCCGACTGGTGATGCTCTGCGTGCAGCGGGCAAGAGAGCACCACGTAACGGAAACGATGGCCATTTCCGCGCACGAGGAGCTGCTCACGTCATGCGGTTTCGACTTCTGCCTGCCCGGGCCGAAAACCGCACTCTTTTTCCGCACGCGGCAGGCATGATGACGAGCGCACGAGCATCGCGCAACCATCGCCAGCGTGCTGGGCCAAAACCCAGGGTTTGCCAAAGCCGAACCCTGTCTGTCCACGGGCCTTTACGAAGCGTAAGTGCGATCGTAGCCCGATGTACAATTATGACATCGGTTGAATCTCATGCTCGGAGACTTCCTCGGTGCGAATTGTGAAACGCTCCAGGATGTGCTTGCCGAAAGATGTCGTCAGCGCCACATCCGCAGCATCCCGTCCTCTTGCGATCAACACGCGCCCCACGCGGGGCTTGTTGTTCCGCGCATCGAAGGTGTACCACCGCCCCTCTAGAAAAGCCTCGAACCAGGCGCTGAAATCCATGGGATTCGGGTCGGGCGGCACATTGATGTCGCCCAGATACCCGGTGGCGTAGCGTGCCGGTATTCCCATACATCGGCAAAGAGCGATCGCAAGGTGCATGAAGTCGCGGCACACACCGCGGCGCTCCAGGTAGGTCTCGTAGGCGGTTCTGTCGGAACGGGCGAAGTGGTAGCCGAACGTGACATGATTGTGGACCCAATCACAGATCGCCTGAACGCGAGCCCAACCCTGTGGCCCCTGGCCAAACAGAGTCCAAGCGAGATCGGACAGTTTTTCCAGCTCACAATAGCGGCTTCCGATCAAGTAGTGGAGTACGTCCGGGGGAAGTTCCTGCAAGGCATGTTGTCGAGCCATCGGGACGACGGGGTCCGGCAGTCCGTCATCCTTCACGACAGCATCGCTGCGAAGGCGGAATCGACCGCCTGGACAGTGCGCACGCGCACACCGGTTCCCGTACAAATCCATGAATTTGTCCATGCAGATCGGAGGGTCGCAGATCAAGCGTTCCGGTACCACTATGGAGGAATCCCGGCTGGGATGCATCGAGAGCATCAAGATGATGTCCGTTGGCGCCGGGAAGTTATAGGTGATGTCGTAGCCGACTCTGATGAACATGGGCATTGCGCTCCAGTACAGATAGATTCTTTCGACGATTGGTATCCCGCATTCCTTTTACTGGCAGGATATCGCCATAGAACGTCTCAACGCATTATAGAAAGTAACCGGCGCCTTCCCTACTCTGGCGTTATTTTAATAAGGTGTCTCAAGCTACATAGTAGAGCACCGCAACGTAATGACTGAAACTGCCCGCCAGAACGAAAATATGCCAAATGCCATGACAATAACTGACTTTCTCACCCAGCGCGTAAAACACCACGCCGACGGTATAAAATAAACCTCCCGAAAGCAGGCAGTAAAAGCCTGCCATGGGCAAGGCTCGCAACAAAGGGTTGAGGGCAACCACGATCAGCCAGCCCATTAAGAGATAGATGATCACTGGAAGCACCCGCTTCCCATCCTTAGGCGTCAAGTCCAGAATAATCCCCAACAGCGCCATTCCCCAGATGAGGCCAAACACTTGCCACCCCACACTATCGCGAAGCGTGACCAGAGTGAAAGGGGTGTAGGTGCCGGCAATCAAAAGATAAATGGACAGATGGTCGAGTTTTGAAAAAACGGCTTTGGCTTGACCATTTGAGCCATGGTAAAGCGTCGCAAAAACATAGACCAGGATGAGTGTCACCCCATAGATGCTGAAGCTTGCGATCTTCCATGGATCACCTTGACGGACCGCCAGCGTCACCAACCAAACCACCCCGGAAGCGGCGGCTATCGCACCCAATAGGGCGCTGATCGTATTGAATCGCTCGGCTCTATTCTCTAACGCGAAACCAAGCCAGCCATTTCTGCGTTGCGGATGCGATGAAAGCGAACTGCGCGCCATATAGAATCTCCTAAACCGTTAAAACTCGCTCAGCGCCTCGCCGATCTCGGTGTTTTGCAGCGAGCGGGAAAGAGCGGCAAACGGGGGGTGCCAGGAGCGACCGGTAACGACCATCAAGGGACGACGCTTAATCTAGCTCGAGCGTTTTAAGGAACGCCGTGAACGGCCTTTTCAGTTCAGGATGCTTCAAGCTCTGTTTCACCGTAGCGGCCAGATAGCCGAGCTTCGAGCCGCAGTCGTAGCGCTTACCTTCGAATTCGTACGCGAGCACGGTCTCATCCGCCAACAGCATGGCGATCGCATCGGTCAACTGAATCTCGCCACCCGCGCCCCGCGGCACGTCTTTCAGTTTGTCGAAAATGGCAGGCGTCAAGATGTAACGCCCTATCACCGCCAAATTGGAAGGCGCTTGGTCCGGCTTGGGCTTCTCAACGATTGCATCGACCTTGCTCAGACCATCGCTGATGGCAGAAACGGCGACCATGCCGTAGCTTCCGGTTTCCGAGGGCTGTACTGTTTGAACGCACAGCACGGGACACTGCCGATCCTCGAACACTTTCATCATTTGAGTCAGACCACCCGATTGCTCGTCGTCGATCATGTCGTCGGCCAGAAGAACGGCGAAAGGCTCATCACCGATGACGGCCTTCGCGCAGGCCACAGCATGACCCAGGCCCAACGCTTCGGCTTGCCGAATGTAAACGCAAGTCACATGAGGCGGCACGATGTTCTGGACGCTGGTCAAAATTTCCGTCTTGCCGCGACTGGCTAACTCGGCCTCCAATTCATAGGCCTTGTCGAAATGATCCAGTATGGCTCCTTTACTCCGTCCGACGATGAAGATCATCACATCGATTCCCGCCGCCACGGCTTCCTCGACGGCATATTGAATCAGCGGCTTATCCGCCACCGGCAGCATTTCCTTGGGACTGACCTTGGTCGCCGGTAAGAAGCGGGTGCCCAGGCCGGCAGCGGGAAACACCGCCTTCCTGACGACCTGTTTTCTTTCGGCGAACGGACGTTCCCCAGGCCGGTGAACCGCCGAGGATGGTTCCAAGATGCCAAGTTGCTCAGCAAGCCGCTGCCGTTGGGGCGGTGTCAATTGTTCCACCCGTTCGAGCAACCCCTGAAATTCCTCGGTGTTCATAACGCCCCGCCAGGTCTCTAAAGATGCGGTAACCGGCTCGTGCTAAGGACGCCGTCTGAAGACCGATGGACGCCCGCCCAATACGGCGTTTCTCAGACACGCCTGCCTTTTCAGACAGCTTCCCACCCACAAGCAGCAGGTACGTGAGCAGCCCTAAAGTTCAAGCCCATGCCCCCCGCTGCAGATGAAGTCGCCCACAGTCGCTACAGTGGACTTGTGATCTCGACGAGATCACAACGAGGGCACTGCGGCGAATGAACGCTTACCAGGCCATTGCTACCTATGGAACCTTATCGCATCCGATACTTACCCAGTAATCGCGGGTTGGCGAAAAAGACGATTGAATAGATCAACCAAAGCAGCAACGATGCTTTGGATTGTATCGACCACCGCATTCACTGCGGTGGTGACTGCATTGCCGATGGCATTTGCCACCCGACTGAGGGCGTTACCGATATCATTAAAGAGGCTCATAACTTTATCTCCGGTTCAAAAAACAATTCAAATTAGAGGGAAGCTCAATACCCGTCATAGCGAACTCAATATAACTAAGATCCCTCACCCCGGCTCTCTCTCGAGAGCCCGGAGTGACATGCTTTTCGCTTCGCCCCTTTCATCGGGTCCTTCCGGATCTCGCTACACCCGAGTGCTCCGCTGCATCTTAGGATTCCAGGACCGCTACAGTGCCCTCCGACCTTGAATGACGCGAAGCACGATCACGATGATCGCAATAACCAAGAGAATGTGAATGAATCCGCCCAGTGTGTACGAAGAGACCAAACCAAGCACCCAGCCGATAATCAGGATAATCGCTATAGTTTCGAGCATTTTTGCTTCTCCAAAAAAGACCATCCATAGCCGATATTACCGCCTAACACGGTCAAGGGGGTTTCGGAAATGACACATCAGGGAAGGCCCTCGACCGAAACCAGAACTACGGATTCCCGACGTGGATCCGCGGGAGTCCGCTCAAAATCCCGAATACGCTCAGCAGCCACAGAACCACCGCGATGATCACCACGATATTCAATATCTGCTTGATGCGCGCGTCCATCGGTAGGTAACTGTTGACCACCCACAACAACAGACCGACGACAATCAGGGCCACCACCAGCGACACCAATGCCTGCGGAAACACGCTTAAAACTCCGAATGCACTCAGTAACCACAGAACCACCGCGATGATCACCACGATGTTCAGGATCTGCTTGATGCGCGCTTCCATCGGTATGTAGTTGTTGACCAGCCACAGCAGCAGACCAACGACCACCAGGGCCACCACCACCGAAACCAGCGCCCTAGGGAACATGCCCAAAACGCCGACCGCGTTCAGCACCCATAGAATCACCATGATGATCACCACGATGTTCAGGATCTGCTTGATGCGGGATTCCATCGGTATGTAGCTGTTGACCAGCCATAGCAGCACGCCGACGACGATAAGAACCACTACCAAAGAAATTAAATCCATAGCGCTACTCCTGTGTTATGACATTAATAATCAAGCTTATAACGGCACTCAAAGTTATGAGCAAGTTATTCCTAGAACGCCGGAGCAACAACCTCTCTCTTACCCATCGCGATCGAGACTGCTCGTACAAGAAAACTCAGTGGGTGTATGGCTCCGCAGCACACTCGGCACCCCACTGGTTTTTGGCCCAAACATCGTTTACGACAGCTGCGATGATCATATCCTCCATTCAAAAGTGGAAATGGGCCCCGAGACCAAGATACTCGATCTTCTCGTTATAGAACTGGCCGCTCGGAGAATGGCCGTTGAAATATTCCGCCAGGATCTGAAGATTGCGCCCCAGAACGTTCAGACTATCGAACTGAACCCCTGCGCGCGCGGAGACGTCGGTATTCCAGTGATTTTCTTCATAATTCTTGAGGTCAACCGCAAGGATCGGCCGCATAGCTGCAAAGTCGATGCGCCATGGGCTTCTGAACTCGATGCCATATTGCGTCGACCAAGGCTTGAGTGCCGTGGGCTCCCGGTGGAAGAGTCCACCGCCTCCGGCATAGATACGCACCCCGAATGGAAGCTCATAAGAGAGTTTGAGATCCGCCCCCTCGTAGCTAAGATTCACGCGCTGCAACCGAGTCCGCAGCAGAAACTCGTCCCCGAGATGCGAACTCTGGTGGAAGATGCGGCCGAAAGCCGAAAATTGACCGGTGCGCAAGCTCGAATAGGCAGCCGCGAAAAAATCGGTGTTGATGAGGTCGGACGATGCGGCGTCGAGATTGAAGTCGCTGAAGACGCCGGCTTGGAGTCCCGCCTCCCACTGCCCGATGCGTGGGTCAGAACCGAGATTTCCCCGGTAAAAAGGGATCGTTTCACCGAAGCTGACGGTCGCTACGTTCGTTCCATCAAAATCGCCCCCCGTATAATATTGATAAGCGGCTGCGAAATGGGGCCAACGCGGATCGGCAAGTAAAGGCTTGAATAGGTGGCGCGCAGGTAGAAAACCAGTCGGCAAACTCAACTGTCCGCTCGCCTGCGTCGCCTCGTCAACCACGGCTGCAGAAGGCGTCGAAGGGGCGGCCGCCAGAAGGTTTTTGTTTTTCGGCGTCTCGACTCCCGCAACACCCGGAATACCCGACAATGCCTCCAAGACTTTGGCCCGGTCGGCACCGTTTAAATTTTCAGCCGGCACCGTAATAACGCCATTCTTCACGCTTAACGACTGAACGTCGAGTTTGAACTCACGCTGCAGAACGGCGGCAGCGTATCCGGCAATGTAGGCGTCCTCAGATGGCGCCGCATCGGCATGGGAAGCGCAAAGCGCAGTGATCGCAATGAGTGACAAAAAGAGCAGGGTCGGAACTTTGCTCCCAGCTTCGCTTCTGCTTCGCCGAAATAAAGGCCGTGGGGCTTCTGCAATCCTATCGTCTTTAATCATGTCTGACGCTAATGGCGCTTCCTTAAGCGACGAACCCAGCGTGCGACAAGAAGGAAATGACTGATATAAAAAGGATTCATGAGTCGGAAGATGCCGGTCGAATTTAACAAAATCCCTTAAAGCAGCGCCATTGATGTCTGACGCCATTGGTTCGTTGCATGGGTCCACCCTCTGTCCGGTAATTTTCAAAGTGATTTCAGATATTCGAACAGATCGTGCTTGTCCTGCTCGGTCAACTAGATCAGGCATTTATGTACGGAACCTTACCGATTTGTTAGGCGTCGCCTCGCTGATATTCGCGAGACCACTCACCTCGGCTTTCGCGTTGAAGGCATAAACCGCAAGGCATCACGTGCTATCTGGCACCCTGAACGACAAGGCTGTTTTCCACCGATTTCACAGTCGGGTGGCTACGGGCTATTTCCATCGCTCTGTCGATACTTTGTTGGGAATCCACGACACCGCTCAGCTTCACCACACCGTTGGTGGTGGTCACGTTAATCTGAGATACCTTAAGCAACGGGTCACTCAGAATTTCCCCCTTAATCTTCGCGGTAATAGCCGAATCATCCATGTATTCGCCGGCTCGTTCGGCTTGCTCGCCCAACGACTCCCTTGTGCTTTCAAGCTTTTCGCCCGCTTTTTCAGCCGCTTGATCAATCTTTTGCCCTGCCTTTTCAGCGGTCCCCTCTTGTTGACAACCGGCTAGTCCGAGAACGGCAGACAAGAAGACGGTAAAAAAAACTCTATTTGACCGACTCATCGGCTTGTACTCGTCTTGCGTTTTCATGGGTTACTCCTTAAATTGGCTCGTTAATAGGTGTGGCCATTCGCGGCCAATGGGTCATCGCTTTATCAGAGTTCACCGCACACGCTTACACACAAGTCTCAAAAACCAACAAAATCAGCCGTATGGATTCTTGCTGATGGCATTGATTGCATTGCGGTTTTACGACTTGTGTGTAATGCGGTGAGTCCACCGCCTAATTTTCAATACCGCTGTCTCGACTAGATTCTGCCCATCAAGAACAGGATCAGTACGATGACCAGCACCAGGCCGAGCACTCCGCTGGGTGCATAACCCCACCCCCGGCTATGCGGCCAGGTTGGAATCGCTCCCACAAGCATCAGGATCAGAATTACGAGTAAGATTGTGCCAAGTGACATGTTGGTGCTCCTGTTAGAGAAAGAACGTTAAACTGCAAACCAGTCCAAAACGGCGTGGCCTTGGCCCTTGGGATCGCCCCCTCACGTGAGGCTATGGTGCATCAGCCCCAAGATACCCCGGACGATCAAATACACGGCCACGAAATAATTTAAAAACCTCGGTACATGAGCACGATCACGCGCATTGATGGACTGTTTTGCACGATTCTTGAGGGATCGTTGAGCTTGGCGGTGTTGGGTCGCCGGG